>Ga0233422_10001366_pt1 | contig 10877 bp, 4 predicted proteins | sample Watercolumn_Mata_2_FD_182724 | JGI IMG/M metagenome (GOLD analysis project Ga0233422, IMG submission 182724) | Freshwater microbial communities from Lake Matano, South Sulawesi, Indonesia - Watercolumn_Matano_2014_110_MG | ecosystem: Environmental > Aquatic > Freshwater > Lake | place...
CCCCACGCCCTCTAGAAACTCCGGGCTATAGTCTATTATATAGCTTCTTACACTAACTCCCGGTGCGCTTCGAGGATTATCAAAATACTCGATTCCGAAATTACGGTCTATGGTTAAAACCCAGTCGGAACACTCATGAATTTTACTAATTATTTGCTTATCTACATCTGACAGCTCAAGCTGAATAGCGGGGACCTTTTCTAATGAATTGCCCCAATCATAGAAACAAGAATTGATCTTTAATAAAGAGTTGCTGGCTTTATAAATTTGCTCTGCGCAATGGTCATCCTTTGACAATTCTTTATTCTTATTAGCTATTACTTTGCGAGACCAAGTAGCGGATTCTCCTTTAATATCAAAATCGGAACGATATTCAGCTATAAGATCATGAAGGCAAAAGCTGCCTATCGCCAATCCTGCAGGGCGTGTTAAAACTTTTGTTGAGAACCGATCTATAAGAACGGTAATGTGGGCTTCGCGGATTTTTTTCTCATGCCAATCGCTTTCCTTAACTCTTGTCTTCGAAAAAGTTAATTTTGGAAAAAGGGGATTTTTATTTGGCTTCAAAAGGACTTCGTCTATTTCGGATTGACTACCTTCAATAAATGAAGATTCTTCTGTCATCTCGTCAAAAGCGCTCCCCATAACCTCGTACCTAAGGTCGCCGTATAATGCTACATCGTAATTCAAATCATCGAATTCACCTGAATTTTGAAGTTCACGGATAGTATTCAAAATTAATAAACCGTCGCCTGGATTGATAACATTAATTTTAAGAGTAGTAACATAGGGATGATGTTTTAGATATCGCCAAACCTTATCTGCTAGCTGGTACGGTGTTATAGCCGTTATTTCTCCGCCGCCTTTTTGCCCCAGCAGCCTAAAGAGTATACTTACAACTTTTCGAATATCGGCAGTATCACCTTTGGGAAACGCACTCCAATATAGATTCACATTATCGCTATTTACATATATATGGCCTCTCCCAAACGTTAATGATGAGGGAATATTTAAGGAACCAATCTTTTCGATGCTTTCGCGATTGATTAACTGATTGATATCTTTATCAGCAACGCCATTTAACTTCGCAGCCCAAGACATTAGCAATTGCTGATATTGTAATATCCAGAGGATACGCAATGGATGAGTAGGTGCCAATAAAATGGCCTCATTCTCATCGTCAGTCATGCCTATTCGTAAATGTAACGTATCAATACGATTAATTCGATAAGAATCATTGAGTATATTATTTACTTGGCCATCGCTCTTTGCCGACTTGAGCTTATCTTCAATTTCATCAAACATCTTTTGCCACGATGCAACATAATCCAGTATATCTTCTTTAAACTCGCATAAATCAAAGGTCTCAACAACGCCGGTTGGATCTTTATCTTGAAAGCGATGAAAAAGATGCTTCCTTGCCTTTATAAACCCTGCAAAGGATTTAATACCGTCACTAGCGACTTCCACTGGTTTTAAATCGTTGGATTCAAGCACCGAGCGATTCCGCATATCTGCTTCCCAGGCGCCGCAATTAGCAGAGTCAGACATATTTTTCAGCTCAATCTCATATAATATGCGACTAATCTCAATACGATAAATATCTCGGTTGGCAAGTTTAATCCGATAGTAACGCTTGGCCCCTTCCTCCCAGCCTTCACTATCTATCTCAATCAATCTGTGTGCTCTTAGGGCGGTATATAAAAATGCCTCCGCCCTATTTCTAATATTACTTCCTTTCTTGCTTGGTTCTTCTATAACGGTATTTCCCTCTATCCAAAACGGCTCACTTTCATCAAAAGCCAGCATTACGCCTGATTTATCTTTAGCATGAATAATAATTTTGGCAGCGCAAGTTTCGCCTTCTTCCAGCTCTATATCTTTTAAGCTTAACTTCAAACTTTGTCTTCCAGCCTTTACAGTACGTCGCACTAATTCATCCCCGGCAGCAGTATCTTCTGTATCGCGAACAACCAATATCACGAAATAAGCCAAGTTTTCTGGATGCTTAGGAAATGTTTCCCACTTCAAGTGTATTGGGTTTCTAGGATCTGTAGTTGCAACAAGATTATTCCCCTCTTCTTTAATGCCTCTTACTAACCTGCCGGTCTGCGGATCTTTTAATGGATCAAGATGAACTTCTACCTGTCCTGGCTTTGTTAAATCTTTAAACTTCCATTTATCGAAGGTTAATTTTGCACGTAGGGTATCATTATAAAATATTTCTGATAACCATGCGTCAGAATCAGCCACATTCCGTTCTCTTAAAAACTCAACAAGATGTTCCCTTATATTATTTACATCGGGATCCAAGCCATACTCATTAACTAATGCCTCAATGCTTATAAGAATGCTTTCTTCTGGGTTAGAAATCCTATCTACGCAACGTGCATTTCTGTCAATACGTGTCTCAATTCCTTTTTTAGTCAACTCCAAATCTGGTATGAGATTTAAGAGAAATAAATACGCCCCTGCTTCTTCCCAGCCAGCCCCATCATGCTTTAAGGCGATTAGATATTTTAAGTGTTTTTCAATAGGAACTTTTCTTAATACTGGCTGCTGTAAAACTGCCTTAATTCTCTCTTGCTGATCTTCAGGAAAAGAATTAACCATATCTTGAAGATGAGCCTTTAAAACACCACCTAAATCATATGTTTTGAACGTTTGTATATCATAGGAATCTTCGGCTGGCAGGCGAAGCCCCTGGGGGATAAACGCAACAAGAATTCCAAATTTTTCACGATTTCTTTTCTCTATTAAGGCCCCGCTTTCAATCTCGTATTCTGCAGACGCTTTTTCTGAAAGAACATATGCCTCAACGTTTCTTTTTTGCAGCTCTTTGTCTTCCCTTACTTTCTTACAAATTAACCGCATAACTTCCGAGGGTAGATATTCTATACGTTGACAATGATTCTTCTCTTTTGTCAAAAGAAAGTCTTTTAGATGCTTAAAAACTGCGTCTGCCATTTCATTATGATAGAGCTCTCTTGTGACCTTAAACATATCTTTCACCTTTATTCATTACTTACCTGTTAACGCCTTCATAAGTAGTTGTTGCGCTTCGTCTTCCAAGTGAATAGCTTCTCCACGTTTTTCATAAGCAGATCTCACTTTGTCGCCGATAGTTTTTTGTCTCTCGGGGGAGCAGATTGGGATAAGAACTGTTCCAATCTGCTCAGGAGTAATGTGGTCAATAACTGAACCATGACAATTTCTCAAAATCTGTTCATAGCCGTATTCGGACGAAAGGAAAGCATACAAATATCCTCCATCAATTTCTGACTCTTTTGGAACAACACGAATAATATCTTCTGTTGCACACCAACCCTCATAATTATCCCTAACCAAACAAGCCCTGCCAATAGTACCAGAGCGAGTAATAAGTACCCACCCTCTCTTAAGTTGTAGCTCAGATAACTGCTCTGTTTCTAAGTTGGAAACATATTTTAACCCGATTGGCCGTATCTGAATAATGTTTTTCCCTGATAAGAATGGTAACCCATTATTTTTATCTACATATGTTCTCGCAAAACGGTTACACATAAAAATCCTATCTGCCAACACTCGCATCTGTTTTACCTGTGATCCGCAGGCTTTAATACTTTTCGCTGCGAGCTGTGCCATAGGATTATAGAAATGTGCATCAAAACGAAGTGAATTAAGAACCTCGATAGATGATACTTTAAAAGAATTTGCTGTTCCATTAAAATTACTCGCTAAGTCTTTAAGACTGCGTAGGTTGTTACTTCGTAACATCTCATCTTTAGCCGCGCTATTCAAATCAATAGCTTTTTCTCTTGCGGTTACAGCCTCATAAATCTTTGTACCAATCTGCTCTTCTATATTTCGCTCTACAATTGGAACCTGAATGTCACGTAACGAGTCAGGTCTTATGGCCGGGATTACAGAACCAGCGGCATTTTTTAATAGCTCTCCCTTACAAAAATCGGAACTGAGGTATGCAAACAGATATCCACCATTAATCATTTTATCATTTGGAGTAAACCTAAGAACATGGTCAGATGTTGTGCAGTTGTTTAATTTATTACCTACCATAATTAACTGTCCCATAATCCCACTATCAACATCCCCTGATCGAGCCATTAAAATTTGGCCTTTTTTAATCTTATATACATTTATCTTTTCCATTTCCGCAGTTAAATAATGGGGCGGATTAAGATCTACCTCAAATAAGGTAGAACTCGTATAGAAAGGAATGCCGTTAGGCTTATCTACATATATATGTTTAAAAGGAGGAACTTCATAAAGTGCTAAGCAGCAATTATCTAATCTTCTCATTTCCTTAGATTTCCATTTTATTGCCCTTTTTTTAAAAAGAATATGGTATTGCGCATCTAATCTAAAAGTTGAACTTTTAGGTTCTGAAGATAAGACTACGGATGCTATAGGATTAAATAATTCTAAGGCGTCATTTGACATTTAATTTACCAGTCTTAATAAAATTATGATATTCGCTCGCAACTTTAGGCAAATCATCATCAACAACACGCCCATTGGTTTCAACTATAGGAGAAAAATCTAATACCGTTGCTTTAATACTCTGTTCATATAAATCTCGCCTAACAATTTCTTGTCCATCAGGATCTCTTAGATAAATAGTATTGCCTCTTCTATCTTTACCAACATTCTTAGCCATAGCCATAAAGATTGGGTAATCTGCTGTTTCGCCAGATAGGCTTTCCCCAAGCTTTTCCTGTTCGGATTTTCTCCTTAAAATAAGCACGCTTGTCTGGGTGCCTGTTCTTGGCAGAAACGTTTCAACGGGTAAATCAACGCTCGCTAAGACCTGACAATTACTAAGTATCCAATACCGAATATATTCATTATCTGGATTACCCAACACGCCATCAGGCAGCACAATCCCCATCTTGCCTTTGCCAGGTTTAAGAAACTGTACACATCTTTCTATAAACAGTATTTCTGGCGGAATGCCTGTCCGGATGTTACCTTCCATTATCCATTTATCATTTTTTTTCGTCCACGCATGAGCAAGATCATATTGCTGAAGTATTTCCTGGCCTTCCACCTTAATCTTTGTTCCAAAAGGCGGGTTTGTCATTACAATATCCATACTGCCAAGTTCTATGTCATGCTGGACATTTTTGGGCCATGCAGACGGCTTCCAAAGAGAGTTCACAGAATAAAGGCCGCCCCTCCCATCGTTATTCATAATCATATTCATCTGGGCCGTCCTAACCAGATTTGCATTAAAATCAAGCCCGAAGACCTTTTTACCTACTTCATGAATCTTATCATTAAGCCGCTTTTCTTCTGCCGGAGTAGGTTTTTCTATGTTCTTCCAACCATTTCTTTCGTCTTTTCTAATCTTTTCTGCTATATAATTGAAGGCGACTACAATAAAGCCGCCTGTTCCGCAAGCAGGGTCAAGTACGCGATCCCCAGGTTGAGGGTCGAGCATCTTAACTGTCATTTTAACAACATTTCTGGGAGTAAAGAATTCACCTTTAACTCCTTCAAGCGTTGGCCCAACAATTGTTTCATAAGCCATGCCTTTTACATCGACCGAAGAATGCAAGAAATCATATTTTTCAAGCTGGGCTACAATATATGCCACAACATCAGGATTGAATCTGATCCCTTCGGCTGTATCATCGAACAATCCTTTGTAATCCTGCTTATTCTTCACATTCTTAAATAAAGACTCCAGGCGATCTTTAACTTCTTGTTGCCCTGGTTTTGTATTACGCTCATCGGCATTACGAATAGCAAATCGCGGCGAACCATTTTCCTGCTGTTCGTCCTCTATCTTAGCAAAGAGTAGTTTTAAAAATTCCCAAAATATCTGCTCTTTTGAACCTCCTTGATTAGCATGTATATAATCATGACAACGCTTAAAAGCGGCAAGTAAATTATTACCAGTAGCAACGCGCAATCGTGATCTGTCTATCGTAAAAATAGAGCTCGCATCTTCGCCTTTTCTAGGAAAATCATTAACGGGAAAAACTTGAGCATCAAATTTTGATTTCTTTTTTTGCACATATACTGACTCAATACCGTTTGTCCAGCACCCAAATTCGGCATTACTACATTCGTGCATTGCCCTTTCAAGGTCTTTTATCCCACCTTCCCCATCCCCAGGTTGCGCTTTGGGTTTGGCTATATGAATTAATATATGGACTGAATCCTGATTATTCTTTTGCGAAGAAGAACGGTAGACTACTAAGGGTATCTTTTTATTTACCAGCTTACTGCCATCATGAACCTTGATTCGAATATCAATCCCTATGTCTTTTCGTTCATAGCGATATTCTTCTAAAAGCGTTCTTTCAAAATCCTGCCTTATGCGCTCACTCTCGCTATCTACACGAAGCGAACCATCAATAAAATCGACTATTTTACCCTCAGCTATGGGCTGTTTGACCTTATTATCTTTTTTAGGCATATAACAAACCTTTAAACTGTAGTTGCGTCAATACTAAACCTTGGCTTAATAACCTGTGATATTGACGCATCTGATAGATCCGTAAAAAATCCCAGCTGCCTTAATCTACTTTTTAGCGCGGCATAATTAGATTCAAGCGCTCTTGCAACTTCAGGGCTATCAACAACCTCGCCTGTGGTATCAATAAGAATTCCATACCGTTGCTTTAACCAGGCAACAAACTCTGAAATTACAATTGGACGTGTACAAAATTTGCCACGCCTATAATCCACGACCGCCAATTGCACTAGTAGCTCAAGTAGCTGATTACCAAGCACATATTTACGCTTCTTTCCCCTGCCGCCATACAAAAAGCCATCCTCTCTGTTAAGGCCGCAGAGGTCTGCCATTAGTTTTTTATGATTTTTTGAACGCGTCTTAAATGTCTTTTGATTAATAATCTCTATATACGTATCAAAAGGCGACATACCCAGGTCAAGTATGGATTTGATTTCGGGATCCTGCTCTTCTCCTTCTCCCGTAGCAACTACTTCACGCAAAAGAACACCAAAGTGTCCATTTAAGTCTTTATGATTTAAGAACTTCAATAATTCTTCTACGGAATAATTATAAGGAGGATAAATACTAGCAAATTCATCTAATTTTTTCAGTTTATAATGAGAGCGTAAATATTGATGCATTACCGCATAATGTTTCGCAACTTTTTCTTTTGCAATTAAATCACAGGTTTCATCCTGCCCATTCGTTAAATCAACAAAAATATCAGGCTGATAGTCGCATTTACACAGATCCTCGAGAGAATCCATTTTTATGCTTTTACAACGCCCACACCCGACTTTTTCATTTTCAAAGATCCCATTTATAATGAAAAAAGACTTAATGCAATACAGGGCGGTATGAAATGCCAACAAAACCATTAAATAATTTATCAATTCTCTGCGCGGAATACTATCTTTATAAACCAACAGGCGAGCAGTATCGTTAATAATTAGTTGCTTCTGGGCTTGGCAAAGGAAGTCATGCGTGGGAACCCTTTTTCTTTTATCCGCCAAATCCATGCGAAAATGCTCAAGCATCCGAAGTAGAAAAAAGGTTTCGACATCAAGGGTATCAGAAAGCGACTCATTGAGCTTTAAATCGTGCTCTCCAAAATCAGTCGTACCTTGAGTCAAAAATGGCAAAAACGATTCATGTTCGCCAATGATCAATCCTGAGTCTCTGAATACATTATATAAAAAACCGCTTACATCACGATCTTGGCTGCGAACGCGCGGATCGAGAAGTTTAATAGTACTCATATGAATTGGCTTTAGGTTAGCCAGACGCCCCTCTCCAGTACGCCCCCTCCCCTCTCTAACACACGTAGCAAAATCATTTTCTATCCAATGTTCGATAAGTCGTTTCCTCAATGGATCGTCTTTAATTCCCTGAAAATGCTTTGTATCTTCAACAATAATTTGCGTAAGGTCTCCCGGATGTAAGGTCTCCTTAGACGTTGACGTAATAGGCAACCCTTTAGTACGAACTAAAACAAGAAATCTCGCAAAAGCCTGTTCGATGTTTACGTTATTCGCATCAACCGGCATTGCCTTAGTAAGACGAAACGCTTTATGTGTTTTATTAAGCGGCACTTAATTAGCCTCCTAACTTAGTCATAACCAAGCGTTTGGCTGCATCACTTTTAATTTCAAATAAATTAGTATCGTCCTCGGTCAAAAAGATGCGATCAGAACGCTTAGCCGTTATTCGCCGTTTAAACATTTCAAGATTCAGAAAGAAGCTTCGTATTTCAGAAGCCGTTGGTGTATATCCTTCATGAATACGGCATAAAACTTCAAAAAGATCCAAGGAAATTTCCAACTCGGCAGTTTTATCAACATGGCGATAATAGATACAATTAGGTAAATGCTCTAAATAGTCATCCTGCGAGCCGATATCTTTTACGACAACCTCAAAATCTGAAGCTGGAAAACCATAGAAAGATTTAGTAACTGTTCGTTTCGCGGCCGCCGAACGAAGACAAAGGTTTTCTTTGCCCACTAGATCATTATAAATTCTTTCAGATTTGCTTATGGCTAGTGTTATTTCGTCACGTAAGCTATTCTTGATATCGCCCTTTCTATCTATAACTACCAGAAACCGATCAAATTGTCGGTAAGGAAGTAGCTCTTTCCATGTTGGTAATCCGGCAGCCCGCATTTTCTTATCATCGCTCTCGAAATATAGCTTTCTTTTCATGGATGCATGATAAAGCTGGGCATTTTTATGACGCCCCGCATCATTGTCTTGTGTTCCTTCCGGCCTATTCTTATAGAGCGCTAAAAGATAAGGAATATCTGCTTTGCCCCCAAGATCACCTTTTAGAAATAAATCCTGTATTTCTGGACTATCGGGGCTATGAAAATTAATAAAATTATCCAATTTAGGATTACAGACAAAGGCGATATCTAAATCTGCTAAAAGTTTCGCAATACGATCGGTTTCCTCGCCATTAAACGAGGCATTATAATAAAACCTGTCAATAGCCACAGGCGTTTGCCCAAGCATAGGTTGAAGTATTTCACACGTGGACTTATTGAATAGAATAAATGATAGAATTGATCTTAAATCACGCATGGTGATATGCCGAAGTTTGCGGAAATGTACAGCAAGCAAAAGGTATTTTAAGCGCTTTCTGATCTCATTCCCTCTTTTGGGATCGCGAAGTGCGTCTATATTGTACTTAATATAGCATTGGTCAGAAAAAGCACAGTTCGTATTAGAGCAATCTTCCCAAAATTTATCGTTATTTTGCGCATCCAGAAATTTATCAAGTAATAAGTCAAAAATGCTTTGTTCATCAATGCTAACCATTGAGCGCGCGTTTAAATTAACAAAAATTAATGAGTCGTGTGGTTTAAAATCATCGTAATTAAGATAGTGATGAACTTGTTTTCCAAGCCACTTATACTGTGGTTTGTTTAATATAAAATCTCTGAGCTTGCCTTCATTTATGGCGATTACTTTTGTGAAAGCACCTGTGGGTTGTTTTTCGCCTTCTAAATCATGAAAAAACGCCGCTAAAACCGCGTCATTAGTGGTGCCTTCAAAATCCTGGCTGCCATCATATAGCGTTTGATAGGTTATACCTTTTGCCGAAAATATGCAGCCATTATCTGTTTTCTTTGAGAAAGTCGCACCATCACTAGCGGCTTTTTCTTCAACACATTGAATAAATGCCGTTTTACCATCTCCGGCATTGCCGGTCAAAATTACTAATTTTGTATTGGGATCAAAAATCGCCGGAATTAGATTTTCGTCAAGTTTTGTCTCAACATAGGTACGTTTGTCGTAGCCACGAGTACCGGCTGTACTTCGATCACTCTGGCTATATATAGTAAGGAATTGTGGAATATTAGAGTTAGAATTCACGTCTTATTGACCTCCAGATTCTTTCTTATTCTTAGACCATTTATCTATCTCATCCTTGCGAAATCGCCACTGACCGCCGACTCTAAAAGCAGGTATTTTCTTTTCCCGGGCAAGCCTGCGGATTGTGTATGGATGCAGCTTAAGATATTTCGCAATTTCTTCTGCGGTATAGGCTTCAACTAGCTCTTTCACGGTGCTTCTCCTAATGTTACATTTTGTAACATTATACCGCGAAAGAAAAATTAACTCAACCGAAATTTGTGCCTTACCTGATTAAAACAATAACAGAAGAACTACGGCCATAATTATCCGAGCAGGTTATTGTGTGTTTGCCCTGGATCATTGGCCAGAAAAGTTTATCGCCAATGTAACTTTTATCGTAAAATCTACCATCGATAAACCAATAGAGCATATTCGTATCCGAGGGGCTATTAGCTGTTAGCAGAAGCCTTTGCTCAGAAGAGGGTATATTAGTAATAAAGTACTCGCATTTATGCGCCGGAGATATGATCTTAGGTTTATTTTTATCAAACACTACTCGGGTTTTAAAATCTACATTGACCGCATCGTGAAGGCTGCATTTCTTGGCTAGGCTATGTCCTTTAATATATAAATCCTTTACGCTATGTTCACATCCTTCGCTTATCGGCTCTCCGGTTAACTCGCAAACATATCTTTCGCCTATAGATTCCGGAGCTTTATACCAAGGGCCTGGTTTTTTGACATACAACCAATCGAATATCCTGAGTGCGACGGGAGCAGCGGCATCAACCCCTACCAACGCCTTTGATCTTTTACCGGAAAAGTTTCCCAACCAAATACCAACAGTATATTCCGGGTTATAGCAAATAGTCCAAGCGTCTTTATGGCCATAGGAAGTACCTGTTTTCCACGCGACTTTTGGGTGAGTTTTATAGTCTCGATAAATGCCTATAGAGCGAAGTCGTTCTGTGTCGGATAAAATGTCTGTTACTAAATACACCGCGCCGTCAGAAAGTACTTCTTTTGAGATAGAAGTATCGCTTGTTTCTTCAAATGAATA
>Ga0233422_10001368_pt1 | contig 10862 bp, 9 predicted proteins | sample Watercolumn_Mata_2_FD_182724 | JGI IMG/M metagenome (GOLD analysis project Ga0233422, IMG submission 182724) | Freshwater microbial communities from Lake Matano, South Sulawesi, Indonesia - Watercolumn_Matano_2014_110_MG | ecosystem: Environmental > Aquatic > Freshwater > Lake | place...
CAAAAGAAAACGCACCACAATACCGGGTGCGCTTTCTGACGTCTTCCGGGGTATCTCTGTCAACAGTATTACCACGGATAACGATATTGCGTTTGCGTGGTGGAAGACGATTGAATCGTTGTTCCACACACATATTTATGTTACACATCCATACCACTCTTAGGAAAAGGGACCGGTGGAAAACACCAACAGATGGATCAGGTGTTTTGTTTCAAAGAAACAAAACAACAACGTCCGTCACTCAAGAAAACTTAGATGCTATCCACACCTTCTTGAATGATCGACCGAGGAAGATTATTGGCTTTCGTACTCCTTTTGAGTATCATAGAACATTATTGGCGGTGTTCTAGTTTAGGGGTAGGGAGAGACACATTCGTCTATCTACATATTAGGATGTTTAACTATAAAAGTCAATAGCGCAAAAAAGCGTGATTTTTGGTATACTATATATATTCTATATGCGCGCCCGAGGGGCGTTTTTATACCGATTTTTTCAAAGGTTTTGAAGAGTTGTGTCGGTGGATTTTCAGGGTAAAACCTTAGGAACCGGTGACCGCATTGGTGCTAACTTTTTCATTTTTATTCTTTTTTATTTTTTTAATTCATTATATGCCCGTCAAAAAAAACATAATCAAAAAAATGGACACTAATGGCTCCGGACATCACTACAGTGCGGCTGATATTTCTGTGCTTGAAGGACTTGAGCCGGTACGCAAGCGTCCGGGTATGTATATCGGATCAACCGGTACGGATGGACTACATCATCTTGTGTGGGAGATTTTTGATAACGGTCGTGACGAAGCGATGGGTGGATACGCGACACATGTTGAGGTCACGCTCCTGCCGAATGGGCGTATTCGCGTCGCGGATAACGGTCGTGGTATTCCGGTGGACATTCACCCTAAAACCAAGGTCTCCGCACTTGAGACCATCATGACGACACTGCATGCCGGAGGAAAATTCGGCGGTGATGGATATGCCAAAGCAACGGGGGGTCTCCATGGTGTCGGTGCATCGGTGGTGAACGCCCTTTCCGTGTACACGAAAGTCATCGTGCATCGTGACGGAGGTGTGCACATGCAAGAGTACGAACGTGGCAAAGCAAAAGCAAAGGTGAAGAAAATAGGAGCATCCAAAGAGCATGGTACGATTGTTATTTTTGAACCAGATGAACAGATTTTCTCCGAACTCGGGTTCAGTTGGTCTCGTATCATCACGCATGTTCGCCAACAGGCATATCTCGTCAAAGGTATGCGCGTGACGGCGATTGACGCACGTGAGTACAAAGGAATCAAGGGTGTTCCGGATCTAGAAAGTGAAGACGCTTTTTTCCTTGCGTCACTTCCGCTTGATATGCCGTCTCGTTCGTATTTCTTTGAAGGAGGACTCATATCTCTCGTCCGTCATTTGAACGGTATCCAAAAACCGATTCACAAGAATGTGTTTTATATTGAAAAAGAAACGGACGACAAAGTCGGCGTGGAAGTCGCGTTTCAGTATGTGGACGATATCTCTCCGCGCTTGTCAGCGTTTGCGAACTCCACACCGACACCTGAGGGCGGTATGCACGTAACGGGATTCAAGACGGCGCTCACGCGTGGACTCAACAATTACGCGCGCAAGAACAATCTGCTCAAAGAGAGCGAGGAGAATTTTACCGGTGATGACGTTCTTGAGGGTATGACGGCGGTCGTCTCAATTAAACTCAAGGAGATTCAATTTGAAGGACAGACCAAAGCGAAGCTGGGAAGCGTGGAAGCACGTGGTGCGGTAGAGGCAGTGTTTGGTGAAGCGCTGTCAGAATATCTCGAAGAGCATCCTGATGACGGCAAGGCGATTGTTCAAAAGGTGATTCTTGCACTCAAGGCGCGTAAAGCGGCAAAAGCCGCAAAAGATTCGGTGCTTCGTAAAGGTGCGCTCGAGGGCATGACACTTCCGGGAAAACTCGCGGACTGTCAGACGAAGAGTGCCGAAGAGTCAGAACTCTTTATTGTTGAGGGAGACTCTGCCGGTGGTACAGCAAAAGGAGGTCGCGACCGTCGTACGCAGGCCATTTTGCCTTTGCGTGGAAAAATTTTGAATGTGGAGCGTGCGCGTTTGGACAAGATGCTTGCGTCCGAGCAAATCAAGAATATCGTTGTTGCGCTTGGTGCCGCGATTGGCGATGCCCTTGATCTTGAAAAACTTCGGTATCACAAGATTATTATTGCGACCGATGCCGATGTAGATGGATCACATATCGACACACTTATTTTGACGCTTTTTTTCCGTTATTTTCGTCCCATTATTGAAGCGGGATATCTGTATGTGGCGTTGCCACCGCTCTATAAAATTAAACAAGGCAAGGAAATTCGTTATGCGTATACCGATGAAGACAAGAGCAAAGTGTTGATCGAGCTCGGTGTGGATGAGAGCGCGATAGACGAATCAGATGGTGGGGAAGGCGAAGAAGCGACCGAAGAAGAGATCTCCGAAGAGACGCTCATAAAAGGAAAAGGCAAAAAAGAAGAAAAAAAGAAGTTACCTAAAGTGTCGATCCAACGCTATAAAGGTCTCGGTGAAATGAACCAGGACGAACTTTGGGAGACGACTATGGATCCATCCCGTCGTACACTAAAGCAAGTAAAAATCGAAGATGCCGAAGAAGCCGATAGGGTCTTTGATACGCTTATGGGTACGGATGTCCCCTCACGTAAGTCATTCATCCAAAACAACGCCAAGTACGCGAATATTGATGCATAAAAAACATAAAATAAATATAACAAAAAACAAAATTGTATATGTTTTATATTGCTTTATGAACAATGAGGAAGTTACAAATAAAGCTATTGATTTTAATCGGAAAAATAAGAAACGTATCGCTCAAGAGATTGTCGATCAGGATAAGTATATATCGGAAGATAAACCCGTGTCTGTCTTTATGGCCGGATCTCCGGGAGCTGGAAAAACTGAGTCGTCAAAAAGACTTCTTGAAGATAAAAAGTTTTTAAAGAAAAAATATTCAGTCTTACGTATTGATCCGGATGAACTTCGTGATTATTTTTCTCAGGTCGGATACACGGGAGGCAATTCCTCTTATTTTAATGGGGCTGTTTCTATCCTTGTGGATGTGATTCATGATAAGATATTGAAAAAAGGGAAAAGTTTTGTTTTAGATGGCACGTTTTCGAAAGTTGAGATAGCTCGAAAAAATGTTGAAAGATCTTTGAGGAGAGGGCGTTTTGTTTAAATATATTATGTATATCAAGACCTTGTTCAAGCGTGGAAATTTGTTATGGAAAGGGAAAAGAAGGAGGGGAGAAATATACCAAAAGATGCTTTCGTTGAGGAGTATTTTTCTACAAGAGAGACTGTTAATCAATTAAAGCGAGAATTTGGGAAAGATATTGATGTTGACTTGTTGGTAAAAAATATTGATGGAACAAACAGATATTATAAAGCAAATATTGATGTGATTGACAATTATATTCTAGAAAAGTATTGTAGAAACAAGCTGATTAACTCCTTGTAAGATATTATTTTTAATATGGTTTATTCATTCTTCAAAAAACAAAAACGGGAAACGGGATTTTCTCGTTTTGTAAGGCAAGATTCTTCCAGAGAAAAGAATAAGGTTTTTATGCGTGTTTTGAAAAAGGCAACGGAGGATCAGAAAAAGATACTGAAGAATTCATATTAAATTGGATTTAATCAAAAAAAACGGGGGCAAAGCCCTCGTTTTGTTTTGATTGTCTTTCATGATTTATTATTTATAATTCACGCTTTAGATTCTCTCCTTTACCTCCGCAATGAGTTTTGTGATGTCGTTTTCTTTCTCTTGCGCCATTGTATTCCATGCGGTGATGAGCCCCTCGTCTTCGGCGGCGTCTTCGAGATACTCGTTCTTGATGCGCCAGAGACTCGTATGTTCTTCAACGATTTGTCGCATGATGTTATAAGTATTATTGTCCAACATATATTGAAAATGATAAATAATGAATAAACAAGGTGTATGATTTGTGTCATTTCAAAATCTAACATTCAAATAATCAAAAGGAAAGAGTTATATTGGTTTTGAATGTATGTGTTTGAATATTTGAATTTGTTTTGGATTTAGGATTTCGGATTTTTAGTTATTGTGTTTTTTCTTCAATCTCTTTTGTTAACCGCGCGACGAGGTCCGCAGTTGAAAGTTCGCCCACTTTTCCCGCGCGACCTTCGAGTGTTACGGTTTCATTCACGACTTCCGCTTCACCGATAACAACTGTGTAGGGTACTTTATTGGTTTTTGCACTGCGAATACGCTTACCAAGTGTTTCATTATTATCATCAACGAAAACACGGATATCTGCTTTACGAAGCGATGTTTCGACGGCACGCGCATAGGCGTGACGACCTTCACCGATGGGGAGAATACGCACTTGTTCGGGGGCAAGCCACAGCGGAAAGTTGCCTGCGAGGTGTTCTAAAAGGACGGCGGTAAAGCGTTCGATTGAACCCATGATAGCGGCATGAATCATCACAATGCGTTCTTTCGTACCTTGTTCACTGATGCATGAGAGATCAAAACGTTCGGGAAGATTCATATCGAGTTGGATGGTTGCTACTTGGTGTTCGCGACCGATAGAGTCTTTTGCCATAAAATCGAGCTTCGGTCCGTACATGGCCGCTTCGCCGGGTGCTTCAAAGTAGTCCGCGTTACGCTCTTGTGCGATTTCACGAAGTGCTTGTTCGGCGTTTTGCCATATGGATGCGTCGCCAAGATATTTATGCATTTCCGACGGCTCATGAAACGAGAGACGTACACGGAGATTAAAACCGAATGTGCTGTAAAACGTATCAATGATGTCCCAGATGCGGAAGAATTCTTCTTTGACTTGACTGTGGCGGCAAAAGACATGACTGTCGTCCTGAGTAATGGAGAGCACACGAGTGAGACCACCAAGTTCGCCGGATTGTTCATCGCGATAGACCATAGTTGTCTCGGCATAGCGCTGAGGCATTTCGCGATAACTGTGCGGTTTGCGGTCAAAAATCTGCGTATGGTGGGGGCAGTTCATCGGTTTGACGGCATATTGTTTACCTTCGCGTGTCTCAATGACAAAGAGTTCGTCCGCGAACTTGTCCCAGTGCCCGGACGTCTGATAGAGGTCCTTCTTGGTGATGTGCGGGATAGTAACGCGCTGATAGCCATGACGCAAACGCAGTTCCCAGATGTAATTGTCGAGTTCGGTACGGAGGATCGTGCCGCGTGGTGTCCAGAGAGGGAGACCCGGACCGACGAGTTCGGAGAAGGTGAAGAGATCAAGCTCTTTGCCAACTTTGCGATGGTCGCGCTTTTTTGCTTCTTCCAGAAGTGTGAGATGTGCATTGAGTTCATCTTTGGAGGCAAATGCAAATCCGTAGACACGCATGAGCATCGGATTTTTTTCGCTTCCTCGCCAATATGCGCCGGCAATGGAAGAGAGGGTGAAGCTCTCAGGATCTATGACAGATGTCGTCTCTACATGAGGACCTTCACAGAGGTCGTTGAAATCACCGCTCTCATAGACGGAGAGGGTGCGCCCCTCGGTCGCATACTCATTGATGAGTTCCGTCTTGAAGGGGTTGTCTTTGAAGAGTTCTCGCGCCTCATCAACAGTAACTTCTTTGCGGACAAAAGTGAGGGGGGTGCTGACCAATGTACGCATGCGCGCAGTAAGTGCGGCGAGATCTTCGGATGTTACCGTTGTCCCTGCGGGTAAATCCATATCATAATAAAACCCGTTCTCAATCGCAGGACCGATACCGAAGCGTGTGCCCGGGAAGCGTTCCTTGACGGCTATAGCGAGAAGATGTGCCAACGAATGGCGCTTGGTGGCAAGTATGTCCTGTTCCATATAATAGATACTTTAACATAAAGGGCATATACTGTCAGTATTCAATATGTATGAGATACTCCTATGTAATTTTCAAGTCTCAATTTTCAATTTTTAGACAACGCGTTAATTTTTCAAGTTCATAATAAATTAAACATACGCCCATGTTTTTTACTGAAACATTTCTTACATAAAAAATATTTGGAAATGGAGAATTGAAAATGAGTCAGTCCTTAACAAGCTATAAGTCAACATTTATAACATCTCATCCGATTTCCAACTCCACATGTTACTCTAACAACCTCATCGCATCGGCAATCACTGATACTTCATTGTTGCGCGTGGAGAATTTGCCTTTGATGACGATGCAAACATCCGGAGCAAGTGTTTCTTTGTTGGCTTCATATGTCTTTGGGAAGAACACGATTTCCATGGTGTCATACAAATCGGCAACTTTCACGAATGCCATGCGGTCACCCTTTTTTGTAGGGATGATACGCACGTCTTCTATGATACCCGCGACAATGGCGCGCGCGCCGTCGCGCGCGTCTTCTTTCATGCGGTTGATATTCATACCCTTTGCCTCAAAGCGGGCACGATGTTTTTCAAGGGGATGTCCGGACACGTACAGACCGAGCAATTCTTTCTCCCACGCGAGGAGGTCGCGTTCGGGGAATGGTGATGTGGGTTTGAGCACAAATCCCACATGCGCGGTCGGCATGAGAGAAAAAATTGAATCCTGCGTACGATCGGCATTGAGATGTTCTTTATGGTACGCGAGCGCATCATCAAGTCCGGCGAGAATCGCCGAACGGTCGCCCAATCCGTCCAATGCTCCGCTCCGCCCGAGTGCTTCCAAGGATTTTTTGTTGAGATTTTTGTGTTCAATACGTTCCAGAAAATCTCCCAATGACACATATAGACCCTTTGTCTGTCGCTCCGTGATGATGGCGTCAGCGATATCGGTGCCGAGATTTTTGACTGAGTACAAACCGAAGCGGATATTGTCTGACTCTCCCTTTCGGCGGACGACGGTGAAGTCACCGAAACTTTCATTAACTGACGGAGGAAGAACAGAAATATTCATACGTTTACATTCGCCGATAACTTCGGCGACACGCGCAACATCTCCGGACTCAGCGGAGAGAACTGCGGTCATGTATTCCGCCGGATAATTTGCTTTCATGTACGCTGTTTTGTATGCAAGGTTTCCGTAACTTGCGCTATGTGCTTTGTTGAAACCGTAGGCGGCGAATGTTTCGATTTGTTCCCATAGTGTTTCTACTGTTCCGGGAGCCATCCCACCCTCAATACACCCTTCGAAAAAATATTTTTTTTGTTTTGCCATTTCTTCGGGAATTTTTTTACCGATTGCCTTGCGGAACTTGTCCGCTTTTGTCCAGTCATAGTCTGCGAGTTCAATGGCGATCATGAGCACGTCGTCTTGGTATGTGATAATACCGTACGAGCGCTCAAGAATCGGCTTCATGCGCGGGTCCAGATAGGTAACCAGTGAGGGATCGCGTTTACGCCGGATATATTCGGGGATGAATGCCATCGGACCGGGGCGATAGAGAGCGAGCATGGCGTTGATATCGTGAATGCTGGTCGGCTTCAGGTCCACGAGCGAGCGTGTTATGCCACCACCGCCAAGCTGAAAAAGCCCTAACGTTTCGCCGCGCCAGAGCATTGCGTATGTTTTTTTGTCGTCCAAAGGCAGTGTATCGAGATTGATATCAATATCACGCAGTTCTTTCACGAGACGTACGGAATGTTCAAGTATGGCGAGGTTCGTGATGCCGAGGAAATCAAATTTGAGAAGCCCTGCGTTTTCCACCGCATACATGTCGTATTGTGTGATGATTTTACCACCCTTGGGATCCATTTGGACGGGTGTATAGTCGGACATGTCTGTTGGCGCGATGACGACACCGGCGGCGTGCACGGAAATGTGGCGTGCATTGCCTTCAATCTTACGCGCAGTATCAATGATGTTTCTCGCTTCACTTGATTCGTCGTAGAGTTTTTTGAGATCTGGTTCTTCATCGAGTGCGCGTTCAATCGTCATGGGGAACCCTTGTGATCCTTGGGGGATGAGTTTGGCGATTTGGTCTCCGGTGCCGTACGGATATCCGAGGGCGCGCGCGACATCGCGTACGGAGCCACGCGCAAGCATGGTACCAAATGTACCGATTTGAGCGACACGATCTCGTCCGTATTTTTCACGAGCATAGGCTATGACATCGTCTCGACGATTGTCCGCGAAGTCCATATCAATATCCGGCGGTGATGGACGTTTGGGATTTAAGAATCGCTCAAAGGGGAGGTTGTACGCGAGTGGATCAACACTAGTGATAAAGGTGAGATAGGCGACAAGTGATCCCGCCACGGACCCTCTTGTATTAGTGAGAATACCATTTTTCTTTGCAAAAGTAAGGATGTCGGACACGACGAGAAAATAGGGAGAATAGCCCTTGGTCTTGATTACATCAAGCTCGTATTCAAGACGGTGTTCAAGTTCGGGAGAGTGTGCCATCCCACGCGCCTCGATACCTTCGTAGGTGATACGGCGGAGTTCCGCGTCATGGGTGGTACCTTCGGGAATAGGAAAGTCGGGAAATACCCAATTACCGAGTTCAAGGTCAAGTTCGCACATTTCGGTGATTGCGAGCGTGTTTGCGAGCGCGTCAGGTGTATCGGCGAATACAGTCACGGCTGTTTCTTGAGATATGAATGAGAAGTTTTCATCAGACTCGTTCCAACCGTTTTCTTTGTTCGCGGGAGAACCATTTTGAATAGAGATGACAATATCACGAATGCGATGATCTTCCGGCTTCATGTAGTACACGTCGTGTGCAGCGACGAGCGGTATTCCTTCTTCGCGTGCAAAGGCGATGATGTCGTTCTTGAGCTCAATTTGGTCAGGCATCTCGGGATGATGTGTGATTTCCATATATAAATCAGGGAAAACGGAGCGAAAAAATTTCAGCGATTCATGTGCACGGTCGGTGTCATGCGTACGAATGGCTTGTGCGATTTCACCCGAAAATTGTGGGAGAATGGCGACAAGTCCTTCGGCGTGTGTAATGATGAGTTCGTGATCAATGCGTGGCTTGTAGTAAAACCCTTCAAGATGCGAAGCGGTCACAAGGCGAACGAGATTTTTGTACCCCGTGGCGTTTTTGGCAAGAAGGACCAGTCGCGTGCGCTTGTTGTCTATGCCGGAACGCTTGTCATGGCGTGATGCCTGGGCGACATAAAAATCCACGCCGATAATCGGCTTGACTTCATGTTTTTGACACGCTTCATAAAATTCAATCGCTCCATAAAGATTGCCACTGTCGGTAAGTGCGAGTGCCGGCATGCCGTCCGCTTTTGCCGCCTTCACGAGTTCGGGGATTTTCGGTAACGCTGAAAGGAGGGAATAGTGACTGTGTGTGTGCAGATGAACGAAACGAGGAGAATCCATGGTGGGATTAGTATATCATACTGAGGATAGAGCTTTTAGCAGGTAGTTTATAGGGGCATGGATATGTCTTTGTGACAATTGGTTTTCGGGTGTTGTTTGACATATCTTTGTGTGTGATATATCTGAACTGAGAAGTACCTGATAATATCAATCAACTCTTTAACAAATGGGGAAAGTATGAGTGCAACTATGGATGCTGAGGATTGGGGAGTGCATCAACCGCGCAACAGCGTGACGAACAAAAAGAGAGAAGTCATAGAGCGCCTCTATGCTTTGTTTCCATGCTCTGTAACAGGAGAATGGACGACGTGCCCGCTAGGTGGTGGGTATGGGCACTTCTTCTACGCGTCTTCAAACGAGGATGCAAGAGAACTCGCGGTTAAACTTGAGTCCCCCAGAGCTTCTTTCCTTGGAGATGTGTACAGTTTTACGAAAAAGGGTGTCCTTAAAGAAATTTTGAAGATTAAGAGCTCTTATTTCTTGTGTCGTCTCGACTTTGGTGGAATGTAAAGAAGAGAGAAAAAAGGAAATTGGCCATCGTCGCTTGGGCATATTCTGATCTGCCCAAGATACTCAAGATTCCTATTACAAGAAAGAGGAAGATTACCGACATCACAATTTTCTAAATTTTTCGGTGCCAGATTGAATATCACAAAAACAAAATATAATCCACTTTTTTATGGTTCATATTTAATTTTTTAATCTCCTCATTTTTTCTCACCTTTGCCAAAATTCTTCCACATCTGGCTTGCCATGGGTTTACCTTCCGAGCCGACATATTTACTTCCGAGAGCGTCGGCGTGTGTCATGTTGTAGGGACGTTCGGATGATGATGAGACGCGTTCAAAGACCATCTGCGCGATGGGCATTTTGTCATAGAGAAGGATGGGGAGAGAGGCGGTGTTGAAGAGGTCAAGCGTCATGTTGACCGTATTGCCCGGGTCCAAGAACCCGGCGGTGACGTGAATCATGAGACCGAGACGACCAACGGAACTCTTGCCTTCAAGCCGTCCAACCATTGCGTCAGAGACACCCGTCTTTTCAAATATCATACCGAGGGCGAATTCGCCGGGGTGTAGAATGAACGGTTCGTTTTCTTCAATGGATACTTCTCGCATGAGTCCTTCAACAGGTTTTTTGGTGTCTATGACGGCGCTCTTGTTGCGGTCATATACGAGAAAATGTCGTCCGAGACGAAGATCAACGGACGCGGGCTGAAGCATACCGTCTTCGTATGGGTCAATAAAGATATCGCCGTCTTGCATTGCTTGTTTGATATCACGGTCGGAGAGAATCATGGAGATAAGAGATTAGGAGAATAATAAGGAGATTAAGACGTCGCTACGTTACTTTTTTGATTTCATTTTAGCACAGTTTTTCTTTTTGTACTGACTTAACGCTCTAGTCCATAAAAAGCGTTACCGTATCCTCATATGCACATGACAACCAAACGAAACATTTTCGCACAACACAAGAAGGAATACGGGAAGGCATCCAGAGGGAGGAAAAAAAGAGATACTGGATGCGGTGTGTACCGCGACCGGTATGCACCGCAA
>Ga0233422_10001370_pt1 | contig 10856 bp, 9 predicted proteins | sample Watercolumn_Mata_2_FD_182724 | JGI IMG/M metagenome (GOLD analysis project Ga0233422, IMG submission 182724) | Freshwater microbial communities from Lake Matano, South Sulawesi, Indonesia - Watercolumn_Matano_2014_110_MG | ecosystem: Environmental > Aquatic > Freshwater > Lake | place...
CGAGAGGTACAAGATGGATGTCTTTCCTTTTTTCCTTATGCAAGGAATAGAGAGTTCGGGAATTGACTACCACTAAGTCGAAGAGCTTCATTATATAGCCTTCTTGTTTTTGGATAACGATTTGATGATCCTTAATCAAGGAATCAAAATAATCCACGCAATCATATAGAGAGACGTGTTTCAAAGGGAAATCGTTCTCAAAATCAGCTACTTCCGGCTGCATGCCCCAGATCACTAATTTATAAGAAAATGGATTTATGCGGAATAATAAAAATGAAATTAGAACATTGATTAAGGAGTTTGCTTTCCGCATCAGCTTGAACCGTTTGAATGGAAGAAGTTCAATTGGAGAATAATAATAGTTTTCTTCTTTCTTTTCTGCCTTTATCCTAAGAAATTTTTTCCCAAAAAGAATCTTTTTCAAACTGGTCTTGTCATATTCGCGATAAACAAGAACCAAGTGTCTTTTCGATAATTCATTAGCCGTTTTTTCTTCGTAATCGGTAGTCCATCCCGGTTTATTGTATGCAGGAATAATGATCAAATACCTCGCCGTCATAGATTCAATCAATGGTATAATCTGTTGTAAATAATACCATGAAATCTTTCATGATTGTTTATTTCGATCTCGGGATAGGCGGAGTGCAAAAGAAAATCATTAACATTGTCAATCATCTTGCTGAATCCCAAAATTATAAAGATTTGCCTATATATCTTCTGTTAGAAACAAATAAAAAATTCAATCTCAGCGATCAAATCACCAATTCAAACGTTAGAATAATCCATAAGAAATACAAAAAAGAGCCTCTATGGTTATTCATACTCATAAATCTTTTGCTATATAATCCGTCAACTGTGCTTACCTTTTTACCTATGTTATCGGTTTACACCCTGATGGTTAAACACTTTTTCCTTTTTTGGCGAAAAATGCGAATCGTCGTAAGCGAAGATATCATCACTACACATTCCTATAAGCGCGGAGATTTCCCTTCAATATTTTTAGAAAGGATCTCAAAGTATTTTCCGCAGGCGGACTCAGTCATTGCTCCTTCCCCGCATGTAAAACAGGACTTGATCGATCATTTCGATATTCCAGAAAACTTGGTATCTATTATTCCCAATTGGTGTAAGGTCTCATTATTGTCAAATCAGAAAAAAGAAACTGATCTCGTCTATATTGGCAGATTAGATCCCGAAAAAAATCTTATGACCCTTCTCTCAATTGCCTTAAGACTTAAGGAAAAAACGCCAAATATCAAATTATGGATTATAGGTGAAGGAAAAGAGGGAAAAAAAATAGCGTCATATATTAAAAACAGCCATTTAGATCGAAACATTAAATTATTGGGACCGAGAAAGGATATTGATCTTTTGCTATCAAAAGCTAAAATTGCCGTCATCACTTCTACTAGTGAGGGGATGCCTCTATTTATTTTAGAAGCGATGGGTTATGGACTGCCGGTGGTCGCTATGGAATGTCCGGGAGTTAATGATCTTGTACTAAACAATAAAACCGGTTTTCTTTGTTCCAGCCGAGATGAATTTGCCGGTTGTGTTTTGAAACTTTTAAAAGATAATCATCTGAGGAATAATATCGGTTGGAGAGCAAGAAAACGCGCCGAGAAACGATACAGCGGAAAAAATCTGGATTTATTGATAGATCAATTATTTGACGATCAATGAAAGAAAATTCACCTTCGATAAATATCGCCATCATTTTTTGGCATCTGGGGATAGGCGGAGTGCAAAGGAAAATCGTGGATTTATCTCACTTTTTGGATTCGCCAAAGTATAAACTGATAAAACTGCATATCATCTTAAGAGACAAAACTCCTTTCCGAATGGATAAGCTTATCAATACTGAAACGACAAAAATTTATTATATCCCCAAGTGGTTCAATGGAAAGATTAGACCGCCATTTTCTCTTTATGCCCTCATAAAAACTTTCCAAATAAGACCGGATACCCTTCTTACTTTTCTTGATTTTGCCTCCTTTTTCTGTCTTGTCATCAGAAAAATATTATTCTGGAGGAAAATAAAAGTCGTGCTGAATGAGGATTCCTTCACTTCATCTTTCACTACGTCACCGGTAAGAAGGTTTCTTTTAAAAAAGCTTTATCCGTATGCTGACACCATTATCTCCCCCACTCTTGCTTCCCGAAACGATCTGGTAAAAAACTTTCAAGTCCCACAAGAAAAAACCGTCGTTGTGTCTAACTGGACGCTCAATTCCCAAGTAAAAATGGTAAAAAAATCTTTTCTTTTCGACCTTCTTTTCGCCGGAAGATTTGACCCGCAGAAAAATCTGCTATTCCTTCTCAAGGCAGTAATGAAGATTAAAAAGAAGATCCCCACCATCAAAGCTTGTTTGATAGGAGACGGCGAGCAGAAACAGTTGCTCAAATCCTTTATCAACTCACATCATCTTCAAAAGAACGTTTTCCTAATAGACGGATCTTATGATTTATCCGAGTCCTTCCTCAAATCCAAAATATTTACATTGACTTCCGACTATGAAGGCATGCCTATCGTCCTTCTTGAAGCTATGGCTTCAAAAATGGCCGTGGTCGTCAGAAGATTTCCGGGTATTGAGGAGTATTTCATAAATGGTAAGACCGGTTTTATCGAAAACAATATAAATGATTATTGCGAAAGAATAATCCAAGTCCTCAATTCCGAATCATTAAGAATTAAACTGGGAAATAACGCTTACACTTACATCCGCAAGAATTTTTCAACAGACGTCATTCAAAAGTATTTTAATCTGTTACTTCCTGGATCTAATATCAAAACCTCCTTCTCAGAGGGTCCTGCCGCTCGTCACCTTCCTGACACGCCGGATAAAACGGCGATGATCAGGAAGGCATCTGACTCGCGTCACCCACTCTTTTTCTTATTTTAGGAGTTTTGATATGAGTTTTTCATATGTCTAAAATATTATTTCTCAACCATAATGTCATCGGCAAAAGCACTTACCACCGCTGTTTTTGTCTGGCTAGAGAACTTGTCCTTTTTGGCCATTCCGTTACTCTTCTTACCAATTCGGAAAAGGATAGAATTAAATTCAAGGAATATTTAAAACTTGGCGTCCAAATCGTGGAATGCCCTGATCTTTTTTGGGATAGTCTTCGTACCGGTTGGGATCCTGTCAACATGGCAAGACGGTGCCTTTATCTTACTGATAAGCAATTTGACCTTATCCACGCCTTTGATACCCGGCTGACGGTCATCATCCCGGCATTATTTTATCTAATATTCATCAAAAAAGTTCCCCTGGTTATCGATTGGGCCGATTGGTGGGGAAAAGGCGGAGCTATCACTTTAAGACCCCATAAACTCTTAAATAGACTCTTTTCTCCTGTAGAAACTTTTTTTGAAGAATATTTCCGCAAATACGCCGATCATACTACCGTCATAAGCACCGCCCTTTATAAGAGGGCAAAAAATCTAGGCTTAAGAGCAGAAACCATTTCAATTCTCCACTCAGGAGCGGATACCAGAACTATCTATCCGGTAAATAAGGTCCACGCAAGAGAAGAACTGGGACTTCCTGACAATGTGAAAATTTGCGTCTTTCCCGGTTTTGTCTTATATGATCTCAAAATGGTTCTTGATACTTTCCAATATATACACGCTCGAAATCCCAATATAATTCTTCTTCTCTTGGGCGAATATCCCAAAATCCTGCTTGAACCCTATCAGACTTTTCTGGACAATAATAGTATCCGTATCATCGGTAATGTTGGCAAAGACAAATTAAGATTATACCTTAGCGCCAGTGACGTAGCTTTACTTCCTCTTTCCGACACACTTACCAACAGAGCCCGCTTCCCGATGAAATTCGGGGATTATCTTGCTTCCGGGATACCTTTTGTCACTAACAAAGTTGGAGACATAGGGAATTTGGTAGAAAAATATAAATTAGGATTTCTGGTGGATTATTCAGCTTCCTCAATGGGGGAAAAGATCCTCTGGATATTCGATCATCCAAAGGAAGCTGAGAAGATATCTAAAAGGGCTCTCCGGTTTGCCCGAAAAAAGTTCTCTTGGGAAATAGTGGCTCAAAATTTAATCACAATTTATCATTTTCTACTTAAGTTGAATTTCGACAAATTCAACCGATCGGTATAATTTGTCAAGAATCTGGCTTTGAATTTTATTTCTGTCCTATCCATAGTATAGTTTAGATAGCTATTGTAATTAAGCATGCCTAACAAAATAACAAACGCACTAAAACAGAAAACCCTATATCACAAAAGAATACTCCTACGGAAAATCTCGCCTGACTTTTTCGGCCCTGATATTCTGCGTATCTATCCGGTAGGATACCTTTGCAATCACAGCTGTCCGATGTGCTGGCGAAGCAACAATGTCTCAAGCCAAGAAAAGAGAAAATTGATTAGATTGGAGAAAAAATCCTTAACGATTGATGAATATCAAAAGGTCTTCGCTACTCTACCTCCTGCTACCAATACAGTCGATATAGTGGGAGGAGGAGAACCGCTTATATATCCCCAGATAAAAGAGCTAACCAACCTGATAAAAAAGAGAAATCTATACGGAACTTTAATCACCAATGGTGTTCTATTAAAATCTGATCTGATCAATCATCTTCTTTCTATCAACTGGGATCATATAAGAATTTCTATTCATGCCAGCAATCCCGATATTTATAAATTAATAAATGGAGTTAACCATTTCCAAACTGTCTTATCGAATATCCGATCTTTTATGAATTTACTGCAAAAAAGACAAAATCAGTCGAAAAACAAAACCAGAATCGGCGTCCTGTCCGTAATTCAAAAACAAAATTATCAGGATGTCTATGATTTCGCACTCTTGGCCCAAAAGTTACGCTGCGATTATGTGGAATTCGATCCACTATGTCCTTACGGAGATTCGATGAAATTAGACTCACGGGAATTAGAACAGACTCTTATTCAATTGAAGAGTATTCGTAAAAATATACATATACCAAACAACGTAACCGAAGTAATTCACCTATACCACTCCCAACCTCATATCAGCTTAGAAAATATTGATGCTTCAATCTATTACAGGCTCCGGAAATGCGTTATCCCCACAGATTCGATGACTCTGGACTCTTTGGGTGAAACACACCCTTGCTGTCATCTGGATAACTCCGAACCGGAAAATATAGCTTGTGGAGACTTCAGGAAAGTTGGCAGTTTATGGAATATCTGGCGGGAAAAAAAGTATATCCATATCCGAAAGAATCTAAGAAAGGGAATATTCTACCGTACTTGTCTTTCCCGATGCACTTACGATCTATCTATGAAATAATATAATTTAACTATTCTAAGCATGAAAATTGTTTTATTTAGATTGTTTCTGATATTTACTTCCTTAATCATCAGCATTAATCTCGCCCTCTGGATCTCTGAAACTTACTTTTTCGACAAGTTTTATTATTATAAAAGTATAGCCTATGGCTATTGGGTTCCAGGCAAAAAATTAAGCTGGAAAGATTTCGGGAAAAGAGGACAAGACCTTATCTCTTTAACTTCCTACAATAATCAAAATCAAAAAGTCTTGGGAGCAGAAATCAATAAAAATCTTTTCACCGTGGCTGTAATCGGTGATTCATACGTCTGGGGACAAGGATTAAAAGAAGAAGACAGATTTGTCGATATTTTAGAAAAGAAACTTAATACCATTTATCCCTCAAGAGTAATCTCTTTGGGAAACAGCGGTGACGAGCTTATTGATAACTATGTTAAATATGTGATGATAAAAAGAAATAATCCTAATATAGACCTATATATCTTCGGAATCGCTAGTAATGATCTAGTCATCAGTGGAAAAGAGTCCCTCTATAATACTAATTTACATAGACAAATATTAAGTAGATGCCCTGAACCGTTCATATATGCACCCAGATATACTAATGAGTTACCCCAGGATTGGGATGACGTTAATTTTCAAACAGAAAATAAATCTGTTGACTATCAGTATGGTAATTCCTGTATCTTGAGAAATCTTGCTCCTCTTTTTCCGAGAGAATCAGCCTTATATTATTCGTATTTAAATCCAAACGATGACAGAATATTAAAGAAAATCACAGAAGAACTATCGGCTACTAAGCATATCATCCTCTATCCTGGACAAAAATACCTTCTCAAATATATTAAAAAAAGAAGTGATTATTATATTTCCAAAAGAGAATTACATTTTTCATATAAGGCCAACCAGATGTTTGCCCAACAGCTTTTTGATTATATTGTGGAAAACGGATATATCCCTAAATGATTAACTTATTCAATAGTATTAAAAAGCTTATTTATTCTTTATTTAAAGAAAAATACTTCATCTCTTTCACCGTCATTTTCCTGCTTGCCCTATGTCTTAATATTAACAACAAAACTTTCATCGCGGCCTCTTTTTTTTACCTTGCCATTTCCAGTCTGATGTTTCGCTCTTTCTCCAAAGGCCTTATTTTTTCTTTTTTGCTTTTCCAACTGTTTTCCTTAGGAAAAACTTTTGAATTCCTTCTTATCCCCGCTTCATCCCTATCCCAGACAAAATTCACCCTTGATTACCAGGGATATTACCAGTTTCTTATTCTCGGACCCAAATTTTTTATCGGAATAGCGATGATCTTTTGGACAATTATCCTTATGATAAAAAAGGTGCTCAAGCTTGATAAAATCACCAAGATTTTCCTTCTTTATTTTCTGCTTAGCCTTATCTCCGCCTTTCTCTCGATTAATTATTCCTTATCCCTCTTTTTCTGGCTTTCCGAATTTTTTCTTTTTCCCCTCTTTTGTCTATTTCGGAAAGAATTAAGAAACGACAGAAATTTCCTCAAATCTTTTCTTAGATTTCTCTCTGTTTTGGTCATTTATGAATGTCTTTTTGCTCTCTTTCAATATCTAACCAAATCTCCTTTCCTTCCCAACCTCATGTTTAGCAAAGACGTACCTCTGGAAGGACCGGAGGTCGAACCAACGTGGTTTAGACCCTGGGGAACGTTTGGCCATCCCAATACTTTGGCTAATTTTCTATTACCGATTACAGTTATATTCTTTCTGTCTGGTTATTCACGATCATTCGGAGAAAAAAAATATACCATCCCTGGATTTATCTTCGGACTGATTGCAATCATTTTGAGCCTTAGCCGGTCTTCATGGATGGCTTTTACGGCCACAATCGCTCTTTTCACTATACTTTTCGAAAAGAAACTCTATCTTCAATTTAACGATAGATTCAAAAGAATAATCCTCGCTTCAAGCCTTTTGTTTATTCCGCTTTTTGTTGTTTTTGTCGTCCCCAGAATCGAGAAAAGCCCTCTTTCTTTTACCGGTGAAGGAAGCGGCATTTTCCGTTTCGAATCATATAAGGAATCTTTGAATCTTCTCCAAAAATATCCCCTGTTTGGGGTGGGACAAGGCATGAGCGTTTTGGCTATGTTTTCGGAAAATCCCAAAGGAGAAGTGTTCCGTTTCCCCTACTATCCCCACAATATGTTTTTTCACTTGGCTTCAGAAATTGGCCTGATGCCGCTTTTATTCTTTCTATTCTTTTTAGGCTATTTGATTTTTACCGGTTATAATTCATCACCACAAAAGATCACCGGCATAATAATAGATAATTACGTTTTTTTGGCTCCCATGATCGCTCTTTTCTTTAACGGTCTTTTTCAGCCCTTTTTTTCTTCAACTATGCTATACTTAATGATATTTTCCGCGATTTACCATGTTCATAAACGATAAAAATAAATTCGCTTTTTTAAAAAAAATAGGCTTTACCGAAATCCTTCTTCTTTTTTTCTTCCTAACAATAATTGTCTTTGTCTTCCTATATTTCCGCCGCTCGCAAAAATGGATAACCGTGGAGATGAAAGTCACTTCCGATTCGTCGATTTCAAGCGAGCAAAGAACCATCCCCTACTGGCTAAGCAATCCCGTGAAAAAGGGAGACCGAGAATACAGCGCTTTGGGGCAACCTCAGGCAGAAGTGATTGACGTTTTGTCTTACGAAACTTCCGGCTCATATAAGGAAACTTACTTAACTGTAAAACTCAATGTCCTTTATAACAAAAACCAGCATAAATACACTTTTTCCTCAAAAGATCTGATCATTGGCGGACCGCTGATTATCAGACCAAACGGCGTCTATCTGGAAGGGATTATTACCTCGATGGAAGGAGTTTCCAGAGAGACAAAAAAAGCTCGCAAGAAAGTCCTTACCCAGATCGAAGGAGGAGTATCCTACATCACCAGCGGCATCAAACCCTGGTTTGCAGACGCAATCAAGAAAGGCGATGAGATGAAAGACGCCAAAGGACAATTACTGGCCAAGATTCTGGAAAAGAAAGTAGAACCAGCTAGAAGAACCACCACAGACGACAGGGGGATTCCCCATCTTACCCGCGATCCGTATCTGGTTGACGTCTATCTGACTATCGAACTGGAAACCACACTGGACCAGGGAGCTTATTATTTCAAAAAGAATACCAAGGTAAAAATAGGTCAACTGATTGATTTTTCCAGTGATAAGTACAGCTTCAGATCAACGATTATCGATATTTTAGAATAAAATACAACCTCAATCATTTTATTACACTATGATATACCTTCATAAGAGAGGAATAGTGACGTTCTGGCAAATACTTACTTTCATATTCCTTTCTGGCATAGATTGACATTTTGCTTATAAGACCCTTTTTTTGATTAATGAGTATTAATTTTGCTCTTAAATCCTCTAAGTCATCATATTTAAAAAATAAACCCGTTTCTCTCTCTTTTACTAACTCTAAGAAAGGACCAAACTTGGGAGCCAAAACCGGCGTACCCAAAGCGTATGATTCTATCAGAGAAAGCGGAAGAGCGTCATACCAAAGCGAGGGAAAAATGGTAAAAAGAGCTTTCTTTATATAAACTAGAGCTTCTTCTCTTGGCAAGTAATCCTTGATGGAAATATTCTTATACTGACGATATTCTAGGACTTCTCTCTTGAGAGGTCCATCGCCGATAATAACCAACTTTAATTTAGGAATCGCGGAAAAAAGCTTTAAAAGAGAGATTATCCCTTTTTCCTCCACCAGTCTCCCTATATATAAGAAATAGTTTCCTTTCCTAAGTTTCTCCTTATTTAAAGGCGGATTATCAAAGAAATAAGGAATAACAGTAGTTTTCGACTCAACAAAATTGAGATGCTTGATGTAATAATTTCTTGTAAAATCAGTCAAAAAGATAAATTTATCGATTTTATCAAACGCATTTTTTAATTGGTAATAATAAACTGACGACGAATAAGCAATTGAAGCCAAGTATGAACGATGGTAACAACCATATAATAACAACAGGTATGGAAATTTTTTGCCTACACATAGTTCGCATATCTTCCCGTTTCTAAATAAAATCCCCTTCGGACACATAAATCTGTAATTATGAATGGTTTGGATTATCGGAACTCCCTTCTTTTTGCATATCTCATAAGCAATAGGAGTAATCAGGGGGTAAAGATTATGAAAATGAGCAATATCCGGTTTGAATTTGTCAAGTAATTCTGAAAATTCATCGATAACCTTCTTATTAAAAAACATACCGATACCTACTTGAAATTTCCCACATAGACCTTCACTTATTTCTTTACTATTTTTAGTATAGGTATAGACTTCATTTCCGTATTTCCGCAACAGTTCCGCCAAAGACGAAAAATATATATCTTCTCCGCTGGTATTCTGATAGAAATTCATCACTTGCAGTATTCTCATAGAGAGAAATAGTACCTTTCCTTGATTTCAGGAATATGCCTGTTCGGAAATAGAGACGGAAGTTGGGACGAATATAAGCTTATATATTTCTTTTTATTTGAATAATTTCCGGATAAATCTAATACCTTTTTAATCCGCTGATTTTTCATAAATTTTTCTAGTAAGCGTCGATCCTTGTTATAAGGGTAATCCTCCCAAAATAACTTATTAACATTCATCTCTAATGCGATTTTCCGCATCATAACATGATCCGCATGCCCGCCGATGCCCAACGGAGCTAATAGTATAGTATCGGACAAGGATTCTAATAAAGTCTTCAAACTCCTTCTGATTTTCCTTTTTAGTAGCCAATCTTCAAACGCCAATTTGCCCGAAAATTGCTGGTTCTCTTTGGGATAGACATGAACAAAAAAAGGTATCATCGATTTCCTCCAAGCGGCATCAATAAAATCCAGATGCAGATATTTAAAATTTAATATTTTCGCAACCTCAATATCTTCTTTCTTTCTAACCTCAAATAATTCTTCTGGATTATCATACCCGCATTCGGACATAAATTTTTTTGCCAAGTCCGTATAGGGCGGATTTGAAGCTTTGCAAAAGACTGTTACCACTCTGACCTTTTTTTTCAGCTTTTTTAACTTCTCTAAAAGAAAAGCGCAAGATAGCACCGCATCATCCAGATGCGGAGAAAGAAAGATGTATTGTTTAAAACTTTGAATGAATTTGAAATCTCTATCCATTGGATCAAACTAGAAGCTGTCTTATAAATCGTCATTCTGGCTCCCGCCTGCAACGCCTAATGTATAGCATTTGCGGGCAGGTGTCTAGAATCTCTAAACTCATTTCGGATTCTGGATGCGCCTTCGGCTTACCAGAATGACATGAATTACACAATTATGAGATAAGTTTAATCGTTTATTCGATTGGCATTATCATAATTTTCTTAATCATCAAAGAAGATTGTGAAGCCACGCCATAACTTAAATGGATCTTTCCCTCCGGAAATATCCCCTCCGTGATGGTATTCTTTGTCAGATCAGGAAAGTTGATTTTCTTTATCTGTGTGCCTTTCTCATCTGTGATGGTTAAATTTCTGCCTTTTTCGTAAAAATA
>Ga0233422_10001372_pt1 | contig 10849 bp, 7 predicted proteins | sample Watercolumn_Mata_2_FD_182724 | JGI IMG/M metagenome (GOLD analysis project Ga0233422, IMG submission 182724) | Freshwater microbial communities from Lake Matano, South Sulawesi, Indonesia - Watercolumn_Matano_2014_110_MG | ecosystem: Environmental > Aquatic > Freshwater > Lake | place...
AGAGTTGCGCCTGAAGCTGCATGATACTGTTCCTGAGGCAGAGCTGTTGTACAAGTCTGAGATCATCGTTCAGATCAATGAGCTGAAGGAGAAACGAAACGCCCTGATCCTCGGGCACAACTACATGGAGCCGGTGCTGTATCAGTCAGTTCCGGATTTTGTGGGGGATTCGCTCGAACTCAGCCGCCAGGCGGCCCAGACAGACAAAGACATTATTGTGTTCTGCGGTGTGCATTTCATGGCAGAGACGGCGAAGATCCTCAGTCCGCATAAGACTGTCCTTGTCCCGTCGGCGAAAGCGGGTTGCTCATTGGCCGACGGCATCACAGCTCAGGATGTCCGGTGGCTGAGGAAAAAATATCCGGGCGCGCCCGTTGTGGCCTATGTGAACACGACCGCTGAGGTCAAGGCAGAAGCGGATATCTGCTGCACGTCAGCGAATGCCTCTGCGATCGTGCAATCATTGTTGTCCGAGACGATCATCTTTGTTCCTGACGAATACATGGCCCGCAACATCGCTGCTGAAACAGGAAAGCACGTCGTGTTGGCCTCCCTCCACCCGGCTGACGAAGGGGAGACGCAGCTCGACGTTCAGCTCGTTGGATGGCACGCCCGCTGCGAGGTTCACGAGAAGTTCACCGTCGCCGATTTGCATGCCATACGCAAGCAATTCCCGGATGTGGTCATTGCTGCGCATCCGGAGTGCAGCCCGGAGGTCATTGCGGAGGTCGATTTTTCCGGAAGCACAACAGCCATGATCCGGTATGTCGAGAACACGACCGCTCCGAGGTACTTGCTCCTCACAGAGTGTTCGATGGCGGACAACATCGTTGCTGCAAACCCCGGTAAGGAAATGCTACGGCTTTGCAGCGTCCGGTGTCCGCACATGAACGAAATCACTCTCGAGGATACTCTCGAATCACTCCTCCGCACCCGCTATGTCGTCGATGTGCCGGAGCCTGTTCGCTCAAGGGCTTACGAGGCTGTCAGGCGCATGCTTACCATTGAGCCGGCGCCCCCGTCAGATCGGTCACTAGACGTTGAGAAACCTCCTTCCTCCTCCCATTCCCGTTAGCGGATCGCCAGTTGCGAGTCTGAGAGCCTTTCAGGGCACTTCCTGTTTGCCCGCCGAAGCTCCGACTCGTCCGCCGAAGCGCAAGCGAAGGCGGAAGGTGCAAAGGCGTGGCCCCGTGCTTCCATTGGAGCGGGCTCCCCGCCACAAGCACTACAGGAGAATCCCCCGTAAGATTGATGTGGGTTCTACTTCTCCCTTGCAAGAACGGGCCATTCAAAAAGAACGGCGTGACATCCTGAAAACCCTGGGGATACCTTCATCGACAAAAGTGCCAAATTCATAAAACATTTGTATAATGGCTTATCGGATACCTCACACACCGTAACGACTGACCTTCATCACAATGAAAACAAGACCTCTGTCACTTCGTACGTCCGTCCTGATGATCGCATTCTTCCTGACGGTCTCAATGAGTGCTTCCACCAATGCCGAAGACTTGCCGTCGTTGAAGGGGAAGAAGGTTCTTCTCGTCTATGGCGGCTGGAAGGGGCACGAGCCGGAGCAATGTGTGGGAATTCTCCTTCCCTGGCTCAAGGCAGAAGGTGCTGTTGTCGATACCTTCTCCACACTTGCTCCCTACGCTGACCAGAAGTACATGGAAAGTATCGACCTGGTCATTCAGATCTTCACGATGTCGAAAATCACCGCCGAACAGGAAAAAGGACTTCTGACGGCGATAAGGAATGGTGCCGGTATTGCCGGCTGGCACGGCGGGTTGGGAGATGCATTCAGAGAGAACACTGAGTATCAGTTCATGGTGGGCGGACAGTGGGTTGCACATCCGGGCGGTATCATTGATTACGAAGTAACAGTCACCGACAAGAAGGACCTTGTGACCAAAGGACTAGCGGATTTCAAAATGCGCAGCGAGCAGTATTATATGCACGTCGACCCAAACGTGAAGGTCCTCGCAACAACTGCATATTCAGGGAAGCATGCCTCATGGATTGAAGGGGCGACCATGCCGGTGGTCTGGAAGAAAACCTATGGCAAGGGAAGAGTCTTCTATACTTCGTTGGGTCATGTCGCGGCGGACTTCAATGTACCGCAGGCTCTTGAGATTCTTAAGCGGGGCATTCGTTGGAGCGCCGGCAGCAAATATGAGCCAACGGAACAGTGGGTGAAACCGATGTATTAGCACTGACCTCGCTCACATCTCTTCCAGATATTTTCGGACATACCTGATTGCCATTGAGCCTTCACCAACAGCGGAAGAAATTCCAGTTAGCGCACTGCTCCGTACATCTCCGGAAGCAAAAACCCCCGGCACACTATTGAAGAATCGAATTCACCGTCATCGATCCCCCGTTGGCTCCGTCTCTCAAAATCCTACGCGCGTATCTTGCTCTGCTCTATTTCAAGGAGAACCGGAAAGATCACTGTGATTGACATGAAAATTCGTATTGTTGTCTTTTTGGGTTTGCTGACCGCGTGCCTGTTTGCCTATTGTGTCTCATGCTCAGGCCAAGAGAATGTCATCGTTAATTCTCCCGATGGGAACGTGAGACTTGAGTTCGTGTCATTTGGAAACGGCAACGCTCTGGCTGAATTCACCATTGCTTGCAAGGGCAGACAAGTATTGCACCCTTCCGCAGTGGGGATTTCTTCGCCGTCTGTTGACTTGTCATCCGGATTCCAGCGAGGTCAGGTTGTGAAAAGCTCCCATTCCTCATCGTGGATAAACAGCTTCGGAGCAAGAAGGATAATCCCCGACAAGCATAACCAGCTCATTATTCCGCTGACCCACGCCACATGTAAGATCAATATCGTCTGCCGTGTCTACAACGAAGGGGTTGCACTCTGCTGGGAGTTCCCTGCGCAGAATGGGCTCGATTCCTTGATCATCAGTGATGAAAAAATCCAGTTCAGGTTTCCTTCAGACTACCCGGCCTGGTCGGCTCCGAATGCCCAGGCTCTGTACACCAAGGTGCCTGTGAGCAAGATAGACAAAGGGTGCGAGAGGCCCCTCGTGATTGAATACGACAGCACCCTGACTGTTGCTCTAGCCGAGGCTAAGCTCGTGGATTTTGCCAGGATGAAGCTTGAACCTGATACAACTGGTGGAATAGCCATCAGAAGCATTCTTGATGGAGAAGTGAGGAAGAAGTTGCCCTTCCAGTCCCCTTGGAGGGTGGTGATGATAGGGGAGAGTCCTGGTGATTTGCTGGAGAAGAACTATCTCCTGATGAACCTCAACGATCCATCTGCCATAAGGGATGAATCGTGGATCAAGCCAGGCAAAGTTGTCAGGGAGATTACACTTACCACGAAAGGAGCAAGAGCGCTCGTGGACTTTGCCGCCGCGCACAGATTGCAGTATATCGAGTTTGATGCCGGCTGGTACGGTCATGAATATGATGACTCATCTGACGCAAGGGGTGTGCATGTTGATCCACGAAGATCAAAAGGGCCCTTGGATCTGCAGAGCATCATTTCGTATGCACAGTCAAAAGATATTGGTGTGCTGCTCTATGTTAACCGCAGAGCCCTGGAACGACAGCTTGATGAAATCCTTCCGCTGTACAGCGCGTGGGGAATTTCCGGGCTGAAGTTCGGTTTTGTCCAGGTTGGAACCCAGCCTGTGACGGCATGGATGCACGAAGCGATCAGAAAGGCTTCCGACTTCAAAATGGTAGTCGATGTGCATGATGAGTATCGTCCGACAGGTTTTTCCCGCACCTACCCGAATTTCCTCACGCAGGAAGGTGTCAGGGGTGACGAGGAAAGTCCCACAAATGGACATACTCTCATCACCATGTTCACGAGAGCACTTGCAGGCGCAGCTGATAATACCGTGTGCTATTACGACGCTCGTGTGGACGCGAAAATGGGATCACATGCTTCGCAGCTTGCCAAGGCTGTCTGCATTTTGAGTCCCCTGCAGTTCCTTTACTGGTACGACAAGACTATTCCTGAAGGGATGGAACACGAACTTCCGGGTAAGCCGAATTACCTCGGTGATGAACCGGAACTGGAGTTTTTCGATAACGTACCCACGACCTGGGATGAAACCAAAGTACTGCACGGAAAGATCGGGCAGTATGGAGTTGTCGCGCGTAAGAAAGGATCTGAATGGTTCATCGGCGGGATCAACAATGAAGTGGCCAGGGATCTGAACATCGGTATGTCGTTTCTTGATCGTGATAGGAAATACACCGCATCAATCTACACCGATGATCCCGAGGTTGCTTCACGCACACGTGTAAAGATCGACAGAGTGGAGGTCGACAACAAGACAGCATATGTTGCGAGACTTGGCAAGAACAAGGGAATTGCATTTCATCTGAAACCAAATTGACTCTCAATTCGCTGTTCCCTACTTTGTCGCCGTGTCCTTCCTTGCCACTCGTTTCAGCACCAGCTGACAAAGCCTCCGTTCTCGGCGTCAGCGAGGAACTTGCCGATGAGAATCACAGACAGATTCATAGAAGATATCGCCTTTGGCAGATACTTCGGCGATTTCATAAGCGATCCCGCCAGGCAAGTTCACGCAAGGGTCTTCTGCACCGAGACGGTGATTCATGTCTACTACACCGTGCAAGATGGATTCTCGGTCTTTTCATGCGAGAAGGAGCACGTCACTGACCGCTGGCTCGGAGAGATCCTTGACTACATGCATCTGCAATCCAATGACTGCGTTGAGGTGACTCTTCATGCTGTTGCAAGTGAAGCAGACCTGCCCTCCAGGCCTTAGGATGTGAGTTTGTCCTGTCAAACCGGATGATATTGCAGAAACAACATCGACCTTTCAGACCCATTGCTGTGACCGATGAGAACGCGATCGGTTCAGCTCCATCCACCCTTCGAAGCGCCGTCTTCATCAAACTCTGCATCCAACTTCAGCTCTGGAGAACATGATGGTTCGCGGAATCGTTGTACTCTTTTTCCTATTCCACCTTTCTGCACCTTCTGTCGAAGCACAAACGGGGAACTGGCAGCAAACGAATGGGCCGTACGCTACTAGAACTATCAGAAAACTGCTGGACCACCCTTCCGGAGATATCTTCTGTTTTGGAAGAGCGCTGTACATCGACAACTACCTTCTGCGCTCGTCAGACCACGGACAGACATGGAACGACGTCAACCGGCGATATACGAATCCCGCAACGGGGCTTAGCATTCCATTGAGCATCGACTATCTGCAGCTTCATGCAGACGGGTCGATGTACGCCTCGGCGACGGTCCAGGGCGTCTATCGTTCAACAGACAAAGGTGCAACGTGGGAGAAACTCTTCGACCGTCTAGGCACCATATCGAGCTTCAGGCTGCTGGGGATCACTTCGAGCGGTCATCTCTTCGCCGAACCGCACATGCCCTCCGATGGTTACATATACTACTCCGGGGATAATGGAAAGACGTGGGAACGAAGGCAAAATGGCCTTGATACCCGTTTTCCTGCGAACGTGAATTTCTCGACCGACGCGTATGGAAATCTCTATCTGCAAAACTTCAGCTATAAACTGTATGGTTCGACGGACAACGGACTCAATTGGTCAGTCCTGTACTCAGGCTCAACCGACTTCATGACGGTCTATTCAAGGGGCGTGTTGTTCATAGGCTCGAACAATTCGACCAACTACACTTTCAAACTTATGCGCTCTGTAGATCAAGGTGTCACGTGGACCGATATCTATCCAGATGTCTATTCAAAGAAGATACGGGTCCTCAATATGCTCCCTGGACCGAGTGGCCAACTGATAATGTACACCAAAGACTCATTGCTGATCTCGACAGACCTCGGTGACTCATGGAAACCAGCCAGCCTGGTGCTCACGGGCGAGGGCATCAGCGATGTCTGCGTCACCAACGCTGGTGAGATTCTCGTTGGCACAGATATAGGCTGGATCTACCGGTCTACAGATGCGGGTCTGTCGTGGACGAGACGGGCGACGCGATTGCAGCGCTATATATGGGCCTCCTGCCTGGCCTCCAACTCCAGGAACATGCTCTTCGCCGCCTCTTCTTCCGACGGATTGTTTGTAACAACGAATCAGGGAACGTCATGGAATGCTGCGCCGACAAGCGTCACGGGTACAAATGTCACCAGTCTCGCAGTCGGTGCAAGCGATCAGTTGTACCTTGGCACGACATCGAATGGTCTGTTTGTGTCTTCCGACGACGGCGCATCGTGGCGTAAGCTCAACACGATTTTTCAAACAAGGCCTGTTAACTGGATAGGCTTGAATTCCAAAGGGCACATATACGTCGTCGCAATGCCAGATCTCTTTCGCTCCACCAATGACGGCGCCTCGTGGGAATCGAAGGCAACCACAACCTCGTTTCGCTACATCACCGCCGCGATCGGCGCGAATGATGAGGTGTATGCGTCGTTCAGCGATGACATGTATTATTCATCGGACGGCGGCAACACGTGGACCAGGAGAAACACGGGCCTTCCGACGCCGACCTATGTCACTGCCCTTGCCGTAGCCGACGGGGGCGGGGCTTGGCTCGGGACTTCATCCGGGGGATTGTACTACTCAAGCAACCAGGGCGGCTCGTGGACAAGCAAACCCACGCGCCTGCGTGGCCCCTCAAACAAGATAAAGAACATCCTTTGCCTGCCAAACAACCAGATGATGATCAATGTTGACGCAGCGACAGGATATGTGGGAATCTTCGATGAAGATTTCGGGATTTTCCACTCAACGAATGGCGGCTCAAGTTGGCGAATCTTGCGCACGACCACGGAGTACACTCAGGAGACCGCGTTAACAATTTCCAAGACGAGGGATGGCAGCGTCCTCGCCGGACTGAGTCACGGTGTGATGATGTGGAGGCCGTCAGCTACGTCCGTCAGAGCTCAAGAGCCCGGCATCTCACGGCCAATCCGGCTGGAACAAAACTACCCGAATCCCTTCAATCCGGCGACGAGTTTCGAGTTCCAGGTTCCGAGTCTTGAGTTTGTCTCGTTGAGAGTGCTTGATGTACTCGGGAGAGAGGTCGCAACACTCGTAGACGAGTACCGGCAACCAGGAGTGTACAGTGTTCGATGGAACGCGTCAGGATTGCCGAGCGGAGTGTACTTCTGCAGGATGAATGCGGGTGGCTTTGTAGACACAAAGAGGATGATTCTTTCGAAATAAGACGGTTGTTATTGCGTGACCAGTGCGCACGATTCGACCGTTCGCTTAATTACCGAAAAGTGGAGCGTCCCACACCATGATCCCAAACGAGCGCATTCTTGTCATCCCGTCCAACGTTATCGTGCCAAGGCTCCAAAGTCACAGTTTTCTGGAGAAGACCATTCCGTACGATGAATTGATGAACCTGATTAACGAGCATCATCAGCTTGTCGACAGGGCGCCTGCCGAGACAAACAGCAGTCTGAAGCAGATCATACCGTATGCGATCATCCGATTTGCGGACCAGGTGTTTCTGGTCAAGAGAACAAAACGGCAGGCAGAGGCGAGATTGCACGACCTTTATTCAATCGGACTGGGTGGCCACATTTCGGAATCGCTCGAGGAAAGCCCAGACGTTGTTGCTGCAGCCCTGGGGAGGGAACTGGAGGAGGAGATGGCTATCGCCGGACCCTCGATCGCGACGTATGTCGGGATCATCAATGATGACACCACAGATGTTGGCAAGGTGCATCTGGGTATTCTGCACGAGGTCGTGCTCGAAGGGGACTATTGCCGTATCCGTGAAAAAGAGAACATGACCGGTAGCTGGTGCCCGATCTCATCGCTTGCAAAGTACTATGACAGCATGGAGTCGTGGTCGCAGATTGTCTGCAAGTACCACCTCCTCGCGAGCAGTCAAACGTGAGCGCAGAGTGTAGAACTCTTGCTGTGCCCTCGCCGCAGAAAAACGAAAAGCCCCGGGGCCATCGGGGCTTTGTCGTCCTTAGGGGCGTTTATGGCACGAGCTCATCAGGATTTGGCTACATGGCCTTCTTCTCTCTGAGTTCTACGTACGAGTCGCGTATTTGCTCCAGACGTTTGTCGATGTCAGTTCCGGATATCCACCGATTCTGTGTCATCACGCCAAAGATCTTTCGTGTGTTTGAGATATTGTCCAAAGGATTCTCATCGAGTAGCACGAGGTTTGCCATCTTTCCCGGTTCTATCGTCCCTGCCTGATCAAGCTCACCAAGAAACTCAAATGTGTTTGTTGTGGAAACCCTGAGCGGCTCGAACAACCTGCAAGTTGTCTTCGATCCCGTGAACCTGTTATCGCTCGACAATTATGGTGAGCATGAGAGTGTCATCAGCGAATCGCTCGAACTTTTCGGCGACCGGATTGCAGTTATTCATGCAAAGGATTTCGGCGTCGAACAGGGGCAGTTTAAATCTACAGGTGTAGGTCTTGGAAAGCTGAGGTACGATCTCGTGGTGAAATTTGCCGTTGAACAAAAGCCGGGCATCGGCATGTTGCTGGAGGACCCAAACGAGCAGGCAGCTCGGGAAAGCAGGAAATTCCTGCAAGAAGTTGCCGACGGCTGGTCAGTGGAGTGATGCCGATCCGGAGTGAGGGCTTAATGGTTTCAAGTATTCCGCTGTAGACACAGCTCAATCTCTTCCAGCGTCTTGCCCTTCGTTTCAGGTAGCACCTTCCACACAAAAAAGAATGCGGGGAAGCATATCCCCGCGAAAACCCAGAAGGTTCCCGCGGGACCTATGTTCTCCACCATCCAGGGGAACAGCTGGCCAACTATGGCGTTGGCCGACCAGAGTGCGAATGTCCCTATGGACATTGCCCTTCCTCGGATGTTTGTCGGAAAGATTTCAGAGACAATGATCCATGTGACTGGCCCCAACGAAAAGGCAAAGCAGGCAATAAAGAAGAGGAAAAAGACGATGAGGAACACACCTTGCGAGATGTGAAAGAAGAAGAACAAGCCGACGGCTACCAATGCCGCGACGACACCCGCAATGCCAAACAGCAGCAACGGTTTTCGCCCCCACCTGTCGACCTGCCACATCGCAAGCAACGTGAACAAAACATTGACGATCCCAATCGTAACCTGTCCACCCAAAGCCTCGCTGATCGAGAATCCCGCTTTGTTCAGTATCTCAGGTCCATAGTAGATGATCACATTGATGCCACTGATCTGCGAGAAAATGGGAATCAGGATGCCAATCAGAAGCGCCGTCCTGAGGCCCGAGTGGAAGAGCTGCGACAGCGACACCTGCTCCTTCTGGATCGTGGATACCATCGCTTCGTACTCCGCATCCCGTGCTCCCCTCCCTTGGATTCTTTCAAGAATGGACTTGGCTTTCTGCGTGTAGCCTTTCGAAATCAGCCATCGAGGACTCTCCGGTATCAACAGCAAGAGCAGCAGAAACAAAATGTTCGGAATGGTCATGGTCGCGAACATTCCTCTCCAGATCTCATCCGCGAAGAGCCACTTCAGAATGCCATCCGAGAAGGTCACACGCTGTGAGATATCAAGCACCATTGCATTCGAGAAATATGCGCACAATATCCCAAGAGTAATGGCGAATTGGTAGACCGCGACAAGCCGACCGCGATGAGCAGCAGGGGCGATTTCAGAAATATAGAGCGGGGACAACATCGATGCGACGCCAATACCCATGCCTGCCACCAGACGGGAAAGCGTGAGAGAGAAATTCGTCGGTGAGAGCGCGCATCCAAATGTCGAAACCAAAAAAAGCAGTGAGGAGAGGATCAGCACTTTCTTGCGGCCGAGACGGTCGCTCAGCGAGCCGGCGAATGAAACTCCGATAATGCACCCAACAAGCGCAGAGCTGACGAACCAGCCTTCCTCAATCGTGCCCAGGCTGAACTGTCGCTTGACGAAGGAGATTGTCCCGGAGATCACGGCGGTGTCAAATCCGAAGAGAAATCCGCCGATGGTTGCTGTCAGCGACGCACCGATAAGCAAGAGCGAAGCGCGTCGCTGTGCCGTGTGCTCAGAATGTGCCCGCATTGTTCATGTCCGGACGAGTGGCAGGGATCGTGAATGTGCTTCAGCTCTGAAGTCGCAGTGCAAAGTTACTCAATTTGTTCGACCAGTCGCAAGCCAATAAAAAAATGAACCCAGTGATTGCCGTGTGCGTTGAGATACCCCCTGGCCAGCCTAGTTTCGCGAATTGTTGAGCAGGCGGCTGATCTTCGGAAAAAACGTATCTTAGACCCTGCGAGCAGATTGTCTGCAAGTACCACCTCCTCGCGAGCAGTCAAACGTGAGCGCAGAGTGTAGAACTCTTGCTGTGCCCTCGCCGCAGAAAAACGAAAAGCCCCGGGGCCATCGGGGCTTTGTCGTCCTTAGGGGCGTTTATGGCACGAGCTCATAAGGATTTGGCTACATGGCCTTCTTCTCTCTGAGTTCTACGTACGAGTCGCGTATTTGCTCAAGACGTTTGTCGATGTCAGTTCCGGATATCCACCGATTCTGTGTCATCACGCCAAAGATCTTTCGTGTGTTTGAGATATTGTCCAAAGGATTCTCATCGAGTAGCACGAGGTTTGCCATCTTTCCCGGTTCTATCGTCCCTGCCTGATCAAGCTCACCAAGAAACTCAAATGTGTTTGTTGTGGAAACCCTGAGCGCCTCGAACGGCGTGAGACCCACGCCTACCAATAGCTCGAGTTCCTGATGCAGCGAAAGTGCTGGCAAAGTGGACGGCATCAGGGGATCTGTGCCGATCAGCAGTTTGCCTCCCAGCTTGTAGAATTCGTGAACAAAGGGTTTCTGGAACGAATTGAATCCGTTTTCCAGCCACACTCTGTCAGCTTCTGGTATTAGTTTGTAGCGATGTGAATAGATGTACTCCAACGCTCCACGGCCCTGTGGATGTAGGTACT
>Ga0233422_10001374_pt1 | contig 10829 bp, 9 predicted proteins | sample Watercolumn_Mata_2_FD_182724 | JGI IMG/M metagenome (GOLD analysis project Ga0233422, IMG submission 182724) | Freshwater microbial communities from Lake Matano, South Sulawesi, Indonesia - Watercolumn_Matano_2014_110_MG | ecosystem: Environmental > Aquatic > Freshwater > Lake | place...
CTTACGCACCACCACAGCTATCCGCTCAATGTCGATCATGAATACGTCGCCAAAGCGGTAACCGAAGCGTGCTGTCTTGCTCAGTTCCAGGGTTTGGAAACGCGCTTGCCGCGCACGCCTTCACCCGCGCTCTTCTTTTTTGAGCCGACCATTCCGATGACAGACCTCACTGGGTTCAAACCGAATCTCTACATTGACATTACCGATGTATTCGACTTGAAGATGCAAGCGCTCCGCGAGTTCAAGTCCCAGAGTATTTTGCCGACGGCATACGAACGATACTCTGTATGGCGTGGCTCTCAAGCCAAAACGATGTCAGGAAATCGAAACATCCAGTACGCTGAGGCGTTTGAGCAGTATCTCCCGTCGGTTGCGAACGAATTTCCACTGTCGGGCAGATACTATGCGATTTCGAAATATCTTAATGAGTGAACAAAATGAGATTACAAGATCGGGTTGCAATTGTCACAGGTTCCAGTCGCAATCTTGGACAGGGCATCGCGCTTGGACTTGCGCGTGAAGGCGCGCGAATCATCGTGAACGGCTCGAAAGAAAACTACGTGGAGAACACCTGCCGAATGATTGCCGATCTGGGCGGAACAGCAATCGGCGTGACGGCTGATGTTTCAACAAGTGCGGACGCGGAGATGATCGTCACGCGCGCGCTGGAGAAATTCGGACGGATTGATATTTTGGTGAACAACGCCGCCGTCGTCGCCGTGATCAAGCATTTGCTTGAACTGACCCCAGAAGTGTGGGAGCGTATTTTCGCAGTGAATCTGGGCGGATTGTTTCAGGTTTCGACGCGCGTCGCGCGCGTGATGGCGAAGCAGCGTTCAGGGTGCATCGTTAATATCGGTTCAGTCGGAGGGAGCCGCGCGCATCGCAATATGGCGCCGTACGATGCGACGAAAGGGGGCATCGAAGCGGCGACTCGTGCGATGGCGATAGACCTCGCACCGTACAACATTCGCGTCAACGCGGTCTCGCTCGGGTTGATGCGGACGGATCGCTGGGATGGCGTTGCAGAAACGGAACTGGCGCGGCGGCGGCGCGCGATTCCGCTGAATCGCGAAGGCACGAACGAGGACACAGCACAAGCCGTCGCTTTTTTGTGCAGCGATGCCGCGTCGTATATCACCGGGCAAGTGCTGTATGTGGATGGTGGTTTGCTCGCGCAGCTGCGCCCCGCTGATGCCGAGTCTGCCCCGCCGCCCAAGGACAAAATCTATCACGATTTCACGCCCGCCAGGTGACCCCAATGACAAACCAAGCGCTCGGCAACGCGATATGGGCGTATGCATGCGACTTGCTCGACAATGATCTGGATTTTGCGCTCGACGAGATCGCGCGCGCCGGGCTGAACAGCATCAGCGTTGCCACTGCCTACCATACAGCACGGCTGCTCTTGCCGCACAATGCGCGCCGCAAGGTCGTGAATCTCGAACCGGGCATGGTTTATTTCCGTCCCAACCCGACGCGGTATACGAACCTCCCCGCGCCGCGCCTGCCGCGTGAATATATCCAGCGCGATCCACTCGGCGAGATCTGCGCGGCGGCGGCGCGGCACGGATTGAGCGTGCAGGCATGGACAGTTTTCTTCCACAACAGCCGGCTCGGCGAGCTGCATCCAGACTTGACTGAAGTCAACTGCTTCGGCGACCGCTACGTTCACGCGCTTTGTCCAAGCAATCCCGTCGCGCGCGCCTACGCGGTTGCGCTTGCCGGTGACATTGGGCAACGTTATCCAATTGCCGCGCTCGATGTGGAAGCGCTCGGCTTTCTGGGTTACGCGCACAATTCGCATCACGACAAGGCGAGCCTCGCGCTCGCGCCCCTCCATCATTTTTTGCTCTCGGTTTGTTTTTGCGAACATTGCGCGGAAAAAATTCGCGCGGCAGGCGCGGAGCCACAAAAGATCCGCGCGGCAGCTCAGCGCGAACTGCAAGCGTGGTTCGACGGCAATCGTCGTCTGGCAACCGTGAACGAACGCGATGGTTTGATCGAATTGATCGGCGAAGCGGGCACACGCGCGCTGTTGGACGCGCGCGCGCAGATCGTCACGGCGCTCATCGCCGAACTGCGTCGCGTCGTGCCGCCCAATATCGCGCTGCAAATTCGCGCGGCGAGTTCGCCGTTTCACGTCGGCGGCAAAACGGCGGGCGATTTGCGCGCCATCGCAGAGCACGCCGACGGATTCGTGTTTTCGTTTTTCGGAATGCCGTTCGCCAAATTCCAAAGCGAAGTCGAAGCGGTTCCGCGCGATGACGTGGGTGATAAGCCGATATGGGGTGGACTGAGTTTGGCAAGCGGTTTGCCGGAATGTCAAGACAAAAATGATTTTCGCCAACGCGTCGCGCTCTTGCGCGCGAACGGAATCGTCCGATTTTATTTTTACAACTATGGGTTGATGCCGCGCGCGGGACTGGCATGGATCGCCGCGACGCTGGAGGAACGCGAATGAACCAACCGAATGTTTTACTGATGTGCGCGGATCATTGGCCCGGACGATTGCTTGGCGCGCTGAATCATCCGGTGGTGCTGACGCCAACACTCGATCAACTCGCGCGCAACGGCGCGTTGTACACAAATGCGTACAGTGCTTCGCCGGTTTGCACCGCCGCGCGGCGCGGGTTGATGACCGGACTGACGCCGCGCACGCACGGCGATCGCGATTACGACGAACAATTGCCGATGCCTAACGCGCCGACACTCGCGCAATGTTTTCGCGATGCCGGGTATCAGGCGTACGCGGTCGGCAAGTTGCACGTCTTCCCCCAACGCAGTCGGCTTGGCTTTGACGATGTGCTACTCAACGAGGAGGGTCGGCGCACCGGAATCGAGGCGGACGATTATGAAGTGTTTCTCGCCGATCACGGTTACATAGGACGCGAATTCACCCACGGCATATCCAACAACACGTACGATACGCGCGCGTGGCACTTGCCGGAGGAAATGCATCATACGAATTGGACGGTGCGCGAAATGTGCCGCCAGATCAAGCGGCGCGATCCGACCAAACCGGGGTTTTGGTATATGTCGTTTCAAGCGCCGCATCCGCCGCTTGTCCCGCCGCAAGCGTATCTCGATCTGTATCGCGATGCGGAAATCCCGGCACCGTTCGTTGGCGAGTGGGCACGCGCGAATTTGCCGTACGCGCTGCAAGTGCGCCGCGACCGGTACGCACCGCTCACGCGCGCGCAAATGAAATTGGCGCGGCAGGCGTTCTACGCGCTCTGCACGCACATTGACCATCAAATTCGTTTGGTGATCGGCTTGTTGCGGGAAGAAGGTCTGCTCGACCACACGATCATCGCGTTTACATCCGATCACGGCGATATGCTCGGCAATCACGATTTGTTCGCCAAGCAAATTTTTTACGAAGACGCAACCAAGATTCCGCTGATCATCATCCCGACGTCTGATTACGCGCGGCTGGGGCATTATTGCGTCGATGATCGGCTGGTTGAGCTTTGCGACGTGATGCCGACTTTGCTCGATCTCGCGGGCGTGCCAATTCCATCAACCGTCGAAGGAATTTCTTTGGCGTCCCAAACGCGGCGCGCGACGTTGTACGGCGAAATGGGGCACGGCAATCTTGCCAAGCGAATGATCCGCGACACTCGCTACAAATTGCTGTACTATGCGACGGGCAACCGCATCCAGTTGTTCGATCTTCAAAATGATCCGGACGAAATGCACGACCTTGCCGCCCATGCGTCGCACGCGTCGATCCGAGAACGTCTGACGCAGAGTCTGATGGGTGAGTTGTACGGGGAGGATTTGAACTGGGTCAAGGATGGCGTGCTCACCGGTTTGCCGGACAAAGCCTACGTGCCTGAACCGGATCGCGGCTTGAACAACCAGCGCGGCTGGCGGTTCGCCGGTTCGACGACGCGGGCGATTACACGCCATTAGGAATTCGGTTGCGGGGATGTGCTCCAAAGGCAGACACGCGAGCGGCGCCTCCACCAGTATTCAGCGCCGGGCTTGGAGAGTGCGATGTAGCCAGCAATCCAGCTTGCGCCTATCCCGAATTTGTGCCTAATCGGCTTGAAATCCGCATTTCGTGCACTTGACGCCGGACTTGCCTTTCTGCGTCATCAGACTATTGCAGCGCGGGCACGGCTCTTTCACTGGCTTGTCCCACAGCGCGAATCTGCAATCGGGGTAGCGATTGCAAGAATAAAAAATGCGTCCCTTTTTGCTCTTCTTTTCGACGATCTCACCTTGCTTACACTCCGGACACTGGACGCCGGTATTCGCGCTCCCGCCGCTTGCTGCCAAATTGCGCGTGTTTTTGCACTTCGGAAACGCAGAGCAAGCGATGAATTTGCCAAAGCGCCCGCGCTTGACGACCATCGGCGCGCCGCATTTGTCGCACACTTCGTTCGTCGTTTCGACCGGCAGCGCCACCTCCGGCATTTCGAGGGTTGCGCGGTCGAGCGTTTGCTTGAACGGCGCGTAGAAATCGCGCAAGACCTGCACCCAGTTCGCCGCCCCTTCCGCGACTTTGTCAAGTTGCTCTTCCATCTGCGCGGTGAAACCGACGTCTATTTCATTCGGGAAATGCTTGACGAGCAGATCGTTGACGATGAAACCCAAGTCGGCTGGCTTGAGTTTTCGGTCCGGCAACCGTTCGACATAGAAGCGTTCCTGAATCGTCGAAAGAATCGGCGCATAGGTTGACGGGCGCCCGATCCCTTTTTCCTCGAGCGCTTTGATCAAGGTCGCCTCCGTGTAGCGCGGCGGTGGCTGCGTAAAATGTTGTTCGGGATAGATGCCGAGCAGGTCGAGCGGTTCATCGCGCGCAAGCGGCGGTAACATTTTGTTCGCTTCGTCGTCCTTGTCCTCCGCTTCGTCCCTCCCCTCCTTGTACACCGCGAGAAAGCCGCGGAATTTCAGAATTGATCCATTTGCCCGAAAGAGATAATCTGCATGATGCGTGGTGCGTGATGCGTGTTCCGTTGACTGGCGACTGGCGACTGGCGACTGGCGATTGCTCGCCGCAATGTCTACCGCCGTTGTGTCAAACACCGCGCTTGCCATTTGCGAGGCGAGGAAGCGTTTCCAGATCAGGTCGTATAACTTGAATTGATCCGCGTCGAGGAATTGCTTGATCGTGTCCGGTTCGCGCAAGATGCTGGTCGGGCGAATTGCTTCGTGCGCTTCTTGCGCCCCCGCAACCCTTTTCTTGTACACGCGCGGGGTCGGCGGCAAGTACTCGTCGCCGAATTTCTGTTTGACGAACGCCCACGCTTCCTTCTGCGCGCTCTCGGCGACGTTCGTCGAGTCGGTGCGCATGTACGTGATCAACCCGACGCTGCCCTCCTCGCCAAGCGTGATTCCTTCGTACAGTTGCTGCGCGACTGCCATCGTCCGTTTCGCGTTGAAACCGAGTTTGCGCGACGCGTCCTGCTGCATCGTCGAAGTGATGAACGGCGGCGCGGGGTTGCGCCGTTCGTCTTTGCGCCGCACGTCGAGCACGGTGTACGCGCATTTCTCCAAAACCTCTTTGAGTTTCAGCGCGTCCGCGCCCGCGTGGCACTCAAAATCCTTGTCGCTGATCTTAATTAACTTGGCGCGGAACGCTTTGGAAATTAGAGATTGGAGATTGGAGATTGGAGATTGGTCTGTCGACTGTTGACTGTCGACTGTCGACTGCTTTTGCAGTTCCGCTTCAATTGACCAATACTCGACTGGCACAAACGCTTGAATCTCGCGCTCGCGTTCGACGACGAGGCGCACGGCGACAGATTGGACGCGTCCCGCGCTCAAATTTTTCGTGTTGATCTTTTTGCGGAGGAGAGGGCTGATCGTGTAGCCGACGATGCGATCCAACACGCGGCGCGCTTGTTGCGCGTCCACGAGTTGCTGGTTGATCGCGCGCGGGTTGGCGAACGCGCGGTCAATTGCGTCGCGCGTGATCTCGTGGAACTCGACGCGCTGCACCGGCTTGCCCTCCAGCGCGTTGTCGAGCGCGGCGACGAGGTGCCACGAAATTGCTTCGCCTTCGCGATCGGGATCGGTTGCCAGAAAAATTTCGGACGCGTTTCCCGCGAGTTGCTTGAGTTCCTTCACCACGTCGCGTTTTTTCGGCGTGATGACATAGTGCGGACGAAAATCACGCTCGAGGTCCACGCCCATCTGCCGCTCCGGCAAATCGCGAATGTGTCCGATCGACGCGCGGACACGATACCCCACACCAAGAAATTTGCCGACCGTCCGCGCTTTGGCAGGGGATTCGACGATGACGAGTTTGGAAGTTGGAAGTTGGAAGTTGGAAGGTGGAGATTTTCGGTTGCCGATTTTCGATTGCGGCTTCTTGCTCCCGCGTTCCTCTGCTCTCCTGCTCCCCTGCTCCCGCGCATGCGCGTCCGTCGCGCCCCAGCGCGTCAGTTTGGTGCCGCAAACCGCGCAGACGCCTTGTGAGTACGCCGCGCCGCGCGCGCTGAACAACGCTTGCGGATTTTGCATCTCGCGCTTGGTTTTACATTTGACGCAATATGCTTCCATAGGTGATTTCAGATTTTGGATTTCAGATTTCAGATTTCGGATTCACGCATCACGCTTCATATCCACAGTATACCACAAAACAGAAAACCGGAAACAATATGCGCGGTGCCAAGTAGTTCATGTTTGCGCGTAGTTTGGTTTTCTGGTAAAATACGAGTGTCTCGCGATGTGAAAACATCTGCGGAAAGACCGAGTGCGAAGACGCAGTCGCGAAAGTTCGTAGACACGAATCGCCTGTACTGCGTCAAGCAGCACGGGCGTTTTTTGTTTGTAGTCTATGGTAATACAGGAGGCACAAATGAGCGAAACGATTAGAGTCAAGATTGTCGAGTTCGGTGAGGATTTGAGAGTGAAAATCGTAGAGTTCGGCGAGGATATTCGGATAATCCCTGTTGAATTCGGCGAACAGGTGAGGGTTAAGATAGTTGAATTCGGCGAACAGAAAAGAGCCAAAATAGTTCAATTCTGAACTCGAATTCGATTGCATTTTGTCCGTCAAAAACGCGCGTAGCGGCGGTACCAGTCCCGGCTTGATTGCGGCACGAAAAAGACGATGCGCGCGGTTTTTGCTTTGCGAGCGTTTGGACATCAAGGAGGCTTCAAATGACTAAAAAAGAATGGGCAATTATTGGTGTACTAGGGATGGCAGTCGTGATTGTGTTTTGCGTCGGGGGCATGCTGGTTTTTGCCACTCTGACGCCTTCCCAAACACAAGTTGCTGTCAGCACAGAGGTTGTTGCTGTTGCAGGGAGACCAACTGATACACCAACACCGCCACCCAAGGTGGGAATACCAGCCAAACGCGAGTTCAACCACTTCGACCCGGTCAAAATCGAATATGACAAATTCAAGGATGTGACCAGTGTGATTTACGCAGAAGGGCGTGGACTGAACGCAAGCCCAAACACCATTATTGCCATCTTTTCTTACCGCGGACAATCTTTCAAGATGCCGAGCAAGATTGGGTTTACAGTTGGCTCAACCTCAAAAGATTGGCAATTCTTGAGGGCGCGTGAGATTAACTTTCTGCTCGACGATAGCACTCGATTCTCTTATTCCGTCGAACGCGACAGCAAGGTCGGAAGTGGCTATGTGATAGAATGGCTAAGCGTTCAAATGTCAGTCGAAGACTTCCTCAAACTCGTCAACGCCAAGCAAGTTGAATATAGCATTCTATCCGCAACAGTCTCGCTCAGCGAACAACAACTCGAAAGCCTACGTGAACTTGCCAGTTACCTGCGTCCTTGAAGACAGATGCCGCTTACAGGAAACGGTGTCGGCGGCGGTGCTGATCGTCCACAAAAAACAGGTGCAAGTCGGGCGGCGGCGGGCGTGTCGGCGTACTAGGGCGATTGCGGTCATGCCATTGCCAACCAAGCTCGCGTGCCCATGTCCAACCAGTCAATTGAAAACGCGCACGCCCTCAAGTCTGGCGAGTCAATTGCAGCGATTAGGGAGGGAGAAGTGAGTTCCGAATCTATCACTCTGGTTTCGGTATGTCTGACAGGACTGGTATCAATTCTAGCCATTTTGATCCCAGCCTACCTTGCGTATCGAAAGTCAAAGCAGGAAAGAATTGCCAAGCAAATAGAGAGAATTTACGAGAAGGCAGAAAAATTGTCTTTGAGCCTTGCGAAATTTAGAAATCCCGATTACCTCAAAGCAAAAGGTATAGATGTAGAAGCACGCATTGAATTGCGGGCCAACCACGATGCTTGGGAAATAGCCATCTTCTCAGAATTGACTGACAACGAACGCGCCAAGGTCAGAGAAATGCGCAAGGGTTGGTACGGATGGGGCCGCCTCACCGATAAGGACGAAAATGGTGAAGCTAACGTGATGAAATTGATCGACAATGTTGTTGAGTTTTCCTGCTCCGCGATAAAAAGTCTGAACAACAAAGCAGACACTCGACTATTTGTTGCCAGGAAGTAGATAATTATGATATGACGCATAGCAACCATGCACGAACCGCAACACGCGCCTGCCAACCACGCCACGTACGCGGCTTTCTGGTGAAGGTGGATGGCACAGTTGGAAGTCGTTTTCATTTCGCGTGGCGCGTTGGGCGTAGTCGGCGTGCTGAAGCGTTGGCGTCATGCCGTCGCAGGTCGAGCACCCCGATAAGATAGCAAATTTGGCAATCATAAGGTATCAGAAATGAAATACGTGGTTACCTATCTTATAGACCGCTACCTGCGACGAGAAGATGGTATTTACGAAAATAAACCCGAAGGACGTACCCTAATTGTGCAAGGCGATAGCCAAGTCCAAGCGTTTGTTGCTGCGTATGGACAACTCACCGCGCAGGGGCTCATGGTATGCACTGTTAGCGGTATGGCGTTGCGCGAGTATGATCCTGATGATAATGAAACTATTTATAATGAAACTATAGATTGGGCGTATGCGGGGCTAACTTCCGCAGAGATGGAAGAAGTCTACAAAGCAGGCGTTCCCAAAACCAGAGCTGACCGCAATGTCTCTATGACGCACATAGAAGAAATTCGTGAATTCGCCTTCACAGATACTCCGTCCCAATTTGCCAGCCCAGCTCTGCAAGCGGCGGAATACTTGGCGCGTTTCGAGAGTGCGGACAAACCAATCGTGAACCAAACACCAACGACGCCATCACCTGCACCAACCGATACGCCAAAGATTACAAGCTGGACTCGTGACCAGAAGATAGCATTTGCAACATTTGTCGTTACTGCTCTTGGTGTGTTCATCACGATCTTGGCTCTGCTCTCGCAAGGAACTATTCCAAATCCTATTAGTGCAGAGCCAACGCTCACACCTACGCTTGTTCCTCCAACTCCATAACCAGAGCGCCGTTCGCGCCAATCACAACAAAACCCCGCTGTCTTCGCAGACAACGGGGTTTGTCGTTTGTGTTGCCGGTTTTGCATTTGACGACGAACAGTATAGCACAAAACAAAAAAGTTGGAGACTCGCGCCTCCAACTTCTAATCTCCAATCTCCAACTTCTACACAAACACGTACTTGGTGAACTTGCTTAACGATTCCACGCCGCGGATTTCGTCATCAAGCAAGGGTAAGAGCGCGCGGACGCCACCGTCGAACTCTTTCCAGATTGTCTCCATGTGCTCGGCTTGCATCGCAACGCGGTTGCGGACGAATTCAGGTGACGCATCCGTGACTTGCTCTTTCTGAATGAGCATGTTGACGACGACACCGCCAACTGGAATTCCAAAATCGTGGAACCAGTTGATGAACCGCTTGATCACCGCGATGGGGAGCGCTTCCGGCAAAGTGACAAAGAAGAACGACGTCAGTTGATCGTTCGTAAGCAGTTTCTGCGCCTTGCCCATGCGCTCGCGGAAACTGACGAGATAATCCATCAACGGGTCTTCTTCTTTTTTCTTCGTGAACGAGAGCAGTTCGCGCAGCGAGCGCGCTTCCTCGCGCGACTTCATCATCTTGTTGACCCACAACGAGTACACCTTGCTCATGCCGAGCAAACGGCGCGCGTTCGCCGTCGGCGCAGTGTCGAAGACGTACACGTCGTACTCGTTTCTGAACATCAAGTCCACCATGTTCTCGAACATCGCCGACTCTTCGAACGCCGGATTCATCGTCGCGGATTCGACGAACGCGTCGGCTTGCGTCGAAATTTCTGCGAACTTCAAGAACCACTGGATCTTTTGCTTGATGTCTTGCTTGGAGCGTTCGATGGTGTCTTTCGTGTCAATTTCGTACGCCCACAAATTCGGGACGCCGTTGACCGGCGTCGGTTGCCCGAACACGTTTTGCGTGAGCAAGCCGGACAAACTATGCACCGGGTTGGTGGACGCGAGAACCGTTTTGCGACCTTGCTGGGCGAACCACACAGCGGTCACACCCGCCATCACCGTCTTGCCAACGCCGCCTTTGCCGCCGAAGAAGACAAACTTCATCTGCGGATGCTCTTTGAGAAACTGCACCATGGATTTGTCTATGCCAGCCATTTTGTCGCTCCTATTCGTACATGATCTTGGCGAGTTTTTCGATCATCGCCAAGCCCGTGACGTCGCGTTCCATCTCCGGCACGTAACCCATCACTTGATTGCCAAGTGTCGTCTTGATTTTTTCGAGATAGCCGTCCTGCATCGCCAGACGATTCTTCAGGTACGCCGGAACGTTTTGCGTGTGCAGTTCAGTCGGCAAGACGCGATTGACGACGTACCCGGCAATCGGCACGTCGAATTTGGCGAAGAGTTCCGCCGCTTTTTGCGTGTCGAGGATGATCATTTCTTCCGGCACGACGACGAAGAAGAACGCGGTCTTTTCCTTGTCGGTCAAAATTCCAGAAGACG
>Ga0233422_10001375_pt1 | contig 10825 bp, 9 predicted proteins | sample Watercolumn_Mata_2_FD_182724 | JGI IMG/M metagenome (GOLD analysis project Ga0233422, IMG submission 182724) | Freshwater microbial communities from Lake Matano, South Sulawesi, Indonesia - Watercolumn_Matano_2014_110_MG | ecosystem: Environmental > Aquatic > Freshwater > Lake | place...
CTGGATTAAATTGAACTTTATTAAATTCAGCAATATAACTCAAATATTTTTCTTTCTCTTTCTGCAAGTCAGACATGGCTGAATTTTTTATTTTAATTTTTAATTTGAGTGTTTCGGCTTCCTGCTCAAATTTCTGCTTATCTTTTATTTTAGAATCCAGCTCTTTCAAAATAAGCTCGCTTGACAATTGGCACTCCTTGGCTGTTTTAAGTTCTTTTTTTAAGACAAGAATATCTTCCTGCATTTTTTCTGGATTTTGCGAAGAAATGTAACTTTTTATCTCACTTATTTGAAACTCTATTTTTGATTTCTCTTTTTCAAGATTGCTTATATTCTCCTTTTTACCTATCAGCATAACTTTTGTCTTCTCCATTTCTCTTTCAAAATTTTGCTTTTCTTTTATCTTTTCTTCAATTTCTTTTATTTCAACATCAAGATTTTCTCTTTCTTTTTTTCTCTGCCGCAGTTCGTTTTTCAAAATAATTAATTTTTCTGATATTTCATTAACACTTATTCTTTTTTCTTCCTGCTTTCTTTTTAGCTCCTCCAAGTCCCTAATCTGCCCTTCAAGATTTCTTATGTTCTCCCTCAATTTTGAGGTTATCAAGTCGGTATTTTCTCTTATTCGCTTATATTTATCAATTCCAAAAATATGCCTAAGAGTATCAAGACGAGTCTCGGCATTTTCAAGAATAATCTGCTTCATTTCTTCTTGAGGAGTATAAACAGTAAATCTGTAAAGAAGATTTGTTTTCTTAGCAAACTCTTTTGGATAGTTTAATATTTCTAAAACTTTGTTTTTAATTTCAGTAACTGATCTTTCCTGTCCATCTATAGATGCAAAACTCTGGCTAATAGTTTTTGATTTTTTTAGCCGTCTTTCTATTAAGACCTTGCTGCCTTCTATTTCCAATTCAAGAATAACCTTTCCTTCATCTGTCCCATTTCTTAGCAAAGCAGACCCTTTTTGTCCTGGCTGAAGTCCAAATAAGGCAAATTCAATTGCTAAGAGAACAGAGGTCTTTCCACACCCAATATCTCCTGAAAGGATTGTTGAACCATCTGGAAAAACAATTTCCTGATTGGAGTAGCTCCTTATATTTTCCAACTTTATTTTGTTTATTTTCATATTTCCACTTCCAGCAATTTATTTATTTCTGAAAATAAACGAGAGTTAAAGGTAGTAGAGGTTTCATCTTCCTGTTTCTCAATTGAAAGGGAGTTTACCAATGGGAGAATAAATGGCTCGAAGTTGGATTTTTCCTGCGAAGCATATTTAGCAATTATCTCCTCTTCTAATTTGTCCATATTTTCCACTTCTATTTTGACTTCTGTTTCCTGAACAGACAATTGAGAGGTTGATTTTAACAAGGAATATGCACCAAGGGACTTGACAAATTCCTCAATTTTTTTAAAGTCAATATCAGATGTCTTTCCCTGCACAAGTGTTCCTGAAATTCTTAAAAGGATAATTTTATCTTTTACATCTTTTTTTCCAAGTTCACTAATTATTTTATCGGTGGCTGTAAGGGCATTTGAAATCTCCAAATCAAGCGATTCAATTTCTTTTATTTTTAGCCATACCTTTCTGATTGTTTTGGGATTTGTTTCAACAATATACAAACTGCCAAATTTTAGCTCTTCAAGTTCTTGAAAATTGTCTGGAAATATTGGTCCTGCATAAACAATGTTGTTGTCTTGATAATCAATATGCAAATGCCCGAGAGCATAATAATCTGCCTCTGGCAATTCTGATTCCAATAGTGAATCAACTGGAAGATTACCAAGAGCTCCCTTGATGCAGGTGTGAAGAGCATACAAGCGAAAAAGTCCAGGCGACTCATGCAGTTTTACTCTTCTTAATTCTTGAACCTCCATGCCTGATTTTTTTCCAGGGTAGCCATATAGGGCGATATTTTCGTGAAGTATGGGATTTAGATAAATGTGGCTATTTTTTTCTTCTGGGCTGTAAATATTTTTACAAAATCCAGCTGATTCTAAGACAGAAAGAAAGGTCTTGCCTGAGGCAGAGTAATCATGGCTTCCAGCGATGTAATAACAGGAAATTTTTGCATCCTTTAGACGCTTTAACTGAATAAAGGCAAGTTCAAGAATTTCTATTGAGGGATATGCAGAATCAAATAAATCTCCTGCAATTAAGACAAAATTAACTTTTTCATCAAGGCAGATGTCAATTGCTTTTTTGAATGAATCAGAATTGAGCTGTTGAAGCTCTGGCTGTCTCCAACTTCCCAAATGGCAATCGGCAAGATGAGCAAATTTTGACATTTTACACCCCTTATTTATGGGGCAACACCAGAATATATAAAGATAGTTGTAATAAAAGAGATACATAAAGTATATAAATATCCTCGGCATATTTTATTTATGGTTGAAGTATTGTCTTTGCTTTTGCAACAGGTTGTAATTGGGGATTGGAAAATATTTGTTTATAATTTAATACAAACCATTCTTTTTATTGTTCTTGGAGTCATAATAGGCAAAGTTGTTGCTTATGGCTTGAGAAAACTCGCAAATAAGGGAAATATTGCAACAGCTATTAAGCCGAGCTTCATTGAATTGTTTATTGCAGTGATAAAATGGAGCATTTATATTTTGTTTGTTGAGTTTGGAATTGAGCAACTGAATTTCCCTCAACTTACAAATATTGTTTCGATGGTGCTTTTAACAATTCCGGCTATTGTTGGTTCTTTATTTATAATCGGAATAGGGTATATTCTTGCAAGTTACTTGAAAGATATTGTAGAAGAAAGCAAGGTTATTAACTGGGAAATTTTAGGCACACTTTTATTCTTTTTTGTTATGTATGTTTTTTCTGTATTTGCCTTGAAAACAGCACTAATTAATTTTGACAGCACAACTGTAAATATTATTTTAATTATTTTAACTGCGGTTGTTTCAGCAACTGTGGCTATTGGTTTCTTGTTTTTTAGGAAGAAAAAGTAATCTGCCAAACTTTTCAAAAAACGAAAGATTTAAATATTGACTATTTATCAAAACTGCATGATAAGTAGTCAAAAGGAAGATAATGGAATAAAGCTAGTCGGAAGTTTATTCGGCTCTGAGACAAGAGCAAGAATATTAAAAATCCTTGTTTTAAACCCTCAAGCTTCTTATAATGTAAGCGAGATTGCAAAGATTGCGGGCTTGGATGCTGCCGGAATTCATAGAGAAATCTCTAATTTAACAGAACTAGAATTAGTTAGTGTCAAGGATTTAAGATATAGTATTAACAAGAATCATGTTCTATTCCAAGGGTTAAATGAGATTTTCAAAAAAGCAGATTCCTTGAACAGTACATATTTTATGCTAGAGGAAATTCCAAATGGATATCCCTTGCTTACTTATTGTTTTATGAACATTGATGTGGCAAACAATTTCCTAGCTAAGAGAGGGGTTGAATTCAAGATATCAAAATCACTAACAATTTATGAAAAGAATATAATTAAAATTAACTTTATAGATAAAGATTTTAAAGAATTATCAAAAGAGGTGTTAAGTTTGATTATAAAAAATCCTCAAATTGGAATAAATGATACAGACCAGGTATTGGATTTAAGCGATAAATTAATGAAATTTTCTGATGAATTTAATAAAAAAGATTATACAAAAACTCCCTTGCAAGAAATGCTAAAATTATGGAGAGAATACTATGATAGATGGAAGCATGTTCATGTTCTTGGATGGTTTCAAAATGCTAGTGATATGGAAGATATGGCATTTACTAAGCATCTTTTAAATTTATTAGGAGATAAAGTTAAAGAAAAAGGTTCGTTAATCAATAAGCAAGATGCATTTAGCAAATTAACAACGCCAACTGAAGATAGCAATATGCAGAAAGAATATGAGGCTCTTTTGGAAATTCTTATTGAAATTAATAAAGAAGCCAAGTTAAAAGAGATATTTACAAATTTTGAACCAAGAAATATATGGAAAGAAGTTCAAAACAAAGAGATAGGAAAAGTAATTTCTAAACATGTCTATGATTATGGGTGGTTGGGATATGGTTATGTTGGGACAAACTGGGATGAATTATATTTTATTGATTTGCTTTCAAGCTTGATAAGGCAAAAAATCAACCCTGAAAAAGTCCTTGAAGAAAATAAAGAAAAGAAAGAACAATTAATCAAAGAACAAGAAAAGATTATCAAATCGCTTGGATTAAATGAGTATGAACAAAAATTATTCTATGCTGCAAGAGGATTTGTTTTTGCTAAAGGAGTAAGAAAAGATGCAATGTTTCATTTTCTTTCGAGAATTGAGCCATTTTATCAAGAAATAGCAAGAAGATTATTTATTTCAATAAATGACTTGAGATATTGCTACCCTTTTGAATTTGAAGAGTTAATTAATAAAAAACCAGGATTTATAGGAAAATTAAGAGAAAGACAGGAATTTGCAATCTGGGAATCAACTGGAAAATATGAAAATGATTTATATTTAGAGGGAAAGAAAGCTAAGGATTATTTAGAGAAATTAAGTTTTAAAAAAGAAGAAAGTGCGGATGTTTCTCAATTAGCTGGAACAACTGCCAGTCCTGGGAAGGTAAGAGGAAGCGTAAAAATAATTAATCTTGCGAGTGATATGAAAAAAATGCAGAAGGGAGATATTCTTATTTCAATTGCAACAAATCCTGATTTAGTTCCTGCTATGAAAATAGCAGGAGCAATTGTGACTGATGTGGGAGGGATAACTTGCCATGCAGCAATTGTTTCAAGAGAGCTGAATATTCCGTGTGTAGTAGGAACAAAGATAGCTACAAAAGCACTACATGAGGGGGATTTGATTGATGTTGATGCGACTCATGGGATAGTGAGGATAATTAAGAAGGCCTAATTTGCCATACTTCTAACTGCTCAAAGAAAAGTTTTTTTTCTGCAATAATTTCTGCTTTATATTTCAACTTGTCAAGAAGTTCAAGAATTCTTTTTTTTGGAGTTAAGCTTGAGAGTAACAATAAGATTACACCATTTTCATTTAGATGTGATTTTGCTTGTTTAAGAAATTTAAGGATTACCTCATCTCCTTTTTTTCCTCCAGAAGTATCTATTCCCTTATCATGCTTATTTTCTGGCAGATAAGGAGGATTAAAGGTTATCAAATCAAATTTTCCTTGAATTTTGGAAAATAAATTAGAAGTTAATACTTTGAATCCCTTATTCTTAACATGATTAAGAGAAAAATCATCAATATCAGAACAAAGAATATTTTTCTTCTCAATAAAATGAGACATTGTTTCTGCTTGTATTCCAGAGCCGGTGCCTAAATCAAGGGTTTTAATATTTTTATTATTAAGATTGGATAAATGTTTTTCAATTGCTTCTGAAAGCAGATAAGAGTCCTCTTCTGGATTATACATTTTAACTAAGATTTATTCCCATGCTTGAAAGGACTTCTATTACTTTCTCTTTCCAGAAAATAGAGGCAATTAAAACACCCAATAAAAGAACAAGAACAACAATAAGAATTATTACAAAGGCAGTCATCCTATGATTTTGTTTTGGAGGCATTGTTGGCTGTCTTAGGGGCATAGGAGGAAGAGGTTTTTGCATAATAGGGGTTGTTGGAAGATGTGCTGTTGGAAGTGGAGGAAGTGTGCTTGCATATCCAAGAAGCACTCTTGAAGAGTCCTCGACATCTTCTTTGCTATACCCGGCATTAATAAAAGACCTCTTAACTGTTTCAATATTATATCCTTTTTCAACAGCTTGTTTGAGCCCTGCTGTTATTTCTTGCTTTTCTGCCATCATCAAATTAAGAAAAAGAGATTTATAATCTTTGTTATAAACTAATTTTTTGCATGTCTTGAGTTATGTGACAATTTTTGCCAAGCTTATATCCAAGCTCATTAGCAAGTTCTGCTAAGGCAGATAGTTTTGGCAAGTCGCCATGAGCAGGAATAATATTTTCAGGAGAGAGCATATTGATAAAGTCCCTTAAGTCCTCTCTCCCAGCATGTCCTGAAACATGAACTTCATTGAAAATTCTGCATCCTTTTTGCTTTAGTCGTTTATCTAAATGAGATTTATTTGCAATATTAACTTCTGCTGGAATTGTTTTTGAGGAAAAAATAACATGGTCTTTTGGAGCAAGCTGAAGAGCTGTTTCATTTCTTGCTACTCTATCAAGAACACTTCCTGGCTCTCCCTGATGACCAGTACAGACAATAAGATAGTCGGCTTTATTCTTATTTATTTTTTTGAAGGCAGATTCGATTTGTTTTCTGTATGCAAGAAGCCAGATATCTTTTTGAAATGGGCAAAGCTTTGTTGCTATTGAGGCATTTACATATTTGCTTAAACTTCTGCCAACAAAAACAATTTTTCTGTTTAATTGCTTGCCAAAATCAACAATGCTTTTCAGACGAGCGATATGGCTTGAGAAAGTTGTAACTAAAATTCCTGCCCTGTCATTATCAGTGGTAAGCATAACATCTTCTAATAATCCTCGAGCTATTTTTTCAGAGGGGGTTTTTCTTTCTTCATGAGCATACAAGCTTTCAACAATTAGGGCCTTAACTCCTTCTTTTGCTATTTTTCTTAAGGCCTCATAATTTGGCTTTTGCCCAATTTGAGGAGAATTATCAAATTTAAAATCATTAGCGTAGAGAACAACTCCTTCGTCTGTATGAATTGCCATTAAAGCTGATTGAATAGTTGAATGAGTAACATTAATGAAGTCCACCTGATATTGCTTATTTCCCTTGACGATGACTGAAGAGTTGGGAGTAACATCTTTTATTTTATTGGGAATAACTTGCTCTTCATCTTTTAAAAGAGTTCTAAGAACTTCATTTGTGAAGGGTGTTCCAAGAATATCTGCATTGTATCTTGGAGCAGTGTAAGGAATTGCTCCTACATGGTCAAGATGTCCGTGCCCAACACAAATTGCCTTTACTTTGCTTCTTAATCCAAGTTTGTCTAATACAGTATCTTCTGGTATTGCTTGCAATCTTCTTAACTGCTTTTCATTCATGATATTATTTCTTTCCTCCAGTTCAACTATTGGGGGAAGAAATAATCCCGAATCAAAGATAAAAGCATCATTGCCTGTTTCTATGGCAGTCATATTTTTGCCTACTTCACTAAATCCGCCTATTGTATAGATATTCATGGGCAGACACCTCGCGGTTCCATCATCTTCACTCTTGTTTTCTGTATTTTTCTGAGCCGAAAAATTCCCATATTCATTTTATTCTCTTTTTATGAGTATTAAAGAAAAATTCAGTTTATATAGTTAATTGATTAAACTTATAAACTTAAAAAAGATGATTATAATATGATAAAAATACATCATGATAAAAAGATATTCTGGTGGATGATTGCATTAATTATAGTTTTGATAGGGGTTTTAGTCCTTATACAATATAAGGAAGCAAAGAAAAAAATGAGTTTGGAGTGTATTCAAGATAGTGATTGTGTTAAAACGCAAACAACTTGCTGTCCTTGTAATACTGGTGGAAAAGAAATTTGCAAAAGCAAGAATGCTAAGACAGAACCATTGAATTGCCCTCCTGAAAAAGATATAATATGCATGCAAGTCTATAATTGCAGGCAAACAGCTTGTTCTTGTGTTAATAATAAGTGTACATAATATTTAATAATCTGTTTTCTTCAATATAGTTATGGGAAAAGGGATGATAGGGGCAGTGATAATTATTTCAATAATTATGCTGTCTTTTTCTGTTAATTCTGAAAAAGCAAAAATTAGCAAAGAGGTCTATGAAAACCTTGATGGTGAAACAAGAGTTGTTATTTATGGCAATATAGATAAAATAAATGTTGATGAAAAAATAGACGCAAACAAAGCAATTGCAAGTGTTAATGAACAAGAGTTGATAGGACTGCAAAGCAATCCAAATGTTCAAGCAGTTTATTATGACTACCCCATTCATGGTTTTCTTCAACAGGCAACAAGTATAGTGAATGCTTCAAGTTCGTGGAATTTGAAGATTGGCGGAAGCAATTTAACTGGACTTGGAGAGACGGTTTGCATTATTGATACTGGAATAAATTATACTCATCCAGATTTAGGCGGATGTACCCAGTCGGACTTTTTAGCTGGAAATTGTGCAAAAGTTCTTGGTGGCTTTGATTTTGTTAATAATGATAACAATCCCTATGATGATAATGGGCATGGAACTCATGTTGCTGGAATTGTAGCTGGAGCAATTATTGGCACTGCGAGGGATTCAAAAATAATTTCTATAAAAGTTCTTGATTCTACTGGGACGGGCTATACTTCTGATATTACAAAAGGAATAAACTGGTGTGTTGGAAATGCTTCTTTATATAATATTTCTGTTATTAGCATGAGTTTGGGAACATCGGACTTATTCGGGGGTTATTGCGATTCAATTGGCGATTTTTCAGGCATAAAAACTGCTGTTGATTCTGCTATTGCAAAGAATATATCAGTTATTGCAAGTTCTGGAAACGACGGCAATTATTCAAGAATTGCTTCTCCTGCTTGCTTGGAAAATTCAACTTCTGTTGGAGCAAGTTATGATGATAACTTAGGAAGCAAGACATGGTGCTTGAATTCTGGATGTACAAGAACCTGCACTGATGCCTCAACACAAGTGGATGGATTGGCTTGTTTTTCAAATAGAAACAATGTTACTGATTTATTTGCACCAGGAGCAATAACTAATTCCACCTGGCTTACAGGATATGCCTCAACTCAGGGAACAAGCATGGCTACTCCGATGGTAGCCGGAGCATTTTTGATAATAAGACAGTATAAAGAATTGGAAAATAGCACAATTACTCCCCTGCAAATCCAAACATCATTAAATAATACTGGTGCAAGAATAAATGACAGTCAGACAGGATTAAATTATACACGAATTGATATTTACAATAGCATTACTAATTTAGATAATTATTCTCCTGCAATTTATCTTGAAAGACCATCTAATAACACGTCTTTCACTAATGGAAGCCAGACATTTTCCTGCAACACAAGTGATTTGCAACTTTCAAATTTAACAATAAGAATATATAATTCTACTCTCTATTATAATAAGACAGAAGTTGTATCGGGATTTTTTGAACAAAAGAATTGGAGTTTAAATTTAAGCGAAGGAAGTTATCTTTGGAATTGTTATTCATGCGATTTAAAAAATAATTGTGTTTCAAGCAGTAATTTCAGCTTAACTATTTCTTCAATTATTTCCGGACTTATAACCTCTAATAACTCAAGATATCGAACAACTTCCAATTTAAGTTGCAATGCCAGTTCAACAAGCCAATTGACAAATCTTACTTTTTATTTATGGGGAAATTCTGCATCTTATAATGAAACAAAAGCAATAAGCGGATTGCAAAATTCAACAAATTTTACTCTGAATTTTACACAATTAAATTTATCTAATGGAGAATACTCCTGGAATTGCCTTGCGGGAAATAATTTGAGTGTTTATTCTTTTTTCAACTCCAATTACAGTTTAACTTATGACAACTCTGTTAATATGAGCTTGATTTCTCCAGTTAATAGGAGCTGGTATGATGGATTAAGATTAAATGCAAGTTTAAATGAAACTGGAACTTGCTGGTTCTCGCTTAACGGAAATGCGAATATTAGCTTCGAGACAAATTACAGCAACACAACACTTGTTGAGGGAATTCATAATGCTTTTGTTTATTGCAATGATAGTTTAGGAAATCTTAATATGAGCATAATAACCTTTAATGTTGATACAACAAAGCCAAATATAACCTTGATAAGCCCGACAAATCAGTATTCAGTAACCTCTAATCTTGCTCAAATATCTTTCCAATTTTCTGTTTCAGATAATTTAAGCATTTCATCTTGCAAGGTTATTTTGGATGATGTTACTTTAAATTCAACCGAGATGGCAAATGGCACAAATACTATTTCAAGATCAGTCAGCCCAGGAACTTATTCTTGGAGCATTAATTGTTCAGACATTGCAGGAAATGAGGGCAATTCTTCATCAAGAGTAATAGTAATTAATAGAATTTCTACAAGTTCTTCCACTAATACTGGCGGAGGAAGCACAACAAGTTCTGTAAATGAAACCCCTATAGATTATGGGGAAGTTAAAATAAATGAGGGGTATGCTCTTAGCTTAGGAGTAAGTGATAAACTAAGCTTTAAGCTGGGTAATGAAACAAATTATTTGATTATTCGAGAAATTGGAATTTTGAATATCACTTTTGAAATAAACAATAAAACATTTAATTTAAGAGAGGGGGAACAATTGAATATTAGCATAGGAGATTATAGTGTTAATGTAAAAGTAAATTGGGTTTCTGGAGCCAGAACTAATATTAAAATCGAAACATTATTAATAGAGAATAAAGCAGAGGAACAAGGAAAATTAAATAGTTGGTGGAATAGCAAGAAATATATATCCCTCAATAATATTATAATAGTTATATCCATCATAATTGTTGCAACTGGAATAATTTTTGGAGTGAAATATGCAAAGAAAAAAAGAAAAAAACATTAGACCGAGCATGAGGGAAAATAGAAGGTATCTTTACATTGAAGGAAATAGGGAAGAAATTGAAAAAGCAATTTTAGATTACATAGGCATACTTGGATTTTCAAAGGCATCTCCTGTTTTTATTTCAAAAGATGTTTTTGCTGTTAATCGCGAGATGATTAATGAGATAAGGGCTGCTCTTGCTTTAGCTGAAATAAAAATAAAAAGAGTTTCTGGAACGATAAAGGGATTATCTCTTTCTTAATAAAGCATAGATTAGATAAACTACCGAGCCAAGGCCTGAATAGATCAAATCAAAAATAGTGTCAGTATAATAATCCATAACTAAGA
>Ga0233422_10001377_pt1 | contig 10814 bp, 7 predicted proteins | sample Watercolumn_Mata_2_FD_182724 | JGI IMG/M metagenome (GOLD analysis project Ga0233422, IMG submission 182724) | Freshwater microbial communities from Lake Matano, South Sulawesi, Indonesia - Watercolumn_Matano_2014_110_MG | ecosystem: Environmental > Aquatic > Freshwater > Lake | place...
CAACTCTATCTCCGTGTTTCCAGCATGACACGCCCTCACCGATTTCTACGACTTCGCCTGCCGCATCGGAAAGAGGTGTCAGCGGAAGCGACAAATTGGAGTACCTGCCGCCGATCACCAAGAGATCGCGATAATTCAGGGATGCCGCTCTTATCTTGACCAAAACTTGTCTGAACCCGGGCTTCGGTACGTCGCGCTCCAGCACCTTCAAGTTGTCGATTCCGAATTCAGATTCGATGGCATAGAATCTCAACAAAACCTCCCTTAGATGAGCTGTCCTGTAATACCACTGCGCGATTGATTTCAAAGACTAGCTGCATACCTCTTCCGCTGCGAACGGCACAGCCTGACTTCGCTTCAGAGGTATGCCGCCAGTCATGCTACCCGGACCCCCTTGCGTCTTCACTCGTCGAGCCCCCAACACCGGAGCAGATCGGCAGAATCAACAACCTCGCCGAAGAACATGTCAATATTGGCCAGAGACCATTTTTTTGCTTCAGCACTCGTCCCTTCCGTCAAGTCTGAGGGCACGACGATATGGTAGTCCAGCGTGAAGCCGTCTCTGGCCGTTGACTCGACGCAAACGTTTGTGGCTACCCCGCCTACGATCAACGTCTCGACGCCGTTAGACCTCAGAATTTGATCCAAATATGTTGAAACAAATGCCGAGTAGTTGCACTTGGCAACAACCGTTTCCCCTTTCCGAGGGTTGACCTTGTAGAATTCGCCATATGCCGGATGATAGTTTCTCTCGATACCGAGGCGTCCGTAGTGCTCTTTCTTTGCCGGAGACAGAAGACCCGGTACCTTGACCATCTTCACGTGAATGATATGCTTCAGCACCTTGCGGGCTTTGCCCAAGAAACCATTGAGCCTGGCAGGGTTGACATCAAACCCTCGTCGGTCGAAGATCCCTCCTTTGCAGCAATAGTCCCTCTGCATGTCGACGATTATAAGGGCAGTGTGCTTCGGGAGAACCTTTGCTCCCAATGCCTCCATGTTCGTATGTTCACCATATGTTCTCGTGGGAATCTTACATATTCCTCCCGGACCTCTGTACGGATCCCTTTCATATTTTCAGCGGGCATCTTGCCCGTCACCTGTTGACAGGCGATCCCGCGGTTCGCGGGACCGTCCCGCTGGGCCAAAGATTAGGTATACGTCACCCTATGTTGGCCACCGTGCACTTAGCATCTACTTGTCCAAGATATATACGACCCCCTGATCGCCATCGACCCGTATACGCGCTCCGGTCTTGATCTTTTGCGTGCCTTCTACGCAACCGGAAACGCAGGGAAGCCCGAACTCGCGAGCCATAATCACCGGATGGGAAAGCGCGCCGCCTCCATCGGTAACAAGTCCGGCCACAATGCTAAACACGACTGACCATGACGCGGAGGTACCGGGTGCAACGAGTATTTCGCCGGGCTGCAATTCCGGCAACTGATCCCCGCTCATGATGACGCGAGCAATACCCTCGATCACTCCTGGAGCCGCTGATGCGCCGTACAGGTCGGCTTTGAGTTCCTCTCTCACAATGGGAAGCTGTGTGGAAACGACGAGAGTGGGGTCACTTCGTAGTATCTCCTGTGCCTGGCTGATGTCTCCGAGGAATGGTTCAGGCTCGATCTTGAGATACTGTTCATAGAGTTTCTTTCGGCGCTCGACGTATGGGCGAAGATTGACCTTGCCCATGGGTATGGCGGCTTTTCGAATCTCGTTTACATGGAGATAATGCACATCCTCTGGTTGATCGATGGATCCTGCCTCAGCGAATCTCCGACCGAACTCCGTGATAATCCACCGTCCAAGAGAGCCTATGTAGAAATCGCAGTAGAAGGTGTGATCTTCACTCCAGTAGCCCGACTTCTGGGCCGCACGCATGAGTAGGGCGAACGCGTCTCTCTGGCCGTCAGGGACCTTGGCGAGCACTTCCTTCTCGGCCTCTTGTCGTTCCCGATTGACACGCTCACGCTCAGCGTCGAAGGGGAAGACTTCCTTGGACATGAGCATCTTTATTCGACCTATACCAACACCCGGTTTTTCGATCCACGCCGGGGTGTCGTAACCGTGCATTCGATCGCATCTCCATCCGCTTTCTCGAAGAAATGCGCGGTACGCCTCCACCCATTGTTTGCCCTTGTCACTTGACTTCAGCTTTTCCATGACGTCGTCATCCGGGGTCTTCTTGAAGACTTTCTCGAGGCCCATATCGACCGCCTCCCTGCCAAGCTTCCACAGATCCCGAACCACTCTGATGTCCTGCGCCTCGAAACCGGCCATCACCCGATGGAAGGCCGGGTCAATGGTAGCCTCGACGCCGAACAACGTGCGCCACATCTCCTGAAATAGGCCACTTATATAGTACGAGGCCATCAACATGATGAAGTGGACCTCTCCTTCCTTGCGATTCAGGACGAAGGCGAAGTCCAGAAAGAAGGAAAGAAGGTCGTTGTTATCGAGCTTCCGTATGTCTTCCCATTCCTGAAGCCCTCGAGATTCCTTCGCGGTCTTGTACATCCTGAGCAGGTCGTTTTTGTATCCGTCCCAGACTTCGTCGAAATTCTCGAGAAAGGGCTTGATTCTCTCTCTGAAAATCGGCTCACGCGCCTTTGCCTCTTCCGGGGTTGTCCTTATGGCTGTAATATACGGGTACCCGTTGACAAATCGAGAATCCCAGCCGTGGGTGGTCGGCAAACAGAGTGTTTCCGCCCCGTACCGGACGCCGTGATAGTACCAGTACCAGCCGATCCCCATATATGTGGGCTTCATGGGGGGTCTTCCGTGGACCACGTCGCAGAGCAGCACCCCGTATGCGTTGGGGTCCTTCTCGTCGTCGAACTCGTAAAAGGTCAGATCGTACGCGTCCTTCAACATGTCCGCCTCCTTCGTTATATTGTTCGCGTATTTCCCTCGTTGGATTCCGACGGCTGAGGTCCCAACCATGAAGAGTTCCCCTGAGAAGCGGTCATGCCTGATGGAACCCCTTTTTCCGGCTCGCCCGTCGCTGCTATAGGATACTGCCTCTTCTGAGCGCTCCCATTATAGACGCTCCTACCACATCGACAATCGACGTTCCCGCGTCGATAACGAGAGCGGCCCCTGTCATGAACGACGAATCGTCACTCGCCAGAAATGTGCAAATGCCACCTAGTTCAGGAGCCTGCCCGAAGCGGCGTAAGGGGATCTCGGCCGATATCATGCCAAAGAAACTGTCGGTATCCATGCCGAGCATTTTCCCGAACATACCGAATTCTTTCTCCGTCATCTCTGTTTTGACGCCACCGGGACACACGGCATTGCACCTGATTTTCTGCGGGCCGTAGTCGAGCGCGGCCTGCTGAGTCAGCATTATGAGGCCGGCTTTTGATGCGCAATATGCCGGCATGCCGGGCAGGCAGCGAACCCCTCCGACAGAGGCAATATTTATGATGGAACCCGAGCCTGCCTTGAGCATGTGCGGTATGGCCGCCTGCATGAGCATAAAAGGCCCGGTGAGGTTGACGTCGAGAACCTGGCGCCAGACGGCGCGATCCATATCGCCGACCGGTCCCTGTGCGCTCATGGCCGCATTATTAACGAGTACATCGAGTTTGCCGCCAAAGGCCACCGTTGTCTCCACCATGCGTGCTACATCTTCTTCCTTCGCCACATCCGCAGCACAGGTCACCACCGTCCCCGAAGGGAGAGTTTTGGCCACTTTGTCCAGCATGTCTTGACGGCGACCCGCAATACAGACCTTGGCTCCCTCTGCGACAAAGCGTTCGGCGATCGCTGCGCCGATGCCCGTGCCTCCTCCGGTAATGAGTGCCACCTTATCTTTCAGTTTCATGTCCTTCCCTCCCGAAAAGGATCGTTCCGTCAGCGCCTTTGGAAGCCAATACCGACTCCTAAACGGTTTCCGTCCCGAAATAGTATCGCGAAAGCTCGATGAGGCGAAGGATCGGGCCACCTACCACGATTTGCGTAATCTTGAGGTCTCTGACGAGCTTTTCCATTTTTCCTTCTCTCGAATAACCGTACGAGCCCATCAACTCCAGGCAACGATTGACAACGGACCACCCGAGATCGGCCACCGTGTTCTGAACCGTACTGGCCGCTGCCAGGTTCTTGGGGTCCCAGGGAGGGCCATAGATCTCGGGACGGTCCAGCCTGTCACCAACATAGTAAAGAAATCCTTCGGCAGCCATGATTTCCTTCGCGATCTGGCCCAATTCGTGAACGATCGCTCCGTGCTCTTTCATCGGCTTCCCGGCGATTTCCCTGTTGTCCACGTATGCCTTCAAGATCTCGTACGCCCTCTTCATTATTCCCATGGGAAAAGCAGCAGAGGTGAGGCGACCTATGGTCACGTTGGCGATTACCGATGTTAGCTCCTCTTGGGGATCTTCATGCGCACGGTTCTCTCTTGGGACCCTAACGTTGTCGAACCATATGTCACCATTGGTGTCGATACTCGTGCCCATCTTCCGGTACGGCTTACTCGTTGCCACTCCAGGAGTGTCAACAGGCACAAATATCTGGGCAAGGTTCGGAAACTCCTGGCCCTCGACAACACATAAAACTCTGAACAAGTTCGCTTCCCTGAACGCGGACGGCCACAGCTTATGCCCATTGATCACCCACTCATTCCCTTCAAGCCGCGCCCTGGTCTTGATCTGCGATCCCTTCAATCTCACGTCTTCTACCGATCCGCCTGCGTGAGGTTCGGTAATGGCGCTACAAATTACGTACTGCTTATCGCCGCACAAGAGCGGAGCGAATTTTTTCAAGAGAACTTCATTCGGCGTGGGAAGCGCGAGTGCCGCGATCGACCAGGGAGTTATGAAGCCCGTAGTGGCGGCCCCATAATCACCCCTCGACAATTCTTCGACTAGGGTGAGCATATCGACGGTCGACTGTCCACCGGTCCCTCCGAACTCGGGCGGCACGAAAGACTTTTGCAGCCCTAGGTCGATGAACAGTTTCTTCCAAATATCATGAACGAAGTTGTGCTCTCGTTCCGTCCAATCCCAGTAGTCGTCAAGCTCACTCTCGTGCGGCAGGATTTCCGTGTCGACAAACTTTCGCAAGCTCTGGCAGAACATCTTGGTTTCCGGTGATATGAGATGAATCGGTTTTACAAAATCATCGATTCCTCTGGCCGAAGCGCCTTCCAGTTTCGCTGCATTCGTCATGTGCTACTCCCTCCCTCTTTATCGCAAGACTTTCTTCGATGGAGGTCTCTTGTCATTTCCACTTGTCTCATCCTTGTACGTCACAGAAGCGAGGCCGGACGTGCACAATCCCCGCGGTACAGAGGGATGGTCCACCCCGTCCGGTACCACGGGTTCGTGCACACCCGGCGTCATGAGTCACGTCGCAGCACGGGCCACATCCGCTCGGATCTGACCGCACGCCTCGATTGAGAAAAGGAAAGCGCCCTTCGAGGTGTGAGCGCCTTCCCATGCTGGATCATCAGGTAGCTGAAACGTTACCTCTAAACGGCTTCAGCAAATGATCCTCTCGGGTCGGCTTTACCGCCATCTTTTCAAGCTTCTTCGGAGCGGTTTCCACGTAACCCAGAGAGACCAGCATGATCAGCAACCCTGCAATAGATGCCATCCACATTGGGGCATAGAGGTTGAATGCGTCTGCGAGGGCGCCGGCGATGGTCGGCATGACCGCCGCGCCGAGGACCTCACCGACTGCCGTGGGCACACCTATCGCTGTTCCCGCGTATTTGGGCGGCACGGCCTCCGCAGGCAGGGTCCCCAGGTAGAGCGGAAAGCAGGAGCCGCCGAACATGCCCCAGAAGAAGAAGAGCACACACAGCAAGCCAAATGAGCCACCGACCGGCATCGCGATGACTCCGAGACCGGACAGGCAACAGAGGAGCCCGCTGAGGATGATAGCAGTCTTACGCCCTATACCGTCAGACAAGCGGCCCATGATTGCCATGCCGATAAACCCGCCCAAACCTGAGGCGGACATCGCGAGGCCGAACATCTCCGGGCTCAGGTTATGAACCTTGGCAAGAAACAACGGGGCAAAGCCGCTGTAGATCCAGAGCCATGCCATGACCGGTATGCTGTTTATGGTGGATACGATCACGTTCTTGTACTTGAGCACGTCGCTCAACTTTACCTTTTGCCCCTCTTGCGTCACTTCCCTCACAATGCCGGCTTTCCGCGCTTTGATCCCCTCGGCCACCGAAGCAGGCTCCCGCATGAAGAAGGCGCAGATGATGGCCAGAATGACACCGGGGATGGAAATGATGTAGAAGACCGGTCGCCAAGAATGGAAGTAACCCAGGAGCGCGACTGCAAGCATGGGCCCTATGCATACGCCGATAAGCATGAAACTGCCCGGGATGAAACCCACTATCATCCCTCGCCTCTCCGGGGGCGATTCCTCTCCGACAGAGGCGACGACTGGACCCCAGGGGCCTCCTTCGAAGAATCCCAGGACACCGCGGACCCACAGCATCTGGCCCAGGGTAGTCACCATTCCGGTAAGAAAAGAGAAAACAGAAGCCAGAATCCCGCACAAGACGATTACCGGGCGACGCCCGTACGTATCACCGATGCCCGCCCAGAGGATCACTCCAAAAGCCCAGATGAGGCCCGTGATCGATATGATCAGGCCCACATCGGTATAGCTGAACTTCATCTCCGCTTGAATGGCCGGCATGATGATGGCAATGACGATTCGTTGAATCGCTATGAAGCCCCAGATCAAACCGAGCAGGATGGTGAGTTTTTGAAAGTACTTCATGGGTCCTCCTCCTTGTCTGATTGCAAATGGTTCAAGGAGCATGCTCAGCGACTTGCTGGCGCCCTCCATTCCACCGAAATCCCGTGGTCCCTCGCTTGCCGATCATCGTTCCGAGTCGGAAGCTTCCGTTAGTCCTGTGAAAGCATCCTTCGAGGACCTTCCGCGCTGTTCAAGCAAGGTCGTTCCGCACAGCGCATTGGTTGCGACGTAGGCTTGCACCCCCTTTCAGCCCTACGATCTGACATATCGGTTCATCATGAGATCGAGCACCTGGTCCACCGGGGCTTTCTTTTTCGCTATGACCTCGGGTCTGGTCTGCAGTAAAACAAGGTTGTTGGGAAAAGAAAGATCGTCATCAATTGCCCATTCCACATCTTGAGGAACACCGAAGTGCTCTTCAAGTCTCACTCCCACTTTCGCGATTTCCACAATTTCTTCGTCCGATACGCAGAAGGTAGAGCACTTGTCCGATGGTGTTTCCTGTTCGACTACGCCGTCTTCACCCGGCATGACGCACCTCAACTTGGTGCCCAATCTCCTTTCGATAACCTGGAACGTCCTCTTCTCGACAATAAAGGTGTCGGGCATCGATTCACCGCCCACTACACTTTCCCCAAGACCCCAATTGGCCTCTACCACCATGCGCGAGGTATCCCCTGAATTCGGATCGGCCGTGAAGACGATCCCCGCAGCCCTGGCGTTGATCATTTTCAGAACGGCCACGCCGATGGGATCGCTTCCCAGCGGGAGTCCTTGCTTGTGCCGAAAGGAGAGCGAAGTAGGATTGAACGTGCTTCCCCACACCTTCTTAATGTTCCGGAGGAGATCGGCCGTTCCTTTTACATTGAGATGAGTTTCGTACTGTCCGGGATGGCTGACGGCCCCTGCCGACCGGGTAGCGACCGCAGCGACCGAAACGGAGCAACGCCTGCATAACTCCTGGTACTGCCGTGTTATCGCTTCCTCCATCTCAGACGGCATGGGCTTTGATTCGACTACTTGACGCAGGGCCTTGCTGAGGTCGGTAATTGCCGAGATACTTCCGAGCGATTTCTCTCGGGTCCTGATGCATTCTTCCACCTCTTCAGCGGCACCGGTGAGAGTCAGAAACTTCCTATAGGCGTCCAGGGAGAGCGCAAAACCATGGGGGATGGGAATGCCGATCTTGGCCATTTCACCCAGATTGGCGCACTTCTTTCCCACCATGTCGTTGTGCTGCTTGCCCAGATCCTCAAACCAGTACAACCACGTGTCGGTCATCTCCCCACCCTTCCAGAATCTTCGGGACCAGCGAATCAGTAACGATGCCCTGGTCCCCGTTTTTCCGGTCTTCCCGTAACGTTGCTAATTAGCTTTACCCTCATGCCACAGAATGGCACACCCGAAGCACTGCCTCCGTCGGCATCGATCAACGCCGGGAGGAAAGATATGAAAAAGAGTTGTGAGTCCGTTACCCCGGCTCCCCCAACAGACAACAGCATCAGCCGGAGAAATGTGGTGCGAAAAGTTACCTATCGATAACCCAGGACTACCCTCCTGGACACGAATCAGCGGAGAGCTGGAGGGATTAGAACTGCCAGATGGCAGGCTCTTATGCTGTAATAGACAACGATTAGCACACGCCACGTAATGGTGCAACAGCCATTTGCTTATAACATCATAAGACGAATATCGATTCATGTCTTACACCGCTTCTTGCCCGCGCCTGACGGAATCCAAACGGTCGGCGATCAGTCCGCGGCCGTCATCTGCCAATTTTGATCCCCGCCTTTTCTCTGTCCCACGTGTTTGCGGTGATGCCCGCCTGTTTAAGGAGGTATTTTTGTACCCGCTCGGTCGGCGTCTTGGGCAGAGCGTCCATGAATTCCACGAATCGAGGTACGGCAAAGTAAGGCATCCGGTCAGCGGCATAACGGATCAATTCTTCAGGGAGGAGGATCTCCCCGGGCTTCAGCACCACGCAGATCTTGACCTCGTCTTCGGCAAGTTCGGACTGAACCGCGACCGCCGCGGATTCGAGAACGCTCGGATGAGTATTGATCGCCCGCTCCACTTCGAAGGAAGAAATATTCTCACCGCGTCTGCGCAGCGCGTCCTTCTTCCTATCCACAAAATAGAAATAGCCGTCTTCATCTTTCTTGGCTAAGTCGCCGGTGTGAAACCAGAGGTTTCGACAGGCTTCCAGGGTCTTCTCCGGCATGTTGTAGTATTCGGACATCATCACATGGGGCACACGCGGACGGAAGACAATCTCCCCGATCTCTCCGACGGGCACTTCGCTGTCACTATCGTCAAACAGTTTCACCTCGTAGATGTCCATCGGCTTTCCACAAGAGCCTTTTCTCCTGTCATTTACTTCGACATGGATGGGGATTCCGATCTCCGTCATGCCAAACCCTTCCAAGCATTTGATGCCAAATCTCTTTTCGACTTCTTCCATGACGGCCGGCGGACATCCTGCTCCCAAGGCGATGCGGGCAGGGTTGTGCGCATCGTCCTCGCGCTCGGGTTGTTTGGCCAGAATCGGCATGACCGCGCCCAGATAGTTGAACTGCGTAGCTCCGTAATGTCGAATCTCGTCCCAAAAACGAGAAGCGCTGAAGCGGTCCTGTAGGACCATTTCCGCTTCCGCCACCAGCACGGTAAGTGAAGTCAAGACCTGAGCATTGAAATGATACAGCGGCAGAAAAGTGAAATAGATGTCTTCTTTCCGTCCGTCCCGATACTGGAGCATTTTCTCTGTGCAGACGATCCAAAAATTGTGGCTGCCTAAGGCGCCTTTCGAGAGACCGGTCGTTCCCGAAGTGTAGATGATGCTGATTGGGTCCGAGGGAGAGACGGTAGCGTTGACCGGAGCATCGCTGCTGTCGAAGAAGTCATCAAAGGTCACCATCGGGATCTTGATGCCGGCAGCGTCCAAGTCTTGCGGGCCTCCCAGGACGATTATCTTTTCCACCTTCTTCAAGGCATCCTCTATCAGCTTCACGCGATCCAAGTATTCATGGGCGATGACAACGACTTTTGAATCCGATTGATCGACGATATGCCGCAAAAACTCGCCTTTGTACGAAGTGTTGACCGGGACCTCCACTGACCCGATCTTGGCAAGGCCGAACCAGAGGTAGAGGAACTCGGGACAGTTCGGCAGCATGATACTGACCTTGTCTCCCTTCGCTATTCCCATCTCTTCAAAACCGTGGGCACAGCGGTTCGAGAAGCGATTCATCTCCGCATACGTGACATTTTGGTCCTTGAAGCGAAGAAAGATCTTGTCCCCGTTTCTCCTCACTCGGTCCTCTATCAGCTCTCCCATGACCCTTGGTGTGGACTCTTTCACGATAGACTCCTTCAGATTGTACGACCTTGTTGACCTCTTGATCCCAACACCCGTTCTCCCGAACGCCGGTCCGCGAAAAGACTTTGCCCAATCCGCATCTTTCCGGCAGCCTTGATCGCCGGAGGAAAGATCATCACAGCCTAATTTCCTTGTCCAAAGATCAATACCGCCGCGTTGAAAAATCCCACCATACCGCCGACATTCTGTGTAAGCCCTATTGACGCATTCTTGACCTGTCGCGGCCCCGCCTTCCCTTGCAGTTGCTTGTACACCTCGTAAATCATGCGCAGGCCCGTTGCGGAGAGGGGGTGGCCGAAGCATTTGAGGCCGCCGTCAGGATTGACCGGCAAAGCTCCGTCCAGGAGAAAGGTTCCTGCCTCCACATCTTCCCAGGCCCTCATTCGGGGGCTGAAACCAAGTTGCTCGTACAGGACAAGCTCGTGGATCGTGAAGCAATCATGAATCTCTGCAAGAGAGACTTCCGCTCGCGGGTCCTTGATGCCCGCTTGTTCATAGGCCCTCTTGGCGGCTATTGTCGTCTCGGGGATTTCGCCATAATCATAGTCGTCGCAGAAACGTGATTCGCCCGAACCGTAAGCGAACGATACCGCCTTGACCAGGACGTAATCGTCTCGGAACTGCTTTGCCATATCTGCCCTACAGATAACTGCCGCGGCCGCGCCGTCACTCACCCCGCAGCAGTCATACAGACCAAATGGAT
>Ga0233422_10001380_pt1 | contig 10801 bp, 13 predicted proteins | sample Watercolumn_Mata_2_FD_182724 | JGI IMG/M metagenome (GOLD analysis project Ga0233422, IMG submission 182724) | Freshwater microbial communities from Lake Matano, South Sulawesi, Indonesia - Watercolumn_Matano_2014_110_MG | ecosystem: Environmental > Aquatic > Freshwater > Lake | place...
TATAAAGTATATGCGCTTCAGTGGAATTAAATGCGCAACGCCAAATTTATTATCTTCCAAAGCCAAATTATAACAGATGGCAACCGAGAAGATAATTGTCGGCAGGACAAAGGACGATGCAACAGAATACGGAACAGAAGGCGCTGTGCTCATAGGGAAGAACATAGTCGGCGAAGGAGAAGACACACACCTGGCAAACCCTGTTTACATGGATGTCATAAGGCCGCACATAGTTCTGGTGTGCGGCAAGAGGGGATCGGGAAAGAGCTATACAAGCGCTGTTGTCGGCGAAGGCATAACCATGCTCCCGCAGGAGATAAGACAAAACATATCTGTGCTTATGGTTGACACAATGGGCATATTCTGGTCAATGAAAAAGCCGAATGAAAGGGACGCGGGCCTGCTGGAGGAATGGGGAATGAAGCCGGCTGGCATTGACACAAAGCTGTTTGTCCCAAAGGGCTATGTGGGTGAATACGAGAAGATCGGCGTTGCCGTGGACTGCCCGTTTACCCTGTCAGTCAGCGAGCTTACAGACATTGACTGGACAATAACATTTGGCTTTGACATGATGAGCTCCCATGCCCTTTGCATTACAAGGGCCATCAAAAGGGTGAGGAACAAATACAGCTCAGACTATTCGATAGATGACATAGTAAACCAGATAGAGCTGGATGAAAAGGCAGAACAACATGTGAAAGACGCGCTTACCAGCCGTTTCCTTTCCGCAAATGAATGGGGCATATTCGATAGGCAGGGCACCTCTGTGCTCGAGCTTTTTGAGGCAGGGAAGGTCTCTGTGCTGGATATATCCCACTATGCAAGGGGCGGGGCAGGATGGTCTGTAAGGGCTCTGCTTATAGGCATACTCTCAAGGAAGATTTTCCAGCACAGGCTGGAGGCAAGGAAGTCAGAAGAGTTTGAAACAATGGGCGGCTCAGGCAAAAAATCCATCCCAATGGTGTGGATGGTAATTGATGAGGTCCACCAGTTTATCCCTGCTGACCAGCAGACCGTGGCTTCAGAGCCATTGCTTGCTTTGATAAAAGAGGGTAGGGAGCCTGGCATTTCCGTGCTTCTGATAACGCAGATGCCGAATAAACTGCACCCGGACGCGCTGGCACAGTGCGACCTTGTTATCTCCCATAAACTCACTGCCAGGTCTGATATTCTGGCCCTGAAATCAGTCATGCAGACATATGTGCTGAAGGACATACAGGAGATTCTGAACAGGCTGCCTAGGATTACTGGCGCGGCTGTTGTGCTGGACGACAATTCAGAGCGGCTGTATGCAGTGCAGGTCCGGCCGAGGCTGAGCTGGCACGCAGGCGGCAGCCCGACTGCTTTGCCGAAGAAAGAGATGTTTGAGGAGTAATAATATCACCTATATCTATAAATAAATTTATTCCTTATATCGCACTTTATACTTCTATAGTAATTCTATCACAGAGTATTTTGCCTACTCTATCACTTCCCATCCGTTCTGTTCCAGCCTCTTTTTATCACAAACATGTCGCATAGAGCCAATACTATTGGCTTTAGCCAATAGATAAGGTGCATGTTTGTGAGATCGTGTAGCTTGCTACACGAGTTGTGCAGCTACATCTCATGTGCTACTGCACATGACATGCCTAACCAACATACTGCGGCATTTATGCCGCAGTTCACAGAGGCATGCTGATCACATTTAGTGAATGCCACTATGTCTATATACAGCCTCACATTCGGATGTGCCTGTACATAGCTTGCCGGATACAGTTCACAATAGAGCTTAGAATTGACGAGAAAACAGACTCTGCGAAGATGGTCTATAAATTCCTCCGCACTGTTCTATCCAGCTTAACAGCATACCCGGCCCCTTCAAGCGCGTCTTTCAGATGCTTTAGCCCGCTTCCTTCAATATATTTATCGTCGCCACAGCCGACTGAAAGGGTGCATTTCCGCTTCTTTGGGTCTGTGTCGGGGCATATTACCACAGTTGTTTCAACTGCGTGTAAAGGATGGTCGCGCGTCATGCATATCTCTTTCCTACCACCACAATTTCTTTGATAAACCCTATACCCGAAATCCATCATTACCCCTAAAATAGCATCTGCAACACCTCTGCCAAGATAGTCCTCTGTCCTGTCCAATGGGAATCCGTCCATAGCATGAATTTTGAAATAAAGCTTTTTATGCTAATATATGCACTGCTTGGAATGTAACTTTACAACCTATAATCATTCAGCATATAATGCCAACAGAACAATGGAGCGCCTGTCCTCAAACTATTCGCGCACACTATATCTTAGTATATTCTTGTTGTCTCTCTTTTTTGTGATTTTGCCGGATCTGCACAAACGGCTCAAAACAGAACACAATGTGCCCATATTCCAGTCAAGACCATCGAGTATTTCACTGTTTCTAGGGCCGCAACCATGTCCTGCCTGATAACCTCCAATAAATTCTATTGCCTTATCATCCCGTTCTTCAGGGGTCAATTGGTTCATGCGCGGCGAAGCGTCTCTGTAAAGTCCTGTGGCCCTGTTCAATTGCTCTCTTTTTTTTCCGGTCATGAAGTCAGCATATAATTTACCCATCTCTTTCAATGCCGGGCCGTCCTGCAGCGCATCCTCTACAGCATCTACATATTCAAGGAACGGCTGTGCTTCATTATCTACTAACTCTATACATGATTTTGTTCTGGACAAAAATGCTGTGGTTACAAACCCGTTGTTTAGCAAATAGTTAAATGCTTCAGTAACGCTATAAACATTGCATCCAGTTGCTTCTGATATCTGTCTGCTGTTGCCGGTTTTGTTTGCAGCGAGCCATTTTGCAACCTCTTTTACAGCTTTGGAGTGCTCGTCTAGCCGTATATCTTCTGGTGACTTGCCATCCACCCATCTGTATGAGTGCCCCTCGTCTTCATAATCACTGGAAAGTGTTTGCAGCTTTACCATGCCTGCCTTTTCCAGCCTATCAAGATGCACGATTACACTCCCCTCAGTCATATCTAATTTATCCACTATTTCAACTACTGTATTGGAGCTGTCCTTGATGCATCTAAGCATTCTTATTGTGTTGTATGGCGCGCGTGTATCGCCGGGCGATGCTGTCTGGCCCAGTATACTGTATAGAGATACACCGTTTTCTGCTGCAAAGTTCAGTGAAAAAGCAGCTATGGGCTGGCCGTATTTCTTCCCTGCCGGAGAGAGCTTGAAATATTTGCCTGTTTCCACCCCTTCAAAACCAAGTGCCTCCTGCACAAGAAATCCTATGGGCGAAAGTGTTGCTATGCAATAATTATAAAACGTGATAGGGAAGGGTAGTGCTGTATCTGTTAGCCCGCTTAACCTCTTATATATGTCTGCATAAAACATGGGCAGTTCATCCATGCATAGTATGGTTTCTGCCTTAATCTCATTATTCACGCAGCTGAAAACAGCATCCAGCCGCATACCAGTGTCCTGCGGAAACTTGCCTACTGTCCTGTCCAAAACCAGCGTTGCAAAGGACTCCTCGCCTACAAGGCCTTTTCGTCTTGCTTCTACCAGCTTTCGGACAAGTGCCTTAGTGTTCAGCTGGTACCTGTCCCTGAGTTTAGCCACACTCGCGCCGTCTTCAAAGTTTGCTGCCAGTTCTTTCAGTCTCTCCTCGCTTATACGAGCCATAGTAAATATGCTATATATGTATATATAAATATATTACTGCATAATGGTTACAAAATTACCTATTAATCAGACCCACTCTTCCTCTAACCCTCACTTTAAGGTTTAACCCTGACTTTGGGATTTATATATACTATATTATACTAATTAAAATAGATAATTTGTAATAACTATAATTAAACAGATATTATTAAAAAAATCTATCAGTTATACAATTTAACAATATATATTTTTCTATATATACAAAACTTTATATATCAGGAATCCATAAATTAAGTGTGAGAGATTATTGTGGAGATGGGGAAGCGGTTAGCTCCCTTTTGCTCCACAGCTTTTGTCGGGATAAGGAAAAGCTGTGAAAGGTGAGAGTTTGGCCAGAAATCGAGTGCTAGAGGACATGTTTTTAAGGGAGAAGCCTGCAAAAATACTTTTAGGGATGAAGGTGGCGAAGGGAGATGTGTATGCATCAGTGCTTGCAAAGCATGCGGACTGCACATACTCGCACACAATAAAGGTCCTTGACCTGTTCAACAAGCTCGGCATGGTCAATTTTGAAAAGACAGGCAGGATAAAGAAGGTAAAGCTGACTGATTCTGGCTGGGACATCGCGCACAATTTAGAGGCAATGGTCAAGCGGTTCATACAGATAGAAGACGGCATAGAGCGGGCTGAGAAGGAGAAAACAGCGGAGAAGAAGAAATAGTATCTATATATGGCAACAAACAGATGTGCATCAGTTTTAGGGGAAGAACGGCAGTTAACATTTGGCGATGATAAAGCAGGATATGGGCAAATTCTTATTCCAGAAGATGTAGATACAGATGGTCCGAATGCCGAGGAATTTGATGTTTTTGTCGCAGCAATGCAAAGGGCCCGCGCTGCTGCAGAGAAAGGCAGACCAGAAGACGCAGACGCTAATTTAATCACTGTGAAGGAATTGGGGACAGAATTGGGGTTGGAAGGAGTTGATGCCTATGCCACCAGTGTTATGAGAATGGCGCTTAGATTGTATCTTAAGATAGAGGGTATGCACCATGTACTAACAGCGGGACGGTATGCTGATAGATACAATATTAGATTAAAATGCTGAATTGCCCCACAATCTATACAATAACCGAAAAACATACACAAGTCATAGGCTTAAGGCCCTGTCACACTTATATGTTGGTTCTTGTTCCGGCCCATGCATATTCAAACACTTGATTTATAAATATTACAAAATATAACATATATTGGTATGGACAATCAAAGGGTTTTCTACACAGACGGTTTGTGGAAATGCGCAGGATGCGAAGAGGTTTTGGAGTCCGGAACAGCATACCGAGATAGTCGGGGCGAGTTTTACAACGACCTCGGATGCGTGCGCAGACGAGCTAAAAGGAACGACGAATCAATTGCTGTTGAGCAGGTTGAAATAGGGCTTGCATTGCCTAGACCGCGAAGGCATGCAGGAACAGGCTGGTTCGGAGAGCCTATAAACGATGATGAAGCCAGATGGTCTGCTGTGGACTAATTTATTTTTGTGGGGTATCTCCTGAAGGGCAGGTTCTGAGCCGGACTATACCTTCCTGGGCCAAAAAACCTATAATAGTGGGTTTTGTCTAAATGCATAGCGGCGATGTGTGCTGATTTATGTCCTTTAGTTTACAATATGATGAATTGTAAACCTTTATAAGTATTGTAAACCAAATAAGTAATGTAAACCATGGCTGACTTTGCTTCTCAGACAATGAAGGATGAAAAAGGCTATCTTAGCCCTGAGCAGGTAGAAAAAATAATTGCTGCAGCTTCCAACATAAGGGACAGGCTTATATTGCAGGTGATGTATAGATGCGGAAGAATGGTCTCAGAAGTGCTGCTCCTAAACAGGGATGACATACTCTGGGATGAAAACAAGATAATTTTCAACATACTGAAACGAAAAAAGCCTGTAAGAGAGCTGAAACCCGTGGACACTGAAACAATGGTTTTGCTTAAACAATATACAGAACAGGTATGGATACAGGGGCTCAAAAAACAGATGAATAACAAACTACTATTCCCTGTTTCCAGGCAGTATGTATACAAAATGCTGAGAAATACCGGCAAATCAGTGGGAATAGAAACTGTCGGCAGGAAAAAGCTGCACCCGCATCATTTGCGCCACAGCTTTGCTGTGCATATGGTAAGGACAAATGTAAAGACTAGCGAAGATCTTAGGAAACTTCAGATGTATATGGGCCATGCCAACATAAACACAACATCTCACTACCTGCAATTTTCACCTGACGAACTGCGATCATTGGTAAGTGTATGGGACAAGAGAACAGAAGGACAAAAATGATGTTTTTTTAATTTTCTGCGTGTTCCGATGGCAAGACAGTGCCTATGTATATCGGTTTTCATCTTAACTCTCACATCTGTGCTAAAACTCACATTTTCTGTATATGGTGCCTGTCCTGCCAAAAAACCCCAACTTTCTGGTAATATATACTTTAATATACTATTTACATTATTACTATTCTATTAGATCTATTATAATTTATTTATTTTGTTATATTTTATATGAATACACTATTTAATAATATATTATATAGTATATATTGTATTTTGGCGGGGTTTAACTCCCCAGGCAGGAGTGAGAGTTCAGGGTAGAAGTGAGAGTAAAACGCCGTATTTATTCCAAAAATCCAAAAGTTAGCTATGCCAGAGATAGTCAGGGAAGAGCTGCTTGGGTGCGTTCTGAAGGTGGCAGAGTCCACGAACAAAAGCATAGCGGGCCTGTCAGGCCGCATTGTAGGTGAGACCAGGAACACGCTGAAAATCGAGGGCGTTGGCGGTAGGGAAAAGACAATTATAAAGGACCAGTGCGTTTTTCTTATCAAATACAGCAATAAATGGATAAAAGTGGATGGAAAAGAGCTTGTCGCAAGGCCTGAGGACAGGATAAAAAAGAATGTAAAGCTGTGGTAGGGTATCTATTTTCGGTTATACGAAACCTTTATAAGTATGTTGTCACTATTTATTAATGATAACTATGCGTAGATTTTACATGCATGAAGAAGGAAAAAGGAACCCATGGACAGACAATGTAATGTCTAAACCTGTTTTTCTTGTTGTGCACAGCGGATTGGCACTTTATTACAAAGAAACACACGCATTTGGGTATAAAGTTGTTGTCCCGGGCATTGCCAAAGGGTATATTCTTAAAGATGAGAGGGGCAGGAAATATGTTGATTTTGAAACAATAGCAGAGCAGAGCCAGGAACAGTGTATAGGCCATGATGCAATTAAAAAAGCCCTGAAAGACAATGGCGTTCTAAAAGAGGGGGTGAAATGCGAGTTTTGGTAACTGAAAACTTTTTAATACCAAACATCCCATTAAAAGGATATGAAAACGAAAAGGTATCTGGTGGAGCCGGCAAAGAGGCGGAATAAATATACATTTAATCCATTAGCGCTTCATCCGGGAGAAGGAAGATTTTCTCATGCATATAAACTTGTGAAAGATGCTTTGGATGCAGAAGCAAGAAAATTAGGCGGAAAAGAGGTGGAAACCATAGCTTCAAGTCCTCAGGGGGCTGCCAGCAAGATAGGATACAGATGCGGCGTAAAGCCAGATAAAATGGGCGTTTTTATCGACAGCGTACTTGATTTTGCAGTTTATAGGGATGGGAACGAAATGTATACCCCGGGTTTCATGGCAAAGAATGCCTATGGCATGAAACCAGTCGAAATGACAGAATGGTTGACAGAGTTTTATGTTAGAAGGGATTTGGGCCTGCCAAATTATTCAAGGCGAAAGCCTGATATCAAAAGGGGGCTTGCAGAAAGGTTCTGCGATACCCATATATTTGAAGAAATTCTGGACAGGGAGCCAGCGCTTGCAGATGTCAAAGCTGTCATGAAAATGCTGGATGCCAATAGAACGCTTCCTACAAGGGCTGAGCTGAAAGCGGCGCTTGCTTCTACACTGACACATCCGGATCTATATACGAATAGCGAGATAGCTAATAAATGGAAGCAAGCCGAGGCAGAAAACCTGAGGCTCGGCACAGAGGATGCGCAGAGGGAATATGCTGACGCTGTCATCACGGAATGCATGCCGAGGCCTTATGCCCAGGGGATGCTGTTTAATATAGTAAAAACAGCGGTTTAGCATGATGCTAAAAAGCAGATGCTTGTTTTAAATCAACATGCCCTGTTTTACTGCCAGGCATGTCCATCAGACTTATTGCAGTAACGCTCTATCTGTTTCAGCATGTCTTTCATTTTATCTGCATCGTATTGGCTCATAAATCCACAACAGCCCTGTCCTTGCACTGCTCCCCGCCTATGCTCCTGTCTGAAACGCTTTTCTTTCTGAGCCTGCAGAAGCCGAGTATGACCACGCCGTGCTGGAGCTTGTTTTCCGCCTTCTGGAAATAGGGGCACTTTTTGCACGGGAACATAATAGAAATATATTTGGCAGGAAAATTTATATAATAGTGTTGTTTTACCCAATAAAACTGGATGCAGGCTTTTACTTTACCAGCAGCACAAACCTCACTATCAGAATAATCAGTATTATTATTGCAATCACTATCACTGCAACAGTCTTCCAGTTTGCAGGCAGGTAGGAAACAAGAAGCCCAGAGGCATTGCCTATTGTTGCATTGAGCGTTATGTTCGGTATTGTCTGCACAAGCGAAACAGATACATTCTCCCCCTCTGCTGGCAGTGTCAGGTTTGCAGGCACTGTTACATTTGCTGTTACAGTTATATTTTCTGTTGGAACTATTGTTTCATTTGTCATGTTTGCTGGCGGAGTGGTATTGGCAACAGGCGGTGTCAGATTCGCGGTTATTACATTCACTGCCGGTGTTGTTACATTTGCAGGTGGTGCTGTCACATTCCCCACTGGTGTTATATTGGCTGGCGGAGCTGTAATGTTCGCTGAAGCAGGTATTGTTGCAGGCCCGGTTATATTGGATATGACAGTCACTGTCACAGAAGATTCTGCCTTGGAGTTCTCAGACAGGGCAGTTACAGTTGCCTTGTAATCGCCTGAAAGCGTGCTGTATGGAGGTGAAATATACATGTACACCTTGTCTTCTTTGCCTCCTGCAACCTGCACAGTTCTCGGGCTGAGATATACCCATTCAGGCCCTGCCATTGAAAGCGTAAATGCCTGTGCCAGCTCGCCTGTGTTTTTTACTGTCAGCGGGACGACTGTGGCTTTGGATGTTTGTATTGTCCTTGAGCCATCGCCTATCTGCAAAGCAAGGTTGTAACAGACATTCATTGGCTTCACTGTCACGGTTGAGGTGTCTGTAAGCGAAATATAAGGTGATATGGCTGTTGCATATAATGGGTATGAGCCGCTTGCGTTCGGTGCAACAAGCGCGAATTTGAAAGACTGCGAGCTGCCTGCGCTTATGACTATTCCCTTGTAGCCGGCAGTGCTTGTTGTGTTGCCGGATATGAACCCAACATCATATGCATCCTGTTTTATGCCTGTGTTCCTGACTGTTGCAGAGAATTCCGCAGTTGCCCTGGGGCAGAGTGAAACATTGGCTGGTGCAAGCTCAATTTCAGCGGCATAGCATACCATTACTGAGAGCTCTGCGTTTGCCTGGTGGGAAATTATGCCATCAGTAGCTTTCACAACTATTGGCATTGTCTTCCCTGTTTCCATATCCTTTGTGTCAATCTGAAGGTTTATTGCCCCAACCTCGTTCGGGTCCAGAGTCACGCTTGTCTTGCTAAGCGTGCCTGTTGTTGAAGAAACGGAAAACGTGTCCTTCATGGCTCCTGTGTTTTTGACTGAAACAACATATACGCCTGCTGTGTTTTTGCAGGCAGTCTGCACTGTCGGCGAAACAAGCACTGCTACGCCGCGGCACTCCTTTGCCTCAACTGCAAACGAGGCTTTCTTCTCAGCCTGTGTTACGGCTGACATTATTGAAATGTCGTTTGTGCTTTCGCCTGCTAATTGCTTGGTGAATATAAGTTTTGCCCTGCCAGTCACCCCTGGAGGTATTGAAACTTCATTAAGGTCTGATATTATTCCTGTAGGTGTTACAATTTTGTAAGTGTCTGTCTTGCTTCCTGTGTTTGTGATGGAAAGCTCGGTTTCCATCCCCTTTCCTGCGCAGCCGCTCAGGCGGGACGGCGAAACAGATGCAGAGAAATCATAGCACTTTTCAACTGAAAGCGATACAGAGCCGGAGCCGCGGGCAAATGAATCAGCAGATTTTGCTTCCACAGTGATTGTCTGCACAACACCGGAAAGCTCCTTTGGAGGCAAAACAGTCATTGCCACTGTTTTTGTGCTCCCGGACCTTAATACCAAAGTGCTCTCTGAAAACGATGCCCAGCTTATTGCCTGTCCTGCTGACCTTGCAGACAGTGTGACTGTTTCGTCAAATTTGCCTGGGTTTGAAAGCACAATTGAATATGAAACAGGCGCTTTTTCCTCATTGCAAGTCTTCTTCGAGGCATCGGCAGACGAAACCTCGATCAGATGGCAGCCGAGGACTGTTACTGCAAGCTCCTTTGAGACGGTTTCGCCTGTGGTGCTTGAAACGGCTTTCACAGTTGCAATATACCGCCCTGGCTGGAGCGTGTACGGAAGATTGATAAAGATTGTGTCAATCAAGACCTGTTCTCCGGATGCTATTGCAATGTCCGGCTTTATGAAAGCAGAATATCCGTTGGAAACCCAGCTTATTGAAAGCGAAACAGTGTCTGTCCTTGGCAGCAGGTTTTTTATATATATTTTCACATCGCTTGCTGTGAGCACGCGGTCAGAACAGGATGTTACTGACAATGGGGAAACAGTCAGCTCAAGGTTTGCTGCTCCGGCGCTGCCAGCCAACAGCAGGAATACAAAGGCAAAAGCAAACAAAGAATGTTTTTTAAGAATATAGATTTGTTGTAAGTAAGTTTTTTAAGGCTTGTTGTTGCAGACAGAAAAATATTTAAACCTTTCGCTTCCTGAAACAATTCCCAGGCAAAAATTGCCGGGTTTGGAATTGTTTTGAAACAATTTTCTGGTTTTTTGAAACAGTTGGAGTTTCAGATGCAGAACCTAAGAATGCTGAAATTTAACAGTCAGCAATACCTTTTTGTATACAGCGCTGCCAGGTGTGCCGTCAGGCACCCTGCTTTTCATTCCGGCAATTTCCACG
>Ga0233422_10001382_pt1 | contig 10794 bp, 7 predicted proteins | sample Watercolumn_Mata_2_FD_182724 | JGI IMG/M metagenome (GOLD analysis project Ga0233422, IMG submission 182724) | Freshwater microbial communities from Lake Matano, South Sulawesi, Indonesia - Watercolumn_Matano_2014_110_MG | ecosystem: Environmental > Aquatic > Freshwater > Lake | place...
ACAGAGTTTATTTGTTATAAAAACTTATTCCTCTTTATCTCCGTTATCTTAAAGTCTGCAATTAATAATAAAAAAAAGCCAGATATAATAAAAAACATAAATAACCGCCCGGTAATCTATATTTTTCTCAGACAGTCAACGATTTTCTATCTAAATACTAAATTCCTTGATTATAATAAAGCTGTTACTTAAACAATGCAGTCATCCCCACCTATAAAAAGAGTTAAAATCACACCGCCATTGCTCTTTTTATGACGGGATGGGGTTCATAATTTTCAAGTGCGAAATCTTCAAATGCTAATTGGTCAAATGGTTTTCTTGCGATATGCATTCTGGGTAATTCTCTAGGCTCTCTTGCTAATTGCTCTAAAATTGCTGTTACATGGTCTTGCCCCTTCAAATCATCTCCTTCTTTGGGAGCGTTTTGATTAACCCAATTAAGAACATCGAGAAATCCTTGTCTTTCTCGCACGGAGGAAACTCTTGCTTTCAAGCTGTCCAAATTAGAGCCGTACAAGGCCCCTCTTTCATGAGCCCCGCAATAAAAGTGCGCATCTCCAAGAGAATGGACGAATAAACCTGGTTTTAAATCAGCTTGTTGCGCAAGAATTTGTGTAAGCATCGCATAACTTGCAATATTAAAAGGAACCCCTAAAAACATATCACACGAACGCTGATATAAGAAAAGATCCAAGTAATTGCCGCGAGTATTCAAATGAAAAAGAATGTGGCAGGGCGGCAAGGCTGTAAAGGAAACTTCTGTCGGATCCCAAGCACTGACTACAAGCCTTCTTGAATTGGGGGTTCTTCTCAGCATTTCGACAACATCCCCTAATTGGTCAATTGTTTTGCCATCTGAAGTTCTCCATCTTCTCCACTTAGCTCCGTAAACATCTCCTAGATTGCCGTGTTCTCTTGCAAAAGCGTCATCTGTTGCAATTCTTGCGATGTAATCTTTAAGTTCTGTTTTCCATTCTGGAGAATATGGCTTTAGTACTTTATCGCGTCCCTGCCCTCTAAGATAATGCTGAAAAGCATTAGCGTTCCAAATAGGAACACCATTGTTCACTAAATATCTGATATTAGTATCCCCTCTTAAAAACCAGATTAACTCATGAATGATTGAATCAATTCTTACAGCTTTTGTTGTAAGTAATGGGAATCCTTCGCTTAAATCATATTCTGTTTGGTGCCCAAATCTCGAAATTGTATCTATGCCCGTTCTGTTCGGTTTGTAATAAGAAAATCTATCGCTCAAAATTTTTCTTGAGTGTTCTAAATACTGCTGCATGGTTTTTAACAATTAAAGTGTTTATCTAAAATATCCTTAATGTCTGTAAATACTTTTTCAGGCGGTTGATTCCCATCAATAATAAAGATATTTTCATTTGGAAGCGCGCTTTTTGCTTCAAGGAATTTTTTTCTTACCTGCTCTAAAAACTGCTGATTTGATTCAAATTTTTGCTCACTTCTCCCTTTTTCTTTCTGCATTCTTTCCATAGCTATTGAAACTGGAACATCTATAATAAAGGTTAATTCAGGTATCGGCAACCCACTATGTTTGTCAATTAAAGATTGCATTGGAATTCCTTGCACTGACTGGTATGCAACTGTTGAAAGCTTATACCTGTCGCTCACAACCCAAAAGCCCCTTTCTAAAGAAGGATTAATTAGTTCTGAAACATGAATCTTTCTATCTGCAATGAATAAATCAGAAAGCAATTCTGATTTTTGAATCGGGTCTTGGTCGCTTCTCAATATGTTTCTGATTTCTGCGTCTTTGTATGGCTCTCTTGTTAATACAACATGGTTATGCTTATTTAAACTAAAAAGATAATTTGCTAAAAGAGTAAATTGTGTCGATTTTCCGCAGCCATCTATTCCTTCAAATGTTATAAACCTGTTTTTTGCTGGCTTGAATTTTAGGGGCTCACTTTGAATGTATTCTATTCCCAGTTTAAGGGCAACTTCAGCTTTCATTAATTCTTCTCCCAGATAAGAAGAGTGATATGAGTCTATCGAGTGCTGGCTTGAATTTATTGAATCATTAATTTCACGGGCGTTAGTTCCTTCGTATACTTTAAGCAACAAGTTGTTTGGAGAAAAGTGTTCAACTTTAATTTTCCCTTTTTCAATTCTTATTAAATAATGCCCCCGCAAATCAAAAAAGCAATTTGTTTGTTTTCCGAATTTTTCGAGAAGCTCTTTTGCTTCGTTCCAGTTATCTTGGTATATGTGGGCAGAACACGAAATTGTTATTAAGCTGCCCATATCAACGCTAAGGCCTTCAGCAATTATTTTTTGCAGTTTTCTAAAACCAAAAACATTCAAAGGCCAGGCTCTAAACATGTCATTGCTTCTTACATATACTGTTAAATGCAGAACTCCATCTTGAATATTTGGCTGCACAAGAATTACACAAGGGCTGTTTTTGTCTTTGTTTAAATAACGCCTTGTTAATTCATCTTCAACAATCCAAGTTTGAGCGAGGGCTGATTTTCTGTATGTGTCTTTTTTTAGATATTCTATCATGTCAGCTATTTGGTCAATTTTTTGGCCGTCTTTAGATTCCCAAGCCCTGAATCTTGAGCCATAAGTGTAAATCATTCCTTGGGGAATATGGGGAGAACATATTTCATTGTAATAATCTTTCAGGTATTTTTCATCAAACCGGAAATATGGCTCCATCTGCGGTCTGTCAGGGTCTTCATCTTCGATAATTGTGATTAAGTCTATACATTCTCTTACTGAAGTAGAGTCTCCAGTTTTCATTTTAGTAATCTTGCCGTAATCATAGATTGTTCTAAGAACTTTAAGCCATGTTTCCCCAATCTTTCTGCCGCGGACTATGAAACCTGCGCTTTCTGCAGGAAAACTATCTGTTTCTAAAGCTGGTTTCGGATATAATCTCGGCTCTCCATAAGGCTCTTTTGCTTCAAGAGTCTTCATTACTTCTTCTATAACCTTCGCATATTCTAAAGAGTCATCTAAATTCTTTATGTTTTGTGAAGCGTCTATCAGCTTAACATTTCTTCTTAATTTTTCTAGCTCTTCAAGAGGTATTTCTTTAGCAATTTTTGTTTCCGTGCCTATGACCATATTATTCGCAACGCCCTTTTCAAAAAAATTCATTAAAACTTCTTTGCTTTTTGCTTTATCATTTCCTACAATGATGATATATCTTATATTTGGGTTAGCTAGGCAGTTTCTTATTAAGGGTTCTAAAGCATTTTGCCGGTCATAATAATTTCCTACAACTGCGTAACTTTTAGGATCTAAATATTTATAGACTACTTCTTGAAATGTCCAGAGAGTAGCAATTCCTACATTGCTCTGTAAATTGCCGATGTGGAGTTTCTCATGAAATTCCTGCGGCCAGTTCTGTTCTTCTAGCTTTTTAATATAATCTTGGGAGACCATTGTTTTTTATGTTATTTATTACATTCAAAGAGATTATATAAGATTATAGTTTCCAGAGACTATAATTCTATTTGTAACACGACTATGGATTGGTGTTAATCTCCAGCAACGCCTCTTGCAAACGCGCAAGCATTAGCAACAAGCTTATCAAGTTTCATTGTTTTATAATTAGGATTTCTTAAGTTTGCAAGTGCTGCTTGTTTCATAGCATTTGCTGCTCTTGTTTCTCCAAGATGCTCAAGCATCATTGCATAAGACATAAAAGCTGCCTCAGGTCTTATTTGTTGAACTAGTTCTGGTACGAACGTGCCTGGCGCATATACACCGTCTCTCGTCTCATACCATTTGTCTGGAGCACTGCCATGTATTGGCTCAAACATAGAAGGGAATTTCCTAGTAGGATTTATATTTCCGGAAACAGCTGTTCCGATTCCTCCTTGAATTACTGCTCCGAGATCTGTATCTTTATCACCAAACATGTTCTCCGTTGCAACAACATCAAATCCTTCTGGATTTGTAACCATTTGCATAGAAAAATTATCTGTGTGCATGTATCCTACATCTAAATCTGTTCTTTGAGCTTTAACTTCTCTGTAAACTCTATCCCATGGTACGCCAGCATATGTTAAAATATTAGTTTTGAAAACAATATGCAGTCTGGGTTTTCTTCCTTTTTCTCTTCCTTTCAAAACAGCTCTTTCAGCGGCATATTCAACTAATCTTTTAATACCTTTATAACTGCAACGCATTTCCTGTATTCCAACTTCATCTTCTGTTCCCTGATTTTCTACTCTTCCTATAGCAACATACAAGCCTTCTGAATTTTCTCTGCAAATTTCAAAATTAATGTGCCTGTGGTCTTTTCCAATAAGTATTGAAGGAACTCCCTCTGGCAGAACAACCGGTCTTAAATTCACATATTGGTCAAACGCCTGCCTTATTTTAAGCAGTAATCCAACTTCAATAACCCCCGGCTTTAATTTTGTCGGGTCTCCGATAGCTCCTTCGAATATAGCATCATATCCTTTTAATTCTGTAAGTTCTTGTTCTCCAAGTTCTGTTATTTTACGTGCCAAAAAATAATCTGCGTTGTAAGGCAGCCTTGTGTGTATTATTGATTTAGAGAGTAAATGAGAAACTGCTCCAGAAAGCCTTACAGCAGCATCTGTAACCGTGATGCCATTCAAATCTCCGGGAATTAATGCAATATGGTGACAAAGTTGTTCTACCATACTAAAGAGATTTAAAACGTGTTTATAAAACTTTTGTTTATGTAACCACTTTAAAATTAATAATGACCTGCAACAACAGAAAAATCAAATTTAACAAAATTCAGATTATTCCGGCTTTTTTAAGAAAATGCTGCCATGTCGATTCTAATTTTAGGTTTTTTATTTCTGAAGGCGCATACCACCCTATTGATTTTGCTTCTTCGTTGTTTTTTTCTTGGCCTTTTACATTACATTCAAAAATATACCAGTGATGGTTTTCAATTCCATCGCTGCATATATTTTTATAAAGTGTTTCTTCAAACAAAAGCTTGCATTCTCTTGCGTCTAATTTAGATTCTTCTTTTATCTCTCTGATTATTGCTTGTTCTGGATTTTCTCCAGGCTCCATATGCCCTGCTATGCAGGCAAAACCTTCTGGAATATTCGCCCTGTCAATAAGGAGATATTTTTCTCCCTTCTTAATTATAGCCCCAACTGAAAAATGGACAAGACCTTTTGGGGAATATGCTATTTTTCGCATGCTCATAGTAAATTACAGTCTGTCAAGTATAAAAACATATTTGTCAAATAATATATAAAAACTAAAAAGAAATAACAATGTGGCTTATTACAGAATTAATTTGAATTTAACTCAGTTCGCGACATGCTTCTTCTAAAATAGGAAAATATGCTCTTCGGAGATATGGGTAAAAATGTCCTCTTATTCTTGAAAAAAATTCGGAGAATCTTCTTTTTGAATCCATCTCTCCCGCAACTACGCTTGAAACCTGTCTTTCATATGCTTTCCTTTCTCCATTTAATCCTTCTAGGCCGTCCCAGATGCCATATTTCGTAAGGACCGCGCACGCCTCCTCTCCTTGCGTCTCTCGGAGTCTTTTGACTGATAACCCTTTCATCCTTAAAAAAGGTAAAGTTATTTTAAAAAGATTAGCTGATTACAAAATATATTTTATATTGAGAAATAATTGGCAGCAAAAGCGTTTTATACCATCTTTTCTTTATTTAAATATGAAAAACAGTTTAATAAAAAATCAGGTCATTTCACAGATTCTTAAAAGATACAGAACTCTGTGGGCGCTGAACCACTTAGCCCTTTTAGGGCAGTGGGACTTAGAGACTCACATGCCCGAGGAGGGCGCAAAAGCCAGAGCAGAAGCACTCGCCAAGATATCTACACTAAACCAGTCTATTTTCTTAGAAGAAGAATTTGTTTCACTTATAAAAAAAGCTGAAAGAGAAAAGCTAAATGATAATGAAAAAGCAATTATAAGAACACTTAAACGCGCTCTTAAATATTATCAGAGACTTCCCCCAGATTTTATAGAGGAATTCACTAGAGTAGTTAATGAGTCTCATCTCGTCTGGAAAAAAGCAAGGGAGAACAATAACTTCTCAGCATTCGCGCCCCATCTAGAAAAAATATTTTCACTTTCTATAAAAAAAGCCAGGCTTTTAGGATATAAAGAACATCCTTACGATGCACTTTTAGACGAATTTGAAGAAGGTTTAACAACTAAAGATGTAGAAACTTACTTTTCTAAGATAAAACAACCTCTGCTTTCCTTAATCACCTACATAAAAAAATCTCAAAAGTACAAAACAGAACATGCGCTTGAAAAAGAGCCTTACGATGCAGATAAAATGACTGCTTTCAATTACAAATTACTCAAGAAAATCCATTACAATCTAAACCATCTAAGGCTCGACATCGCGCCCCATCCTTTTACAATTAATATCGGGCCGGGTGATGTTAGGATAACAACGAGATACGAGGGAACTGATTTTACACGCACATATAGCTCTGTGATGCATGAATACGGGCATGCCTTGTATGACTTGCAGTCTCATGAAGACTTGCACTTCACGCCGATTCATGGGGGAAACAGTTTGATTATACACGAATCTCAATCTCGGTTTTGGGAGAATGTTGTCGGGAAATCTCGCGCATTTTTAGAATCTCTCTATGGAAATATCATAGAAGCCAGCCAAGAACTCGTGAAATATACAATAGATGACCTTTACGAGTATATAAATTTAGTAAAACCTGGATTAATAAGAGTAGAAGCAGATGAGGTAACTTATCATTTACATATTTTAATTAGATTTGAAATTGAAAAAGCTTTAATTGAAGGAAAAATTAAAGTTAAAGATTTGCCAAAAATCTGGAATGAAAAATATGAGTCTTATCTGGGCATAAAGCCTAAAACAGATTCAGAAGGAGTATTGCAAGATATCCATTGGAGCCATGGAAGCATAGGATACTTTCCGACTTATTCTTTAGGGAGCGCCTTGAGTGCAGTCTGGAAAAAAGAAATAGAAAAGAATCTTGGCCTATTATCAGAACTTGTGCAAACTACAGAGGGCATAAGAAAGATACAAAATTGGCTCAAAGAGCATGTTCATCAGCATGGCTCAACTTACCTGTATCAAGAACTTGTGATGAAAGTCTCAAAAAAAGAATTTAAGCCAGAAATTCTAATCGAGTATTTGGAAGACAAATATAGAAAGCTGTATTGACACATCAATAAAGAATAAAACAGTTAATCTTTTTCCGTCAGACACGTTTCTAATAGCAACTTTATAATAGTAACAAGCAGAAAAGTTTAAATAGGGTACGACAAAGTAGGATTATATAGGAAAAACTTGGATGAAGCGAAAAATCAGCATAACAATAGAAGAATCAATAGATGATATAGTAGAACGAGAACTGCAGGATGGAATTTTTAGGAATAAATCGCATTTAATTGAAGTCGCGATAAGAAAATTAATGGGGGGCAAGAAGACTGAACCCCGTCTTTGAAAGAAGCACTATGGCAAAAAAACACTATAGTTCAGATTGGGCAAAGGCAAAAGCGCGGGGATTGGTTGCTAACATGATAAAAAAGCATATACTTTCTAGAAAAAAGCCAGAAGAAATACATGTGTTGTGTTTTCCAGGAATTGATGCTATTGAAGTTTTTGAAGTTTATGATGTTCTGGGAATTCCAAGACAAAACGTCGTTGGAATTGAGCGCCACAAACCAACTGCAGGGATTATTCGTCAAATTTGCCCCGGGATTGATTTAAGAGAAAAAGAACTAGACGATTATGTAGCTGGAGAATCTCAACTTAATTTTGACATATTAAGTGTTGATTTTATTGGCGCACTTGATCAAAAGACTATAGATCTAATAAAAGTTATCAGGGAAAAACAAAAACCAGATGATTTTCTTTTCCATGCTGCAAATCTTTTAAGAAGAGATCAACGCTCTAGGGCGCAATATGTTGTAGGAAACGCAGTTGTAAATCTGATAGAATCAAAAGCAACACTCGAACGAATGTTATCTAGTCAACCAGCACAACTACCCGCAAAGATTGGTGATTCTCTATGTGAAAGAGTTCAAAACTCGCTTAATCATTTTAGGGAAGATGGTTTTAATCAAGAACAGAAGGCCCAGGCCTACTCTTTTGCTCTGCGACTCGGTTTGAACGGCATGAAAGTTACAGGACCAGAGGAATTACTGCGCTTTGGTCTTAACTATCAGTCTTATCAGCAGGTCTTACAACAATGGAGAGAAAAAGGGTTCAGACCAGAAGATGCCCTTGCAATGTTAGGTGATGCGATGACGGGAGGACGCGAGTTTATGCAACAGCTTCAACATAAACTCGAAGTGATATGTAAAAATAAAACGCTGCCCCTCGAAGTTGTTTCGGTTCTATTGCAAAGTGTTATTATCGCAGCAAAAGGAAAATTCTACTTTGTCGAGCCTCTTAGTTATGAAAGGTACAGCTACATTTCTGAATCTGGCGCGCCAATGCTTGGAGATATATATTTTGCACATCGCCCCAGAGAGTTCATTAAAGCAGCAAATAGAGTTGCTGGTACAATTGGCTTTCGCAATGGCGTTGTGAGAGATGCCAAGTCTATTTCTCAAGCAGTCTTTGAATTTGGACTTACTGCCCCTGCTGTCCTGCGTTATGCTCAATTTGAAAGTTTAAATCCAAAAGAACGCACCTTTTTGGGAAATTCTGCGAAACCTATTTTGACTCGAAAACGTTTTAATGAAGAGCTCGAAGCAGGTCTCGATATCGAGTCTATTCAGCAAAAATATCGCGGATGGTCAAAAAAACCTTTAAGCGAGTGGGAAGCAGCATATCGCACAGGACAAATCCTAGTTGAAGAAATTCGTGAAACAGAAAAAGACATGCCTGAAAAAAGTGAACTAATTCAAATGCTCAGAGAGGGCATTCCTGCTGAAGAAATTCATGAAGCCTGGCCGTCTTTAACAATTCCATCATTAAGAGCATATCAAGCGAATCTCACGCGAGGTGCTTACGGTGATAGCTTAGAGGAAAACAAACGCGACGACCAAGAAAAAAGTGCAGAGAGGATAACATGACTGAAAAAAATTACGACACAGATTGGGCAAAGGCAAAATCAAGAGACTTAGTCGGAAAAATGATTGATGAAACAATCCTGACATTTAGAAAGCCGAAAGATGTTAGAGTTCTTGCTTTTCTTGGGAGAACAGCCGCAGAGTATCATCAAGTTTACAAGCCGAGAGGTATGCTGCCTGGGAATATTGTCTGCCTAGAAAAGGAAGGCCCTTATGTTTCTGAAATCAAAGCCAGCGCTCCTGGAGTTGACGTTCGCTATCAATCATTCGGGGATTTTGTAAGAACTGAACGAGATTTGGATTACCAAATCGTCAGTTTAGATTTCTGCGGCCCTCTGACCTGGCATGAAATAGATGCCTTAAATTTATTATTAAAGCGACAGAAATCGAGAAGTATGGTGCTTCATGTAGCAAATCTTGTCAAACGCGATAGCTACAGCACAAGTATATATTCTACTGGATTATCTGCGCTAGATTTTTCATATACCAGAGAAGGTCCAAGAAGCATGCAAGGACAATTAGAGAGGCGCGTAGGAGATTTTCGTAGTTTCCATGCAAAAAGAGAAAGTGGCGAGTCTCAAGTGAGTGAGAAAAGATATGCTTTTTCACGAATGATAAGGGCAGCGTTTGGAGGATTGGGGATTAATGAAGATTCGCAAAAGAGAATAGAAGATGTGATTTTTTTTCTTTCGGCAGAGTATCGTCAAGAAGTAATAGAAATGACTCGTACGCTTTATCATACACTCGGGGGAGATCCTGCTCTAGTTGACCCTAGAAAACCTTTTACTTCCTTGCCGCCAACAATAACTACGGCGTATCTCACACAAATTATGTTTAAAAAAGTTTGCGATGCCTGCGTTCGCCAAATTCTTAATAATTTTCAGGGCAATCCTAGAGATGTAGAACCATTTTCAGATGGCTTTTCAAAAGCTTTGCTTATTGGTTTGAGAGATGATTCGTTTTATGTAGACTATCGCCGCGCATTTTATTCATACATCTCAGAATCTGGAGCACCGATGACTGGAGATGTCTATTTCTTAAGAAAACCCTACAAATTAATCAATGCAACTCAAGAGTTTCTCAGGATGATAGGATACCCTTCAAAATACCAAGTTAAAGACTTCAGAAAGTTATGCCTTTCTTTGACTGATTTTTCAGATAAATCAGACAGGCTCTTTAATGAAGCCCCATCCACAAATATTGATGAACAGATTAATGGAAGAGTTTTTCTCGGAAGTTCTGCAAAAGGTAAAAAAAAGTTTAGTGTATTAACTGTTGAAGAACGCATAGATGCTCTTGATTTAGGAATCCCCGAATCAGAACTAACTGAGCAACCAGTTCAAGAAGCACAAACAGCGCCAGATGCAAAATACGTCTTTTCTGAAAATGAAAAACAAAGAATCCGCGACATGCGGCAAGTAGGTGCAACTATTGAAGATATTCATGCTACTTTCCCTGCTGGAACAGCAACAAGAAGCCAAGTGGGTGCTGTTGCAGCTTGGGTGAAAATTAGAGAGCGAAAAGGAGAAACAAAATGAAAGAAACTTACAATTACAGCACAAAGGCAAAAGCAAGAGCAGAGTTAAGGAATTTTGTGCAGACTATTTATCCAAAACCAAAGCAGCGTAGGGAATTGAGGGTGCTTTCTTTGCTCGGGCATGAACCCCATGAACTTGAGCAAGTTTGGGATCCTTTAGGTGTTACAAGAGGAAATATTTTGTGCATAGAAAGTGAGAAAGAGCCATATGAAATAATTAAAGCAAACA
>Ga0233422_10001383_pt1 | contig 10792 bp, 22 predicted proteins | sample Watercolumn_Mata_2_FD_182724 | JGI IMG/M metagenome (GOLD analysis project Ga0233422, IMG submission 182724) | Freshwater microbial communities from Lake Matano, South Sulawesi, Indonesia - Watercolumn_Matano_2014_110_MG | ecosystem: Environmental > Aquatic > Freshwater > Lake | place...
TGGCTATGGCGAAGGCTATTGCTCTGGCTCTGGCTATGGCGAAGGCCATGGTTCTGGCTGTGGTGATGGCTATGGCTCTGGCTATGGCTCTGGCTCTGGCTCTGGCTATGGCGAAGGCTATGGCTCTGGCTCTGGCTATGGCTCTGGCTATGGCTCTGGCTATGGCTCTGGCCGTGGCGAAGGCAATGGCTATGGCTCTGGCTCTGGCTCTGGCTGTGGCGAAGGCTATGGCTCTGGCTGTGGCGATGGTTTTGGCGATGGCTCGGGCTCTGGTGATGGATATGGCGAAGTAGATGGTACTGGCTATAGCTAATACCTAAGTATTGTTGCAACAAATAAGAACAGTGTTTGACCTCTTACACTGTTCTTATTTTTTATTTTTAAAAAAGGAGTGGAAAACATGAGAAAAAAAACAAAAGAATTAATTGCAATAACTGTTTTAACTGCTATTGCTATGATGCTTACAGTTGCAGGATTCCTTGTTGGATATTATTACCATTCTGGGATTCATTACAATACAATACAGTATACACAACCAACAATAGAAAAGACTATTGTTAACAACATCACCACAGAGCATAAAACATTTGTCGAGCCAGAATACACCAACGATTGTGAAGTACTTGAAGAAACATCAACAGGTAAAATACATTTTTACTGTTATAGGTGACAAAATGGTATTAATGACATCATATAAAGGGGAAAATGGACAATGCACAAACAAGTTGAAAATATACATAGTCACTTATGGGCATGAAGAGATATTTGTTGCTGCATATCAGAAGGCAAGAGATGCTATTAAGCGGTGCGGGAAAAATAAAAGTTTAACAGTTCAAGAGGTTGATGTATTATGAGAAAAATATTAATCAAAACGTTTAATGGAATATTTAGGCATTATAAAGTAAAGAATGTCTACAAATACACAAAACACAAAGAAGGTAGAAAAACATTCTACGAAAAAATAGGTGACAAGAAAGTTATTTACAAAATTTACTTTAACCATGTAAAAGATAAAGAACTGAACCCAACTGTTTCAAATTCTTTATACGAATTCTGCGCTCTGATAAAAGAAAAGAATATTGAAAGAGCAAAGAACCATGTTGAAAAAATATTTTATGAACAATATGGACTTGAAGCATATTACAAGACAGAGGGGATTGAATACGTTGAAACAACTGTTGAAGATGGGTGGTACTTTGGTGCAAGATTCAGTGAAAAAGATAAACCTGAAAGGTTTGCTATACTTGATTATTCTCAATGGAATTCAAAAAAAGCCATTGCGTTATCTACTCGGTACATTGGGATTGATATAGATACTCCAGAATTAAAGGCGCATCCAGAAGGAGCTGAAATAACCCGCAGCCCTTCTGGGAGAGGATGGCATATCAAATTATATCAGCGTGTTGAAACAATTGCACAGCATTTTGCTATCAGAGCAATGTACTTCGACGACCCTGTACGCTTAAAACTTGATAAATTAAGGCACAAGGCAGGGGCTATGTTTAATGTATTGTTCGACAAGAAGTGGTAATCATGGAAATTCAAAAATGTTTATTCAATTATGGGGTCGAATTGTGCAGGCATCCTTATATATGGTATGAAAGAGACATAAATACACATAAAACATACATTATTTGTCATGATTGTCATAGGCGTATGACAAAATTGGAATTTGAAGCATCATTAATTGATTAAAATAAGAAGGTGAGATTATGGAAAAAGAAGAAATAAAAGAAACAATAAAAGAAAAAGAAAAGGAACTTGAAAAAGCAATTGATTCGTCTTTGGAACTATCACATACTCCATTGCCAAAGGATGATGAAATCCTTACAGAAGTGTTTGTACAGAGTTTCAACAAATTAAATGAAAAGATTGATATACTACAAAAAGAAATAAAAGAGTTGAAACAACAGGAAAAGAAGTTTAAAGGATGGTAACTATGGGAACATGTAAAAATTGCGGAAAAAAAGGCATTAAAAATACAAATCAATATTGCCAGATATGTGAAAGAGAAGGATTCGGGATAAACCCGACACCTAAACCTACGACAGATTTCCTTGAACCTGACAAACCAATTGAGTTAAAACCTATTGAAGAATCAACAAACACGCCTAATTACTCATTAGAACCCATTACAGTGAATATAAAGGAAGATGCCACATCACCTACCCCAACAGCAAAATCATTACCAAAAGAGCTTATTCTGCCTTTATATTCACTTGTAAATGGGGTTTGTAGGAAATATAAGGTTGATGAGCTTTCAAAAGAAGAAGTTGATATGCACAGTGAGGCTTTAATAAAAGTTCTCGATAAATATGTGCCTGCTGCACTTGAAAAGAACAGCGAAGTGGCTGCATTAGTATTTGCTACTGCTGCAATCGCTATCCCGAGAGTTATGCAACACATGGAGAACACAAGAATAAAACAAACAGAATATAAACAATCATTGCAATCGCAGGAGCAGCCTGTTGAACAACAAGTTCAACAGGGATTTCCTGCTTTAAACAATGCTATGAGGTGAGATTATGGAACGCATAACTAAAAAACACGGAGCAGGAGGATTAGTACGAAAAAATAAAATGTGGCAAGGAGAACGGAAAAAGACTATAAAACCGACTCTTGCTGGGACAATAAAAAGATTAAGAGAAAAACTGCTCGGATAAATGGTGGTTAAAATGGACAAAAGGAGGAATTGGGACGCATTGTTCGGCATCATCTCAAAATACACAGGCATGAAAATCTCGCCTTTGCAGAAAATACTTGTTACTGGTTTACTCGAAACAAAACCAGAGATGTATAATGAAATAAAGGAATGGGTGAATGCCAATGAATGAAATAACTATCGGTGATGTTATGAAACAAGACATAGTAATAATTTGTGAAAAGTGCGGTAATAACATCATTGCTACAAAAGATTACAACGATAAACAACTTTCTCAGCATTATGTCAACCTTAAACTAAACAGGTCAGATAAAAAATACCTGAACAATATCTACATGCAAATGGGGCTGTCAAAGAAGGACATTAAAGAACGATGCGACCCTGTTTTTCTTATTGATGTCCAATGCCCAAAATGCGGGAAAGTGGTGAAAGTATGAAAAGCACAGACGTAATCTTAATCACAGGGATGAGAGGTTCTGGAAAATCGTACTTTGCAGAACATCTTATAAGAAGCAATATACTGCCAACAGTTATTTATGATGGTGCAACACACGAACATAGTAATCTCGGGGAAGTACACACAAAACTTGATTTCAAACTTGATAAAAAAAATATTGTTTACCAACCATTGGATGACACTCCAGACGATTTTGAAAACTTTTGTAATTACGTTTGGAAAAATTGTAGTAATTGCGTTGTTGTTATTGAAGAACTTGCAAACTACACGACAAGTAACTATATTAGCCCTTATTTTTCCAGAATATGCCGAATAGGCAGGCATAGAGGAATGGGGGTTATAGGCATTACTCAGCGACCTGCAAGACTTTCTTTAATATTCATGTCGCAATGTGACCACTTATTCATATTTAGACAAAGATTAATACGTGACCTTGATTTTTTAAGTGAATGGTCTGGTACAAGAATCAATGAGAAAATAGCTGCATTAAAGGAATATAAATTTCTGCACTGTGACTTGTCTCATGACAAAATAACAGAAGAAAAACCTGTTAAGTCATCGTCTGCTGATAAAACTGCATTCCGTCAGAAAAATACTCAATTTCAATAATACAAAATACCGTATGCTCATAAGCATCTGTATTTTGATACGAGACTTTCAACTGCCAGTTTTCCTGAAACAGAGCATTGCAAGGTATTTCGATAGTGTTATCTGCATCCCCTACAATATAATTTCTGCTGCCCATATGATGAAACAAGTTTGTATCATTTAAATAAAAATAGTACCTTGTTGTTGCACCTGTCCCTCTCGGAAACCATATTTTTATGTTCTTTATCCTTCCATCATACGCAAGATAATACGTATAATTTTGTGTAGTTGACGCTGCAACATTATCAAACACAGTAAACGTCTTATAAGACGAGACCATTACAACACCCTTTCAGTTTGAATATGCCAATAACATGTTTGAGGTGTGGCCTGCCATCCATTAACTATGTAACACTTTAAATAGAAAGAATTGTTGAAATAAATACGATGATTGACTACTTGATTAGCACCGCCAAAATTAACTGCACCTACATCTTGATTCACACCTGTTGCAGTCCCAATCGTACTATCATACCCAACGACAAGCGTTGCAGAATTATTTGCATTGGTGTATATTCTATGTATTAACCTATCATTCACGCCATCAGTCAAATAAACAGCACATTGAGATGGTGTTGGTGAAGCAGTATTATCAGTAGGAGCATTAAGAATAATTAATGAAACAACCCAAATCTCACCAGCTGCGGGCTGGACAGTGATAGTTTTAGAGCCAAGTCCTGGCAATACCTCAGAACCAGCAGTTAAATCCATGTTTAAAACGTTTGTCAAAAATACATCATTAACAAATTCCTGACCCATTATTTCAACTCCTTCCTCTTAATGCATTTCACATTATGCAGTGAGTCTGCAACAGATTGCATAGTGACACGCATATTATTCACTGCTTCTGTATTTGTTCGGATAGTTTTGTCACTCATTGAATACATAAGATACAAAGCAGCAGCTCCTACTCCGCCCTGCACAAATATACCAATAAATTCAGCTTCTATCATAATCCCTGCCTCGCACCACGAGGGGTATTCGTCACCCATGTACCATTCGTGATTGTCATATTCCTGCCATTACCTGAAGTGTCTGTTAAAGTTGTACCTGACCCTTCAGTAGTATTCCATAATCCGCTAGTTGAAGATAAACTAACAACTCCTTCATAAAATAAATCTCTAATTTGTTCTGCTGTTGCTACAACAGGAGCAGTCCCGCAATGTCCAAGTAATCCACCAAATCTTCCTACTACTACCCCATTTGAATACCCGCTACCTAATGCTACTTTAGCATTAAAATTAGTTATTGCTGTCATAGCTAAATCATTTAACTTGGTAACTGGTGTTTCTTCACCGTCAACATATAATTTTAAAGTTCCATTGTTCCATGTAAAAGCAACAAGATGGTAAAAATTGTCTAATATAAATTTAGTTGATAAATAATTTTTTGTAGAACCTGTTCCATCATAACTTAATAAAACTTGTAAATTACCACCTAATGAGCAAAACAAAAGCCATGCTCTTGTATTTGTTGACGCTCCAAAATCAATCTGACCAAAGATATATCTTCCAGTCTGAGCCATATCCCCTTTCATCCAGGCCCATGCAGTAAGAGATTGCCCAGTATTTCCAGTTGGATTAAACGCAGCTACAGAAATATCATTCGTTGTCCCATTAACCTGCAATAAATAGGGAAATGCAAAATTCTGCTGTCTCCTCTTTGTCAATACTTGACGTGCAGAAGTAATTACCTGTCTTGGAGCTGCTAATACTTGTCTTGCTGCCATTAAAATCGTGCCTCATATTCTTGGGATGCTAATTCTAAACTCTCTAAAATTCGCATTTCGTTTTCTTCATCGGAAATTAAAGGATTCCAATCACACTCGTAATAACACGAAATAATGTTCCCTTTTGTGTTAAACTCAATTATAAATGTTTTTTTAACTTTGGAGTCTCCAGAGTAAATAAAGTCCATGGAACCTTCATTTATTGAATACATGATTACACCTTTCTACCATAATTAACACCTCACTGATACAGGACAGTCATTGAAAGTACTGCTCCTGCTATTGTTTTTGTAAATTCAGTAGTTGAGATGCATAATACTATTCCAGTTGATGCGTAAATTCCATTTGGGCTTAAATTAAATGAAAATGGCGAATCAGTACCATTTGTATGCTGTATCTTGTTTGGTGTCCTGAAATGTGTTACTGCTCCATCTGCTGGTACAGAAGCAGCATTGAGAAATTGGATATAATAAGTGCCTGTTGCTGCTGTACTATCAACCCTGCCATCTACCTGATAAAACACACCTGCAGCTGCTTTTGTTACTGTACTTGCTTCTAAAGCAGCAGATTGGTCTACTGCATACGCATACGTTGAAACTGCCAATGCTTTCTGGCATACTGCCATAACGTGGTTTGTCTGGTCTTCTCCTTCAGTTAACCGTGATGGATAAGTTAATGTTTCACCTTGCAATGAATTAACATCATTAACTCTGTCACCTGCTGATACCGCTACTGGTAAAGCAGTAGGGTCTGCTGCATAAGCTCCTGTTTTGACTGGGTTTCCTGCATCAACAGCATCATGAGCAACATCTCCTGATAATGTTGAAGAACCTCCGCCTGAAAATGCAATGTCTGTCATTTATCTCATCCCCACTATTTGTAATCTTCCTGTTCCAGCTGACATATACGCATACACGGAACGGATAGGAAAATCATTTAAGTTGAACGTCGGACACGTTCCATTTAATTCAAAAGAACGTGTTGTATTTGCGGGCCCGTTAACCATCACATAAGCTGTTGCTCCAGCTGTACCAATATTCAGCAGACTGATAGCTACTGATGACATTGGAGAAGTAAACATTCCTGAATTAGTTACCCCATCAAGAGGTTCATTCATTGTTGTTGTTAATGACAATTTTATAATCTCAACAGCAGTAAATTTCGATTTTGTTTGGAATGCAAGTTCACGTTCTGCTGATTTTGTTAGAATGTCTCTAATATCTCTCAAATAATCCAAATCAGATACTATTGGCTCTTTAGTTGAATCATTAGGGCTTTTCATTGTTTGCCACCTCTTGAAACAATAACCATACCAGCAATAACAGCAGCACCAAGTCCAAGATATAACAATCCTGTTCCAAGATTTGACGATGCAGTACTGCCAGAAGGCGCTGTATTCCCTGCATTTGTACCTTGCCCATTTAAAGCAACAGGAGTGTAATCATCTATATTTCCTGATTGAATTGGTGATACTTGGAACGTGCCTGATGGGTCAGTAAATCCATATCCGCCTTTACTTTCCCTATAATCTACCATTGGCTTTAAAGTGCCATTTTCAAAGTAACATGTTCTTAAAGCATGGTCTGAATACATAGATGCCTCTGCTTGTGTTGTAACAGGCATTTCACCATTAAATCCTTGTTCGTTAATTGATTTTTGAACAGCTCTTAAATTAGCTTTTGCAAGAGCTTCTTTTGCTTTTACTGGATACACTGTTGTGCTTATTACTTCTTTGACGCCTGTTCGAGAGTATTGTTTATTGATAAAAGAATCAGCATCTAATCCTTCTGCTTCCATTAATTTGTCTCTGTATTCTCTTGCCCGAACGGTGCTTTCATATTCGAGTTGAGAAATTCCTGATTTTGTTTCAGTTGACCTTCTTGTTGCCACTTGGTTAGCTTCAAGTTTACCTGTCCGTGGGTTTAAAACTCCCTTTGTCTGAGAAGTAAAAAAAGCTTCTTGATGCGCTTCTCTTTCTTTTCCTGAAAGAGCATTTTTCTTTGTTGTTTTTTTTGTTACCATAATGAACTCCCTCATAAAATAATGAGCAGTAAAATCCCTGCTGCTCCAAGGAGAAGGAGCAGAGGGGAATCCTGTTGTGGTTGTGATGTGATTACATAATTATTTGTCATAACTGTATCAAGCATGTATTTCGATTCTGATGCTTGCGATTGTGTTGGTATTGCTGCATCAGATTCCAATGCAGCTACAGGTGTTGCTTCTGTTATTGTTGCGCTTACAGCTTCCTCTTGGGAAGGGACAACAACCATCATATCCTGATTTAAATGTCCACCAGCAGGTATCCATTGATTTGTAGCATAATTGTATGATTCTCCTGCTGCTTTATGCTGCATTGATTCTATTATGACATCTCTTTCGTAAGTTAAATTCCCGTATCTATAATTCTGCGGGTCTGTTCTTGCAATTTCAACATTATATCTTTCTAAATTTGCCTGCAATTCTTCCATGGACAATGCCATGTTTTGGTCAATCCATGATTTTCTTCTATCTTGTATTGCGCCCATTTAAACCGCCTTGACAGTAACGTTTTTACCTACTTGAGACCTTGACAATGCCCATGCAGTAAGGACAACACCGCCAACAAGAAGAACAGCAAGAAAGTTTATTTCTGATTTAACTTCTCCAGCTGCTTCTTTAAACTCCTCTTTCATCCCAGAACCTATATTTCCAACAGTTTCTTCAATCTTTTTTCCAAGAGATGCCCCTGCATTTCCTATGGAAGTTAATGTATCTTTAACTGTTTCGGCTGCTGAATTAAAAGCCTCTTTATCTTCGTTGATTTGCGCCTGCCATACTTCTTCTGTATTGTCTACGTGCGTAATATTATACGCAGCAGTCCCAATTGGTCCAAACATATCTGCCCACAATGGTGATGCATTAGTGTTTGTATATTTTAATGGATTAATTGCCATATTTACCACCTTCTGGTCTTATTTTGAAAAATTTTAGTTTCCCATATCCAGATGCCAAACTGTTCATGCTGTAATACATGCTTCTAACAACCACATCGTGTGGGCTTGATTTTCCTGCACTTGTTGAGTGACAAACAACTTTCCTTACTTTATTTGCGTATTTCGATGGGAAATACTTCATAAAGTGTGTGTTTATGTTCGAAACATCAGCGACAGTATATCCTTGGGCCGTAGGCTGAGACTGAATATTTGTTGGTTCTTGATACTGTCCGACCTTATCGTAAGGAGACTTTCCAGAAGGCTCTCTTTTCCTAGTATAGGGGCGGTTCGAAGGGGCGCAAAAGTTTACTGGGGTAAATTCTCTTTGCGTTTTACGTTGATATTGCCTTATGAGTAAATCTGTTGGTACGTTTGGAGTTACACCGCCAAGACCAAATCCTCTCCCCCTGTTTATTTTTTTTCCAGACATAGGGACAGTTTTACCTTCCATAAATCCTTGATATTCTGGGATTATATCTGGAGTGCTTTCTAAATCGTTTGCTGTTCGTGAATCCGAAATTACATTAATAGATTGCAATGCTTTTTGTTTTGGTTCTGTAACAAATACCTGTGTTGCATTCTTTAAATTTAATTTTTGATTTGATAATAATGATTTAAGTCGAGGACTTGAAGGATTAGCTAGTAATGACATACCTACAGTCGAATCTGGTTGTATCCAAGACCTTTTAACTCCATTCCAGAATTCAACAAGACCTAGTGAATCAGCACCAAGTTTTGCTGCATAAGGAGTGATAAACTCATCCTTGTTTTGAACAACTTGTTGAGAAATATTGCGTTTAACTTGATTGTAAAGATAATCTGGAATAGTATTACGTCCTTTAGGAGAACCACCTTGAGCTATTTGTCTATTGTTTATTCCCATCATAGTGTATCACCTGTGTAATTTAAAAAAAATAAAAAAATAAAAATTTATTGTGGAGCAATTAATTCCTGTGGAATTACTCTGATTGTAGGAGCACTTGTAACACTTGCTACGTTGAAGATTAAATCCCATGTGCTGAAACTTGACGTATCAACGCATTGAGAATAATTTTCCGTCATATCAAGGTCCAAGAATGCAACTCCAGTAATTCGTTCAGCAACAGGAACGCTATACTCTACTGCATCTTGTGTTCTAATCATGAGGTAGTTGCCTACACGATGTTTGTACACTCCGTCTTGTTGTAGAGTCACTGTTGTAGCAGTTGTATTCAAGTAAGCAGCAGATGCTCCTCCATAAGTTATCATATAGAATCGTCTATACAAGTTACCTATTGGTAGTTTAAGTGTAGAACCTGCTGTTTCTCCAGTTGCTGTTGGTGTTAATGTAAGGGTTGTTTCTTTGTTCAAGAACAATTTATCAGATGGTTGCCCTTCATTAATGAGTTCTCTAGAGAGCACTTCAAGAGTGATAACAACGCCTGTGTCACCGCCAAGAACTGCTGCTGCTGCCCAATCAATCTGTAAATCAAGAGTTGATAACAGGTGAGATGGGAGCAATGCTGCCGTGCTATTTGGTGATGTTGCAAATTCGATTAAGTTACTTGAAAATCCGCCAGTTATTGCTGCTGTGAGTGCATTTTGGTCTGGTGTTGCTCCGTGAAGGTATGTATTCTGGTTAAATAGGTCAAGCCAAGAATAGTTTTTTATTGTCAATTGTCCATTCAATACAACAGCCAATCGTGAAATGAAGAGGTTTTGCGCACCTGCCACAAAGTTAGCAGTAGTACTGTTACCAATTGTCAAACGCAAAAACCATCGAGAGTGAAAATGTTCACGTGGCATTGCTATGGTTGTAGTAGTACCTGCAAGTCCTCCTGTTGTAGAAGTAAGAGTATAAACAGTTCGTTCAATGTATGTCATTTTTGTTTACCTCCTTATCCTAAATATTTTGCTACAAGTTTGTTAGCACCGCTTATAACCATGCCTGCTGCGATACCCTTTCCGAGTTCGCTTGACCAGCTTGACATGAACTTACCAGCTCCATAATATCCTGCAAGGCCTAGAGCTACTTCAACAAGTCCTGCATTGTTAGCAACCATTGCTACTGGAACATATCGTTCAATAGGTTGGTAACGCATGAGAACCACAGAAGTTGCTGCTGCCGCAACTAAAGTTTTTACCATAGAAACACCTTTTCTTTTGTTGTAGATTTTGCTGTGCAAAATCCCATTGTCAATTTTTCTGAAAGTTAGTGTTTATATATTTTCTCCTTTTTATAAGGTTTTATATAAAAAAGTGTCGTCCTTTATAATTAGTAACAGAATCTTTAAGGTACCTTATAAAACGTAATACGTTTACGTTTACGATTTCAAGTGTATTAC
>Ga0233422_10001384_pt1 | contig 10788 bp, 4 predicted proteins | sample Watercolumn_Mata_2_FD_182724 | JGI IMG/M metagenome (GOLD analysis project Ga0233422, IMG submission 182724) | Freshwater microbial communities from Lake Matano, South Sulawesi, Indonesia - Watercolumn_Matano_2014_110_MG | ecosystem: Environmental > Aquatic > Freshwater > Lake | place...
ATCACGGACGAATCCACAGCCCAGCAATTCGGAAAACTGCTGGGAGCGGAAAAAGTGCTGTGGGGCAAATACGACGTGTCTGCCAAGAAAAAGCTGTCCATGGACGCGGAGCTGGTGAGCGCCACGGAACCCAGCGCGGTTCCCGTGCAGGTGAACCGGACAGACGCCCTCAAGGCGGTTTTCGATCTCGAGAAACGGCTGATATTCGACATGCTGGACAACATGGGGATCGAACTGACCGCCGAGGAGAGGGAGAGTATCCTGCGCGTCCCGACACGCAACCTGCAGGCCTTCATGGCATACTGCAGGGGCCTGGAAAGCCAGGACGCGGGCCGGTTCCAGGAGGCAGCCGAACACTTCCGCCAGGCCGGCAGGCTGGATCCGGATTTCCAGGATGCTTCCTCCAGGTTCGAGGACTGCCTGATATCGGACCAGATGACCCTGGCGCCTGAGATCATCACTGCGTCTCCGGAAATTGTGGAACAGCCTTTCGTTTACGAACCCGCAGCCGTGCTGCCGGCTTCCCAGGTGCAGGTGGAGATGATATCCAACCGGATGCAGAACCTTTCCGAAAACATCAATTCCGTGTTCGTCCCGGGCCAGGACGACCGCAAGACCGTTTCCGAACCCGTGACATCCGGTGCGGACGTGGGCCTCGACGTACTGCCGGATCCACCCAGGCCGCCGGGGAGGTGAGGGATGAAGATTCGAAAATTATTATTGGATGCCAATATGTTGTTGAATACATTTTTTCCAAACAAATCGAACAACTCTCCATTAATTGGCCTCAGGCCTTTAAAGGAAAAAATCTGTGCATCATTTACCATCAACCATATCCGAAATTTGAATTTTATTTTATTTTCCTCGATCTTTTTGTTAAATGCCACAATCTGGGCGCAGGGAACGGTTTGGACCGTTTTTAATACAGGCAATTCTGGTCTGCCGCATGATTATGTATATTCTATCGCTATTGACGGCTCAGACAGAAAATGGATCGGGACGTTAGGCGGCGGTGTGGCCGTGTATGATGATGTGTCGTGGACAGTATTCAACACCGGTAATTCTAGTTTGCCGAATGATGATGTCAGATCTATCACCATCGACGGTTCGGGAAGAAAATGGATCGGGACAAACGGTGGTGGCGTGGCAATGTACGATAATGTGTCGTGGACTATATTCAACACCGGCAATTCTGGTCTGCCGAATAATGAAGTACGATCTATTACCATCGACGGTTCAAGCAGAAAATGGATCGGGACGTTAGGCGGCGGTGTGGCCATGTATGATGATGTGTCTTGGACCATTTTCAACACAGGTAATTCTGGTTTGCCGAATAATGATGTAAGGTCTATCACCATCGACGGTTCAGGCCGAAAATGGGTAGGGACAATGGGCGGCGGTTTGGCATATTATGATGATGTTTCATGGACTGTATTCAACACAGGAAATTCCGGTTTACCGAATAATAATGTATTTCATAATACCATCGACGGTTCGGGCAGAAAATGGATCGGGACATATGGCGGCGGCGTGGCAATGTATGTTGATGTATCTTGGACTGTATTCAACACAGGCAATTCCAGTTTACCGAATGATAATATCCATCGTATCATTGTTGACGGTTCAAACCGAAAATGGGTTGGGGCAAACAGCGGCGGCGTAGCAGTGTACGATGATGTTTCTTGGATCATATTCAACACAAGTAATTCCGGTTTACCAAATGACACTGTATTATCTATCACAAACGCCGGTTTTGGGCGGACATGGATTGGGACAAATGGCGTCGGTGTGGCGTTACTCGAGGAAATCCAGCCCCAGCTTGCCTTCTCCGACACCACCCTGGACTTCGGTTTCGTACCAGTAGGACAGGATTCCGCGCAGACGGACACGCTCACGAACACGGGCGAGGACACGCTCATCATCTCCATGACCACTATGACTGGGACGGATGCGAATGATTTCTATCTCGCAACCGTCGCCTATCCGGACACCCTGCTGCCTGCTTACACGCGCTACTGGGAAATCCATTTTATGCCGCAGAGCCAGGGCTGGAAGCAGGCGGAACTGGTGGTGTTCAGCAACGCGCCGTCCAGCCCGGACACCATTTTCCTCACTGGAGAGGGGATGGGACAGGCCGAGACCTGGGATGTTTACAATATTTCCAATTCCGGACTTCCGAACAACTATGTGACGAACGTCAGGGTCGACGGGAACGGCAGGAAGTGGATCGGCACGCAGGGCGGGCTTGCATTATTTGACGGCACTGCCTGGACAGTGTACAACACCGGGAATTCCGGCTTGCCGAACAATGATGTGCGCAGCATTTTTATCGACGGTTCGAACACCAAGTGGATCGGCACTTACGGGGGCGGCCTTGCGTCTTTCGACGGCACTTCCTGGAATGTCTACAACACGGGCAACTCGCAGATCCCGACGAACGACATCCATTGCGTGGCAGTGGATGCGTTGAACAACAAATGGATGGGAACCTATGGGGGAGGAGTCGCCGGATTCGACGGCACGAACTGGACCATCTATAATGCCGGCAATTCCGGCCTGCCGTACAACGACGTCAGCGCCATGGCCAAGGAGCCCGGCACTCCGGTCGAGTGGATGGGCACATACGGAGGCGGCATCGCGTCGTACGACGGCGTTCAGTGGCAGGTTTACAACACCGGCAATTCAGGCCTTCCGGGTAATGCCATCAACGAGAACGGGCTCCAATCCGTTGCCGCCAATGAGGTCTGGGCCGGAACGTCGGGGTATGGCCTGGCCATGTTCAATGGGACGTCCTGGACGGTCTACAACACACTGAATTCCGGGATCCCCTCGAACAATGTGTACGGCATCGCCTTTGACGGCCAGAACAATGTTTGGATCGGGACGAACGGCGGCGGCCTGGCCAGGTTCGACCAGTTTGACAGCTGGACGGTTTACAACACCGGCAATTCGATCCTGCCTGTGGATCATGTGTATTGCGTCACCGTGGACCCGCAGGGCAACAAGTGGATCGGGACCTGGGGAGGCGGGCTGGCTGTCATCCGGATGCCCGCGGCCCCGGCCATCACGATCGCCCCGCCATCCCTGGATTTTGGTACAGTCCCCGTAGGAATCAGTTCGACCGAGAGTTTCTGGATCGCGAACACAGGCAGTTCGGACCTGAATCTTTTCGATGTTTTCAAGACAGGAATGGACACGGCCTCCTTCCAAATCCTCAGCGGAACAGGCATGGGCATCCTGACGCCGTCCCAATCCCGCGAAGTGCAGGTGCGTTTTGCGCCCGTATCGCAGGGTCCCAAAACAGCAAACTTGATCGTCCTTTCCAATGCAGGCTCCAATCCGGATACCGTGACGGTGACGGGCTTTGGCGGACCGCCCGCAGTTCCGTTGCTGTCGCTTTCCCAGACCGCGCTTTCATTCGGGAATGTTGTTGTCAACAGCAGCATGCAGCGGAATGTCGTTGTCTCAAACACGGGCAGCGCCCTCCTTTCCATTTCCGAAACATTCCTTGCCGGGCAGAACTTCAATGAATTCTCCGTATCCGGAGGCGGACTTCTGACCATTTCGCCGGGCGGATCAAAAACACTAACTGTGACGTTGACGCCCGATAGCTCAGGGACCAAGCAGGCCCAACTCATCATCATGAGCAATGCGCCGACGGATCCGGATACCGTGATGCTTTCAGGCCAGGCGGGAATCCCGGTCCCCGTGCTCTCCACGAATTCCCTTTCATTCGGCCAGGTCCGGACCGGCTTGAACGCGGCGCGGGATGTGGTTCTGTCAAACAGGGGCGACCTCGTCCTGTCCATCACGGATCTGAACTTCATTGGTCCGAACGCAGGCGAATTCTCCGTCGCGGATGCAGGGTCGGCATCAATCGTGCCGTTCGATTCCACGCGAATCCGCGTCCGTTTTTCTCCATTAAGCCCAGGCGCCAAGCAGGCCATTCTGCAGATCGCGACAAATGCATCCGGCACGCCGTTGTCCGTGAATCTGACCGGAGAAGGCGGCGCGCCGACTCAGATGTTCTCGACCCAGGCTCTCGATTTCGGGACAGTCGCGGCCGGGACCTCGCAACAGCTGGACTTCACCATTTCCAACACGGAGACGTCGAACCTCACGATCGACAGCCTATTCAAATCCGGGGCCGATACCGGATCCTTCAGGATCGTCAGCGGGGGAGCGGCAGGCATTCTCCTGCCCTCCAGCTCCAGGACCGTCACGGTCCGGTTCCTCCCGGTTTCCAGCGGAGTCCGGCAGGCGGTCATCATTGTCACGCACAGCGCAGCATCGAGCCCGGATACCGTGGCCCTGACCGGAAGGGGTATCGCGCCTGAGATCCTGCTCTCTGCAGCCACGATCGATTTCGATACGGTTGCATTGGGAAACAACCTGCAGCGGTTGATGTCGATTTCAAACATCGGGGACGCGGACCTGTCTCTGATCAGTCTGTCGATTGCGGGACTCAACGCTTTGGAATTTTCGATTGTCAGCGGCGGCACGGCCGGGATCCTCCCGGCCTCATCTTCACGGTCAGTCGATATCCGTTTCACACCTTCCGGTTTCGGGGTCCGAGAGGCTTTCCTCATCATTATCAGCAATTCCGCGAGCAGTCCGGACACGGTCCGGTTCACAGGTCATTCCAGTGCTCTAGAGGTGGAGGTAGAGGTCGCTTCCCCGGCGCTGGCCGAGGATCTCCCTGTATCCGTGCTCCTATCGGCTTCCATTGCGTTTTCGGGAAGGACGCTGTTTTACAGGCCATCCGGCAGGGTCGAGTATGATTCTCTCGCGCTGACTCAGAGCGGGCTGAGGCTGGAAGGCGTCATCCCGGGCAGCGCCGTCTCCGTGCGCGGCATCGACTATTATGCGAAACTGTCAAACGGACCACTGGTCATCACCCATCCGGAGACGGACCCACGGAGATCCCCCGCGCATGTGCAGGTCCCTGTGGCCATGTACCAGCCGGACTTGACGATGGGCGAGATGACCTACAGGATGGTATCCGTGCCGCTGGTTCTCGAGCTGCCGGGGATTTTCAATGTGCTCGGGGACGATTACGGCGAATATGACCGTACCCAATGGCGCGTATGCGCGTACAGGGAGAATGCGGCGGAATATTACGCCGAATACCCGGACCTGCGGGAAACATTCACCCCGGGCACGGCTCTCTGGCTCATTACACGCGGCGGCGGCTTCTTCGACGTGGAGGACGGCGTCAGCGTGGACGCATCCGCGCCCTATGCCGTGACATTGCAGCCTGGCTGGAACCAGGTCTCTGATCCGTTCGCCTTTTCCGTGGACTGGTCGAGCGTCGTCGTGGACGGAACCGTGGAGGCGCCGGTCTATTACAACGGGACGGACTACGAGTACGGCGTACAGGTCCTGGATCCCTGGGAGGGATATTTCATCCAGAACAGGTCGACATCCGCAGTTTCGCTCCTGTTTGTCCCGGAGGAATCCGCGGCCGGAACTCCCAAAAGAATGGCGAAAAGCCTGCGGGACGGGGAATTCATGGTTCAAATTTCCGCGGATGTCCCGGGGTTCAGGCTCGTGGACGGCAACAACTTCGTCGGATTTCTCTCGGATGCGGCAGACGGTCTGGATTCGCTCGATTTTACCGAAGCGCCTCCGATCGGGGATCACCTGCAGCTGGCGATCCTGGAGAAAGAAGGAGAATTCGCAGGCAATTTCAAGACCCTGTCCGGACAGGGACAATCCTGGGATCTCAGGATTTCGACCAATCTGAAGATGGAAAAACAGGCGCATCTCCTGCTTTCCGAGCAGGGCGAAAAGGCGGACAGCCTGCAGCTCTACCTGCTGGACAGGGATTTTGTCTGCGCCGTTCCGTTGTCCGGCAGGGAAGCGTTTGTGGATCTTAAAAAGGATCTTCCTGCACGGAATCTGAGGCTGATCATCGGGACGCCCGAATTCGCGCAGGATGCGGCTGGAGGCATACCGATCGCACCCATCGATTTCGCCATTGACCAGAACTATCCCAATCCGTTCAATCCTTCGACTGCGATCGCATACCAGGTCGGAAGGAAGACCCGGGTTCATCTGGACGTGTTCGATGTGCTCGGACGCAAGGTGAGGACATTGGCGGACGGTGAGCAGGTCACAGGCAGGTATGTGGCGCGATGGGACGGCAGGAACGACCAGGGGATCCCGGTGACCGCAGGCGTCTATGTCTGCCGGATCCGCGCGGAGGGGTTCTCCGCAGCGAGGAAGATGATACTGGTGAGGTGAGAAGGACGTTCATCGTGCTTCGTGGATCGGAGGAAAGGGATTTGGGATTAGGGGATCGGGGCTTGATCTCAGATCAACGATTGCAGAACTCAGATCTCAGATCGAAAATTAGATCTGACATCGTTAATCTGAAATCTGGATTCTGATATCATGTTTAGGTTTTTGGAGTGCGGCAGCTTGCTGCCGCGACATGGGATTTAGAATTGCGGATTTTTGATTGTGGATTAAAATTTCCAAATCCGCAATCCAAAATTAAAAATCGCCGGAGAAGAAATGACCATCAAGCACATCCTTCTTTTTTTGTGCGTATTGCTCTTCACCGTACCGTCCGCTTCCTTCGCGGCCGACGAGGTGTTCATCATCAGCCAGCAGGGGTTCATCCAGGGTTCCCTGACCTATCAATCCTGGACCAGCAGCGGGAAGACGGTCATCTCGGAGTTCAGCACGCCTGTGTTTTTCTATTACCCGCTCGGAAAGAATACGAGTCTCAGCGCTTACACGTCCCTGGCATCCGCGGGCGGGGACTCCCTGCGCTCGCTCACCGGTCTCGGTGACATCCAGTCCACGCTGAATTATTATGTGGAATCCCTGAACATGAAATTCAGCCTGGGGCTCAATTTGCCGACCGGCAAAAAAGCCATTTCCATGGAGGAATTCGGCACCCTGTACCTCCTCAGCCTCAACATGTACCGGTTCCAGACGCCGAGTTTCGGACAGGGCTTGAATCTTTCGCCGGGATTATCATGGGCCATTCCCGCCGGCGAAAGATGGGTGCTCGGGCTCGGCGGGTCCTATCAGTTGCGCGGTTCGTTCACGCCTTTCGAGGGAATGGTCAAGAAATATGATCCGGGAGACGAGTGGATGGTCACAGGCGGCTTCGACTTCCAGGCAAGCGAAAGGACGCTCGTGACTGCCGACCTGCTTTACTCCGCATACAGCGAGGACAGGATCGGCGGCCAGGAGATATTCCTCGCCGGGGACAAAAAGGTCGTGAACGTGCAGGTCAAGCACAGGCTGCAATCCAGCACGCTGTCCCTGCTCTTCAAATACAGGTCGCGGGACAAGAACCAGATCGCCATCGCAGGAGGCATGCTCCCGGAGGATCAAAAAACCATACCCGACGAGTTCCAGGCAGCCGGGCGTTACCGCTTTCAATGGGGGAAACGCAGGATCCCCGTTCAAATAACCGCCGAAATATCCCATTTTCAGAAAACGGCGGCATTTCATGCCGCGCAGATCTTCGCATTGGGGATCACGCCGGAATTCCTGCTGGCCGGCGGGTCGAGGATACCTGTCACGGCCAAGCTCTCATTCGGGCGGTACGGCGAAAGCACGGATCTCTTCGGCTTCGAGCTGGGATTGACGTGGATTTATTCGCTCTGAGCATCACACCTGACGATATCACTCTCGCCTGTCATCCCGGGCCCCTTCTTTTCGGGGCGAGGGATCTAGGATCTACCCCCTCATCATCGTAAAATCGACATGGTCGTCAAATCCCGATCAATCGCCGGGCTTGGCCGTCGCAATTCATCCCTCAGGCGGTTCGCGGGCGCAGATCCTTCGGCCGCAAGGCGGCCTCAGGAAGACAGGCCTTCGTCGTGCGGCACACGGATGCAAGACCGGTGTTCACCCATTGAGTCTGACAGCGGACGCATTCCCCGCGGCTTTCCGCGGTGTAAGCGAGCGAATCCAAATGTTCTTTTCCCTGCATATCGAAGAAGCCCCGGCAGCGAGCTGCCGGGGAGCTTCCATTCATTGCAGCCTGCTGATGCAAAAGATTTGATCCTTTAAAAAAAATTGATTATAATTCACTATTGAAGCGGCCGCCAGTCCGCCTTTGCCTTGTCTGCCTGAGAAAACCGTACTCCAGAGAGGAGGATTTTTTCACATGGTTCGATTCATCCTTTGTCTGCTTTTATTTTATGCAATCAACGCATCCTCCGTGGAGATCACAGTCGATGCGGCTTCGGGAAGAAGGCCGGTTTCCCCCTGCCTATACGGCAGAAACAACAATCTTTCAGATGATCCCGGAAAGCCGCTCTCAAAGGCGCAGTGGCAGCTGTACCGGGATGCGGGGATCCGTCTGTTCCGGGACAACGGCGGGAATAACTCGACCAAATACAACTGGCGCCTCAAACTCACCAGCCATCCGGACTGGTACAACAATGTTTACAGGCATGACTGGGATTACTCGGCTGCCAGCCTGGGCCAGAACATGCCGGGCGCTGCGGGCATGTGGGCATTCCAGCTCATCGGGAAAGCGGCGAAAACGTCCCAGTACAATTTCAACGACTGGGGATACAACCAATCCCAGTGGTGGGAGGGCGTGCACAACAACTGGGCCGGGGAAGGCGATATCGATCTCTATCTGATGGACTGGCCTGCGGACTCGACGACCGGCATCGTCAGCCATTGGATTGCGGAACTCGGCATTCCTGCGCTCTCCATGAAATACTGGAACATGGACAACGAACCGGAGATTTGGAACGGCACGCATGACGATGTGATGCCGGACCTGATCCCGGCCGAGGAATTCATGCAGAGGTATTTCGAGGCCGCCAAAAAGGCGCGCGCCGCGTTTCCGGATATCCGTCTGGCCGGGCCTGTTCCGGCCAATGAATGGCAGTGGTTCAATTGGGACAATGACAAGATACCATCCGGCTCCAAATCATACACCTGGCTCGAGTATTTCATCAAGCGCATCGGGGAGGAGCAGCAGGCTTCCGGCGTCCGGCTGCTTGATGTTCTGGACGTGCATTTCTATCCCGGGGAAAACAAGGCGTCGGACATTGTGCAGCTGCACCGCGTCTGGTTCGACCGGACCTTCAATTATCCTGGCGCGAACGGCGTCAAACGGGCCGGTTCGGGCGGATGGGACAACGGCATCACCAAAGAATACCTGTTCGCCAGATGCGGAGAGTGGCTGGACAAGTATCTCGGCCAGGGGCACGGCGTCACTTTCGGAGTTTCCGAAATGGGGATACAGGGTTCGGATCCGAATGTGACAGCGGTCTGGTACGCCTCGACACTCGGCGTTTTCGCAGACGAGGGCGTTGAACTGTTCACGCCCTGGACCTGGAAGACAGGCATGTGGGAAGTGCTGCACCTGTTCACCCGCCACTTTAAATCGATCAGGGTTGCATCCGTTTCAGACCGCGAGGAAACCGTATCCGCATATTCTTCGATCAATGCAGCAGGGGATTCCTTGACCGTCGTGCTGGTCAACCGCTCCACTGCTGCAGCCCAGGAGGTGCATGTCAATCTGTCCAATTTCCAGGCGGAAGAAAGACCGCATTATACATGGATGCTTTCCAGCCTGCCTTCTTCCGAAACTTTCAAATCCCGGACCGACAACGCCCTTCAATCCGGGACTGCAGCAGTGGACAGCGGAGCCTTCACCCTGAACCTGCCCCCGCTTTCCATCACCGCCGTCCTTCTCTCCGGCGGCGGAGGTCAAACAACCGTCGCCTCCCCGGAAATCTTCCCGAATCCCGCATTCCGGACGGCCAGGATCGGGTTCGAGGCAGACGGAAAATCCGGCGTGGTCCTGGACATCGTGGATGTGCGGGGCCGGCTCGTGCGCAGGCTGGCAAACGGAAGGTTCGAGGCGAACCGTCATCAGGTGGAATGGGACGGGCTTGACGACTGGGGGCGGCAGGTGCCGAGCGGGGTGTACATCTGCAGGATCGCTTCCGGGAATAAACTCCGGACGCAAAAACTGATGTGGTTGAGATAGACAGCGGACAAGTTGAAAGCGTTTTGCAGGGGTGGATCGCGAACCGCATGCCCAATGTTGATTTTGATCCTGAATCTGACGGCGAGCGTCCATCACTGCGACGCACCTTCAAGGTTCGTCGCAGTTCAATCAGCAACAGATCGAAGATCCCCCGGGAGCCCGCTGCCGGGGAGCTCCCATTGACCGTGCTGTGACAAGCGCATCCTTTCATCCGAAAGACTGGAGATCCCATGAAACGAAATTTCGTCTTCTTCGCCGCAGCCGCGTTCCTGGGCCTGTCAACAGCCTGCCTGGCCCAGACCGCGCCTCTGTCGGATGATCCCTGGAATTTTCTCGACACGAAAACCATCGGCGCATACGATTTCATCAAGGCCCATCCGACCTGGGACGGCCGCGGCGTCGTCATCATCATCTGCGATTCCGGCGTGGATTCCGGAGTCAAGGGCCTGGAAAAAACTTCGGACGGAAAGGCCAAGGCCATCGATGCCAGGGATTTTTCCGGCCAGGGCGATATCCGACTGGAGAAGGCGAAGATCGACACGGCCGGCGACGAAAAGGCGCTGATGTCGGGCGACCTGCGGCTCACCGGCTACGCGCAGCTTCCCTACCAGCCGAAGAACGGGTCCTGGTGGGTGGGGGTCATCGACGAGGAAAAGCAGTTCAAGAACGCTTCGGTCAAGGACATCAACAACAACGGGAGCGAACGCGACCGGTTCGGACTGCTGACCTTCCCGGTCGCTTCAGACTCCGGCGGGAAATGGGTTTATTTCGTCGACGAGGATGCGGACGGGAACATTCAGGACGAG
>Ga0233422_10001386_pt1 | contig 10780 bp, 10 predicted proteins | sample Watercolumn_Mata_2_FD_182724 | JGI IMG/M metagenome (GOLD analysis project Ga0233422, IMG submission 182724) | Freshwater microbial communities from Lake Matano, South Sulawesi, Indonesia - Watercolumn_Matano_2014_110_MG | ecosystem: Environmental > Aquatic > Freshwater > Lake | place...
CGGCTCTTCAGAAGGCTGGAAGAGTTGGAGAACGCGTACCCGGCCCTGATCACGCCGGACTCTCCAACTCAACGGGTCGGGGGCGCGCCGTTGGAGAAGTTTCTCCAAGTGGAGCACGCGGTCCCGATGCTATCACTCTCGAACGCCTTCGACGAAGGCGAGATCATTGACTTCGACGCGCGGGTGAAAAGGGGCCTGGGTGTCGCGGACGCGGTGTACGTAGTCGAACCGAAGATGGATGGAGTGGCAGTGTCGTTGATCTACGAGGGTGGGCTGCTGCGTTCGGCCTCCACCCGAGGTGACGGGTACACGGGCGAGGACGTCACGGCAAACATAAGGACAATCAGGGCCATTCCTCTACGACTGGCGCCCAGGGGCATCTTCGGCGGCGCCTCGCTGGTTGATGTGAGAGGTGAGGTGTTCATGAACAGGGCCGACTTCGACCGGCTGAACAGGAGCCGAGACGAGGCCGGACTGCCCGCGTTTGCCAATCCTCGCAATGCATCCGCTGGTTCGATTCGCCAGTTGGACCATCGTGTGACGGGCGAGCGTCCCCTCAAGTTCTTTGCGTACGCCCTTGGCCGCGTTGAAGGCCCGCTCCCGGAGACTCAGTACGAGACCCTTCAGGGCCTTGCCGCACTGGGACTGCCGGTGAATCTCGACAATACACGCGTGTGTCCCGACGTTGATGCGGTCCTGAGTCACTACCGTTCGCTTCTGACAATCCGTGAGAAGCTTCCTTATGAGATCGACGGTACGGTGGTCAAGGTCAATTCCCTTGAGGCCCAGGCCGCGCTCGGAGTCAAGACTCGTTCGCCCCGTTGGGCTGTCGCATTCAAGTTTCAGCCTATGCAGGCTACGACGAGGATCCGCCGCATCGAAATCGGAGTCGGCCGAACGGGCACCCTTACGCCGGTCGCGATCATGGACCCGGTCAACGTCGGCGGTGTAACGGTCAGCCGTGCCACCCTGCACAATCAGGACGAAATTGACCGCAAGGACATTCGAGAAGGAGACACGGTCGTAATTCAGCGGGCGGGCGATGTGATTCCTGAAGTGGTCCGTGTGGTCACGGAGCTGAGGCCCGGCGACAGCGTGCCGTACGCCATACCGGATACCTGCCCTGTGTGCGGCTCTCATGCTATCCGTCAGGAAGGACAGGTTGCCAAACGCTGCGTCAACGCTTCATGTCCGGCCCGGTTGAAAGAGACTGTCCGACACTTCGCGTCCCGAAGCGCGATGGACATTGAAGGATTGGGCACCAGGCTCGTGGACCAGCTCGTTGACAAGGGACTCGTCACGAATCCCGCGGACCTTTACTCGCTCGACCAGGGTACGCTGGCGAGCCTGGAGCGATTGGGCGATAAGTCCGCGGCCAATCTTGTACAGGCGATTGAACGATCGAAAAAGGTCCCCGCGGATCGGTTCCTTTACAGCCTGGGGGTCCCCCTGGTCGGCGAGCATGTGGCCCGGCTTCTGCTCGAGGAATTCGCTGACATCCTCGCGCTCTCGGATGCATCGGTGGAAGAGATTCAGGGTATATACGGCGTAGGGCCGGAGGTTGCCCGCAGTGTGCGAGATTTCTTTGGTGAACCGAAGAACAGAGAGATGGTTCGACGGCTGCTGGACGCCGGGGTGACGCCTATTGCTCTCGCACGGCCTTCAAGAGCTGATACGCCGCTGGCCGGCAAGACCGTCGTATTCACGGGTTCCATCTCCATCCCGCGGGCGGATGCCAAGAAAGCGGTTGAAGCTGCCGGCGGCAAGGTGAGCGGGTCAGTGAGCCGAAAGACGGACTACGTGGTCGCGGGAGAAGACCCGGGCTCAAAGCTGGACAAAGCGAGAGAGCTAGGCGTTCGCGTCGTCACCGAAGCGGAATTCCGCGAACTGGCCGGAATCTGAGCAGTAAATGGAGCGAGCCGGAATGATTTGTGGCAGTGGGCGTTCAAAGGAGTAAGATGGGGGAGAGCCTTCTTACAAGAAGGGCCTCCCCGATTGTTCCTCGCGAAGGAGTGCCGCGATGGCCCCGATACGTCGAAGGGTATTCATTTCCGGAATGGTGCAGGGGGTGTTCTTCCGAGCGTACACGCGGGACGTGGCCTCGAGCGCGGGGGTCACCGGTTGGGTGCGGAACTTGCCGGACGGTCGGGTTGAGGCGGTCTTCGAAGGAGAACCCGACGCGGTCGCAAGTGTTGTGGATTGGTGCCGCCGGGGTTCTCCAGGGAGCCGCGTGGAGCATGTGGAAGTACTGCAGGAAGAGCCAAAGGGCGAGTTTGACGATTTCACGATTGCGTACCGCGGGGGCAGGTTTTTCTAAGTGCACCGTTTCGTAGACACGGTTGTGGATTTGCGTAGGATGCGGTGAGCGGAGCGAACCGCATCTATCGAGAGAAGACCTCGAATGATGCGGTTCCCGTTGATCACCGCATCCTACAAAAGTGCATGACGCTAGATAAACTGTGAAATGGCCTTCCCTCGTCATTCCCGCGCAAGCGGGAATCCAGAATTACCGGGTGGATTCCGGCTTCCACCGGAATGACGACATGAATAGGTCGATCCGTGACTACTCCTGAGGGCGGTCATAAACTCTCGGTTTTTGTTTTGGTTTTGGCGACCGCGCTGATTGCCAGCGGTCTATCCACTGCATCCGCGTCCGACCCCCGACCGCTCATCATAGACATGCTCATGGGCGAACCTGTACCAATGGAGATGATGCTCGAGGATCTCGTGACCGTGCGCATCGTTTACATTGGGGAGATCCACAGCATTGCGCGGCATCACGCGGTGCAGGCGGAGCTACTGCGTTTGCTTGCCGACCGGGACACGAAGCCGGCCCTCGGCATGGAGATGTTCTCTCAGGAACAGCAACCGGTGCTGGACAGGTGGCAACAGGGAAAGGACGATGTCGGGCAGCTCATAAGAGACCTGGGTCAAGAACACTGGACCAATCTCAAGGATTACGAATCGGTTTTGGTTCTGGCCCGGGACCGGGGAATCCCCATTGCTGGACTGACCGCGTCGGATGACCTGGTTCGGAAGGTCTCGCGCGGCGGCGTTGCAAGCTTGACCGAATCGGAACGACGGATGCTCCCGCCGGGGTACGATACCATCAATGAGTCTGTGAGCGTCTCTTGCGGTTGCGGCTCCGTGTCCACAGGGCCTTCCAGGAAAAGGGCCTCGAGAATGTTCTTGTAGCCCAGTCGATACGTGATGCGAGCATGGCTCAAGCCGTGGTCCGCTTTCTTGGCTCACAAAAAGGGCAAGATCGTCTCATGGTCGTGATCGCGGGTGCGGGCCACGTGCACTACGGCTTCGGTATCCCTGATCGAGTGAAGAGCCACATTGATGTCCCCTACAGGATCGTGCTCATCACCGAGAGCGGGGAGTTGGTTCTGTCGGAAGCGGAAAAACGCCAATCGGTCCCCGTTCACATCACCCACGAGGACTTGAGGTTCATTCGCTCCCCCATCGCGGACTACCTGCATGTTACGCCCCTGCAAGCGTTGGAAGCCCACCCAAGAGACCAACCAGCGAAACCGAACAAAAGGTAGCTCCGCCTAAGTTACGCGGACATCTTGCGGAATAGGAATGTCCCCACCGCGGTAGCGGCAACCAGGAAAAGGGTCAGCCCGAGGAAATCGAACAGGAGAGAGAACTGCTGCGGGCCACCGAGGGCCCCTCGGATACCATCGACGCCGTACGTTAACGGATTGACACAAGTGAGGTCAAAAAGCCAACGAGGGAGCCCTTCGAGCGGGAAGAGCGCGCCGGAAAGAAAGAAGACCGGCATGATCAGGAAGTTCATGATCAATTGGAACCCGTGAGGGTCGGTCATCCGGGCTGCAAAAGCTATACCCAGGCTCACGAACGCGGCGGAAACAAGGAACATGAACCCCAACGCCATCAGTATACCGAGAATGTCCGCCTTCACAACTCCCGCAGCCAGTAGCCCGACCAGCAAGACGATGGCCTTGAGCATGGAGGTGGTGACCGTTCCAAGGGTCTGGCCGGCCATGATCCCCGTCCGGCTGACCGGCGCCACGAGGATCTCCTTGAGAAAACCGAACTGTTTGTCCCACAGGACACTCAACCCGCCGAACATGGAGGAAAAAAGCAAGGTCATGGCGACGATACCGGGTCCGATGAACTGCATATAGGAGATGTCGTCGCGGTACCGGAAGAAGCCCCCAAAACCGCTGCCAAGTACAAGCAGAAATAACAGGGGCAACGCCATCGAGCCCAACAGCCTGCTGCGATTGCGCTTGAAGCGGATGATTTCCCTCAACCAGAGCGTGTACACCGTGGAACAGAACTTCATCGTCTCCTGCTCGTCTGATAGATCCGTATGCGGTCCTTGGCTTCTGTTACTATCTCTTCCCTGATTTCTCGTCCTGTAAGCTTGATGAACACGTCTTCCAGGTTCGGCTTGCGCATGGATACCGATGAGACGGCCACGCCTCGGCTTTGCGCAAGCTCGATTACCCTGGGAATGAATTCCTCGCCATGTTTGACGGTCAGAACGACCCGGTCTTCATGAACCGAAACGTGACCCACTTCTTCCAACGCTTGAAGGCTTTCGAGGAATTGGGACCTTGAACCGTTCACCTCCAATTCCAGCATGTCCCCACCGAGGCCCTGTTTGAGACTCTCCGGAGAGTCCAGGGCCACGATTCGGCCTCGATCTATGATGGCAATGCGTGAGCAGAGCTGATCTGCCTCATCCATGTAATGGGTGGTCAGAATGATCGTCGTACCTTGCAAGGCGTTGAGATTGCGAATGTAATCCCAGATCCTTCTCCTGGTCTGCGGGTCAAGACCGAGCGTCGGTTCGTCCAGAAAGAGCACCCTGGGACTGTGCATCAGTCCGCGAGCGATCTCAAGTCGCCGACGCATCCCTCCGGAGTAGGTCTTGACGAGATCGTCCTGGCGGTCCGAGAGATCAACAAGATTAAGCACCTCGTTCATCCGGGCCCGACGCATGGAAGAGTCCATTCCGTAGAGCCGGCCGTGAAAATCCAGGTTTTCAGCCCCGGTCAGCTCATCATCGAGGCTGGGGTCCTGAAAGACTATCCCGATGCACTTGCGCACTTCATCTTGTTCGGTACGGATGTCGAAGCCGCACACACGGGCGCCGCCGGAAGACGGGGGGAGAAGTGTGGAGAGTATCGAGATGAGTGTTGTTTTGCCGGCCCCATTCGGACCGAGCAGTCCGAGCAGCTCGTTTTCCCTGATCTGCAGGTCGATGCCGTGCAACGCGGTCAGGCTGCCGAAAGTCTTGGCAAGGCCCTCGATCCGTATAATTGCCGCGTCAAGAGCCTCTTTCTTATCAGCCAAAGGAGTAGAATGGGTGGCTCCGACGCCTCCGCCCGCAAACGTGATCATTTGTTCAATTTTTCTTTCAGCAAGTCTCCCAAGGTGCCGAAGGCTGTCCCCGTGCGTTTCTTGTCCGACACGAAGCCTTTGAACTGGGCCTCCTCGTGTCGCTGTGTAAGGCTTCTGGTGCTCAGAGAGATCTTCTTGGTCTCGAGATCGACCTCCAGGATTTCCACATCGATTTGCGTTCCAGGCTGAAATCTTTTGCGCAGGTCGCCCCGAGCCGCGCCTTCGATCTGAGACACGTGAAGCAGACCGCTCTTCCCGCCGGGGAGAAAGACAAACACCCCGTATTCCTTTACGGAATCGACGGTACCCGAAACAACGTCTCCTGGGTTCAATTCGGGTACTGCCTCCCCATCGCCGACTACGCAAAGTTCCAGCCCTATTCGACGAGCCTGGGCATCAGCGGAAAGAACCCGCACTTCGACCTTGTCTCCTTCGTTAAGCACCTCTCGGGGATGGTTCACCCGCCGACCCGCGTTCATATTCGAGACGTGGACAAGCCCTTCGATGCCGGGTTCCAGTTCCACAAAAGCCCCAAAGTTCATCAGCCGTGTGACGGTCCCGGTTGACGTGCTTCCTTCGTAGTACCGCTCCCCGGCAGTGGTCCATGGGTCCTCAAGGGTCTGCTTGCGGCTGAGGGAGATCCGGTTATCGGCCCAGTTCAAATCCATTATCTTGACCGTCACCCGGTCGCCTGTGCTCAATACTTCGGAGGCGCCATTCACGCGGCCCCAGGCCAACTCGGACATCGGTATGAGACCCTCGATGCCCCCGAGGTCCACAAACGCGCCAAAGTCCGCCAGTCTCGTCACCGTGCCCTCGACAAGGTCGCCGGGCGCCAGGCGTTCTTTCAGCGCGGCAATCTGCTTTAGCCGCTCTTCCTCCAGGATCGAACGCCTCGAAAGGACTATGTTTCGCCCCCCTTCCGAGAACTCTGTGATGCGGAACGTGAATCGCCGGCCGATGTAGTCTTCCGCCGCACCGCCTTTTCGAAGGTCCATCTGGGAATGGGGACAGAATGCGTCCTTGCCGAAAACCCTGACCGTGTATCCGCCCTTACGTTGCGCGCTCACGAGCCCTTCCACAGGCACTCCGCTCCGGTAAGCGCCTCTTGCCGCTTCCTCTGAAGCGGCCGCGGTCATCTTGATGCTGAGTAGGATTTCCCCTTCTCGTCTCCTCACCACGTACGCCGTGACGCGATCGCCTATGTTCACCTGGAGCCGTCCCTCTTCGTCAGTCAACTCCTGTCGGGCGATGTGACCCTCGCTTTTAAAGCCGATATCAACAAAAACCCACTCTTCGCCTATTGAGACGACGGTCCCTTCGATTTGGCGGTCGGGCTCGACCGACCGCTCCCGGTCCCCTTCCAATGCCAGCAGTAGGGCCGCGAAGTCCTCTTCATGCTCTTCGGCCTCGGTATTCCTTTCCGGAACCTGAGACACGCTTGAATGTTGATCTGCCATGCCACCCCTCGGGATAGTAATACATATCCCTTGTTACCTTCTTTTGCGTTTCGTTGCAAGACCGCCTGCGTGAAGATCACACGAGGCGCTGAGGCGCTCCCATGCGGCAAAGCGCGGCGGGTTGCCAAATCCAGCATTGATCAACATCTCCTTTTCTGGTAGGCTGCAAGCTGTGTTGACGAAAGGGAACACCGCCTCATGCCGACTCTCCGCAGGAATCAAATCGGATGGAACGAGCGGTTTCGCCGCGATCTCTACTTCTTCGTCAGGGACGAGCTGGACCGGATCTTCATCCATGAAGCGCTCGTTGAATCATACAGGGCGTTCAAGGTGGCAGGGGAGGAGTATCCGTTCGTGGAGATGCGCGAGCTTAAACCCCGCGCCAAAATCATTGCGCCCGAGTACCTGGAGCAGCGCCGGTTCATCGTCATATTCAACGAAGAGAGCCTGCCTCCGGAATCCAAAACCAATATCCGCTTCTTTGACTCCAACAAGGTCACGAAAGAGAATCTTGCGAACCTGGCCACGTTTGACCTCAAAGACGTGTTTCACCACCGGATGCGCTATTTCGACGACAAGGACTTCCGCACTCTCCTCACGAACTTGCTTGACGCGGACCTAGCCGTGCTCATTCAGCGTGACCCATCCGTCAAGGCCCAGTACCGGTTCGCTATCTCTCATTTCCACGTCCGGGTCGACTGGCCGGTGGCCGATGCGACCGAGGACCTGGCCAGGTACCTGAGGTACATCTCCAAGCATCTTTACGAGAAAGGGGAACGCCTCGGCGAGGGTCTTCAGCAGAAGCTCTACGAGTACTATGGCTTTCACCATATGGTCGGGGGACGCCGAACGGCCGCGCTGGTAGCTGCGCAGTTCATGGAGCGATTCGACTTTATCTCAACCGTCTACGTTTCTTCCGGTGAGGCCAGGACCCTGTTTCGTCTATCTGAAAAGGGTGTCCAGAAGTACGTTCTTGTCCGCATAGGCCGGAAGGACATGGCAGAACTCGCCCGTCAAGCGAACCTGAGGAAAAGGAATTCGCGTCCGCTTATCTCATTGATGTGAAAAGGGATTACGGGGTCGGGATCTTCCTGGTCACCTACACCCACAACGAGCATTCTCTTCCGCCGGTCGACGGCAAGGTTCGTGAACTCTACTCCGATTACCATTGGCTCAACGTGGATCTACAACTGCTGGTTCCGCCGCCTTCCAGCGCCGACGCTCGGCCCCTTTCGTATTCGATTGTGTACGCGTGATATAAGGTCGGCGCTTGGCACGGCTCAATCCAATTCCTTGCCTGTCGTGGTCATCGTTATCTTGCCATGCTTCACGCCCCGCGTGGAGATGAGCAGGTCCCCGGCCTTTCGCATCTCTCCGGCGTTTCCCCGCATGATAAGCACCTCGAGGCAATTATGTTCGTCGAGGTGCACGTGGACCGCGGAGACGATCAAGTCATGCTGTTTGTGCTGAATCTCGGTCAACTTCTGTGCAAGGTCGCTCTGCTCGTGGTTGTAGACCACGGTGACCGTGCCCACCACTTCGCTGTCCGATTCGCTCCACTGGTCTTCCACCAAGCGATCCCGAATAAGGTCTCGAATGGCCTCGGATCGGTTCGTGTAACCCTTTTCCGAAATCAGGAGATCGAACTTCTCAAGCAGATCGTCCGGTATTGACACCCCGAACCTAATCAAGTCGCCCATTGCGGCTGCCTCCCACGCTGACGGCGTTGACTGTCCGACTCGCTGCGCTGTTCATTCCTGATCGCCGCGTGCCTCCTCCAGTGCCTCGACAATGCATTCCGCCAGCGGATGGGCTACTTCGTATATCATTTGCAGCCCCTCCCGTCTGGAACGGATGATGCCTCTACTCTTCAGATGAATGAGATGCTGGGACACGGTCGCCTGATGCAGACCCAGACATTCCTGCATATTTTTCACATTGCAGCCACCCACCTTGAGCAGTCCGTAAACAATCTTGAGACGGATGGGATGTCCGAGAGCCTTAAAGATCTCAGCCTGGTCGGAGAAATCCTTCGTCTTGATTTCCGCAAAAAGCTGTTCGAGGGCCTCGTCTTCCGGTTTGTGACCGTGATGCGCCGTGGAGTTCATCAATCTCATTCTCCCTTGGTTGTGCGGCGATCTCCCGGATCGCCCGCAATGGAATCCCCTGGTACTCGCTCTCCTGGCGAGCATTTTGCCGACAGTCACGTGGCAACACCGAAACGGGGAAGAATCCACCTGTTCACAACGAACCATCCAACCAGTACGAGCATCACCACCCATATTTCCATCTCATTCTCCCGAGAGACCTTCGCGTCCGCATCCTCACTCAAGCATAAGGAGTTGGAGTCACCTACGCTTCGTGTCTGTGGTCATCAGTCGGTCAAGCCACTCAGGCGACGGATCGCCGGCGCTCCGAATGGTAGTCTCCTTTTTTTCATCCCCGACAAGCCCCGCAATCCATTGGACGATAGAAGGGCTGTCCCACCTAACCATTCCCACATGCGTGGCAAGCACCCTGCCGTCTTTGTCAATTATATACGACGTCGGGAAGCCTTTCACCTCGTAGATGGCTTCTCTTGCCCCATTGACCACGTAGTACCCCATCAGGCGGCCCCGCACCACGTTCTGCACCACACTTTGAGAATTGTCTCCTCTCGTGGTGAAAACCAGGCCGGCTTGCTCCTTCTCGGCATAACGTCTTACCCATCCGGGTTGGTCCCAGAGATTCGCACAGACCACTTTCAGATCCGGTTTCCGAAGACTGTGCACCAACGTACGCAGGTAGCGCTTTTCCAGGTGACACCACTGGCAATTCTGTCGCCAGAAATTGAGAATAACCACCTTTCCTTTGAGCGCGTCGAGCCTCACTTGCGTCCCATCGAGCGTCTTCATGTCGAAGTCACACGCTCGAGGCGCCTCCCGGAAAAATTGGAACTCCCTGCTGCTCGTGGCCCCTACTGCGGAGGCGTAGACAGTGGGAACGTCCAGGACCCCCCAGGATAAGACCAGCACAAGCGAGAATGTCACGAAGCGAACCAATCGGGCCTCCTGACCTCGGCTCATATATATCTGAATATCTGAATATTGTCGAAATGTCAAGAGCGTTCTTCCTGCACGGGTATTTCTTCAGCACTTGGGAGACCCCCCTGCCCACCTGGCCTATCCCTCGAACAGCTCGCATTGCTGAGGACCTGTCTCTGAAGCCGTTGGACGCCGATCCCAGCCATCTACGACCACGTACAAGGATTCCTCCAGAGATTGAAGAAACGGACTCGGCCTCGGGTTAACACTGCGACCAAAGATCACACGCTTCGCGGCGTTGGTCAAGAACAGATGGTCCCGTGCGCGTGTCATGGCAACATACAAGAGACGACGCTCTTCCTGCAAGTCAGCCGGCTCTCCTTCAGGGTCGCCCGCGGGTACGTAGGGGATTATGCCTTCTTCACAACCGGCCACGAACACAACCGGAAATTCTAGCCCTTTCGCCGCGTGAATCGTCATCAGACTGACGCTTTTGGCACGAGGGTCCCTGGCCTCGGCTTCCTCTTCCGGCGTGTCCCTGCGAGCCCTTTGGAAAGGAATCCCTGATTCCTCAAAGGCTTCTTCCAGCGAGTCCCCCACCGCGTTCAAGCGATAGAGGACCGCGAAGTCTTCGAAGCTCAACTCCTTCTCGATGGACAGAGCCTCCATCCGGGAATCGACCGAGAGAAAACTCGCACCACCGACCATTGCCTCAATGGTGCGAGTAATGAAGCGACCCTCGTTTGCCGCATTGGGAAGCCTTGCTATTCGGACAGGCTCGCCTTCGCCTCGTTCAGGATGCAGAGCGGTCGAACCCCAACGGTCCAGTACGCAATGCGCAGCCTTCAAGATGGTCGGCTGAGACCGATAGTTGTAGGTAAGCTGAACCTCACTGGCTGAGGGGTAGTCTTGCTT
>Ga0233422_10001387_pt1 | contig 10773 bp, 3 predicted proteins | sample Watercolumn_Mata_2_FD_182724 | JGI IMG/M metagenome (GOLD analysis project Ga0233422, IMG submission 182724) | Freshwater microbial communities from Lake Matano, South Sulawesi, Indonesia - Watercolumn_Matano_2014_110_MG | ecosystem: Environmental > Aquatic > Freshwater > Lake | place...
TTTGAAGGTGTAGGCAATTTCTTTAGTGATTTATTTGGCGGTAAAAAATCTGATTCTAATGAGGGCTATCAAGAAAGCCAGCCCCCTCAAGAATAAGTATCAAGGGGCAATTTTCAGTTAGTCGTTTTGTGGGGGGATTTCCGTCGTGTTTTTGCTTCTTTTTTATGAAAAGAAGATTTTTAGAGGGGGTGTCGTTTGGTCTTTATATTCTCTAAAATTCTTTTCTAATTCTTCAAAAGTAGAATGATGATATTATTGATGAGAATGGAAAAAGAATTATTAATTTAAATTCTATAAAAAGGGAGAGTAAAGTATTCCATAGCCAATAGTTCCAAAAGCTTTATATAACCTATTTAACCTATATAACTAATATAAGATATGCTAACTGATAAAGAGATAGAGGTTCTGAAACTCAAAAAAGAGAGTTTGACTCAGAAAGAAATAGCAAAAAAGCTCAAAATATCTCAGCCAGCTGTTTCTAATTTCTATAATAATGCTTTATACAAAATAAAGGATGCTGAAGAGATAATTAAATTAAAAAAGGAGCTGAAGATAGAATGAAAAAGAGTTACTTGTTTGTTGTTATTTTGTTTGCCTTAGTTTTCTTTCTGAATCTGGCCTCTGCAATAACTTCTGACTCTGCAAATGATTATGAGTGGAGAGCCTTTGGGAAATATCTCAATAATACAAGGTCCTATGGATTTTATGCTGTTGACAATATTTCAACTGCTAATATAAGAACTATTTCACTAAGCTCAATAAGTGATTCACAAAATCCAATTGTTGCAAATGGCTATGTTTATGCAGGGGGTTCTAGTGTTATGATGCAGTTAAATGCGACAAACATTAGTCAAATAATCTCAAATTTCAGTGTAGGCGGTGGCTCAAATCCCCGCATATATGTAGTGCCTGCTGTTGCAGGAGATTATCTTTATATTGGTTCAACCGTACTTTCGTGGGGTTATGTTTACCAGGTAAATGCGACAAACATTAGCCAACAAATTTCTGTTTCAAATTCAGGCTATCTTCAGCCGTATAATACTGGAATTAATGTTTATAATGATTATTTATATTTTGGAAATGGAGTATCTTTTTCTAATTCTTATTATGTTAATCAAGTGAACTCCACTAATTTATCATCTTTTAGATCTTATGGAGAGACTTTTTCTACTTTGAGTGGTTGGACTGGAGTTCCAGCAATTGTGAATAATGTTGTTTATGCTACAAACAGTATTAATAGAGTTTTTGCTTTTAATGCAAGCAATATAAGTCAGGTATTAGCAAGTTATACTGCTAGTGGAACTATAAGTTATTCTGGTGTAGCTGTTGCAAATGGATATGTTTATTTTGGAACTAGTGCCAGCAGTGATAATCGAACTTATCAGTTAAATGCGAGCACAATGGCTTTGGTTAATAGATATACAACAGGAGGCAATATTATTGCCTCTCCTGCAATTGCAAACGGATATGTTTATTTTCCTGTTTCTGATGGAAAAATTTATCAGTTAAATGCAACAAATATATCCATATTAGCAAATACTTATAATACCGAGACAACTTGTTATTCTTCGCCTGTTGCTACTACTGACTATGTTTTTATTGGGTGTAGTAATGGAAAATTATATCAGTTAGACAGCCAGAATGTAAGCAAAGTTATAAGCATAAGAACTTTAGGAGGTTCGCTTGCTTCTTCTGCAATAGCTGGTGGAAGAATCTATATTGCTAACTCTACTAATCTTTTTGAGATTTGGTCTGATAATCCTGTTTCAAAGCTTGATAGCCCAGCTGATAATTATGCAGTTAATGCTTCTAGTGCAAGTATCTCGTTTAATTGTTCTGCAATGGATATTGTTGGCTTGTCAAATATCAGCCTATATATAACAGACTCTTCTAACTCAAATTTCGCTCTTAATCAAACTGTTAGTGTAACAGGAACTTCAAATTCAACAAATTGGACATTAACTCTTGGAGAAGGAGCATACACATGGAACTGCCTTGCTGTTGATTCTAACAATAATTCCGACTGGGCTACTAATAAAAGTGTGTATCTAGACACTAGCTATCCTAGCATATTCTTAAATTCACCACAAGATAATTATATTAATGATTCAATTATTATTACTCCTATAAATTTCAATTGTTCTGCAACAGATAGTGCTTGGCTGTCAAATATAAGCTTGTATATTACAAACTCCAGCAACGGGAATTTTGTTCGTAATCAAACATTAGTTGTAAGCGGAACAAGCAACTCTGCAAACTGGACTTTAAACTTAGGAGTTGGAAATTATACTTGGGGCTGTCTGGTTTCTGATAGGGTCGGGTATTCAAACTTTTCTGTAAATAGAACTATTTTATTAAATTTTACTGATACGACTGCTCCTACAATTAATATAACTTATCCTGCGAATAATGCGCAGGATAATACTAATGTTTCTGCTCTAAACTATACTGTAACTGACAATGGGCTTGTGGCAAATTGCTGGTGGTCGAACTCAAGCGGAATGTGGAATTCTACAAATGTTTCAGCAGGTGTAAATTGGACTGGATTAACAAGCAAACAGGGGTGGAATAATTGGACAGTATATTGCAAGGACACTTACAATAATCTTGGTTCTAGTTTAATTGGTTTTTATAGAGACTCAATTATACCAAATGTAACTTTAAATAACCCAAATAATAGTATGGCTTACTTGCAATCTCCTATAGCAATTAATTTTAATTGTTCAGCAGCAGATAATCTTCAATTATCAAATGTAAGCTTATACATCACAAATAGTTCAAATGGGAATTTTGCATTAAATCAGACAACAAATATAACAGGAACTTCAAATTCAACAAATTGGACATTAACTCTTGGAGAAGGAGCTTATACTTGGAACTGCCGGGCTTATGATTCTTTAGGAAATAATAATTGGAGTACTAATAGAACCCTATATATAGATGTTACTCCGCCAAATGTTTATCTTATATCTCCTACAAACACATCTAATGCAACATCAACAAAAACGCTTTATTTTGCAGCTAATTTTACAGACAACATTCTTTTAAAGAATTCAACTATTTTTATATGGAATTCAAGTGGTAGCTTAATTAATCAAACAAATGTGACAATTAGCGGAATTGTTAATTCATCAAATATTTCTGTGACTCTGCCTTATAAAGGAATTTATTACTGGAACTATTATGCCTGTGATTTTTCTGGAAATTGTGCTTTTAACAATACAAATTGGAGTTTATATGCAAATTCAGCTCCTTCTGTTTGGATTGATATTCCCGCTCCTGTTTATGTTAATTCAACTCCTTATGCTTTAGTGAAATATTATGATTCGGATAATGACAATGGAACAGTTATTATTAATTGGTTTTTAAATCAGATTAATGTAGAAAATGACACTTTTACAAATGTTTCAAGTGGAGCTCTTTTATCTGTAACATTAACTCCTGGAATTGACCTGTATCCTAATTGGAACATAACCTTAAATGTTTCTGCAAATGACTCTTCTGGGATTTCTCCAACTATAACGCAGTGGAGCAATGTAATCTGGCAAAATACTGCCATTGACAAGTTAGGGAACAATTCAATGAAATCTATATTTTGCGACTCTGATTTTTGCTATGGTGGAGATGATTCTGGAAATTTCCTGAAAATAAACAAAACTTCTGGTGTGCATATTTATAATGGCTCAACTTCTACAATAAAAATAAGTGGAGACGATCTTCACTCAATTTATTGTGATAATACTTTTTGCTATTTGAGTGATGATAGTTCTATTAATGGTCGTTTTTTGATGATCAATAAGATAACAGGAGTTATTATTTATAACAGCACAAATGCACCGCAACCCTCAAATATCGCAGTAGATTCAATTTATTGTGACTCTGACTTTTGCTATGGTTTTGATCATAATGGTTATTTTCTTAAAGTAAACATGACATCAGGAAGGCATATATTCAATGTAACTACAGGGTACATAAGTAGACCAACTACTAGTTATAGTTATGAAATTACTTGTGACTCTGACTTTTGCTATGGTTTTGATCATAATGGTTATTTTCTTAAAGTAAACATGACATCAGGAAGGCATATATTCAATGTAACTACAGGGTACATAAGCAGGCCAGCCAATCTTAATACTCAATCAATATACTGCGACTCTGACTTTTGCTATTCAGGCGACGATCTTTCATATTTCATTAAAGTAAATAAAACATCAGGAAAACACATATTTAATTTAACAACAGGGTATATCTGTTATCCCGGAGCTAATGCATTAACTGTAGGGATTTCCTGCGATTCTAATTATTGTTATATGGGAGACGGAGGAGGCTATTTCTTGAAAGTTAATAAGACATCTTGCCAGCAAGTTTTTAACAGAAGTACAGGATATACTGTAAGGGCAACAACTTCCGATGTCAATGGATTTTACTGTGATGACAATTATTGCTATTTTGCAGACAGCTCAGGATATATCACAAAAGTTTATAAAAGCGGAGTTATAAGCACGCAGACAGCAGCCAATATTCCTAATATAAATATTATCTATCCTGTTAGTAATGCAAATTACACTATTAATGTTTCTGCTTTAAACTATACTGTTGCTGCAACTAACTTAGATTCTTGTTGGTATTCTACAAATTCTGGAGCAATAAATTCAACTAACTTACCTGCAGGTGTAAATTTTACAGATGTTACAAGCACAGAAGGATGGAATAATTGGAGTGTTTATTGCAATAATAGCTATACAAGACAGGCTTCAGTAAGTTTCTATAAAGACACAACTGGCCCAAATGTAACTTTAAATTTGCCTATTGAAAATTATACTGCTGCTATTGTCGGCTCTGTTAATATAAGTTTTAATTGTTCTGCTTCTGATAACTCGCCTTTAAAAAATATAAGTTTGTACATCACTAACAGAACTAATGGGAACTTTGCATTAAATAGAACAACCAATATATCGGGGACTATCAACTCGAGTAACTGGACTGTTTTAAACATGGCTGTTGGAAATTATACATGGAATTGTTTAGCTTATGATTCTTTAGGAAATTCTAACTGGGGGATTAATAGGACAATATGGATTAACACAAATATTGCCCCTAATGTAACTTTAAATTACCCTTTAAATAATACTCTTTTAAACAAGAAGACTTCTATATTGCTAAATGCGACTATCTCTGATTATAATGGCTATGCGGATAATTTTACTGTTTGGTTTTATGGTGGATATCCAAATGGAACCTATGCTCTGATTAATAGAACTTATAATATCACAAATGGAACTGCCGTAACTTTTAACTGGACTATAGGAAGTTCAGGAAGATATAATTGGACTGCTATTGCAAACGATGGTAAAGCAAATTCAACAAATTATTTCTTTTACTTTAATTTAACTAATTTCAGCATAAGATGTGAGGCAGGGGGCCCATATCAACAAAATGCATTGGTCTTAGTTCAAGGGACTATTTTAAATGACTCAATTGTTGTTCCTAATTATGCCCTTAATGTAAGTGTATATAATTCTAACTTTAACAGCACTCAGAATTTAACAACAGCAAGTGACGGCGGATTTGAAACCAGTTTTGCAAACCTAAGTGTTGGCAGCTACACTTTAAATGCAACTGCCACTTACAGAAGCTATAATGAAACTTGCCAGGATACATTCCAAATTGGGGGTCCAGCTTCCCTTGTTCTAGACAAAATAATAAACATTCACAATGTCACAAACACAACAATTAACTACAATATAACCTTAAGAGTCACAAACAAGGGTTTAAGTGATGCAACCTCTTCTATCTTAACAGACCCTGATTCAACTAACTCTCCTTATAATTTAGAAAATATTTCTGCTAACTCCTTTGTTTCAAGAAGTTATATTAAAGAATATACTAGGAATTCAACAACATATAATATAACTCTTACAATTGCAAGAGTCAATGCAACTGACTCTTATTCTGGAAATGAAGTTTTCTCTAACTCAAGTGAAATTCTTTTAATTCTTCCTGCTTCTGAAACAGGACAGCAATTAATATTAACTAAGAATGCATATTACAATTCTGAGAGTTCAACTCATGTAAATTATACTTTAACCATTGATGTTGTGAATTCTGGAGGGGTTGATTTAACTGATATAAGCTTAATAGACTCTGATTTAAGTATCAATGCAAATATAAACTTGAACAGGACACAGAACTATAATTCTTCTTCATCAATTATAGTTGACAAAGCAGCTTCAAATACAAATAAGCTTTTTGTAAAAGCAACTGCAACTGTCAATTCACTTAGTTATGAATCAAATCAAATAAGAGTCAGGATTCCTGGATATGGGGGTCCTGCCGATGCTATTGTAAATGCACCCGCCTCTGTTTCAGCTTCAACAAGTTTTGATAATGCAATAACTATTGAAAACCAAAATCCCGACATAGGGCAGGATTTTGTTATTAATTACTGGATTACTAATGAAGCAGAAACAGTTAATTACAGCTCTGGGGAACAGACAATTTACGTTGCTGCTTCAGGAAATTCCAATTTAACAGCTATTTTAACTTCCCCTTCAATAGCTGGGAATTATAGATTAAGAGCATTAGTTAGCTGGACTGGAGGAACAGCCACTTCTTATGATAGTTTTACAGTGATCTCAACAACAGAAACTTCAACTACACAAACTCCTTCTTCAGGAGGCGGAGGAAGCATAACTGGAAATGTAATAGACATAATTGTTTGCAATCCTCCTTATATCCGATATGGAAAAGAATGCTGTCTAGACAAAAATAATAACAGCATTTGTGATAGTGATGATGTTGCTGAAGAAATACAAGGAGTAAATTGGATAGCTGAAAAAGGAGAGAAGGTTGAATTTAGGATTATTCGGGAAGATTCTGTCAAGAATCATTCATTAGAAGTTATTGACTTAAAAGAAGACAGGGCAACAATAAAGATTTATTCTGATTTAATTTTAAATGGGAATTTAAGTATAACTGCTAATGCAGTTAATTCTGAAAATGAGGATATTATCTTAACGCTTTATATTGGAGAGGAAAAGAAAATTGATTTAGACGGGGATGGAAACTATGATTTGATGATTAGGCTGGAGGAGATTAAAGATAATCAAGCGCATTTTTATCTTGAGCCCATAAAAGGAAAAATAGAAATTGAAAAACCAGAAATTCTTGAAGAAGAAAAACCAGAAAAAATTAATATCTCCTCTTATAGTAAAATTTTGATAATTCTGCTCGGTATAATTTTAATTTTGATGATTATAATTGTAGCAAAAAAAGTTAAGATCTTAAGTTTAATTAGTTTAAAGAGAAGTACCAACTTCTATTCAGCAGTTGGTGGCTGGCTAGCAAGCAAGATACAAAGAATATCTTATAATCTTAAAATAAAAAATAGGGACCCCACCAGGCTAAATAATATAATTGGGATGGAAGTCTTATCCTCTGAAGGAAACTTAATTGGCAGAGTAAAAGAGAGTTATATAGAAGATAAAAATCCAAAAGTTTATGGCTGGCTCATTGAAGTTAATAAAAATATTGCTAAAAAGATTGGAAAGAAACTTATTTTAGTTAGACATAATGCAGTAATATCAATAAAGCAGATTATGATAATAGACAAAAAAGTTTTAGAGTATCTGGATAATTTGATTCAGGAAAAGTAGGAAATATTTTAAACTAGAAACTAATCATCACAAACTATATTCTGGTTCTTTCTCAGGCTCAGAGGGAATATCTCTTAAAGTTAGGATAAAAATGAAAATATAGGGGAGGGCACTTCAGATGGTGGGAACCATCAGTTTTTTAGAATTAAGAGTTTGTCGCTTTAGTCTTTCGTCGTGGGGGATTTCCGTCGTGTTTTTGCTTCTTTTTTATGAAAAGAAGATCAGTTAAGGGTGGGCTTCATAGAGAGTAGTTGACACTAATTGCGATTACTTTTTATTCTTGAAATAAATCACGAGAGCAATAATCAATAAGATTAAGAATCCCCCAATGATAAAAATATATAACTTGTTTTTGAAAGAGGAGATATTCTCTTTTGTATCTTTCCCAGATTCTTCAGATTTGTCATCTGAATCTTCTTGAACAATTTGGTCTTGTTGAGGAGAGATTTTTTCATATATGCTGGAGAGGGTTATATTTGCTTTAGTATTATTGATGGAGTTGAGTTTAACTAATAGGTCATAGTATAAATCGTTATTAATCTCAAACTTTTTTGTCTCTCCAATTAAAAGTGTTGCTATTTGAGGAGTACTATTTATAATAATCACAACATTAGTGCTAGTTAAATTACTTAGTGTAAGCGTATGATTCTGATTATTAACGCTGAACTTTATCTTTTCTCCTTTCACAAGCACTTTTGAATAGCCCTGAGATAACTGCGCAGCAGAAATAGTATAATCACTTAAACCACCACCTCCGCCTGATGAAGAGCTACTTTGTGAAGATGTTGCAGTAATTACACTTCCTTTAACACTTGGCTGAGTTCCTGAGAAATGAGGCAATCTTATCCAAATTCTATTGTTTGTTGTATCAATATAACATGGGTTAGTTGAATTTAGTTCTGATTGGTTTCTTGTACAATTATTTTCTCCCATTAATGTTTGCCATTCAGAAGGATGAGTAGAATAGTGGGAGTAATTTCCAGCTAATGCACTTCCATTTGTACCATTAACAGTAGAGTTCCACATAACATTCCAATTTTCATCATATAATATCGGAATAGACATATTTACATCTGCATTTTCATTTAACCCTGTCTGGCTTGTGCTTCCTTGTGTGTAAGGCATAGAAATTAAAACATAGTCATAAATAGTAGGTCCATTACTTCCAAATCTCATTGCAGTATCAAAGCTTCCAGAAGTAGATGTTGTTGCAGAGTCATCAAATAATGCATCAGGAGGCCCTGAAGCAAGCATATCAACATTAATATACTCAACTATTATCCCACTTGCTAATAAGCCCATCCTAAAGTTTAACTTTCCACCCCCTATTATAGAAGACAATGGATTAAAAGAATTTTCTGCATTAGGGTTCATACTTGCTGAATCAGCTATTACACATGAAGAATCAGGATTAGGAATATCACAAGTTGAATTTGAATTATATAAAGCCACCCGAACATTTGCCCTAATATCGCTTCCATCTATATCTCCTGGATTAAATGTAGTCATAGTAATATTTGAGTTATTTAGAATTTGCGTAGCAGTTCTTGTTGAAATTGATTTCGGAGAATAAGATTGCGAAAATATATTTATTTCTTTGACTGAAGCATTTAAGAGGGGCATATAAAAACTTGCATTTCCAGAAGATAAATCCGTCATAAATGTGAATTCTCTTGCACCATAGTTAGTGTAGTCAACTTTCACTTCTAAATGAGCATTTAAATTTGAGATAATGCTTCCTGAAGAGTTAATTAAATTAAATTGCTGTTTTGCTGATGAGATATTTACACCAGTCCATGTTAATGCATCATTCAAGGTAATGTTGCTGTTTGATGAGCCCCAATCTGTAGACATTAAAGGATACATTGTGAAATTTAATCCAGTTGTAGAATCTGAATAGCTCAAACTTATATTTTTATAACCTCCATAATAACTGCTCCCATTTCTTGCTGTTGCAAATAAAATATATGTTGCAGATTCGGCTGGTCCTGGGAGAGTGATATTATAAAAGCCAGAAGTTAAATTGTAGATATCACTTTGCCCATTATTCCATGCACTCATATTATAAGGCATCCCCGCACTTGCTCCTAAATAAATCATATTTCCAGGCTCCAATAAATAAGGAACAACTTTAAATTCATTCCAATTTGCAAAGTTACTCCCACTTGAATTTTGAATATATCCTGTTAATCTAATTAAATTATCCGTTGCATTAAATGTCTTCTGCACTGTATGGGTAGTTACATTATATGTGGATAATCCCGCAACGATATTATAAGAAGAAGATGAGCTAAAATTATTCCAATCAAAACTAATAGGCATTGCTTGATTAGGGTAAATCATCACAGAATAATTTCTGTCTCTTGGCACGTATATAACTGCTTCTGAAACAGCAGTATTAAATCCTTCTTGTATGGGATATCCTAATTTTGTATCTTTAACTTGATATCTGAAATTTATCCTGCTCCCAGTCCTATTAATCGCTGTAATATTAATTGTTCCTGCAGGCTTTAAATAAAAATTGATTCCAGTAGTATTTGCAAATTCTCTATAAGGGAAAGTTGGTAAAGATTGTCCTATGTAATCAATTGCGCCTGTTGTTGAATTTGTTTGAGTTATAACAGGTTTATACATCCAATTTGAATTTTCAGCAACAGTTAAATTAAACCATCCAGAAGCATTTGATGTTGTTGAATTTGCTCCAATAAGACTCATTCCTGTTGGTCCACCCATCTGCCATATAGTAATATTTACTAATGTGTTATTTAAAGCAATTCCATCAACATTGCGTATTGTTCCATTAAATTCCCATGCACTAACAAAACCTGAACTAATAAAAAAGAGGAAACATACCAAACTTGTAAAAATCAATCCCCTTTTCATCTTCTTTTCTCATTTTTATTTAGGGAGGACTGTTTATAAATCTTTGTTTTTCGTCTGCCCAGTGATTGCAAATTCTCTTAAAGTTAGGATAAAAATGAAAATATAGGGGAGGGCACTTCAGATGGTGGGAACCATCAGTTTTTTAGAATTAAGAGTTTGTCGCCGTCGTTCGTATGGGGGATTTCCGTCGTGTTTTTGCTTCTTTTTTATGAAAAGAAGATCAGTTAAGGGTGGG
>Ga0233422_10001388_pt1 | contig 10762 bp, 9 predicted proteins | sample Watercolumn_Mata_2_FD_182724 | JGI IMG/M metagenome (GOLD analysis project Ga0233422, IMG submission 182724) | Freshwater microbial communities from Lake Matano, South Sulawesi, Indonesia - Watercolumn_Matano_2014_110_MG | ecosystem: Environmental > Aquatic > Freshwater > Lake | place...
ATCGCAGGCACAGCTCATCGCAAAGACAGACTGGGACGTGGTCTGGCTGGCAAACGGCGAAAGCGTGCACGCCTTCGTCTGGCGTGAGCGCGCACAGTTTGCCGACCTGGCGCGAATTCGCATCACGCCCGCACGCGGATACGTCGTCGTGCCGGAGAATCTCGTCGCGCTGATGCAAGAAAAAACGCGCCGCCTGCCGCATCTTGCGGACGCGTTTCACGAAGCAGGGTGGGATTTCGTGCGCGTACCGTTTGTGGAGAAATTGTTGGCGCAGGAAAAAGTAGAACAGAGCGACATCGCGTTGATGGTGGGGTTGATGCCGCCAGCCGGGGAAGAGAAAGCGCAATTGGAATTGTTGTAGTTGCTGATTGTTTCTGGGTGCAATGGGAGAGGCGTTGCGCAATCTCCAACGCGGTGATGACCGCATAACTCGAACGCTGAGCCATTTCGAGAGCTGCACCTATCGAACCACCAAAGGTAAATAGAGCAAGCGGGAAACGTCGGGAACAGATTGCCCAACCAATTTCATCAAATAGGAATCGAAGTTGTTCGTGCCGGTGGCTGCGGCGGTTTTGTTGTCAGTGCCGCCATCCGTGTTGAAATTTACCGTGTTTTGGAACGAGCCAGCCAGGTAGATATTTCCGGTGGAATCAAAGACCGCTGGTGTATTGTACGTCTGATACCCTGAGACACCCCAAGTCTTAGCCCACTGCGTTGTGCCGAAGGGAGCCATTACGGCAACGTGAGCATAGCCATATTTTAAGCCGAAATTTGGATCCGCTGGATTATTGGGTGTACCCCAAACCCATCCCGTGGCATAGATATTGCCGGCTTTGTCCAATGTCAAGCCGGTGACCGCTTCATCGGTGGTTCCACTCCAGATGCTAACTCCCTGTAAAGTTCCACTCGCATTGTATTTGCTGATAAAGCCGTCGTGAAACCCTGTAGTGGATATCATCATCGGTACACCGAGCGGATCTCCGTTGAAATTGCAATTGGTGCAGTTGAACCGCCCCCCCGCATAGACATTGCCCGCTTGATCGGTGAGCACGCTCCCGCAAGCGTCATCGGAATTCAAACCACCCCAGGTTCTGACCCACTTGAACTTGCCCTGCGAATCGAACTTGCTCAGGAACACGTTCACGTATTTCCAGTCCGTTGAGGGATCGCCGCCGTGCGGGTGGCCTAAACCTGCAGGTCCGCCCTCCGGATCGAAGTTCAAGTCAAGGTCAGTACTGCCATACATTCCGCAAACGTAGACATTGCCAAGATTGTCAACGGTCACCATCGTGCCATCGTCATATCCGTGCCCACCCCAGGTATTGTTCCACACAAAGTTGCCATTCAGATCGAATTTGCTGAGGAACGCGTCGTAAAAGCCGTGGTTGTAACGGAGAGCAGGATGAGCGGGATCGTTCTGATTGAAATCTACTGGGATCGTGTTCGTATAGGTTGACCAATCTCCCTGCACATACACGGCGCTGTTTGCCCGATCGATCGCAATGCTGTAACCTTCACCCCCTGTCGTTCCGCCCCAGGTATGAACCCATTGGGTCGCTCCAGAGGGATTGAATTTGGCGACAAAGATATTGTTATCCGGGCCGTAAAGGAGCGGAGGCATAGCATTCGAGGTAAAGATGAAACCCGATCCAAAGTCAACCGTGCCTTGATAGAGTCCGGCGACGTAGGCGTTGCCGCTACTATCCACGACAACCCCACTTGCTGCATCGCGACCGACGCCACTGCCCCAGGTTCTGACCCACAGAAAATTGCGGTTGGAATCGAACTTGATGAGAAAAGCATCCACCGTGTTGCTGTTCGATGTCACAATGGCGTTGGGGTGCAGGTGGGCGGGATCAAAGTCTACCGTGCGTTGAAACTGGCCTGACACAAAAATATTGCCCGCGTCATCGATCGCGACGCGGGTGGCAGGGACGGAAGCGCCAGCACCGCCCCAGGTTTTCACTCCGCTGTACACCGGCGGGGTGTAGGCAGCCGTAGCACGCAGAGCAGGTGCCGAGGAGAAGAAAGCGCCTGGGGCATCTTGGTTTTCGGCACGAACAATTCTTCGATCGAAATTCAATATCAGGATGGGCGGAACCAGTCCGATGAGCAAGATGACGAGGAGCCCAAATCTGTTGAATGAACAAGATCTGACGCCCAGGACGCTTTTCAAAGGAAGCGTGTTGACGCGGGGGCGTTGTGATCTGCGCATAGGACACCTCTCGAAAAAGAGACCAAGACCGGATTGCGATAATAACAGTCTAGGACTCTAAACCAAGAAAGTCAATAGGACAAAAGACACGGCTGGTTTGACACTAGGAACAGCGAGGTCTACTTGAGTTCTTCCAGCATCTTCCGCACCACCTCCGCCAACTGCGGATGCAGCGCGGTCAAATCTGGGTTGCGCTCTCCTGACAAGATCCGGTTCAGCACGCGTCCGAGCTCACGCAACTCTGGCGCGAGATTGGACTGCGTTGCCATGCCGCGCGTGGCGCCGTGCATTTGCTCGGCGAGTCCGGCGGGCGCGTCGGGCTTGCACGCACGCGTGACAAGTTGGATAAAGTCCTCCAGCGAGACCATTTTGTCATCATCGTGCGGTGACTCTTCTATGGGCTTATTTGTCATCCGTCACTTTCCTAACACCACCTGCAACTCATCTCCCTCTTTCACTACATAGGTCGGCACGCCGCTGGCGATCAATTCGACCGCCGCGTGTTCAGTGTCAGCGTGCCCCCCAAACGTATTCACGTCAGCGAGGACGGCGACGATGCGCAAGCCGCGCCGCTTGATTTCGCGCAGCACCCTCACGTGTTCCAACTCGGCTGAGGCGGTGATCGCGACGAGCGTGTTGTTGCGCCCCAGGCGCGCGCCTTCGAGCGCAAGCACGTCGGCAAAACGGATCCGCCCTTCCGCGCGCAGGACCGCCAGCACTTGCAGCAGGCGCTGCAACTGCCGCTCGCCACGATCGGGTTGGACAATTTCGCGCTCGTGCCCGTACGCGACAAAGCCCACCGCGCGCTGGTGCCGCAAAAAGTATTTCGCGAGCGACGCGGCAATCGTCACACCGTACTCTTCCGTACTGGGCGGCAAGCGCAATTGCTGACTGGTCAACCAGAGCGGCGATTGGTCGTGTTCATTCCAGACATCTTCGTGCCACAAACCTGCCTGAATCTCGCGTTCCATGTCGAGGTAAATCCACACGTCCGCGCTCGGATCAAGTTCGAATTCCTTGACGATCAGTCGTTCCATCCGCGCGGTAGAGCGCCAATGGATGCGGTTGAACGAATCGCCGGGCGCGTACTCACGCGTGCCCGCCACGTTCGTCGTGATGTGATGCGTGCGGCGCTGCAGCGCTTCGCCGCCGGGCAGTTGCCCCTGCGCGGGCGCAAAGGTGAGCAGGTCAATCGTGGCTGGGTAGACAGTGATCGCACTCGTCATATCGCGCAAACGCCGATGGAAGATGAACAAACCGAACGGGTCGCCAGTCGCGAGGGTGATCGGTCCCATCCGAAATCGCCCGCGCCTTCGGCACACGGTTCGCACCGTCCAGCCCCAGCGCACGCGCGCGCCGAGCGCGTTCAGCACGCGGCTCGCGCGATGCATTGGCAAATCCGATTCGTCGCGGATTTCGATCCAGATTTTCGTCAAACGCCCGGTATTGTGCGAGAGGAATTGCTCCTCGACAAAGCGACCGACCTGGGAGCGCGGGGTGATCGTTTTGCGCTCCAGGCGAAACGTCGCGATGCTGTACGCCGCCCAGAACAATGAAAAGCACTCGACGGCGAGAATGAGGTAGGCGACGCGGAAAAAAATATCGCGCCCGGTTTGATACGCCAGCGCGGCAACGATGCCCCAGGCGAACAACAGAACCCAGTGGCGCGTCGTCACACGCAACGCACCGGAGCGCAGAGGAATCCACAGGGGCTGATCGCGCCGGAGGATGCGCCGCGCGCGGTGAAGAAGATTCTCTGCAGAGACCATCGGGTTATCTGAGCGCAAGTTTGTCGCCGGGCTCATCCTGAGCGGGTGGCGGCTTGGGTGTTGGTGGGGTTTGGTCAATGTCTTTGTAGGGAGCGTCCGGTGGGGCAGCCGGCTCGGAGGTCGCCTCAGTCGTCTCAGATGCGGGCGGGCGAGTGGCTGGCAGCGCCTGAACGTCGCCCTGATGCTGCAAGAGCCGATGATATTCCAGAAACCAATCAAGGAATTCGGCTCGGCTGCGGCGGGATTGATCTTGCTGGCGACGCTCGCGGTGCGCCTCACGCCGACGAAAGATCTCTTGCGTCGCCCATTGCGGGTTTGAGACGGATTTGAAAACCAATTGCCCTTGCCCGCCGGCAGTTTCGATGACCAAGTCCCCAAAATTAAAGAGGTTAGCCAGCAGGTTGGGTTTCTTGTACGAAACATTCTGAACCCGGTCCAGCGTCGTCTCCACCGAGCGCTCGCGGAGCCGAAATGGACTGCGCTCCAGATCGAGGATGCGATCGTCGGTCAATTGATAAATGTCATTGTGCCAGTCTTCGTAATAGTACCAGACCAGAAATCCTGCCACGTTGATCACGATAAACCACAGCGCCAAATACAGCAGCCGCGCGAGGTCGGACAACTGCTGCCAAGCAGGGATCAAAATCGCAAAGCCGCCCACGACAATCAGCGCGAGAACGCCAACCCATCTACCTGTCCGCGAAATGAGATCGAACCAATGCTTGCGCCACGTGATCCTGCCTTTTTCCTCGATTTGCAGACCGAGCAGTTCGTTCAACCGTTTTCCGGCGGCGCTCCGCCGCCGCTGCCGGATCGGCTGGAGAGGCGGCGCGGTGCGCGGAACGCGCACGGCAGGCACCGGCGCGGCTTGCCCGGCGACGGCGGGCGGTCGAATGTATTTCTGTAACTCTTCGCGAATGTCCGCGCGCAGGCGTTCGCGTTTTTCGGAATGTGCGCGCGAACGGACGCTCTCCAGTTGCTCGAAGACCTTTTGCCGGATCCGCAATTTGCGCGGCGTGTACGTAAAGTTGATGTCAATCTGATGTCCTGCCGTCTCGATTCGAATATCGCTGAAATCGAAGAGGCGCGCCGCCAAACTGAATGCGGTCTCTTGCACATCCGCCACCTGCTCGATTGGCGCTTCCTCGCGCTCGTCCACCAAGAGCGCCACTTTTTCCAGATGGACTATGCGTTTGTTCGTGACGATCAAATAGTCGTTGCTCCAATCCAGAATCGTCCAGCCGAGTGAACCCGCGATCCAAATCGCGAGGACGCCCCACAAGATCAAGCTCGCCGAAGCCAAGAAGGAGAACGCGCCCCGCGTGACCGTATCAAAGCCGGATGACAAGCTAGCCAGGAACAACAAGCCGACAGCCACCAGCACCGGCAAGCGCAGCATCATGACCAGCGCCAAATGATGGCGGCGTGTATGTACGACGACGTATTCGCCCGGCGCAAGCCAATCAAAAGTCCGCTTCGCGAGTTTCTCCTGGATATCCTTGCGAATTGTGAGCTGCTCTTTGATCTCCGGATGCCCGTCGAGGAATGAGTCGAACTCATCCTTATGCAAAACCAGTAACTCTGCCGTTTCCGAGAATACGTCCGTCGTGGCGTCGTGATGAACCCCGGTCAAGATGGACGTTTCCCCAAAGATGCGCGGCGGTTTATAGTAATCCAGCACTCGTTCCTCACCGCGCGCGTTCACGGTGCGCACGCGCAACATCCCAGCGTGGAGGATGTAAAACGCGTCGCCGGGCGCACCTTGGGTGAAAATCACATCCCCCAACTGATAGCGCTCGTGATGAAACAATGGGGCAAGGCGCGCCAAGGCTTGCACGTCCAATGTGGAGAACAACGAAATCTGCCGGAGCTGCTCGATCGGGATCATAGTTGTTCCTTCAACTTTTGCGCCGCCGCGCGCGTCATCCCTTCGATCGTCAGCAATTCCTCAAGCGACGCGTCGCGGATTTTTTCGATAGACCCAAAGTGCGCAAGCAGGGCGCGCCGCCGCCGCGGACCGATGCCGGGAACGGCATCCAGTTGCGACGCAATCCCGACCCTGGCGCGCAGTTTGCGATGATACGTGATGCCGAAGCGGTGCGCTTCGTCGCGGATGCGTTGGAGCAATTTCAGCGCTTCTGACGATTGGGGCAACCGCAGCGCTTGATCGCGGCTGGGGACGAATACCTCTTCCTCTTGCTTCGCCAGCCCGATCAGGTTGACCCCTTCAATGCCCAACTCGCGCAGCACTTGATCTGCCGCGCTCAATTGCCCCTTGCCGCCGTCTACGATCACCAAGTCCGGCATCCTCTTCCAGGAATCGTCTTTGCCGGGGAGACGTCCGCTGACCGCTGACGGCTGACCGCGCTCCTTGTCTCCCTCCCTCCCTGGCTCCTGGTCTCCCGCGCTCCCTGGCTCTTCTGCTCCCCTACTCTCGTCAACCAGCCGCTTGAACCGCCGCCGCAGCACTTCCTGCAGACTCGCAAAATCGTTCGCGCCTTCAACCGTCCTGATTTTGAACTTGCGATAATCGCTCTTCTTCGCCGCCCCGCGCTCGAACACGACCATTGCGCCGACCGAGTTCGTGCCTTGCGTATTCGAAATGTCGTAACATTCCAATCGCAGCGGCGGATTGCGCAGCCCCAGCGCCTCCTGCAATTCCGCAACCGCGCTCATCTGTTTGGTCTCGTCCGCCAGCCACTGCGCTTTGAGTGCGGCGAGCGTGACGCGTGCGTTTTCTTCCGCCATGGTCAAGAGTTCTTTACCCTGTCCGGCGCGCGGCACTTGCAGCACCACTTTTTGTCCGCGCGCGCGGTTCAGCCACTGCTCGATGATCTGCGCCTCGTCAATCGTATCCGGCAGCAGAATCTCCGGTGGCACGTACGCGGCTTCATCATAAAACTGTTTGACGAAGGAAGACAAAACCTGATCGGCATTTTCCCCTTCCGTCCCTTCGAGGACGAAATATTCTCTGCCGAGCAGTTTGCCGCCGCGCACAAAGAACACTTGCACACACGCCGCGCCGTCGTCGCGCGCGAACGCGATTACGTCCTGGTCCACCGTTACAGTTGAGACGACTTTTTGATGCTCGGCGATGTGCGCGAGTGCCTGCAACTGATCGCGATAGCGCGCCGCGCGTTCAAACTCCAATCGCGCTACCGCTTCGTCGAGTTTAGCGCGCAGCGCGGCGGTGACCTCTTCGGTCTTGCCCTGCAAGAACAGGCACAGCCGATCGATCATCGCGCGGTATTCTTCGCGCGATGCCGCGCCAATGCACGGCGCAAGGCACAAACCAATATCAAAGTACAGGCACGCGCGCTTGTCCCGTCCGGCAATTTCGCGGTCGCAGGTGAGGTACGGAAAAACCTTGCGCAGCGTATCCATCGTTTCGTGGACTGCCCAGACCGCCGTAAAGGGTCCGAAATAGCGCGCCCCATCATTGTCCATGCGCCGCGTGACGTAGACCTTGGGAAACGGTTCTTGCCACGTGACCTTGATGTACGGATATCGCTTGTCGTCCTTCAGCCGCACGTTGAAATGCGGCTTGAATTTCTTGATGAGGTTGCATTCGAGGACGAGCGCTTCCAGTTCCGTTTCGGTGATGATGAATTCGACATCGCGAATCCGCTCGACCAGCCGCCACACTTTGGCGTCCTGGCCGTATGGCGCGTGAAAGTACGAGCGGACGCGGTTCCGCAAATTGATCGCCTTGCCGACGTAGATGATGGCGGCGCGTTCGTCTTTCATCAGATAGACGCCGGGATTCGTCGGCAGGGTATCGAGGATTCTTTGGAGTTCGGGGCGGGATTCGAATTTCATTCTGCGGTTGCGCGCGCTTCAAGAAAATCGGCGAATATCGAGAGTTCGTCGCGCAAGCACTTGAATAGCGGCGCGACATCTGCCACCAGTTTGCTAGTTTGTTGCGCATCCAAATTGAATGTGTAAATGTGACGCACCCCGTGACGGAAGCCACGGAACTTGTCTCGCGCGCGTCTGGACACTTCCGAAATGACTGCCGGGCGAATACCAGGCAGTTCTCCTTGCATTTGAACCAACAATCCTTGATGCCATTCAGATCCTTGTGGCTGCTTTTTATCAATCGTCGCCGCGACCAAAAAGAATAGACGCTCCAATCCTTCATAGAATCCGTGGAGATTGAGCGCAACGCCGTCAAGGTAGGCGTCATCCCGCGTTGGTTGGAATCGGTTCCATTGGGATTGGATGCGTTGAACAACTTGTTCGATGTCTTGCAACTCAGCGCGGATGCGTTCGGCTAGATTTAGTAATTCGTTGTTCATACATCAACGCCTTCCCGTCGGATTGTCTTGACAATGTGTGGGCGCGCAATGGCTGGATCCACGAGGTTGATGTCGAAATCAACTCCAACCGTGTTGACGTCCGCGACTGCTTGAAAAAAATCTTCCGGCGCGATGCCCCACACCGCGATATCTATATCAGAACGTTCCGAATACCACAGATTGTGCGCGAGCGATCCGAACACGACGACGCGCGTCGCGCCGAAGCGTTCGCGCAAAACACGCGCAGCTTGACGCGCCTGTTCCCACGCGCGCGCGCGGACTTTGGGAGGCCACGTGGGTGGACGAATGCGCCCTGGATGGTATTGTTTCCACTCTTCCGGCGTTAATTCCAGTGCGGTCTTTGCCATACGCCTCCTCAAATTGCTCTTCGCCGACGAAAAAACACAAACCACATCACGATCACCGCGAGCACGAACCCGATCACGGCGGGAACAACGATAGCGACCAACGACACGCCTGCCGACACGACATCTTCGCCAGTGCTGACGAATGCATTGCCCAAGCCGCCCGTGCTCGCGGTGACGACCGGACGCGCGGTGGACTTGACCGCGTGCACGCCGAACGCGAGCACGAGTCCCATGACCGCCGCGAGAACCGGATGCACATCGAGCGCATTCGTGCTGGCGGCGAACAAGATCGCGCCCGCCGCCGGACGGACGAAAGTCTGAATCACGTCGTTGAGCGTATCTGCTGCCGGAATCTTGTCCACGATCACTTCAATCGCCAACAAAACAATCAGCGCGACGGTCACCCACTCGTTCGCTAGAATATCGAATGGCGGATTGAGTTTGATCCAATCGGTGTAACGCGCGGTCAGCGCGACGATCAAGAGTGGAATGTACGCGTTCAAGCCGGAGGCGGACGAAAGCCCCAAGGCAGTCAGGATGCTCGATATGGCTGTGATCATCTTGGCAATGATTATACCACAATCAGCCTGATACTCAATGGTGCGGAGTTGCCCATACCCCATTGACAGGAGCATCTATCTGTGCTACACTTGAAATGTAATAAGATGTATTAAGACCTTTGGTTCTCTCGCGAAAGGCTATTTCCCTTTGAGAATCGAGCGCGATAGTACTGTCCCGCTATACCAGCAACTGGCGGGAACCCTGCGGCATCAGATCGAAAGTGGAAAACTCAAGCCCGGGACGATGCTGCCTCCGGAGAGCGCACTGACGAGGAAATTCCAGGTCAGTCGCATCACGGCGCGTCAAGCCCTCGACTTGCTGACAGAGGACGGGCTGATCGTCCGCAAGCAAGGTAAAGGCACTTTTGTCTGCCTCCCCACAATTCGGCAGGATTTGCGCTCCTTGGAAGGATTTGCCGAACTGATGGCGACGCAGGGCGCACAGCAAGTCATGCAAGTGATCGCGTTCGATGTTGTGCCTGCCGATCACCAGGTGGCTCAATCGCTGAAGCTCTCCCCGGGCGAGCAGGTCTTGCGGATCAAGCGGCGTCACCTGCTGAAAGGGAACGCCATCGCATACGCCAGCATCTTTTTGCCGATCTGCTTGGGGCAATCCTTGACCCTCCATCAAGTCTCCACGACGCCGATCTACACTCTGCTGACCCAAAACGCGCACGTCGAGATCAAACGCGCTTCACAAATCGTGCGCGCCGTGAGCGCCGACCAGGACGCGGCGGCAATGCTCAAACTCCCCCGCGGCGCGCCGGTGCTGATGATCGAACGCGTGACGTACTCCAGTACAGACAAACCCGTGGAATATATTTTGTTCTTCTTTCGCGGAGATTCATACGAATTGGTCGCCGAGTTGCATCGCGAGCCTGCCAAGAACACCTTGTGCCGCGCGGAGGACTTGGGGCACTTTGCATCGGACAGTTAGAGCAATTTCTGCGATCTACCCATGGAGGTTGAAATGAAAGGCGTTCGCCTATCTGAGTTGACCTGGCAACAAGCCGCTGACGCCGTCAATACCCACCCGGTTGCCGTCATTCCCATCGGCGCAGGCACCAAGGAACACGGACCGCATCTGCCTTGCGGCACCGATCTGATGGTGGTCGAGGAGTTGGCGCGCCGGGTTGTTCAAGTTTGTCCCGTGCTCTTGATGCCGGCTCTACCATATGGCTATTTTCCTGCTTTTGTTGATTTTCCCGGCAGCGTCTCGATTCAGCCGGATCATTTTATGGGTGTCGTCGGCGACATAATCCGTTCGCTGGCGCGGCACGGCACAAAGAAATTCTTGATTCTGGATGGCGGCGTTTCAACCAACCCGCCGATGCGGACGCTCGCGACGATGCTGCATAACGAATTAGGTGTTCAAGTCGCCTTGACCAATATCCTGGGACTGGGGGAACAAGTTGCCAAGGAGATTTCGGAACAGGAGTCCGGAGGACATGCCGACGAAATGGAAACATCGAATATGCTGGTCATTCGTCCTGACCTGGTGAAGATGGAGCGCGCGGTAAAAGAGACTCTGGGAGGCGCGCGCGGCGGGCGC
>Ga0233422_10001390_pt1 | contig 10748 bp, 9 predicted proteins | sample Watercolumn_Mata_2_FD_182724 | JGI IMG/M metagenome (GOLD analysis project Ga0233422, IMG submission 182724) | Freshwater microbial communities from Lake Matano, South Sulawesi, Indonesia - Watercolumn_Matano_2014_110_MG | ecosystem: Environmental > Aquatic > Freshwater > Lake | place...
CGACGGCTGCCCCCCCCACCAAAGCGCCCGAGGCAACCAAAGCCCCCGCCCCCGCTGCGGGCGCGCGCTTGGCGCTCGTCAAGAGTCGCGGCAAACTGATCTGCGGCGTGAACGACGCGCTCCCCGGCTTTAGTGCGCTTGACAAGGCGACCGGTCAGTTCGTCGGTTTTGACGCGGACTATTGTCGCGCGGTTGCGGTCGCCGTCCTGGGCGACGCCAAAGCGGTCGAGTTTCGTCCGGTGAACACCGCGCAACGTGGGCCCGCGTTGCAGACCGGCGAGATTGACGTGCTCATCCGCAACACGACCTGGACATCCAGCCGCGATACGTCCTGGGGTCTCTTTGCGCCGACGACATTCTACGACGGTCAGGGAATGATGGTCACCAAGAAACTTGGCGCAAAGACGCTGAAGGATCTGAAAGGCGCGACGATCTGCGTGCAAACCGGCACGACGACCGAGTTGAATCTCACGGATCAGATGCGCGCGTTGGGAGTGGATTTCAAACCCGTCGTGTTTGCAGACATTGACCCAACGTATGCGGCGTATCAGGAAGGACGCTGCGATGCGGTGACGAGCGACAAATCACAGCTGGCAGGCCGCCGAACGGCGATGAAGACTCCGGCGGATCATGAGATCTTGGAAGTGACAATGTCGAAAGAACCGCTGGGACCGGTCGTTCCGTTGGGGGACGATCAGTGGTTCAATGTCGTCAAGTGGGTGGTTTATGCCACGATTCAAGCCGAGGAATTCGGCGTCACTTCGAAGAACGTGGACGAGATGACGAAGAGCCCAAACCCCGACGTCAAGCGTTTGTTGACGGACGAAGCGTTGGCAAAGGGACTGGGCTTGTCAGCGGACTGGGTGGTGAAAGTGGTCAAAGCCATAGGGAACTATGGTGAGATTTACGATCGCCATCTGGGACCGAGCACGCCGTTGAACATCCCACGCGGTTTGAATCAAGTGTGGACAAAGGGCGGCTTGCTGTACGCGCCGCCGTACCGTTAGTTGCCAAGTGTGGACAAAGGGTGGCTTGCTGTACGCGCCGCCGTACCGTTAGTTGCATAGTCTCCTAGTCACGTAGTCGAATAGTCGCGTGGCCAGCCAAACTGACCACGCGACTATGTGACCATCAGACTATGCGACTAGACGACTACACGACCGCTCGACTACGCGACTACATCAGCAAGGGGGCTGACTTGCAACAACAATCCATGGCGCAACGTACCTCCGTTCCATTCTGGCGCGACGTCCGTGTGCTCACGGTGCTGAGCCAGATTGTCTTTGTGATCGTCCTCGCGCTGGTCGCCGGATTCTTTTACACCAACCTCACTTCGGCGATGCGGCAACGTGGCTTGGTCGCCGGGTTCGATTTCTTGCAGCGTGAATCCGGATTTGAAATCGGCGAAGGGCTGATCCCCTACAGACCCTCCGATCTATACGGTCACGCGTTCGTCGTCGGCGTGTTGAATACGCTCTTGGTCAGCGTCGTCGGCATTTTCTTCGCGACGATTCTGGGCGTGCTAACCGGTGTCGCGCGCCTGTCCTCCAACTGGCTGATCAATCGCATCGCTGCCACATATATCGAAATCATTCGCAATACGCCGCTACTGGTGCAGCTCGTCTTCATCTATTTCGGTGTCTTTGTCAAATTGCCGCCGATCCGCGATACGCTGGAATGGGGTGGCGCGTTCTTCGCGAATCAGCGCGGGGTATTCCTGCCGCGCCCGCTGCCTGCGCCGACGTTCGATGCGTGGACGAGTTTCGTTCTCTTCGCGGCGCTGGGTGCGTTCGCCCTCTGGCTTTTTCTGTCGCGCCATCCGAAATATCGTTACACTTTTTATCCGATCACCATTCCGTTGGCATGGTTGGTTGGGTTTCCCCTCGTCGGTTGGTTCCTCGTCGGACAAACGCCGGTCACTTTTGAAATTCCCGAGCGCGGCCGGTTCAACTTTTCGGGCGGCATCGCGCTCTCGCCGGAGTTCAGCGCGCTGTTGACCGGACTTGTCGTCTACACCGCGGCGTTCATCGCGGAGGTCGTACGCGGCGGTTTGCAGGCGGTGCGGCGCGGTCAAATCGAAGCCGCGCGCGCGATCGGTTTGAGCGAGGCGCAGATCTTGTACCTCGTCGTCTTTCCGCAGGCGATGCGCGTCATCGTGCCGCCGCTAACGAGCCAGTATCTCAACCTCGCCAAAAACTCGAGTCTCGCCATCGCGATTGGCTATCCGGATTTGTTCAACGTCGGCGCGACGATTGCGAATCAGACCGGGCAGCCGGTGCCGGTCATCATGCTGATTATGGCGACGTACCTCGCGATGAGTTTGACCACATCGGTGCTGATGAATATTTACAACGCGCGCATCCAGGTTCTAGAGAAATAAGGCAGAAGGATGAAAAATGACGACAATGGCTGATACGCTCGGACCGCCACGCGCCTCGGTAGGTATGCTGGGATGGTTGCGGAAGAACCTATTCAGCACGTGGTACAACTCGGTGCTGACGATTGTCTCGCTCTGGCTAATTTACACGGTCGTTGGTCAGTTGCTCGTCTGGGCGTTCACGACGGCGCGTTGGGAAGTGATCACGGCGAACCTGCGTTTGTTCATGGTTGGACCGTTTCCACCGGAGCAGGTGTGGCGCGTCTGGTTTGTGCTGTGCATCGTCTCGGTGATGATGGGGCTTTCGGCGGGTGTGTTCGGCGGAACGATGCGAACGTTCGCCGTGTGGCTCGCCGCGTCGTATGCGACGCTGATCGTGCTCGACCTGATCGCGGAGCAAGGTCGTCCTTTTGCTGATTTTTCGCGGCGTGTGGCAGAAGGTGGCGCGGGGCAATTCTGGGTCGCGCTGCCGGGCGTAGTGTGGCTTGCGGCGAATCTCGCGCTGCTTGCGCTCAGCTGGATCAGCGGGCGCGGGCGCGCGAAATGGCGCGCACGGATTATTTTCGCATGGCTCGGTTCGTTCTTCGTCACGGTTGCGCTGCTGCAAGGATACGGCAGGGGGACGTGGCTGCCGGAAATCGGCACGAATTTGTGGGGCGGATTGCTGCTGACGTTTATGCTCTCCGTCGTCAGCATCGTCGTCTCGTTTCCGCTCGGCGTGCTGCTGGCGTTGGGGCGGCGGAGCCAACTTCCGGCGATCAAGATTTTTAGCGTCCTCTACATCGAACTCGTGCGCGGGGTGCCGCTCGTGACGATTTTGTACATGACCCAAATCATGCTGCCGCTGTTTCTGCCGGGGCAATTGCGAATTGACAACGTGACGCGCGCGATGGCGGGAATGACGTTGTTCACCGCGGCATACATGGCGGAGAATGTGCGCGGCGGCTTGCAGGCGATTCCGACGGGGCAGATCGAAGCGGCGCATGCGGTCGGTTTGAACGACGCGCTGACGACGCTGCTGATCGTTCTGCCGCAGGCACTGCGGATGGTGATTCCTGCCACCGTCGGTCTGTTCATCAGTCTGTTCAAGGACACAACGCTCGCGGTGATCGTCGCGCTGCTGGAATTGCTCGGGGTTGGGCGTAGTGTGCTCGCGCAATCGGAATTTCTGGGATTGCAGATGGAAGTGTACATTTTCATCGCGGCGATCTTCTTTGTGTTCAGTTACGCGATGTCGTTCGCGAGTTATCGGGTGGAAGAGGCACTGGGGGTGGGCAAGCGGTAGCCCTCAATGAGCCAATTGACCAATGAGCCAATGAGCCAAAGGAGCAGAATATGGAAGTCGGAATGGTCAGCGGAATCCGCGATATGATTGTCGCCAAAGAGGTGCACAAGTGGTTTGATCGCTTGCACGTATTGAAAGGTGTGAGTCTCACGGTCAAATCCGGCGAAGTGGTCGTGGTGTTCGGTCCGTCCGGTTCGGGCAAGTCCACGTTCATCCGGACGATCAATCGGCTGGAGGAACATCAGCGCGGGACGATCATCGTGGACGGGATCGAGCTGACAAACGATATTCGCAACATCGCGGCGATTCGCCGAGAAATCGGGATGGTGTTTCAGCAGTTCAATCTTTTTCCGCATCTGACGGTGATCCAGAATATTGCGCTCGCGCCGATGTGGGTGCGGCGCTGGTCGCGCGAGCAGTCGGAGCAGATCGCGATGGATCTGCTGCGGCGCGTCGGGATTCCGGAACAGGCGCACAAATACCCGGCGCAACTCTCCGGCGGGCAGCAGCAGCGCGTCGCGATTGCGCGCGCGCTTGCGATGCAGCCCAAAATCATGCTGTTCGACGAGCCGACGAGCGCGCTCGATCCGGAAATGATCAAAGAAGTGCTGGACGTGATGACCCAGTTGGCGAAGTCGGGCATGACGATGATCTGCGTGACGCACGAGATGGGTTTTGCCAACGCGGTGGCGAACCGAATGGTCTTCATGGACGGTGGACAAATCATCGAGGAGGGGACGCCGGAACAAATCTTTAAAAATCCGCAGCAGGACCGAACGAAATTGTTTCTGTCGCAGATCTTGCATTGAGCGCGCAGAATGGACACGCCAGATGAAGAAGAACAGAAAGATCCGCAAATTGATCCGGAGCAAACCGACGATTGAAGGCGCCGGTGTCCACCTGAAACGGGCATTCGGTTTCGGCGAAACAGGTTTGTTCGACCCGTTTCTTCTGCTCGACGACTTTCGTTCGGACGACGCGCGGTATTACCGCGCGGGGTTTCCCTGGCATCCGCATCGCGGCATCGAGACAATTACCTACATGCTGGACGGGACGGTCGAACACGGCGACAGCCTGGGGAACCGGGGGGTGATCGCGCCGGGTGAGATCCAGTGGATGACCGCCGGCAGCGGCATTATCCATCAGGAAATGCCGCACGGAGACGCAAAAGGTCGAATGGGCGGTTTCCAATTGTGGGCTAATCTCCCTGCCTCTCACAAAATGATGGACCCGCGCTATCGTGACGTGAAAAAGAGTCAGATTCCAGAAATCACCACGGCGAATGGCACGACCATCAAGATCATTTGCGGTACGGTTGGGCGAACGCAGGGTCCGGTGCAGGATATTGTCACTGCTCCCGAATATCTCGACGTGACTGTGCCAGCCCAATCCGAGTTCATTCACGCGACCCAGCCCGGGCATACGGTTCTCGCTTATGTCGTCGAAGGGAAGGGATACTTTTGCCAGCAGGAGGATCCGTTTACCTACGAGATCGAAGGGGCAAGCTATTTCGATACGCAGCGAAATCCTTTTGTGTCGAACACGAGCCTGGTCTTGTTCGACGACGGAGAACAGCTTATTGTCACAACCGAGAACGAATCGGTGCGGTTTCTGCTTGTCTCCGGCAAACCGTTGCGTGAACCGATTGCTTGGTACGGACCGATTGTGATGAACACCCGCCAGGAATTGCAGACTGCTTTCGAGGAATACAACAACGGAACCTTCATCAAGCACAGACCGGCGTGAGTTCTTGGGTGAATGAGGAGCGTGATGCAGGATCGGACTTATGTGATCGCGATCGTCGTCGTCCTGGCGATCTGTTGTCTAGGAATGTATGTCGCCGTCTCAGGTTATCTCAACAGCAACCCTGGCGCGTTCCACAATATCGTGTCCAGTTTCCAAGGCACGCCGGTCGTCATTGCGATCAGTACCTACACCCCTGTGCCAACGCAGCCCAGCGCTGCCTTGCCGAAGACGCCGACGATCGCGGCGGTGCCATCCCCGCTCGGCGTGCTGCAGACGATCACTGCCGCCGCGACGATTGTCATCCCCACAATTGCGCCGCTTGCCACGCGCCCTGTCGCTTCGCCGACGGCAACCGGCGCGCTCGGTTTGCCGTCCTGCGCGGGTTTTGCGTTTTGTCCCCGTGGAGGCGAGCCGGATTTTGCATTGGGGTTCGGCGGGGAATCATGCCCGCGCAATTCGATCATCGGGCGGGTGGTCGGTTTGGATGGGCGCGGACTTCGAGATAGGACTATACGCTTTATCAATCCCTTGGGGCAAACCGGCTCGACGATGACCAAGGGACCGCCGGATCCGGAAGGAAAGTATGACATCCGTTCCGTGGCGACCAGTACCCTCTGGACCATCTGGCTGCTGGATCCTGCCGGCGCAGAAGTCAGCCCGCGCGTGAAACTCCTTTCGCAGCCGTATACGGGAGTCGGCAACTGCCCCACGCGGCTCGATTTCGTTCAACAGCGGTAAGACCAATCTCTGGATTTGCTGCATCCAAAAAGAACCCGAGACGCCTTCGGCGGAACCCTCTCGGTTTTGTCATCTGTTTACACTTGCCCTGGCATAACGAAGTGCCAGGGTCCGTTTTCGATCTGCGGCCTATTTGGGCATTGCCTTGATGCGCACGTAGGCACCCCACGGGATGCCGTCCGGTTTGGTGATGGACCACCAATATTCCTCATTCTGTTCCGTCCAATCCGGGTTTGCCATGTAGATGACGAACATCGCGCCGATCCACGGCGACCAATTCTGCTTTGCCCACTGATACGCCGCGACGATGTACTTGCCTTGGGTCTGTTCGTCCACGGCGAACCAGGAATATTCCTTGTGGATCGGATCGCGCGTCCAGCCGAATTCGAGAATGACGATTTGTTTGTTCTTGTCGCCGCGCTGTTCCATGATCTTGCGAATGTCTTCGACGTGGCGGAAGCAATAGACGCGCCCAGTCACCGGCTCGTTGTTGCTGTACTCGCGGTTCTTGATCACGTCGTCGGGGCTCATTTCCGGCGGCGCCTTGTAGCCCGGCGCGTGCACGCCCAGCGCATCGAAATAGCCGGTCGAATTGTTCTTCATCGCGTCATACATCCTGGCGACGAAGGTCGCGTCCGGCATGGCGGTTTCGTTGCTGGCAGAAGTCGGAGTCAAGCCCGCGCTGACGACGATTGCGTTTGGGTCAATGGATTTGATCTTTTCGTACGATACTTTCATCAGCGCCGCGTATTCGGTTGGGTTGGGCGGTCGCCCGCACCACTCGCGCGAAAGATTCGGCTCGTTCCAGATCTCGTACGCGCGGATCTTGCCCTTGTAACGCGTGACAAATGCGTGCAGGAAATCGAGCCAGTCCTGCGTCTTGGCGGCAGGTCCCATTTGCTTTTTCGCGGCATTGAAACAGCCGGGTGCCGCCCATTCGGGAGCATTGTCCATGCGCGCAAGGATATCAATGCCAAATTCGTTTGCCAGCCGTACGGCTCGATCGGCATTTTCCCAATTGAAGGCGCCTTTCTTTGCGCCCTCGATGTCACGCCACGCAAAGGATTGTTTGACCCAGGTCAAGCCTGCATCCTTCATCATGCCCAGATCGCGGTGCGCGGCCTCAGGACGCCACCACAGGAACGCTTGCGCGCCGTACTCTGGCGAGTTCATCTTGATCGGTTTGACCGGCGGCAGAGCGGGGGCGGATGATTTAGGCGCAGCGGTGGCAGTCGGCGGGACTTTGGACGCAGGTGTGCCGGGGCTTGGCGCGGGAGAAGTGCCTGGTGCGGGACTAGGTGCCACTTGGGCAACTTTGGGAGTCGGAGTCGCGGTCGGCGCCGCCTCGCATCCGGTCCCGGTCAGGATCAAGAAACTGCAGAAGCAGAATGCAAGCAAGATGTTTCGCATGGAACTCCTCGTTTCACCTCCGTGAATGCCAACGATTATACCGAGGCAGGCGGGTTTTGACAAATATGCCGTGCTGAATCTATAATCGCTTCAAGAGACGTGACGAGTGAAGCGTGAAACACCGCCTGTGGCATATCACTTGCCGCCTGTCACCCTCCAAGGAGCAGCGATGATTCTGGAAACTCTGATGGTTGGTCCGCTCGGCGTGAACTGCTACATCGTCGGCGACGCCAAGGCGCGCGAAGGGATTGTCATCGATCCGGGCGGCAACGCGCGCGATATTTTTGATACGCTCCGCCGCGAGCAACTGAAATTGGTCGCAATCGTCGCGACGCACGCACATTTCGATCATCTCCTCGCGCTGGACGAAGTGCGCGCGCAGACGCGCGCGCCGTTCCTGCTCCACGTCGACGAAGCCCCTGTGCTGGCGAACGCGGCGATAGGCGCGCGCTTGTTTGGATTCACCATTCGCCAGCCCGCGCCGGCGGACCGGTTATTGCGTGAGGGGGATGCGGTGCGTGTCGGCGCGGTCGCGCTCAAGGTGTTGCATGCGCCGGGACATTCGCCGGGGGGAATCTGTTTGTTGCGCGACCAGACTGTTTTCGTCGGCGACACGTTGTTTCAGGGCGGCATCGGGCGCACCGATCTGCCCGGCGGCGACTATGCGACGTTGATGCGCTCGATTCGCGACAAACTGCTGACGCTGCCCGACGACACCATCGTCTATCCGGGTCATGGCGATGCGACGACGATTGGCGCGGAGCGGAAGCTCAATCCCTTCTTGCGCCCGCTGCAGACAGGGCAGTGGTACGTCTGACAAGCGGGAGGTGAGGTTTCCAGAACCCAAGACCGTTGAAACACCCTGAATTGAGCCCAATGAGTTTAGATTCAACACACTACTATAGGATAAAGCATCCAGAAGTCAACTGTTCGAATAAATTATTGCACCGCGAATCTCCATCTCGCGGTAGCAAAACGCATAGGGTTTCTATATTCTTAGGGCATGCCTCACTATCTCGTATGAGTATGCTCAGGCGTTCGCCAAACCTTTGTTTTTGCTCCCCGACGTACGTTCTTCTTTCGGAGATGCTTGCTTGCGCCACAACGTTGTCGCCGCGCGCGCTTTGAGTCGCGGATTGAGCGTTTCCTCCAGCGCAAAACCGAGCAGCGCAAAGCCCAGCACCGACGCGGTAATCATCAGCCCCGGCGGAATGACCCACCACTTCCACGCGCCGCTCAGAAACGCGTTGCGCGCTTGAGCGTAGAACAGCACCGCGCCCCAACTCTTTTGCGTCGGGTCACCCAAACCCAGAAATGAAAGAGATGCCTCGATCAAAATCGAACTGCTCGTCGCGAGCACGAACTGCGCGAGCGCGAGCGAAAGCACGCCAGGCAAAATGTGCTTGATGAGAATGTAGCCATCACGCGCGCCCGCCGCGCGCGCAGCGGTGACGTACTCGCGTTCGGCGAGAGAGAGGACTTGCGAACGAATCACCCGCGCGGGACGCGCCCAAATGAGCAAGCCAATCACCGCGATCAAGTTCCAGAGATTCTGCCCCAAATACGCCGCGAGCAAAACCATCAGCGGCACGAATGGAATCACGAGAACGACATCCACCAAGCGCATCAACAACATGCCTGCCGCGCCGCGATAATAGCCCGCGAGTAGTCCAACCCCCGTCCCAATCACCATCGCGATGCCCGCCGCCAAAATTCCAATCAACAGCGAGATGCGCGCGCCGTAAATCAATTCGCTCAAAATATCTTGCCCGATGTCGTTCGCGCCGAGCCAGTGCGCCGCGCTCGGCGGATCGAACGGCTTGCCGGTTTGCTTTGTCGGATCGTACGGCGCGATCCAATTCGCGCCGAGCGCCATGACGAGCATCGCGATCAGCAACACGAGACCGACCAAGCCGAGCGGATTGCGCTTGAGCGATGTCCAGATCATCACGCGCCTCCTCGTGCTGCGGAGGCACGCACGCGCGGATCGAGAAATGGGTAGACCGCGTCAGCCAAGATATTCGCAATCACGACCATCACCGTGATCATCAGAAAGGCGGCTTGCAAGACCGGATAATCGCGATTCAACACGGCTTCGTACACCAGGCGTCCCACACCGGGATACGAGAACACCGTTTCGACGACGGTCGCGCCGCCGAACGCGAATGCGAGGTTGAGCGTGAACACGGTGGCAATCGGCAGGAGCGCGTTTCGCAAAGCGTGGCGGAATAGCACAACCCGCTCCCGCAAACCCTTGGAGCGCGCGACGGTGATATAGTCTTCGCCCAGCACCGCAAGCATCGAATAGCGCGACACGATGAAGGTGCCAGAAACACTCACGATGGTAAGCGTCGTCAAAGGCAACGCGAGATGCCGCAGAACATCTTCGACCCACGCCATTCCTTCGAGATTGCTCCACGGCGTCACCGCGCCAAACGTTGGAAAGATCGGAAACTGTACGGCGAAAAGCGCGACGAGCAGCATCCCAACCCAGAACGACGGGAGCGATTCGAGAAAAACGAAAAAACCCAAGAGACCAACATCGCGCCGCCCACCGCGCTGCCACGCCGCCGCCGCGCCCAGTGTGACGCCGATGATGGTCGAAAGCAATAGACTTGATACGGTGAGTAATAAAGTCCACGGCAAACGATCTGCCAATATCGTGGTAATCGGCTTGTTTTTTTGAAATGAGTAACCCAGGTCGCCGCGCAATAAATTTTGCAGGTAGCGGACGTACTGTGCCGGCAGCGGCTGATCAAGCCCAACGGTTGCCATCAGTTGCGTCCGTTGTTGGGCGGTCAACATACCGGGCTCTTCACCCGCCAGCAATGCGAGCGGATTGCCCGGCATCAAACGCGGGAGCGCAAAATTCAGCGTCACGGCGACCCACAGCACAATGATGTACTGACCAATCTTGCCAAGAATAAAACGAGCCACAGATTCCTTTCCACAAATTTTCTGCAAAGAGCGACGTGAAGCACAGGCGTACCCGCCGCGCTTCACGTCGCTTGTTTTCGGTTAAGGTTTTACGCCCGGCAGGAACGACAACTTGTTGAAGATGCCTTGACCTTTCTGGTACACCCACTTGTCATACGCGGCAGTGCGATAAACATAGTTGCCGTCCGCGTAATACAGCAGGACAAAGGGCATCTCTTGGGCAATCAGCGCTTCAATTTGGCGCACGAGCGTTTT
>Ga0233422_10001392_pt1 | contig 10742 bp, 14 predicted proteins | sample Watercolumn_Mata_2_FD_182724 | JGI IMG/M metagenome (GOLD analysis project Ga0233422, IMG submission 182724) | Freshwater microbial communities from Lake Matano, South Sulawesi, Indonesia - Watercolumn_Matano_2014_110_MG | ecosystem: Environmental > Aquatic > Freshwater > Lake | place...
AGTAACAGCAGCAATTCCCTTCCCCTTTAACCCCTTTCCTTGCTGCTGTGCTTTTGGAAAACCTTAAGAATTTTTGGTAAAATGCGTTCGAGCAAGTTTGTAAATACTCACCTCGCTTACGCTCGGTGCAAGCACCAGAACAAGCACCATTCTAGGCACTAGAATATGGATTGGCACGTTTACATTGTAAAATGCGAAGAAGGGCCGCTAGCTCAATGGTAGAGCAGTACCCTCTTAAGGTATTGGTTCAGAGTTCGAATCTCTGGCGGCTCACTTAGGTCTGTTAGTTCACTGGCAGAACGTTGCGTTTACATCGCAAATGTAGGAGGTCCGATTCCTCCACAGACCACTAAGGGCACCTTGACATCCGAACAATGATTAATGTACTATTTTTATAGTACTGATAGTTTTGTATGCGGAGGAAAGTTTTGTACAAAAAAAGAGCGTTAAATTTAAGAAAATTGGGGAAAACTTATTCTGAAATTTTGAGAGAAGTTCCTGTCGCAAAATCAACTCTTTCATTGTGGTTACGCCAAATAGGATTATCAAAACAGCAAAAACAGAATATTAGCGTTAAAAGACTAGAAGCTCAACGAAAGGGAGCTAATGCCGTTAAGCAAAAGAGGTTGAGGGAAGTGGAAGAACAAAGGGTTTTGGGAGTTAAAGATATTGGCCGAATTTCCGAAAGAGAGCTGTTTTTGATAGGAATAGCAATTTATTGGGCTGAAGGGGCCAAACAAAAGGAAGGTGTCAGTGTTTCTCAACCTGTTGATTTTTCGAATTCCGACCCCAACATGGTAAAAATTTTTATAAAATGGCTAAAAGAATCGTGTCATATCAACAACGAGGCGATTTATTACGCTCTTTGCATTCATCGATCCAAGAGTTTAGATATTTTAAAAGAAATTAACTGGTGGAAATCATTCTTGGGAATGGAAAGTAATGTGATAATTAAGATAAAATATAAAAAGGATAATTTTGGAACTCGCCGTCATTTTATGAATTACCACGGTCAATTTATTGTTAAAGTTCGTGAAAGCACAAAATTGAATAGGAGAATTTCCGGATGGATTGCCGGAATCAATTGCGGAGTCGTCTAATGGTAGGACACAGCTCTTTGGAAGCTGGTATTCTTGGTTCGAATCCAAGCTCCGCAGCCAGTAAAAGTTGAAAAATAAATGACTTACGATAGGCAAAAGTTTTTAGAAGCGGTAAGGGCGCAGTTGGAGCCCAATATTGTTAATCACTCTTTGGCCGTGGAGGCGTGTATGGGCGGGTTTTACGATTATTTTGCCCAAAACAATTTGCTCTCCCCTGTCGATTCGTTAAAAGAGGACTGGACTTTAGCCGGACTTATTCACGATATTGATTTTGCCGGGGAATTTAAAGAATTTCACCCTGCCAAAACCCGCGAAGCGTTGGCGAAATATAATTTGGAAATTTCGGACACAGTTTTTAATATTATCCAGGCTCACGCGTCGCAACGCACCGGGGTAGCTTGTCGAAACAAGGCGCAATGGTCGTTATTCTGTTGCGATTCCCTCACCGGTTTGATTACGGCCGTAGCTTTTGTTTATCCCTCCCGCAAACTAGCAGATGTTAAGTTAACTTCTGTTTTGAAAAGATTTTTGAAAGAACCCAAATTTGCCGCCGGTACCCGTCGCGAAGAAGTGGCTCAATGCGCTAACCCCACTGGTTTAAACTTGCCTTTGGAAAAATTTACAGAGATTTGTTTAACTTCAATGCAAAAAATTGCCCCCCAAATTGGGCTTTAGAGCTTTTTGACAAGGGATAAAAGCTTTGTTCAACTCTGATTAATTTTCGAAACCGTTTAGTGAAAGGCGGATTTTTGTTTTTTCTAACCAACTTTCGAAATTTGTGCTATTATGAGTTAAGACAAAAACATGTCTGATTTCCCATATTACCAAAATCAAAATCAAATTATTTACAATAATGACATTTTAACGACTACTTCTGTCCCTGAGAATTCTGTGGATTTAATAGTTACATCTCCGCCTTATAATGTTGACATCCACTATAATTCACACGCAGATAATTTAACCTATGATGAATATTTGGAATTTACGCAAAAATGGATTAAAAAATGTTTCGGCTTAGCAAAAAATGAAGGGCGATTCTTGTTGAACATCCCGCTTGACAAAAACAAGGGTGGGCAAAAATCAGTCGGTGCAGATATTACGAAAATCGCAAAAGATATTGGTTGGAAATACCACTCAACAATTATTTGGAATGAGGGTAATATCTCTCGCCGTACTGCTTGGGGCTCGTATATGTCCGCTTCTGCTCCGTATGTTATTGCTCCGGTGGAACTAATTTTAGTTTTATATAAAGATAGTTGGAAAAAGACTAGCGGAAGTAGGAAAAATGATATAACGAAGCAAGAATTTATGGATTGGACAAATGGGATTTGGACATTCCCCGGTCAAAGCAGAAAAGGAGCGGGTGGACATCCGGCACCGTTTCCTACTGAATTACCTAAACGGTGCATAAAATTATTTAGTTTTGTTGGTGATACCGTTTTAGATCCGTTTTTAGGTAGTGGATCAACTCTTATTGCCTCATATCTGCACAAAAGAAAAGGCATTGGTGTTGACATCGACAAAGACTATTGTAATATAGCCATAAGACGCTTACAGCAGGAAGCAAAAATAGACCAACCAAGTTTATTGAACTAATTTTTTATGGCAGGAGATAGTAATTTAATTCAAAAGAACCTACTTGTTGAATTTTTTAAGAAGAACCCAAGTAGGGATATTAAACACCCAGAAATTGTTGATTGGGCAGTTTCTACTTACAAAGAAAGAACCGGAAGGGTTTTTCGTGATCCCGATAGGGCAATTCGTCATTTGGCTCAAAGCGGGTTTTTGATAAAAATTGCAAAAGGAATTTATAAGTATGATCCTGAGAAAGCACACAAAAGAGAGTTGAAGGATTTTACTGCCACAGAAAAAGAAACAATCCTAAAAAGGGACGGCTACAAATGTGTAATTTGCGGGCGAGGCAAGAAAGATGGTGTTGATTTACATATTGACCACATCAAGCCGAAAGATTTGGGTGGGGAGGCCGTTGTTGAGAATGGCCAAACTTTGTGTTCGCAACACAATTTTATCAAAAAGAATTTGAAACAGACCGAAACTGGCAAGAAAATGTTTATTCGTCTTTACGAATTGGCCAAAACGAAAAAAAACAACGAATTATTAAAATTTTGTATCGACGTTTTGGAAACTTACGAAAAACATAATATCAATGGACATATTGTATGGAAAAAATAACTATTCCAGCCCTTTTGACTTTGTTTGGACTAGTGTTTAACACAATGGCTTCGATTATTTTGCTCTCTTCTTATTTGATAATTACAAAAAATGTAAGTGATGATTTTGTTACAAAAATGGATGGAGAGGGAAATTATACACAAAGAAAACACATAAAAAACAGAAAAATTGGAATTCTAGGTTTTGCCCTCTATAGTGTTGGTTTTATTTTTCAAGCGATTGGAATTTTAGTAACATTATGAATGATAAGGATTGTCTTATATAATTTTGAACTGTTGTTGGTTGGTCAAAATATGGTAGCGCGGTGTGGCTGAAAAAAGCGACGGTTGCAGTTGTTATTTCAACCACTGGACATATTTGCACCCCGTGGCTGTTCTGGTAGCTTTATCCCAACCTGCCGTCGAACATTTTTTCATTTTCTTACCGGCGGCAGTCGTGTACAAAACCAAGTTTTCCCCGCATTCCGGACATTTTTCTTCCAAGGGCTCACTGGTTCCGTTGATCCACTCGACAAAATCACACCCTGTCGCTTTTTTAGCCGCCGCGTCCCAACCCCCCTTGGAACACTTTTTCATCTTTTTACCAAAACGGGTCACGGTTAACATTAATGGCGCCCCACATTTGGGGCATTTTTCATCCAATTCTTTTGGCTCGGGAGTGATCCATTTGACAAAGTCACACCCTTCGTTTTGGCGCGTTTGCGGGTTCCACGAGCCTTTAGAGCACCGCTGCAAACTCTTGCCGGTTTTGGTTTCCGTTATTTCGCCCAGTGGCGCCCCACATTTAGGACACATTTCATTCATCTTTCTATTGTATACACTTTTGGATAAAAAAGAAAAGCGGCAGGGACATCTTCGGTAATGGCCTTTTGAAAATTTTGATAAATATTTTTTCTTTTACTTTGGTCAATTTCCTGCCTTCCCTCTTCCAAAAGCTTATCAATTTTAAAACTTTTATAGCCGGAAATATTGCCTGTTTGGGTAGAATGCCAAAGAACGTATTGATCCGGGTCGGCCGGCAAAGCCACATAGGCTAAATAAGCGTCATAGTTCATGGGTCTGGTGTCAGCAACCTCTACCAGAGTTTCTATTCCCGCTTTTTCCCATGCCCCCTTAATTAATTTGGCCACCTCCTCCAATTCTCGGTTAGTGGTTAAAACGATTTTAGGAATAGCGGACCCAGAGGCGGATTTTACTAAATTACTTTTAGCTAAATCTAAATTTTGCTCGTATTTTTTGACTAACAAATTTCCTACCCAGCTATTTTTTGGCATTGGCGAATCAGCATTTTCTCCCTGTCCAAAATCATTTGGCAAAGCGTAAATTAAACCCTGACGAAAAGTTTTTTCGTCAAGCAAATTTTTTTGAGTATTAAAAAACACCATCACTTGTGTCCGGCCGTCAATTTCCCCTTGAGCTTTAAAATTTTTCGGTAAATTTTTTAAAGCCGTCTCGTGCAAATTTTTTGCGCTAGAAACCGCCCCTAATTTTAGAGCGGTCAAAAGCTCTTCTTGCGAAGAATAAAATTTATAAACAATAGCCTCTTTCGTTTGTTGATTGGTCAAACGAATGACGGATAAAAACCGACCGTTGAATTTAATATCCGTCACCAGAGTATTTTTTAGGCCTACCAACCCGTTTTTAAAAAGCGGTTGAGAAAGCATAGGCAAAAGCGGGGCGAAGGGTTCACTCAAAGAGAAACGAATTGTTTCTAAATTGGGCTTGGTAATAATTACCCCTTTTAAATTATAATTAATTTGGTCAGAAGTAAATTTCTCTTTGTCACTCCAAAACAAATCGGGCTTTAAAGAAAAAACAAAAGTTTTTCCAGAATCGGCGGTTGTCCAGTGGGTAGCCGCCGCGGCAGTAGCTAGCCCGTCATTTTGAAGTTTTACTAAACCCAAACTTAGTTGATCCTGAATTTCTCCGGGAACGGTGGACAGGGTGTAATTGCCCACAAGGCCTATGGTTTGTGGTGATTTGTACCACAAATACGGCCAGATCGTTGGTAAATAAAAAATTACTAAAAAACTAGCCAATATTCCGATTAAAAAAGATTTCCGATTGGTTTTTATGTATCCCCAAAAAAGACCCAAGGCCAAACGAAGCGATTTCATTTTAAAACAAGCAGGGCAATAGATAGCCCGGCAAAAATTACCGCCAGTAAAATCGTCCCCGCAAAAACAAATTTTTCTACCCCTCTTTTACTGCTATAAAACTCTCCCCCGCCGCCGAAAAGGGAAGAACTCCCAAGGCCCGTACCTTGGACCTGAAGCAAAATTAAGCCGATTAAAAGCAGGCAGACAATAATTTGCGCAATAATTAAAATTGTGTTCATGACGACGCTAAACTGGTCAAAGACGATCTTATCACATTAATAATGAAGGCGGCAATAACCGTGGTCGTAATGGCGTTAAATTCGTAGGACGGAAGATTAAGATATTCGTTAACTAATCCCGGAAAATACCAAGAACTAATAGAAATCTGGGGGAAATATAAAGTAAGAGCGTAAAGTAACCCACTATCGATAACCAACCCAATTAATCCAAAAGTTATAAAATTAAACGCTCCCAAAAAAAGTTGTAAAATCGGGCGGACGATTAAGTAAAGCAAGGTAAACCCGCCGGCCACAAGAAGTAAGGATTTTGCTCCTTCGGCCAAATGAAAGCCGGAAATAAGTTGGCTGGTGGCCCACAGGGCAAATAAGTTTATTAAATAAGCGCGGATAAGAGACTTGATCATTTGGTTGCAAACTGTTTCATGTACGAATAAGCAAAATACATCGCAAGAGCATCAAGCAGATGCCAAATTCCACGGCCGTTAATAAAGTGGTTTTTAGGGTCGCAAACTAACCCGCTACTGTCAGGGACCCAAAAAACAAAAAAGGCCACACACAATAGGAAAATACAAAATACAAGAGGTTTAAAAATTTTTAAAACTTGGTCGCGGGAAATTTTTAGTTTATATATTCTAATAGTTTCAACAAATATGGCCGTGGTTAAGAAAAATAAAAACAAATAAGTTGCGGCGTAAAACGGTTCAAAAAAAGAATATATTGTTAAGACAGTGTTAAGAGCAATATAAACAAACACAAACACTTTATTAGAAAATTTGAATAGTAGCTGAAGACTGTAAAGTAATGCCCAAGTAACAACCATTAACATTCCCATGCTATCAATCACTCCGGCAGGATATGTTTTAGTAGCATGATAGGCAAAGGTTCCAACGCCCAAATAAATTAGGGCAACCCCCAGAGACCTAAAGACTTTAAGGCTATTTTTTGCTTGAAGGAAGATAATTAACCCAACTATTGCTACGCTCCATGAAGTCCAAGAATTAAAAGGTTGCACTATCCAACCACAAACCCGCTCCTCGCAAAAAGTCATAGTCTCATTCCATTTCGCAAAATCCCACGGGCAAATCATATGCATAATAAACTCCGCCTCATAGGAGTTACACCTATGAGGCTAATTATGAATTGAACTTTAACAAAAGTCTTAACTCAATATTTGTAGCATCAAAAATCTCCTCGTAGCTTCGAGAAATTTTGTTAGCGTCGGGATTATTTTTAACCTTTCGAAAAAATTCCGCGATGTCTGTTTCGTCGTTAAACATTAATTGTTCAACAAAGCGATTACTTTCCAGTACTAGGCGTTTAATGAACGGTTGATCGTTAACTTTGTAAAGTTCGTAGCGTTGGCAACCGAACTTTTTCCACGTGGGCCCAAGAGTTTTAACGGAATATTTTCTAAAATCTTCTTGTTTATCTCTAGGAACGACCATCGACCACTGCAGACATTTCATGGATTTATGATAGCATTTTTTTATTTCGGAGCAAAAGGTGGTACTTTTGAGAAAACCTGTGGGCTTCGTTACGCAGTCGCTGGAGAAGATGGAGGGCCGGAGAATTTTTTGGCAAATGAATTTCTTGGCCTTCATCAGTAGAAATAATTTCCTCGCGTTTAGCTAAAGCAATGATTTTCAGACGGATCGGAAAACTCGGAGAGTCAGAAATATCAGTCGTATCAGAGTGTCTGAAATTCTGATTTTCTGAAACTCTGGCCTTCCGAGTTTTCTGAAACTCTGACATTGCCGCTGTCAGTTGACTTAACCCACCATCAACCACAATTAACTCCGGCCACGGCCATTCTATGTGTTTTAATCTACGGTTAAGAATTTCTCCCATCGCCGCTACATCATCATTTTTCTCTGTTTTAGTTTTAAACCGCCGGTACCATTTACTATCTTTTATTCCGTTAGTAAAAACCACCATTGATCCAACGACCTGTTTTCCCGCTGTGTGAGAAATATCGTACGCCTCAATTCTTTCTAGTTTTTCCAACTTTAAAATATTTTTTAAATCGTCAAGTTCTTTTTGACGCAAATCGGAAATTAAATTTGGGTTTTGTTCATACTGCCATGGTTTAAATTTTCCTGAAGTTAGATACTCAATTTGTTGTAAAGATTCTTTTATTTTTTGCGCCCGCTCAAATTGTTGATTTTTAGAAGCCATGGCCATTTCTTTGGCCAATTGCTTTTGCACTAATTTTCTTTTACCGCTTAAAAAATTAACGAGTTTTTTTAAATTTTCTTCATAGTTTGAAGTAAACGGAAAAACTTCCAAGTGGATTTTTAAAAAACGCAGTAGTTGGCGGATATTACTTCCTGGCAGGTACGGACCAAAATATTTTAGGCCCGGTTTTTGACGGTGAACGATTTTAAGAGAAGGAATTTCAATAAAAGGCGCGCTTTTATCATCTTTACCCGCGAGATTATATTTTGGTTTTAATTTTTGGATAAAGTTTGCTTCCAATAAAAGGGCGTCAACTTCTGATTCCGTTATCGTGTAATCAATTTTAGCGATTTGTGAAACTAAGGCCGCGGTTTTAGGAAGCAATTTCTTTTTCGAAGAGAAGTAAGACTTAACGCGATTTTTTAAATTTATGGCTTTGCCCACGTAAATGACTTTCCCGTGCAAATCGCGAAAAAAATAAACGCCGAACGACTTTGGTAATAACGAATACACTGGTAGCGAACAAAATTATTTTAACTAACAAACTAACGCTGTGATACCAAAAAGGTCGCAATAAAACTTGATAATCTTGGGAAGTCTCGCCAAACTGCACGGTGATTATATCATTCTCGTTTTGTCCCCAACCTCCAGCTTTGATGTTAAAATCAATGGCTTGTGAAGAATACGGCGGTAATGGCCCAACCTCTTTTAAATTTTGTTCCAAAGCTATTTTTTTAGCCGAGGCGGAAATTATTCCCCAATTAAAAGTGTTGGGGCCATAATTTTCTAAATGGACGGTAATTTTAGCCGGTAGTCCAGCCGTAATTTCTTTAGGTGGTTCCACTCGCAAACCAATTTTTGGAGAAGAAATTAAATCTAAATTTTTGTCTACTGGAGTAAATTCTTTGGGCATCTTTTTGGGAATTTCGTTTTTCGTTAAAATTTGGGCCAAAACCCCCGAGGCGGTGGCCGCTAAATTAGAATTGGCAGGAAGAAAAAATTTGGCCAGCCATTGGCCACTTTTGTCAACAATTACATTTTCCGGTCGAGGAGAAAAATCGTTTAAAAAAACTTTTTGGTCCAAACTATCACTAACAATGGGAATGTTTACTAAAGCCGAATAAGGCCGATCGTTAGTCAAATAATAAGTCAAGGAAAAGTCATAGGCTTGGTAAGGCGTCTTGCTGTTTGCCGGATCGTAAAGATAATTTTTAACAATTTCTCTTCCAAAACTTTGAGGAATGTCAAAATTAAATTTAGTATTAACTAAAGAGCTTAATTTCAAACTTTGCGGGGCGGTAATTTCCCAAAGCCTCCCAACGCGGCGGGCAAAATCGGTGGTTTCATAACCAACGGTCCAGGTGTCGTTGCCGTTTAAAATCACTTTTAAACCCGCCCCTTCAGACGCGGTGATTCGAGAAAATTTTAAAACCCCATTTGGACTAAAAGCCTTAATAGAAGAAGTTTGAATATCTCCTAGACTAATGGTGTATTCTTTGGGAATTAAATATTTTGGTAAATCATTAAGAGCGTAATTTTGGGTGACAGTCGTTATCCCCTCGGGGGAAATGGCGTAATTGACCTCGACGGAAACAGAGTATTTAGGTGTGGCGGCTAAAACAAATTTTGAATTAAGTAGTAAGTAGTAAGAATTAGGCAGAATAAAAACGAAAATAAAAAGTTTTAAAAATGTGCGCATAATTCTTAATTCATAATTCTTAATTCACGTTTGAGGGACTGTCCTGTATAACTATTTTTACAAGCGGCAATTTCTTCAGGAGTGCCTGTGGCCACGATGCTTCCCCCGCCCTCTCCTCCCTCCGGCCCCAAATCAATAATGTAATCCGCATTTTTAATAACATCAAGATTGTGTTCTATAACAATAACGGTGTTGCCCTTACTAACCAGACCGCGCAGAACCCACAAAAGTCTTTCTAAATCCGCAAAATGTAGGCCCGTGGTTGGCTCGTCTAAAATATAAACGGTTTTGCCCGTCCCCCTTTTGGATAATTCCGTTGCCAGTTTTACCCGTTGGGCTTCTCCACCGGATAATGTTGGGGCGGGTTGGCCAAGATGGATATAGCCTAACCCCACTTGGACTAAAGTTTCTAGTTTATCGGACAAAGCAGGAATGGGAGCAAAAAATTCTTTGGCCTCTTCTACCATCATTTCTAAAATGTTTGCGATGTTTTTGTTTTTATAAAAAACCTCCAAAGCGTCGGTGTTATATCTTTTCCCTTTACAAACTTCGCAGGTCACAAAAACATCCGGCAAAAACTGCATCTCTATTTTTATCTGCCCTTCACCCTGACAAGCCTCGCACCGGCCGCCTTTAACATTAAAACTAAACCGTCCCGCTTTATAGCCTTTTATTTTGGCTTCTTTGGTTAGAGCAAATAATTCGCGGATTGGAGTAAATGCCCCGGTATAAGTAGCCGGGTTAGATCGCGGGGTTCGGCCGATGGGCGATTGATCAATTAAAATCACTTTATCTAAATTGTTTTCTCCGCGAAGAAAATCAAACGCCCCGGGTTTTTCTTTGTGAGCCGGATAAAAATGGGTCGCCAATGCCTGATACAAACAGTCGTGGATCAAAGTAGATTTTCCACTACCCGAAACGCCGGTAATGCAAATTAATTTGCCCAAGGGAAAATCTACAGTAATGTTCTTAAGGTTATGTTCTCGGGCGCCAGCTAATGTCAGAACCGTCGGAGAACTCGGATTATCAGAATAATCAGAGACATCAGAATTTCTGGAATTCTGACTTTCTGACAATCTGATTTCCAGAGTTTTCTGATTTTTCTGAATTATCTGAATATCAATTTTTTTCTTTCCTGAAAGATATTTTCCTGTTAACGATTGAGGATTCTTTTTTATCTGTTCCGGTGTCCCCACCGCGATAATTTTCCCTCCATGTTCCCCCGCCCCGGGCCCAAA
>Ga0233422_10001394_pt1 | contig 10741 bp, 9 predicted proteins | sample Watercolumn_Mata_2_FD_182724 | JGI IMG/M metagenome (GOLD analysis project Ga0233422, IMG submission 182724) | Freshwater microbial communities from Lake Matano, South Sulawesi, Indonesia - Watercolumn_Matano_2014_110_MG | ecosystem: Environmental > Aquatic > Freshwater > Lake | place...
TTCCCTTGAGAACATCCTTCCTGGCAAACTGATTCACATCATAAAAACCCATGAGTCCCCCTTTTGAAGAAAGATGCAGCCGTACTCACCGGGCAGCCATCAGGCCCCCTTTTCATCGAAAACGACAGGAGCGCTGAAAATCCTCATCCCCGCGGTAAAGTAATGAAAACGGCCAGTTTTTCCAATCTCATTCACAATCTTTTACAAATTATTGTGCATCCTTTTGCCGGTTCAGGTGTTATATTATTGACAGATATTTTCATTCTCCAATGAAATTGGCTGTATTGTATTGTATAACAAAAGTTTAGCCGTTTGCCTGAAAAGGAGAAAACAAGACCGATGAGAGCAATCCTTCGAGCCCTTCAAATCATGCCCCTTGGGTTGATCGTTTTGCTCACTGTCGGATGCGGCAAGAACGGGCCTCCGAACAGCGATTACACCTATAAGGAAATCGTGGTGGAAAAGGGCCGTTTCGAAATGGTCGTCACTGCCAACGGCACGGTGGAGCCCATAGACCGAATTCAGCTCAAATCCAAGGCCAGCGGCGAAATCGTGGAATTGCCCGTGGAGCAGGGCGACTTCGTGCAAAAGGGCGACCTCATCGCGCGCCTGGATCAGAAGGATGAGAAGGCTGCGGTGGCCCAGGCCCAGGCGGACATGGACATCGCCGAGGCGGACCTGGAACAGGCGAAGAAAGCCTATGACCGAAGCGCAGAACTTTACAAGCAGAACCTGATATCCGAGGAAGAAAAGGACCAGATCGAGCTCAATTTCGCCACGGCAAAGGGAAGGCTGGTGCGCGCCACCACGACGCTGGACCGCGCGAAAGAAAGGTTTGATGAATCCGTGGTGGTGGCTCCCATTTCCGGAGTCATTCTCCAGAAGTACGTGGAGGAAGGCCAGATCATCGCATCCGGGGTCAGCACGGTGGGCGGCGGGTCGCCGATCGCGGATATCGCGGACATGAACTCCGTTTACGTCAAGGCCGGCGTGGATGAAATAGACATCGGACGGATCCGGGCCGGCATGGAGGCGGTTGTTGTCGCGGACGCCTATCCCGCCGAGACCTTCCGCGGAGCCATCATCCGGATATCGCCCGAAGCCCGCGTGGAACAGAACGTGACCCTTTTCGACGTGACCATCGAAGTCCCGAATCCTCAGGGCAAGCTGAAATCCGGGATGAACGCGTCCATCGAAATCTTCATCGTGAAAAAGGACGATGCGCTGCTGGTTTCGGCTGTGGCGCTTCAGACCACCCCTGTCCCCCAGCAGAACGAGGGCGGCATGTTCGGCATGTCCCAGAACGGAGGGCAAAACGGTTCTGCTCAAAGGTCAAAGGCCAGGCTGCCGCAGGGCGAGGCGACTGTTCTGGTGAAAACGGCGGACGCATACGAGCCCCGCCAGATCACCATCGGGCTTTCCAATTTCCAGCAGATCGAAATTCTTTCGGGATTGAAGGAGGGGGACATCATCGGTGTGCCCATCTCGTCCCGCGTCCAGAAGGAAAGCGACCGGTTCGAACAGCGCATCAGGTCCGAGCGGAGTTTCGGAAGGCAGAACGCGCAGCCGCCTGCGGCGACCGCGAGATAAGGAGGCGGCCATGGTTTTTTCGGAAAACCTGCAGGTTTCGTTCAGGAGCCTCCGTGCCAATCCCCTCCGGTCCCTTCTCACGCTGATCGGCATGGCCGTGGGCATCGCCGCCGTGCTCTATGTCGTGGTGCTGGGGGAAACCACGCAGGCGCGCATCCGGGAACGCATGTCGGCGCTCGGATCGAACGTGCTGATGATACGGCCCGAGTACCACCGCCATGGGGCGGTCCTGTCCAACGCCAATGTGGTCAATCTCAAATGGTCCGACGCCGAGGACATCCTCAAGAATTCAAAGGTCATTGTCCGCATTGCGCCGCAGTACAGCGGCGGAGGATCGGCGGAATACCTGGACCAGAACTGGTCGTGCCGGATCAACGGGGTGACGCCCGACTACGAAATCGTGGACAACGACAAGCCCATCGAAGGCCGCTACATCACCGCGGAGGATGTGGAACTCCGGTCCCAGGTCGCCGTTCTGGGAGCCAACGTCCATGAAAAGCTGTTCGGAAGCGAATCCCCTGTCGGGAAAACGATACTCGTCAACAAGAAAAGATTCACGGTGATCGGCCTTCTCGGCTCCAAGGGGGAAAACTGGGGAAGCCCGGACGATCAGATATTCGTCCCCCTGACCACCGCGCAGGAACGCCTGTTCGGAGTGGATTTTCTGAACGGCATGCTGGCGCAGACCCGGTCCCCGAAGGATTACAATGAGGCCTTTTTCGACATCGAAAGCATCCTCCGGAGAAACCACCGGCTGCGGGACGACCAGGAAAACGATTTCCAGGTGCGGAAACAGGACCTGTTTTTAACCACCATTCAGGATACGAACGAAGACATCGCCAAGCTGATCATCCTCATCGCATGCGTCTCCCTGCTCGTGGGAGGCATCGGCATCGCGAACGTGATGCTGGTCTCGGTCACCGAGAGAACGAGGGAAATCGGGATCCGCCGCGCCATCGGCGCGAAACGGTTCCACATCATGACCCAGTTCCTGGTGGAAGCCGCAGCGCTCGGGCTGGTGGGAGGCGTACTCGGCGTCCTGGCGGGTACCGTTTTCACACGCCTCTACATCGGCCAGGGAATGATCATGCCATGGCATTGGATCGGCTACAGCTTCGCCATCTGCACGGGCATCGGCATGGGTGCAGGCCTGTATCCGGCCTTCAGGGCCATGAACCAGGACGTGATCGAAGCGCTCCGTTACGAGTGACCGTTACCTTTTAAAAGATTCCGCTTGAAAATGAAGCGGAATGATCGTACAATAAACCATTATCATGCCATTTCATCCACACGCGCGCGGGTGTATCCGTCCCTGCTGCGTCTCCGCGCGGTCTGACGAAGATATGGGGATCCCATGAAAAGGGCCCTTTCCCTGCACGTTTTTCCGTCCTGCTCCGTGTTTGCGCTCGTGATCGTGTCTGTATTATCATGCGGCAAAAAAGAGGAATCATCCTTGATACTCCCGCAAGCCGTTTCAGGCTGGGTTCGTTCGGACACACTGAAAACCGTGACCTCCGGATCCATATTCGACTACATGGACGGGGCCGGGGAATTGTACATCGGATACGGTTTCGGCCGGCTCGAAGTGTGCCGGTACCGCATGCCCGGCCAGGACGAAATACTGGCTGAAATCTATTACATGAAATCGCCGGACGACGCATTCGGCCTCCTCTCCCTGGACTGGGGCGGCGAATCCGTTCCGTTGTTTGAAAAGGATTCCCTCCCGCAGGGACCGGGGATCATCCCGGATGCGAGGGCGTTGTACGGGGCCGGCCTTTTGCGCGTCTGTTCCGGGGACCTCTTCGCCCGCATCATGGCATACAGGGAAACGGTTGAATCGAAGGCCGCGGTCCTCGAACTGGGACGGGCCGTGGCCCGGAGCCGGGGACCTTCGCCTGCTCCGGAATGGATCCATTCGCTTCCCGGCGTTTTGTGCGGATCCTGGATTCTCGAAAGGGATGAAATCCGGTTTCTGCGCACCTACCTGGTTTTGAATTCCGTTTATTTCCTGAGTTTCTCCAATATTCTCAGCCTCGACCTGCACACGGAAATCGCGGCAGGCCGTTACAGGCTTGGGGGAAAACCCGCCGGGAATCCGCCGGTTTTCATCTTCAACATCCGTTATCCCTCGGAAGGCAAGGCCAGGAAGGCATTGCCAGATTTTCACAAGGCCTATTTCCCGGAATCGCCCGCCGGACAGGAAGAAAAAGGCCTTGCGGGGCCCGTTCTGCGGCGGATCGAAAACAAATGGGCCGGATACCTGGTGGATGGGAGATGCGCGGTGCTCGGTTTCGAATTCCCGGACCGAGAGTCCATAGACAGGGCATTGAAGGAAATCGTCTACCACTCTGATCAAACAATCGGGGGTCGGCCATGAAAGATCATCAAAAATCAACAGATGCTGGCAGAACAGTATTCACGCGGCGGGATTTCATGCGCAGCACGGCAGGCGCTGCTGCGGCCATGGGACTCGCAGGCAAGGCGCAGGCACAGGCGGCCAAACCGGCGCGCATGAGCCGGGTGGTGCTGGTCCGCAACGAGAATGTCATTGATGCGGAAAACAAGGTCAATACGGAAGTCCTCTCGAAAATGCTGGGAGAAACGATGACCCGGCTGACAGGCGCCAAGACGGCCAAGGAAGCCTGGAGCTCCCTTTTCAAGCCGGGCGACACGGTCGGATTGGTCCCCACGCAGGCGCTGAACCCCTCTCACCCGGAGTTCATCGAAGCGGTCACTGCCGCCCTGGCAGAGGCGGGTGTCCCCCGTGAAAAAATATTCAGCGTTCAGCAGCGTGATCCTGAAAAGGTCAAGCCCTGCACGGCGCTGATCAACATGCCGGGCCTCAAGGCGCATTGGCTCACGGGAATCGGGACGGTTCTGAAGAACTACATCATGTTCTCCGGCAGGCCCCGGGATTATCACATGGCTGACAGCGCCAAGCTGGGCGAGATCTGGAACCTGGATTTCGTCAAGGGAAAGACCCGGCTGGTCCTCGTGGATGCGATCACGGCTCTCTGCGACAAGGGACCACAGTTCGAGCCGCAGTACAAGTGGCAGTACAAGGGCCTCATCGCCGGCATGGATCCGGTGGCTGTGGAAACCGTGGGCCTGAAAATCATCGCCGAGAAGCGCAATCTCATGAAGGGAGAGCCCTGGCCGCTTTCGCCGCCTCCGGTGTGCGTGGAGGCTGCGGACAAGGTATACGGCCTCGGCACGAGCAAGTGGGAGGAAATCGCGCTGGAAAAATCGGGTTGGATGCAGGAGGTGCTGGTTTAGAGAAAATGTTCCAAATGGATTTTTGTTAAAGGAAAGGGGGATGAAGTTCCATCCCCCTTTTCCTTTTGCCGTTTTTTGACGGACAGACTTGTTGCCTTTTTCAGGGATGCAGCCGTCCTTCTCCATTGGATGATCCCTGGAGAAAACGAGGCGGAAGGCTCTATTCCACGGCCACCTTGACAACGGCCTTATGGATCTCCCCGTCCCCCACCAGCGGGGCATGCGCATCCTGCGGGAAAAAGACGGCGAATGAACCGGCTCGGACCTTCACCCATTCGACCGGTGCATCCTTGAAAAATACGACGTCCTTGTCTTTGTCATATTCCCGGCTTGTCAGCCCACAATCGGCCAGGGATTTCCATCCCATTTCGTCTATGCCGCTTATGACATACTGGATGTCGATGTATTTCCGGTGAGCCTCCAGCATGGCCTGAATTCTGTTTCGGCCCGGTCCCTTGCTGATGATGGCATAGATCCGGTCCCCGTCCACCTCATGCCTACCCGGCGACAGTCCGGACAAATCCTTTCGGCGGAGAAATTCGAATGCCTTCCCGAATGAAGGATGCTGTTCGAAATAGGATTCTGCCCTCTTGAGCCTGTCGACAATCATGCCCTCTCCTTTATCGTTTTTGTCATGATGACAGCCAGAAATAAATGTGATCGACGACAGAATGGTCCAGATTAGAATCAGGTGCCTATGCATGGCTACAATCCCAGTTGAATCAATAAATCCGCTGCCTCGTCCCCTCTCCCGTTTCGATAGAGGGTCAGGGTGAGGGCTCCATTATAAATCAACTGCCTCGCTCCCTCTCCCGCCTTCAGCGGGAGAGGGTTAGGGTGAGGGTTTTGTTTCAGGAGAATCCCCGTAGAATTCCATTATCTTTTCCGCCACACCGTTGATATTTTTTAGCACATCATGATTCCAGAAACGCAGCACTTTAAAACCCTGTTTTTCGAGAAACTTTTCCCTTTTCTGGTCATGATCCTGCTGCCATGAATGCTGCCCGCCGTCCACTTCGATGATCAGCATTTTTTCATAACATAAAAAATCCACGATATATTCCCCTATAGGCACCTGTCGTCTGAATTTCAGGTTGATCAACCCGCGATTCCGTAAATGACGCCAGATGGTGCGTTCAGCATTCGTCATGTTCTTGCGTAATTTTCGCGCTTTTTCTTTTGGATTGCGACGTTTATCATCCATTTTAAGCCCTCACCTAAATCCTCTCCCAAAGGGAGAGGATTTTCTTCGGCAAATCCATGAATCTGCGAACCTCCAAATATATCAACCTGCCTGCACTCCCTCTCCCGCCGAAGGCGGGAGAGGGTTAGAGTGAGGGCTCCGTTCATTTCTCCATCCCCATCTTCCTGATCAACGCGGCATTTTCCGGCTCGGTTTCGACCAGGCGCAGCAACGCGAGCATGGCCTCCTTCGGGTCATCCGGGGAAAGCCGCCTGCGAATGGCCGCGAGCCCCTTCATCTCCTCCGGCGAATACAGCAGCTCCTCCCTGCGCGTGCCGCTCTTCAGGATGTCTATGGCGGGAAATATCCGGGCCTCTGCCAGCGGCCGGTCCAGCACGATCTCGCTGTTGCCCGTCCCCTTGAATTCCTCGAAGATATAATCGTCCATGCGTGATCCGGTGTTCACCATGGCTGTAGCGATCACAGTGACGGATCCGCCGTTCTCGATGTTGCGCGCCAGCCCGAAAAATTTCCTGGGGATCTCCAGCGCCCTGGCGTCCAGGCCGCCGGACAGGGTGCGCCCGATTCCTGATCCGTACTGGTTGAAGGCCCTGGCCATGCGCGTCAGGCTGTCCACGAGCACACAGATGTCCCGGCCGCATTCCAGCTCCGTGCGGATGTGGGCCAGGGCGAGCTCCGCAAGCCTCACATGCGACTCCACGCTCTGATCGCTTGAACTGGCAAGCACTTCCGCATCCACATTCCGCCGGAAATGCGTCACCTCCTCGGGCCGCTCGTCGATGAGCAGCACGATGATGCGCGCGTCCGCCTCGAACGCCAGTATGGCGGCCGCCGTCTCCTCGAGGATCCTCGTTTTTCCGGATTTCGGAGGCGCCACGATCATGCCCCGCGTCCCCTTTCCGATCGGCGCGACCAGGTCAACGATGCGCATGGTCGTGTTTCCGTTGTCCCCCAGGCGTATCCGTTCGTTGGGATTGATCGCGGTCAGCTTTCCGAAACGCGGCCGTTCCATGAATTTGCGGGGCTTCAGTCCGCATACCGAATCAACACCCGACAATTCGACGCCGTTTTCCGTCTCTTGAAACGGTCCGCAGACAACGGCGCCCTCCACCAGCCCGGAATCCCGGATGAGCTGCTGCGAAACCCATACGTCTCCCCTGTCCGGCTGATAGGACCGCTCTGGATCCCTCAGGTATCCGCCGGAATGTCCGGTAAACTCGAGAACACCCGAGACGGTTGCGGATGGATGGAGCGCCATTTTCATGTTCCTTTCATCATCTTTTTCCCCCTTCCTTCATCAAAAGACATTTTATTTCATCAGGGGGAGACAGGTACGGTCTTTTTGAAGGAAGCCGGTCCGGCTCGATGCACCGCGCTGCCGGATCCGATTCTTACGATCCCTTGTATTCTTGGAGAATAAAAATTCTGGATGGATAATATTACTCGAGAATCCGCATAAAATCAAGCAAAAAATTACAGCGGGGATTGAAGCTCACCGGAAACACGATTTCATCCCTCATTTATTTCATGAATCCATCTTGACCCGGACGCGTATTCTGATCCAATCATTCCCGGCAGGCAGCGAGAAGGCCTCCTTCAGGAATTCATCCAGCACGAATTTGGTACCCGGGACCAGATCGATCATGACGGATCCGCCAGCGCCCGGCCTGCAGGTGAAAGACTGGATGATTTTCTTTTTCAGGGATTCGCGGGTGAATTCCAGGATGAAACCGTTCCGGCCGTCTTTTCTCCGGGTATATTTCAGATGCCGCGATTTCATGTAGCCCTGTTCATCCAAAGGAAAGTCCGAATGGATGGACAGGCTGAGGCCCGGATGAGGTGCTTGCGAGAGCCCGCACAACCTGCCCCATCCGTCCATGCGAGAATTGACCGCCCCGATAAATTCCTGATCCCCCATTCTCCCATGGATTCTTTCCAAGGCGACTCGGTTCCAGGCCAGCCGAACGACGTCATCCCCGAGCGCCCACTCGGAAACCAGACGCGCCTTCCTGACTCCCCTGTAGGGCATTGCCAGTTCAGGGTCCGACAGCATCAGGGCGCGGGCCAGCACGGTCCCGAAATACTTCCACGGGACTCCCCTGGCGCGTTCACCTGCCTCCAACCTGAAATCGACTGCTGCTTCCTCTTTGCGCAGATCACGCAAAGCATTCACCCAGGATGCCGCCGGGGCCGGATATTCACCTGAAGCCGCTTTTGTCTCAGCTGCTTCAACCCCCGTGCATGCCCCGCATGCAGGACAAGGTTTTTCTCCGGGCCTGCAAAGCGCATCCTGTTCGTCGAAGGATCGCGCCATCCCGTAACGCCGGATCAAAAAACGCCGTGCAATGCCTGTCTTGATCCTGACCCAGACCGGAGGCTCCAGATAACAGGACCCGTTCAGAATGTCGGCAGCCGGCAGGCCGGCATTTCCGGCATTCGCCAGAAAAGCACGCGTGAAGGCTTTCGGTATGCTGCGGTAATAGACAAAGCCGGTCTGTTTGACCGTTTCCAGGAGCGCTTGCAGAATCCGGCCGTCTCCGGATCTCGCCAGGATCTGAGACATCCAGGATTCATGCACTCCCGAGGCAAGCCTGAACTCGAATCCGGCCTCGGTGATCATTTTCGAGAGCCTGTCCGAAATGAATTCGTACCGCTCCATTTCCAGGCCCTGCTCGTATTCCAGAGGCGTCCAGGGAAACCTGACAAGCGGTGTGACTGAGAAAATGATGCGCGGCCCGGAACGGCATTTCCGGACGAGTCCAGCGAGGAATTGCAGAAAAATCCCGAAATCCGCGAAATCCCCTTCCTTTTCCAGGCCCGTCGCAATCAGAAAGATTTTGAGTTCTCTGAGCGGTACTTGAAACATTGCTTCCAGGCCGGAGCGGAGATCCTGATCCGAAAGGTTCTTGTGCAGGTACCGCCGCAGCCGGGGGGAAATCCCCTCCATGGCGCAGGTGATGGAGGATTTTCCCACAGCATGGAGCATCTGGACCAAGGTTGAATCCATTGCCAAGCGGTCAAAACGCTGGCTTTTCAATTTCACGGAAGAAAAAATCCCGGAAAGCCCCCGGAGCAACGGTTGTATTTCCGAATGGATGTTGAAATTATAGCTGGACAACTCCACTGAATCGAGGCCCATGGCGGCTTTCATCCGGACTGCATGGCGGAGAAGCATTCCCAGGGGTGCCTCCCGGTAGGGTTTGTGGCCCCAGCTCTCGAAACAGAAACTGCAGGAATACGGGCAGCCTTCGGTGATCATGAGATTGGCCTTGCCTGCCTGCTCTTCTTCATACAGTACGGGCGCGGAGAGAAGGAGGGATCCGGAGTCGAATTTCCGGGACGATTCGATGCGCGTGTCACCTGGCTTGTCCGGCTCGAAAAAGCCGGGGATGGATTTCAGCCTGTCCAGGGTTTCACGCTTTGACAAACCTTCCTTTTTCGAATCGCGCAGCGAAGAAAACAGCCGGGCCAGGCATTTTGAATCTCCGCCTGCGAATATGCCGTCCACAAACGGATCTGCATTCCACAAAAGCGAAGTGGCAATTGCATTCGAGCCGCCGAGCAGGATCAGTGGAATTCCGGCATCATCCATGCGGACAGTTTTTTGAAATGGGATCCCGCTTTTCTCGAGCATGACGGGGATGTTGATCATTTCCTGCACAATGGAATTGGAAAACCCGATGCAGTCAAAACCTGAGGGGCCCATCTTGGAGGATGTGCCGATCAGCCATGGAATCCGGTCGTGTTCGAAAAGCGCTGCATCACCCGGGGGAGGGAGATAGGCCAAATCCGGATAGACATCATCAAGATCCGCGGCGATTTGATAGAGCAATTTGTGTCCGAATGAATCTGCAGTATCACGGTAGGTGGACAGGCGGACGAACAGGATACGGAATGGTCTCGCATGACATTCAGCGAGTGGCAAAGTATTGATTTCGCAGCCCTTGAGCCAGATTCCATGTCCGGTGAGGTACGGATAGACGCGTTCATACCAGTTTTTGTAGGATGGCTCGACATCCTTCGGTCTGACCGCATCCACGGTATTTTTCATGGCAGCCAACAAAAATACAGATATCGCTGCCCGCCAGAGTACTGTCTAAATACTCATAAGTTACACAAACCATGCCATGAATAAAATTTTCAGATACAGGTCCGGATCTATGCGATAAGAAGAAAATGAGTTAAAAAATCCTTTTATTTTGTAATCATTATCTGTAACTTTTCAGTCCAATAATCGTATCGTTGAAATAAGAAACCTGCGAAGGTTTTTTTTTTGAACAACGACTGACTCTTCAGTCAGAAAATGACCGGCAAGTGCTAAGGAGGAAACATGGGGGTCCCGCCCCACGCAAGCCGCAAGGAAATGGAGATACTGTCCCGCAAGAAGGATATTTTGGACGTGGCTGCGAGGCTTTTTTCGGAAAAAGGCTTCCATGATGTCAGCATGGACGAAATCGCGGAGCATGTGGGCATATCCAAGGGCACGGTTTATCTTTATTATGACAACAAGGAAACACTCTTCCAGTCCATCCTCACGGAAAAAACCAAGGTCCTTTACAGGGATCTCAAGGCCATCGTGGAAAACGGAGAGCCTGCAATAAGACGCATCGAGTACTTCGTCGAAATCATGATGGACTATTTCAACCGGAACCAGCCGATTTTCAAGCTGTT
>Ga0233422_10001395_pt1 | contig 10735 bp, 7 predicted proteins | sample Watercolumn_Mata_2_FD_182724 | JGI IMG/M metagenome (GOLD analysis project Ga0233422, IMG submission 182724) | Freshwater microbial communities from Lake Matano, South Sulawesi, Indonesia - Watercolumn_Matano_2014_110_MG | ecosystem: Environmental > Aquatic > Freshwater > Lake | place...
CAACGGTGTGCGCGTATGCAGTTGGGCATGAGTAAAGCGCGCCTGTCTGTGAGGCAACATCCCGGAACGTAAACCGTTGTGGCGGCGTGATTTCGCCAACCTCAACTGTTACTCTGCTCGCATCCAGAACGGCAGCAATGTTCCGAATTGCCCCGTTCTCCATGATGAGGCGCCGGCCAACGTCATCGGGATTAACGAAGACTGGGCTGGTTGCAGTGAGCGTGGTTGAAACCCCACCGGGTTGACTGGCTAATACCGAACCGGAATGTCGTATGCCGATGGGCCGGAAAAGGTCTTGCAACTTGCTAGACTCAATTTCAGTCAGGTCGCCTAGCATCAGCACCCCGTTGTACACGGCTATAGTGCCAACCCGGGAGTAACCAACCTCACGCAGTTCATGTATTGGCGTAACCCAAGGATCGCCCAGCGCCCAGGTAACAGGCAAATCTACGCCGTTATTGAAAACTGCATAACCATTAAGGTTAACCGCCTGCCAGCGATTGCCGCCGGTGGCAAATCGTCCAATCACCTGCCAGGTGTCGGTGGCCGTGATGAAGTAGGGCGCGTTAGGATCAATCAAGGGATCAGTCACAAAGTATTCGGCAGGGGTGCCGTCCTCCGCGAAGTAGTCCCCGTTCTCAAGCGCCGCAAACCAATAAAGCCTGGTCGGAGTGCCGACGATGATTGCCCTGGCGCCATCCGGGCGGATCAGTTCGTGGTTCAGGATGATCGGGCCGGTGTCGCCGCCTTCGAGCGGGAATGGCTGATGGCCCGGGTTGGTGGCGAAACCGCCACTGCTTATCGGCCAGAAATAGTCATGGCCTTCGCGGCGAACCTCAACATCCAGTTTCCTGCGCCAGTTGCGTTTGAGGATGTAATTCTGGATGCCGGCGTTTTCCGCTGAGACATCCGTGAGCAGATGTCCGCCCAGCCCCGGGCGAATTTTGATGGTTGCGTGTCGCATACGCCATTGACCGGCCCAGTCCGCCCACACTGAGCACTGCCGTCACAAACTTACTCGCTCGCTTTGGCTCTGGCAAGGTATTCCGGCATGAGCTGCTTCAGGTTGCTCCAGAAATGCAGGGTGTGAAAACGAACCATCTGTTTTGTGGCCAGGTGTTCGCAATAGGGTTTGCCCTTCTGGAACACGATTTTCTTTATCCTATGGCCGCTTGGCTCAACCTCCGAATCCCACCCATCAACGATGGCAAGGTGATGGTCAACTGCCGTGCCGTTAATCACGCTGTAGGTGTCAAGAACCTCGAACTGTCCGGTTTCAGCAAGAAGTTGCCAAACTCGCATGTCGTTGTTGTGTGATGGGAAAACGCGCTTATCCCAAGTTCGCTGTGCCTTGATTGTGAGGTCACAAAATGCTTGCAGCGCCGACAGGCAAACTAAAGACGAGGTGGCGCTTGTCGAACCGTTGGCCGGATCGCGACTCAAGCTCAGGCTGAACCGCCCATCTTGGATAATGTCCTCAGGAGGACTGAACAATAGCACATCGTAGTCAATGTGATAGAACCGCTGAATCCCATGAGCACGGCAATAATCCAGCATCACAAACCACCGCGCAAATCCGTGCCTGCTCACTTCTGGGGTTGGTGTCCAGCCACGACGGTAATATCGCCCGAACCGCTTTAGGGAGTTTGAGTACAGTGTGACATCTGCGGCAGAAGGCGATTCAGCAACGCTCTCGCTATCTCGGAGAACCACCACCCTGTCTTCGCCAACAACCTTGACGGCAGATTGGATCGCTAATGGCGGGAAATCAGCGTTTTCCTGGCCATACCAATAAATCAGGACGGGGATTGCCTTCACATCCGACGGTACACATTCATCCAGGTGATTGGCCCCTTCCAGGTTGCCTCTCGAACCCAGCCTTGCTGTTGCCCCTTGTCCAGTCCAAGCCTTTCTATGCCTTTGAGAACTTGAATGCCAATGCTCGCTTCATGCCCACATCCATGCTCCGACTGTTGTTCTGGCCTTGTGTCATGGAATAGAACATGGCCACCAGGAACAATAAACCGTTCGACACCAAGAAAGTCCTCACAAACACAATTCGCGCAATGACACGCATCGATCAAGGCAATGGTCACTTTGCCCTGGAAATGTTCGCGCAGGAACTCCCGCGAGGGGCAAAGAGCCACCTGGATAAGGCGCACTTTGGGAACGATTGGTGCGCTGGCTTTGGGGTTTTCCAGCATTTCAAGGTTAAGCTTTCGCCGCGGGTCAAGCTCACTTAACACGCTTGTGATTTTGCGGATATGGATCGATTCTGGCAGGTCACACCCAACCACGGACCACGCATCGGTCAACCCCGAAAGAACGCTTGCTACCCGAAGCAATGTCCTTCCCTCGCGGACCCCAATCTCCATATAGGCCGCCGCCTGGAAATGCCCGAGTGACGAGGAGAGAAGTTCCGCAAACAACTGTTCCATGCCATCCATCCCGCAACCAAATGGTCCTGTGTTGTTCATAAAACACCTCTGAGGGCAGTGGTCTGGTCTTTCACCCAGGGCAGGAAAGCACCGAGTTGGACAGGCCAGGTTTGGTTTGCCTGGAGTTTGAGCCATCCCTTCAACCCCTCCTCGCCGTACCCATAGAAAGCGCATTTGTACCGCGCTTGAGCTTCAGTGACCCAGGCCATGTGGTCAAAAACCAAGCCGAGACTGGCTGTGTACTGCTGGTCTAAGTGGGGCAGTTTTAGCGCGGGATCATGTTGCCATACAGGCGGTTCGTGTGATTGAAACCGCATTCCCGGCTCAAACCGCCAGAGCCGCCTCCATTCGTAGGCGCTATGATTGCCGTAACCTTCGGTTGACGTGGTTCTGATGCCTGCGCCCACGTAGTAACGACAACGGAAAAAGGCCGCGTGTTTTTCGCGTTCATGGCACATTAGGTGCCGAGCGCACTCTATCTGGCCGGGACTCCATAGTTCGTCTGAATCAATCTGCCACACAAGACATAATTCAGCTATGTTAGAGAGTAAACGGTTGAACATAGCCACTTTGCCTGGCCAGGATGTTTCAGAGCAGACTTTGACCCTGGGATCACTGCCGACTGCCTTAAGAAATTCATGGGTGCCATCCTGGCTCAGCCTCGCATCCTGCGGCTTGCACCATGACGTGCATCCTATGGGCATGGCCGCGCCTTCGGCAATGTGCCATTCCCACGCGAAGCTAAGTTTGAGCAACGCAGCGTACACGCACGGGAGCCAGGGCATTCCATCTAGCACGATTGTGAGAAAGTAGGTTTTCACCAGCCGATGATCAGTTCAGGGTCCATCGAAGATAGCAGGCCGGCCAGCAACGAACGGTTGTAAGTTTGCGCAGGCGATCTATTCTGATGTTCGGCGCTGTGCCACACTGCCGCATGATACTCATGCAAAAGGTAGCCAGGCATTATATCGCCAAGCTTCGGCGACAACATATCAAGCACGTCATACCAACGGTTCTTTACCGCGACATGCTGCCCAAGCATTCGCCGAATAAGGCAGGCAACACCGAAATCCCAATCACTGGTACCCAGCGCAAAATCAGGAATCGCAGCCCAATGCTGGCGCAGCCAGGCGACTCGAAAAGCGAACATATCCCGGCCGCAATGCGCCTTGGTGCGGTAAGAAGGGATGCCTTGTTGTGTAGCCTGTATTGACCCAACAACATCGATGCGCTGGGAAAAACAAGCGCCCCACTTGGAACAAGCCTCGGACACCGCCTCCAGCACGCCATCAACCAGGAACGAGTCGCTGTTGGTCAGAATGACAATGTCATGCGGTTCAGCGCCCGCCTCGGCTTGCCGTAAAGCATCTTTCAAGAATGGCAGCGACCGCCTGTCGCCGAGGCACGTGGCGTTTCTTGGGTACGATTTCAGTCCGCAATCGCACAGGTTCCGACCATAGAACCTTTCCCATGAGGCGCTGGCCCTTAGCTCGCGCTCGGAGAGATTGAGGTGTGTTTCGTGCGCGTGAAACATCGTTGGCCCAAGCCGCCACTTCCGCCAGATGTGATAGATCACCTCATGCAGTTGTTCTTCCCAGCCCTGGCCAGGCCCAGCGGACATTACCGCAACACAGCGGCATCTCGGTTTGCTCTGTCGCCAACTGCCTTGCTCGCTGAGGAAAGCCGCCACCGGCACATTGCAGGCGCCAGCTAACCATAACGGCATGGTGTCAGATGTCACGAGCAACGCCGCGTTTTCCAGCAACCCAAGCAGGTCATAGGGCCGATCTGCCTGGATTCTCGATAGATCAATAATCTCGAATTGCTCAGACCATTGGCCGGTAATCGCCGCCTGGACGGCGCGCCAGTGTGGAAATGGGCTTGAGTGGCCTCCAGCAAGGGAAACGCACACAATCGGTTTGCCGCCAGCACAGTATCTCTCGCAGAGCCGGGCTTCGCGTTCAGGTGATCGCCTATCTATGACCAGTCGCCACGCCGGATTTTCGTATTCTTCAAGACAACCCGCCAGCCTCCATAGTTCCTCGCTGTACGATTGGCATTTAGCTTCAGCATGTCCATCCCGCCACCAAGCCTGGGTCGGGATGACTTTGCTGTATTTCCTCTTGGCTGTTTCAACGGCGCGGGGCAATTCCCAAAACTCACCTCCATATACCTCTGGCGCGACGTAAGACACGCCATCCAGTATGTCGGCGAACTGTGAACTCACCATCAGCGCAGGGCGACCATGCTGTTCGGCGTGCCGCTGGAGAATCGGCAAGATGCAGAGGATGTCTCCGTAGCGCCCTAACTGCACAAAGCACGTGGCCGACTCAGCTTTTACTGTCCCAGCGCACTGAATTGGCGCCGATGCCCAGCCAAGACGACTATCGCCAAGCCGCCCGGTTTTATATCTAAGCGGGGGTGGCGCAACTGGACGCGAGAGAATCATACCTCATAAATCACCCGGTCATAGGTTTGCCCCAGTTCATTGATGAATCGGCATTGCAAACGCGCCTCGGTGGCGGTCACACGGACAACGCCATACAGCGCGTTGTAGCGTTTCTGGCTCCCGGCGACTGTCGCGCCCCAGTTGTGCTTGCTCTTGCCGCCGAGCCCCGTCACCAGGTAAGGCAACCCGCCGACAACCAGCCGCTCATAAACATGAGAGTGCCCAGACAAAACTAGGCTGGCGCCCCAGGCCAGGAACGGCCACTGCATGTAGGCCGTGGAGCCGTGGGTGCTATCCGAGCAGTAGGGCGCAATGTGGCAGGCCACGATTTTCCATGGCGCACTGGAAGCTGCCAGGGCCGCCTGGAGCCACGCGGCTTGAACGCTGGCGGCGGTGATGCCATCCGGTTCTCTGGGGTCGCCCAGGTTGTAGCCTGAGTTCAAAACGAATATCTCACAGGGTCCCTTGGTGAAATTGTAGTAGAACTTTCCCGCTGCAAGCTCGGGCTTGGCGGCGAACAGGTCAAGCAAAGGACCGCCCCAAAGGCCGCCGGAGGCGCTTTCCAGGTCATGGTTGCCCCACGCTGGATATGCGTCGAGCGGGGTAAACCCGCCATATTTCTGCGTGTACTGGGCGTCCAAGAGTGTTTCCGCGCCGGCATTGTGGCAAATATCACCCAGGAACAGGATGAAATCCGGCTCCAACCCCTTGATGAGATTGGCCACGCTATCGCCGCCAGCGTCGGTTGTGCCGGTGTCGCCTACGGCCACAAAGTCCACTGTTTCAGGTGTGGCGGTTGCCGGGCAAGCGCAGACTGTTGACGGGGCGAAGGTTGGCTCAGTGGTTGGCCCGATCCGGCTACGGTCCACTGCCGCGACATACAACATCCGGCGTTGTTCCAGGTACTGGTCGCGCCAACTCTTCGCGGCGGCTTCGTCTCCGTCAACTTCCTTGGCGATTGCCGCCTTCACCCATAAAGCCACCGCGTACGCCATCTTCTCCGTGAACGGCACCACCGTTGAGTCCGAGACCTGAAGCACTGTCCCATCCCACTCAATGATCAACTGGTAATCTTCGGCAAGCGCAGGAAACAACACAAACGATTGGCCGCCGGCGGCACGCGGTTCCAGCGCCAGTGCGACCTGGTTGCTTGGAACATCGACCGCCGCGCAGATGAGGTCGTTCCGATGCGCCCAGTCATATCCCAGGACCGGCTTGCGGTTGCACGGATTACCGATCTCCGCGACCCAGGCGCCCCGGATGATGGCGCCTTCGGGTGCTTCGCCCAGGCTGGCCCAGCCATCAAACGTCACATCATCAACCGTGTAGCTGCTCTGAAATGAGCTATTGAAGAACGGCACCAGGGCCTGGATGTCGAGCACGCCCTGTCGAATGTGATTGGCCAGAAAGGTTTCCGCGCCTTTCCTGGTGGCGTCCACTGGCAGGAACGTCTTAACCACATTCACCCAATCCAACCAGGTATAGGCCATTGTCAACCTCCGGGTTTGCGTCCAACGATCCAGTTGCCCTCGCCAACCTGCACCGGCCCGAGTTCGATGGTGCCAATCTCAGTTGGCGCAGGCTCGGGCTTAACGGGTTCGGCGGCTTCCGCAGGAGCTACAACGCCGAGCCGGCGCGGCGGCCCGCTCGGCATCCTTCTGTATGGATCGAAGCCGCTCAAGTGTTCCATCCGCTCCTTTTTTTTTAGCTCCAACCGATACCGTTCCTCGCTGATCTCCGTGATCCCAAGGTGGCCGGCGTGACGCAACACGGCTTGCTCGCCGGGGTTAGAAGTCTGATAAACACCGCCCATTGCTCCCGCCTGCAAGCCGGTGGGGACAAACAAGAACTTGTAGTTGGCAATCTGAAGCGTCCGCGTGGCGTTGCTGGCCCGATAATACCTTATCTTCATTGCGGTTGCGTCCGACATGTCGCCCTTTCCATTAGAGAATCTCCCTCCATACTGGCTCTTGTCAAGCTCAAGGATTAAGGCACCAGCCTTGTCCTGATGGTAGATAGCTGTGCCAGATTTGAGCGAGCGCAGGCCGACCTGCCGCGGATGCCAGACCTGCTGAAACAAAGCGGTTAATCGAGCGTGCGGCAGGATGGCCGCCCCACACCGGCTATCCCAGGCCTCGTTGCTGATTTGCCCGAGGCTCGGCGCCAGGCTGCGCCAATCCCGACCATATACCGCGTTGCCTGACAAGTGCGGTTTGGCCTTGGGAACATAACAGCCCAGGAAACTTTTGCCTTCGGTCTGGGTCTGCCTCCATTCCGCTTCGATTGCCTCCAGCCAATCAGTCCGCACCGGTGCGGCGTCAGGCTCCAGCCACAGCATATCCTCCCGCATTCGTTCGGTGGCTTGGACCAGGGCGGCCCCAAACATTTCGTTGCACGAGCGCGGCCAGCCATGTTCCTCGCCGAGCCGGGGCTTGAAAACCGTCACGCCTGCGGGAAAGGCCGCGTCCGCCGCCCGGACGATTAGCCCGGCAATATCCATCCAGGTTGCCAGGGGGCTGGGCACGAGCAGGCATTTCAACCGTGGCGCTCGCCCGGATTCATCCGCGAGAAAGGCAATCCACCGGAGCAGCCGCAGCGCCGCCACGGCATCCCGGTGGCAGTAGGCAATAACAACCACCATGCGCGCCCCCAGGGTTCGGAGACTAAAAAGGGCGCAGCAACATTTGGGCGAAACATTGCCGCGCCCCTGACGGATGGCTAGGAAATCAATCCCACTCGGTTATCTCGGCTCCTCTCCCCCTCCACCCTCGTACTCGTACTCGTAAGGCTCATAAGGCACGCACGGATTGACGGTGATCTGAGGGCATTCATCCGAGAAATTGCCGTAGATCAAGTGCCGATTCGGATCAGGCACCTGAACGCATATCGTCTGCGACCAGAGTTGATAGTGCTGCTTCGGAATAGTGATGACGCAGTGATACAACTCGTCGTAGATGTTCGTCTGCCGCTGCGCTGACTCTGCCCCAGCCAAACCCACCTCCGGGTCCGACCAGTCAATCATCATCAGTTGGCGACCGATCGACTTGTCGGCGGTTGGCACGGCAGCGTGGAAATCGTCAAAGTAGTCGTCCGTGATAACGCAGAGTTCGACGCCTTCGTCCGGGAACTCATACACGTTGTAGTTCCAGAGAACCTGGTCCTGGAAGGTCAACTTCTGGTTCGGCTGATAGAACCGGTTGACATCGAACCCGTACTGATCCTTGTAGTAACGGATCATCAGGGTAAGAATGTTGTGCGCCGTGAACCGGTCGGTCATCGCGTCGATGCGCGTGATGTTGGCGCCCGCCGCCGAGCGGGTCCGCCGGAGGCTATAGAGCGCGGTTTTCAGGGTGTCCAGGTTCAAGGGCGCGTTCTGGAAGTCAATCACCCGGCCGCATTCGGCCAACTGCGTGGCAATGCCGATGGTGTTGGCTTTGTACTCCAGCAAACACTCCGGGTCGGCTGGATCAGGAATCGCCTCCAGATCGGCGTAGGTGTTGACCGTCTGATTTTCGTTGATCCTGGTTCCAAACATGACCGTGTTCCAGAAGGCGCGCTCCGCCTGGGCTGCCTTGATCTTCCGCTGTTTTGTGATCGGCATGAGCCGGAACTTTTTGAACAGCGGATCGGTCAGCGGCGCCGCAATGGCCTCCAGATAGGCGTCGCTGTAACAGTGGGTCTCCCGGATGGTTTGCAGCCAGTAATCCTTGAGTTTCCAGGTGTTCTGAACCGGGTCTTGCTCACACCACGACTCATAGTTGCTGACGCTGTTGGCCAGGGGCACCACAACGCCGTGGGTCACTTGAAACAGCGCCTTCTCGGCTGGACTGAGTCCAACCCAGGCCGCGTCAGTCACGTTAGGAACGACACTGACCAGGGCTCGTTGCTCGCCGGGAACGCTTGCGTCCACCGAAGAGATGATGCGGAAGTGAATGGCGCGACCGGTGTTGGTGGCGTCACGATAGAGCACCATCAGGTAGCGGCCAGTGAGGAAATAACGATACAGCGCGTCCAGCGGTGTGGAGAATTGGCTGGTCTCGTTGCGCAGAGTTACCTGCCAGGCTGAGGCCGGGATTGGCGGCACGCCTGCGCTGGGGTGAACATTACCGGACAACACCTCGAAATAGTTCGAGTTAACGCGGTGTTGCCCGGGAACGAGGATGAACGGCGCGATCACGCTCTGTTGCGGCGACTGGCCCAGATTAACCTTTTTCACGGGCGTCATCCGCGACAGAAACAGATCGGTGAGCGTCTTCTGTGAGACGCCGGTCATGCGGGCCTCTTTCCAGTTTGCCACCACCCGCGACATGCCGGTCTCAAGCCAAAACTGATTTTCAAAATCAGCCTCGGTCATGGCATGGATGCTGGCCCTGGTAAGGGTGCAGCCGCATGAATCTTCCACGGCAATCATCCGTGGATTGCAACTGTCTATAAGTGCCATAGCTTCCCTTTCTTGGCGCTACTATGGACCGGCGCACAACCCGCCGCAAGAGGCCGGGGTTGTTACACCCTTATTATGGAAGAGTTTGGCGGGTTATATTAAGCCGCCTAACTAACGCTTGGGAAGAGGATAGCCCAACGCCTTGAACTCGGCATGGCTTAACGCACCTTGGTCGTGCTGCGGTGCGGCTCCAGGGGCCGCCCCGGGAGCCACTGACGCCGGGGCTTTCGCAGACCGGCTGGATGGCGTGCGGCTCTCTGTTTTAGGCGAGCCGGATGCCGCCGGGCGCTCCCAGCCCGCGGCTTTGAGCTTCGCCAGGTGATCTTTGGTGCGGTTTTCCACCAAGTGCCGCGCCTGTTGTGCCATGCGTTCGAGAATTTCCTTATCATCCCACGTCCAATGCCCGGCAAGCCGTCCCGGGTCGTCGCGCCGGAGTTTGTTCCACTCCGCTCGCGTGATGAAACTCAGTTTCCGGCCGTCTCTGCCCGTTCTGATGGCCGCGTCGCCGCCTTCGCGCTTGAACCCCTGGCCATCCACCTCGATGGCATTCACGATGCCCATGTGCAATGGGTCTTGAGCGTTGTACGGTTTGACCTCCCGGCTCAACGCGATAAACTCCTCCGCTATCCGCTGGCTGGCCACCATAATCTCCGCGACCATTGGCGCAAAAACGGGGTCGCCTTGCATAGCTTGCTCCAGCCCCTTTTCCCGGATAGCCACCGCAATGTCCGGCACGAGCGACCCTTCCATCTTCGCCTCCATGCAAACCTGCGTTTGCCTCGCAAAATGGGTCTTCAGACCTTCAACCACAGGCTGCTCAAGAGCCAGCCGGGCAGTCTGTTTGGCCTGCTCAACCTCGCCTTGCAAGGATTCCCGAGCCTTCGCCACCGCCCGTTCCTCGCGCATCTCCTCGACCAGCGTGTCCTCATCGTCCCCGTAGCTGGGCTTGTGCTCGTCCACCCAGCCCATGAATTCCTCATCATCATCATCCAGCGTGCGGTCCGGGTTTTCCTTGCGGGCTTGGGCAACGTACTCGTCCAGGTCGCGGCGGAACTGAACAAACTTCTGGGATTGCCCCGCGTACTTGTCGGGGTGTTTCCGCTCGGCAAACTGGGCCAGTTGCAGGGCGCGAACCTCCTCTGGCAGCCAGCCTTTTGTGTCTGGGGCCTCGGGACGGGAAGGTATCGTGGCTCGTTGCGGAGGCGAACTCGGACCCGCACTGGCGGGCGCCGCTGTCGGTGTTTGCGCTTGGCTGGGGGCGATTTTAAGTTCGTCCCGCAGTTTTTGCATCTCGCCGGCGATTGTCTCGCGGATGATCTCCTCCGGTGGCCGGCGGCGTTTGACTTTGGTTTGGTCGTCCTCGGGAGCGGGTTGGGGCGACGGCTGCGGTTCACCGCCATCTTTTTT
>Ga0233422_10001396_pt1 | contig 10728 bp, 4 predicted proteins | sample Watercolumn_Mata_2_FD_182724 | JGI IMG/M metagenome (GOLD analysis project Ga0233422, IMG submission 182724) | Freshwater microbial communities from Lake Matano, South Sulawesi, Indonesia - Watercolumn_Matano_2014_110_MG | ecosystem: Environmental > Aquatic > Freshwater > Lake | place...
TGAGTATATCGGCCAGCTCAGGACTCGCGTCCTCTTGCAGGAAATGTCCTCCGCACAGGACGGCATGCTTTTGACCCTTGGCGCCTGGGATTCGGCTCTGCAGGTAAACATTCCATCCGCGAGTGAAAGGATCGCAGCTGCCGAAGACTGTCAGGAAAGGTTTTTTCCAATTTTCCAGTGCCTTCCAGGCCCTTCGGTTGGCCGGCGCAGCCGAATCCTGAGGATTAAGGGGGACAAGCCTCGGAAATATTCTGACGCTTTTCTTGTATTTCGAAGATGGGAAAGGAGCCCGATAAGCCCACCTTTCTTTTTTATCCAGCCTCCTGAGACAGCCGAAATCGATGATCCGGTCTATGGGCAGCCATGGTGAATATGAAGCTACCATTTTCCATATCTTAAAGAAAGCCGGCGCTTTTTGATCACCTGCAGGCAGCATCCCGTTGCAGACGATAATGCCGGCAAAACGCGCTTCGTTTTCCGCTGCGAGCCTGAGGCCGATCAGCGCACCCCAATCCTGGCAGAACAGTACGATTTTTCTTAAATTCAGCGATTGGAGAAGTGCTGCCATCCATTCCACCTGGTTCTGATATGAATAATCTTCGGTTCTTATCATCTTATCCGACTTGCCGTAACCGATGAGGTCGGGCGCGATGACCCGGTTTCCGGTGGAGACGCATATCCTGATCATATGTCGGTACAGATAGGACCATGCTAGATTTCCGTGCAGCATCAATATCGGATTTGCATCCTTCGGGCCTTCATCGACATAGTGCATGCGCAATCCATTCCGAAAAAGAAAATGAGGCTTGAAAGAATAATCTTTCATGTCATGGAACCGGCTCTCCGGGACGCGCAAATATTTCATGCTGTTCATTCGTTGATCAAGTTTGATTGTAATGTTCTGCTGATCGGATTTTTTCTTTCACCTATTGAAGTTCCCCGCCGCTTGCGGGGAAAATCTTCGACCTGTAAAGAAAAAGTCATCTGTATTCGCTCGCTTACCCCGGGTCAAGGCCCGGGGCAGGCCCCGTAGCAAGCCCCGGGGAACGCGCCCGCTGACAGATTCAGCGGATCAGAACCATCTTTTTCATCCCAACAAAATCCCCTGCTTTCAGCCTGCAGAAGTACAGGCCGCCTGCAAGAGCGCTTCCGTCAAAGCGGATCAAATGGATCCCTCCCTCCTGATACCCATGCACGAGAACCGCCATCCGACGGCCCCGCATGTTGTATACCGTCAGTTCCACGTCAGTCCCGTGCGGAAGCGCGTACCGGATGACGGTCGAGGGGTTGAAGGGATTGGGGAAATTATTGAAAAGACAGAAAGCATCAGGAATAGGTTTCGTATCCTCCGTTTCGAGACCGGTCAAGAGTATAGGAGGGGAGAATATCGACGTGTTTCCATCAGGATCAGTCACCGTGGCTGTGATGAAAGGTCCTCCAGGCGTCCCGGTCCATGAAAAGACACTCCCTTCGTCCGCGTCCGCGAATCCCTCGTAAACGAGTCCCTGCGATGAGACATCCGAGAAGATTTCGATCCTTCCGTTCGGGACAGCAGTTCCATGAATTCCAGCGGCATCCAGAGAAAAAACCGGCGCCAAAATCCCGCCGTTCCCGCCTTGGATGAGGTTGATGCCTGTCGCCTCATTTCCTGAAATTGAATTCTTTGTGATGCGGTTGAAAAGCGTGGAGTCGCTGTAAACGAGGATTCCGTGCAGATTGAAGCGGATCGTGTTGGAGGGTCCGATTTGATTGTTTTTCGTTCCATTGCTCAGATTCACACCGCCGTACAGGTTGGGCACTCCGGCATCGCCGCCTGCATCCGTTCCGATCAGATTTCCGATGACCCGGTTGCTGTCCGTTCCGGAGGCCGTCAATGTGATCCCATACCCTTCATGTCCTGAAATGAGATTGCCCTCGCCTGGCATCTCGCCTCCGATGAGATTGGAACCGGCGCCCTCTCCGATCCATATGCCTTCCTGTTGGTCGCCCAACGCAGACTCCCCCTGGATGTCGGTACCGATGATATTCCCCTGTATCGTGTTACACCGCGCATTCCGGCCTGAAATGACAATCCCGCCGGTCTCGTTCCCGGAAATCAAATTTCCTTCACCCTGCAGGCCGCCGCCGATCCGGTTGCCGCTCCCGTTATGAATCTGGATCCCGAACCCATTCCCTAGTTTTTCGGTCCCATTGCGATCAGTCCCGATCCTGTTCCCCATGACGGAATTGCTGTCCGCCACAATGCGCACAGCGCCGGACTGGTTGCCGGAAATGAGATTTCCCTGGAGAGGTCCGGAACCGCCTATCCAATTCCCCCTCGCTGATTCGATTAAAACGCCTCTCCCGTTCGGCAGGGTATCTGCTCCTGCTGCGTCCGTTCCGATGTAATTCATGATGATTCGGTTGTTCTCAACCTGGTCTCCGCTGATGCGCACCGCATCGCGCCCGAATCCGGATAGGATCATTCCGGAGACCACATTACCGGATGAACGGATGTCGATTCCGACCGCGAAGTTCAGTATTCCGTTCCCATTCAAGCCGATTTCCGGTCCGTAGGGATTCCTGTTTCCCACCGTCCGGGTCTGGGACTCTCCCCTTAATTCGATGCCGTCATCCACGAAAGCCGGCAACAAAACCGACGGCCTGATCCACCACACGGATCCGTCAAAACCGAGATCCGTTACAGGGATGTTGAATAAAATTGAATCAGGCCCCTGATGCTGGTTCGCCTGTTCAATCGCCCAGCGAAGGGACCCTTCGCCGGAATCACGGGTATGGATCACCCACAGACCCGGGTTTTGACTGACCGCGGCTGAGAATTCGGATGTATTTCCCGAGGGATCGGTCACTGTAACAGTGACAAAGGGTCCTGAAGGATCGCCAGCCCAGTTGAAATCGCCCTCCAAATCGGAAACCGCCGTCCCTTCATAACTTCTCCCCTCGTCCTGCGGATCGGAAAATATTTCAACAATCCCGTTCGGGACCGTATTCCCGGCGACTCCCGTGGATTGCATGGATATGTCCGGCGGGGAGATGTTTCCATTCGCGCCTCCGCCGAGTACGATTCCAGAGCCGGCGTTCATGGAAATGGAATTCTGAGTGATCCGGTTGAATGAAGTCCCTGCATCCTGAACGCTGACGCCGCTCCCTCCGTTGAATTGAACGGTATTGGAAGGACCGATCCGGTTTTGGCTGGCGCCGTCGTAAATCATGATTCCATCCGATCCATTGGGCAATGGAAATGCCCCGATCACATCCGTCCCGATCTTGTTCCCGGTCAATTGATTGCCCATCGACTCAGGAGAAAGTATTCGGATGCCGGATTGTTCATTTCCGGAAACCAGGTTCGATTCCAATGCCTGCAGTCCTCCAATGGTGTTGTCTGAGGAGGATTGGATTGTGATTCCATTCTTTTGCCCTGGAATGGCCGTCTTCCCCGTCTCGTCTGTCCCAATAAAATTGCCGATCACGCGGTTGCTGTCCGCATCGCCGATAAAGACTCCGGTATTGCGGTTTCCGGAGATGAGATTGCGGTCGCCTGACCGCCCACCCCCGATCGTATTTTGGTTCGCACCGGTTAAAATCAGGATGCCGTACTTGTTGCTCAACGTGTCATCCCCGGAAGCATTGATCCCGATGTAATTTCCCGCCACCTGATTGCTGTCCGCACCAACGATATAAACGCCGGAATTTTGGTTTCCCGAGAGAATATTCCGTTCGGCCGCCTTCGGCCCACCGATCATGTTGCGTTTTGCTCCCAGTGAAATCATAATTCCGTCTTTGTTGCCTGCCGCTTCCCCGCCTGCCGGATCGGTTCCAATGTAGTTGCCCAGAATGGTGTTGCCCGCAGCCTGAGGCAACAGGATGGCGATTCCGACATCCCGGAATCCGGAGATGATCAATCCCTTGACGGTATTGCCGGCGGACTCGATGCGTATCCCCGAGGAGGAAACGCCTGCGGCTTCTCCGGACAGGACGATTTCAGGCCCCTCCGGGTTCGTATCACCCTGATTGGAGGCCTGATAGGACCCGTCGATGACGGTCCAGCCGTCGGTCAGCGAGGGCAGGGCGGTTTGAGGCCGTATCCACCAGACCGACCCATCGAATCCTGGATCCGAGGACGGGATGTTGAAACGGATCTCGTCAGGCCCTTCACGGTTGTTTGTGTTTATGATCGCTTGACGCAGGGAGCCCAGGCCTGCATCATTCGTGTTTAAAACGGTGTAGGTCTTGGATATGCCGGTTTTTGCCAACAGAACAGCGAGAGCGAACATCAACCATCGGCTTACCGGACGCGGTCTGATTTTCATGGCCGTTCTCTCCGCACAAGACAATACCTGTTTCACCCTGCAGGACAGTCTTTGAAAATTCCTGCCGCAAGCCCGCCGATCAGAGAAGCGGGCAATCCCCGGGCCCGATTGTCCCTCTTATCGGCGGGAAACCCGCTTGCTCCCTGAGTTACGGATGAGTCCAACTGCTCCAGGCTGGAGCAGTGGCGGTCATGTCGCCATTTACCGTTACCCGCAGCTCGGTAAAATGTTGCGGCGGATTCCCAGGCGGTGCAACGTAAAAGACGACACTGTAAGTTCTGGGCTCAAATGATTTATCATCTGAGGTATATCCGCCCGGAGCCTGGCTGTCGACTGGATGAAGCGCTTCCGTGAAGGAAAAATCGTCGCTGGTAATGTTCGTCATGAATCCGGCGATCACCGGCGACTCCGATCCGGGAAACCAGTCGGAATCATAGGCCATGACCGCAAAAACACTCCCGTTTTGTCCCGCTATCCCTGATGCAATTGCCGTTATTGTTCCAGCCACAGCCTCGGGTTCCGGATTCGTGCTTTTTTTCTCCGAACAGCCCGGCAGAACCAGGACGGAGATCACAAGCACGGAAACGATTCGTTTCAATAGGTTCATGGCGTCCTCCTTTTTGATTATTTTTTCTCTATTCATTCCTTCGATCACCTCGATCATTTGAAGATCCTATTCCCCCGCTCTCATTTAAAAACAATCAAGCTTTGATTGAAGAATGAGACGATCTTCCATACATTTTGAACCGGTCACTTCATGACAATCAGTTTCTTGTTCGCAATGAATGCACCGGCCGTCAGTCGGCACACATAGACGCCTGTCTCCAGAAAGGACGCATCCAGTTTTATATCATGCCGGCCCGGTCCCTTCACTTCATTCAACAGGACGGTGACGGTGCGGCCGAGCATGTCCAAAACCTCCAAGTTCACCATCTCCCGCGCCGGCAGTTCAAAGGCGATGGTGGTGACCGGGTTGAACGGATTGGGATAGTTTTGTTTCAATGAAAATACTTCCGGTATTCCCTGTCCTTCCACATCCTCGACATCCGTTTTCACGGGCAGGCTGAATTCCGAAGTGCTTCCGGAATCATTCATGGCCACAGCGGTGAAATGAGAAAGCAGGTCCTGCCCTGAAGGATTGAAGGAAAACTCGCCGGAGGCGTCCGCCTCGACTGAGGCCAGATAAATTTTACCCTGTCCGTCATCATCCGTATAGATCTCAATCCTATGTCCCGGTGCTGCGAGCCCATTGACAATGTCCGGCGCGATTTCCATGATTTGCGGCGCAGAAATGCCCTCCGCTGCGCTGAAAGTATTGTGGATGCCCCTGCCGGCGTTGTTCCAGATGGAATTCAACGTGATGCGGTTGTGAACGGCCGACTCCCCTTCCTGCCTCACGCCGTCCGCGCCGTTGTTGCATATCAGGTTGCCTTCCAGAACATTGCCGGCCGAATAGGACAGGGAAACGCCGTCGGACTGATTTCCCAAGCCCGGATCGAATTCCCCATTCGTTCCTATGAGATTATAGGACACGGTATTCTGATTTGAATCGTAGAGATAGATGCCGTCATTGCCGTTCCCCGAGATCCAGTTGCCGGATATTTCATTGAAGCCGCAGTCGCCGGCAAGGCTGATGCCCTGCATTGTATTTCCGAGCACACCCTCTCCGGTGCGGTTCAGACCGATGATATTTCCGGATATGACGATACTGAAACAGGTTTGATTCAGCAGTATTCCGGATTGCGCATTGCCGGAAATCAAGTTTCCGGGGAAAGTACCGTTATGGGTATCAATTCGATAATTCCTCGTATTGCCGTAGAAGTAGATGCCGCTTCCTCCGTTGCCCGCCGCCTCTTCCCCTCGTGCATCGGTGCCGATATAACAACCGCTGATCCTGCCGTTGTCCCCTCCCTCTATCACGATGCCGGAATGTCCGAACCTGTTGACCGCCAAACCAATTATTTCGACGTTCGGCGCCGCTATCCAAAGTCCATTGGCATCCCCGGTATTGCTGCCGTTGATTTCGATCTCCGGCCCGAATGGATTGGTCTCCTCCCCCATGAATACAGCCTGCGAAAAACCGTCGATGACGAGAGGTCCGTCCGTAATGCGGGGAAGCCCGTAATACGGACGGATGCTCCAAATCCCGCCTTCCGAGAATCCGTCATCTGTTTCGGGAACGGCGAAGCGGACCGTGTCTGCGCCTGCATGCTCGTTCGCATCGGTCAACGCCTGGCGCAGGGAACCCGGGCCTGAATCACCGGTATGGGTGACGGTCAGAACTTGATCCTCAAGGGTGATCATCTCGGCAAGAGGCCTATGCCAAACACCGCTCTCAAGCCCCAAGAAAAGTTCGTTCCCGCTGGAAGCCAGGGAATAGACCGAAGTGTCCTGCAATCCGGTACTGACATCCGCCCAGGTCATGCCCTTGTCCGTCGAAAGGAACAGGCCTTTTCCCCAGGTCCCGGCAAAGAGATTCCCCCGTACGGCGGCCAGACGCCTGATCTTCAGATCGGATAAACCGGCATTGACGGCCTCCAACTGCAGGCTCTGATTTGAAAAATGAAACACACCTCCGCCCCAAGTGCCTGCAAAGAGATCCGATCCCATGACCGCCAGCGAATACACGTATGGATTGGCCAATCCGCTGTTCAATTCAGTCCAATTCTGACCCTTGCTCTCCGTAAAAAAGACACCGCTTCCGGCTGTTCCTGCATAGAGCCTGTCTCCGCTGCCGGCCAGGGCGAGTATAAATTTGGATGAAAGGCCGGTGTTGACTTCCGACCAGATGCGATCCATTTCTGAATATTGGTACACGCCGCCGCCCCAGGATCCCGCAAAAAGCATGGATCCGTTTTCGGCGAGGCAGTTGATGGAAGGATTCGTCAACCCTGTGCCGACATCCGTCCAGGTCTGACCGTTGCTCCCGGTCAGGAATACGCCGCCGTAATTGGTGGCTGCATAGACCTGTTCGTAATAACGGACGAGGGCGTGAATGTAGGTGTCTGTCAGACCTTCTTCGATCTGTCCCCATGAATTTCCTTTATCCGGAGAGTAATAAACACCGCCCGGCCATGCGCCCGCAAAAATCTGCGAACCTTCGACGAGCAAGGCATTCACCGTCACGCCGATCAGTCCTCTGTTGACAGGATTCCAGCTTTGCCCGTCATCAACGGATTGAAAGACGCCCTTCCCATGAGTGCCTGCCAAAAGAAATGAGCCGTTGAACACGAGAATCTTCAAATGAAAATTTTCAGCCCCAGCATAGGCAGGCGTCCAACTCGATCCCTGGTCCGTTGAAAGAAAAATATTTCCTTCCCAGGAACCGGCGAACAGGTTTACGCCGTCGTCAGTCATACAACAGATGTTCAAATCCGTCAAACCGGTATTCACCGGCTCCCATGTCTGTCCGTCATTGCCGGACCGGAACACGCCCGCCTGTGTTCCGGCAAAAACTTTGGAGCCCAGAACTTCCAGGGCATTGACATTCAGATTCGTGAGGCCGGAATTCGACTGCGTCCAGTTCTGCCCCTGGTTGGAGGACCGGAACACGCCTTCACCCAATACGCCGGCGAAAAGAGTGTTTCCCTTGACGGCCATTGAATAGACCTGTTTCATCTCCAGCCCGGCATTTCGCAGGGACCATTGCTGGCCGTTATTTGCCGAAAGGTGCACACCCCAGTCCGTAGCGGCGAACAGGTTCGCTCCCGATACGGCCAGCGTGTAAACATTTTTGTTTGTCAATCCCGCATTGACGGGAGTCCATGTGGCGCCGTCATCGGAGGACAGAAAGACGCCTCCGCCGAAGGAACCTGCAAACAGCAAGCCGCCGTTGACAGCCAGAGAACGGATGGTCAAATGGGTCAATCCCGAATTGACGGGCAACCAGGTCTGGCAGTTGTCCGATGACAGGAAAATCCCGGTTCTATATGTGCCTGCAAAGGTTTTATTGGCTTTTACCGCAAGGCTGTAGACGATCCCCCCCTCCGGTCCATTGGTCTGCAGCCACTGGCTTATGGAATTATGGTAAGAGAAAAGGACAATGAAAAGAAACCAGGCCGGACGATGATTTTTCATTCGTATTTTCTCCCTCTTACATCGATGACCCCGTTGAATATTGCTGAAATTGAACTCCGAACCTTGTCCCGCCGATGTCTTGATTGCAGAACTTCCGAACTCTCAACTCTTTCAAAAAAAATCTCAGAATGGTAAAATCAACGAAACAGTATGAATATGATAGTGGACTGGCCGTTATCCGATGAAGATGCCAGAATAAAACTCAAAAGACTTTATCCGACTTTATTGACTTGACATGATGCTCGTCTGAGGTATCGGGTTGCCGTTTTTGATTTTTTTGGATTTCCACCCATAGACCACATCGGCGTCCACTGTCTCCCGTTCTATCGCCCATGATTTTAAAATCTTGTATGTTTAACGATTCCAAAATCTCCTGCATCATCACCGGGGTTATCAGTCTGCTACACTGATTTAAGAAACCGGCTTGCTCCACTTTTAGTTTGATCGCGGCCTTTTTCCCCGGAGTCATCGCTCGTCCCATCCCGCCGCCGATAAAAGCCACACCCCCTGGTTTTAATACCCGGTTTATTTCTCGAAAAGCTTTGGGAAGGTTCTCCCAAAAAAGAAATGATCCCCTGGAAATGATCAGATCGAAGGTTTCATCCGCGAAGGGAAGTTGGTGCACATCGCCCTGCTCTACTTTTATCTGATTCTCCAGATGCGCCTGTTTGATGAAATTTTCAGCGAGCAGGACTGCTTCCGGGTCAATATCCAGGCCGATGATTTTTAAATTCGATTGTTTGGCAATCTCAATACTGAGGAAACCAGGCCCGCAACCGATGTCAAGACAGAGACCTTCATGAATCATGTAATCATTGAGTATCTGCTCTGCCAGCGAAGGATAAACTTCTTTGAATGTTACGCGGGCAAAACGGGCAAAACGAGCCGCTTCGCTCTCTGTCCTGGTTTTCGAATCGCATTGCAGGCAGATAAAGGCACTCAGGCAGATGGAGGATAAAAAAAAGACGCTGATTTGACACTCAAAAGATTTAGATTGAAGCATGTCCTTCCACCTGACTATTTTAACAATAGGAACTTCTTGGTATCGACATAATCAACGGTCTCCATCCTGTAAAAATAGAGGCCGGCGGCGAGAGGCCGGCCCTTTTCATCCGCCCCGTTGAACTGAACCACATGCCATCCGCTTTCGACAGATCGATCGAATAGGGCTTTGACCAACTGTCCGTGCAGATTCAATATGCAGATGATGACCCGGCCAGGTTTCGCAGTTTGAAATCGGATAGCCGTTGAGGAGTTGAATGGATTGGGATAATTCTGAGTCAGTCGATGTTGGGCAGCGTCGGCGTGACGGCTGTTTTCAACAGGCGTTATCGGATTGAATTTGAAGACATCTCCATGGGGTGTCGTTCCCGCATAGATCATCCCATTGGAGGCTTCTAGCAGGCACAGACATTCAAAAGCACCGAGCAGGCCACCCGTCGGATACCAAGACTTGCCCCTGTCTTTCGAAGCAAAGACAACCGAATCCGCCGCCGGCTGAATGCCGGCGTAAAGGACGCCGGCACGATCCTCCATGATGCTGTAGACCCGGTCGCTGTGAACACCATCTCCGCGCATTATTTTGGCGCAGGCATCCCATGAATCTCCCTGATCGATGGATTGATAAACGTACCCGCCGTTTTCCCCGGGTCCGCGGGATGGAATCCACCCACTTAAAAATAAAGTGCCATCACGGGCTTCCATCAGCCTATCGGCAGACCAATCGCATTGCGCGTCAGAAATCACGGTCAGCGTATCCCATCTCGTTCCATTATCCATTGACCGGTAGATGAGAACACCCGTGGTGGTGCTCCAACCTCCGGTGAAAATGGCGCCGCGGCTGGTTTGACAGATAAATTTACAGGGATTCAAATGCGGCAGACGGGCGGTTTCGTTCCAGGTCAAGCCGCCATTGCTCGTTCGAAAGATTCCACTCCGATTGGATAAATCAGGGGGTGAAGCACCGGCCAGAAGATCTCCATTCTTCAACCGGATCATCGCACGAATGGATTTCGCACCCGGAATATCCTGAGTATTGGTCCAGGAATTCCCACGGTCGGTGGATTTGAAAATATCCCCATTGAGATATGTTCCTGCATAGATCGTGTCACCCCGCACAATCACCGAATAGACAACCATCGTGCCGGGCAATTCAGCGCAGGCCGTCCAGGTTAAGCCGCCGTCATGAGTCTTGAAGATTTTTCCTTTGGGTTGATCCTCCGTACATGCCGCAGCAGCATAAATAATTCCTGATGGGCCTTCCTTCAGGTCATAGACATAAATTGCATTTTCCAGCTCACCCGTTTTCATCCAGGCCCCATAGCCAGGCTCGATCCGTGAA
>Ga0233422_10001397_pt1 | contig 10724 bp, 9 predicted proteins | sample Watercolumn_Mata_2_FD_182724 | JGI IMG/M metagenome (GOLD analysis project Ga0233422, IMG submission 182724) | Freshwater microbial communities from Lake Matano, South Sulawesi, Indonesia - Watercolumn_Matano_2014_110_MG | ecosystem: Environmental > Aquatic > Freshwater > Lake | place...
GCCTCCGCCCTGGGAGTGATATCCTTCGACTTCTTTTTTGTCCAGCCGTATTACAAGCTGACGATCTCGGATGCGCAGTACCTGTTGACCTTCGCTGGCATGGCGGCCATCGGCTTCATCACCAGTCATCTGATGAGCAATGTTCGGTATCAGGCCAAGGTGGCCGGTCATCGGGAGAGACGCGCCACCATGCTGTATGCCCTCAGCAAGGAGATGGCCGCCAGCCGCGGCATCGGGGATTGCATGCGGATAGCCGCCCGGTATTTCATGAAGGAGTTTGGCGGCCGGAACGTCATCCTCCTGGCGAACGAGGACGACCGTGTCGTGTATCCCGGCGAACCCCCCGCTCCCGAATCGCTGCGCGGCGCGGCGCTCGGCATCGCGCAATGGGCCTTCGACCATGATGAATTGGCGGGCAAGGGCACCAATACCTTGCCCGGGACCCGGGCCGTCTATTTTCCGATGGCGTTTGCCGGCAAGGTGACCGGCGTTTTGGTCATGGAACCGGTCAACCTCCGCCGCATTTTTCTGCCCGAGCAAAGAAAGCTGTTGGAAACCATGATGGGTCTCGTGATCCAGACCGTGCAGAGGCACCGGCTTGCCGAGCAGGCCAAGGCCACGCTGCTCGAAATCGAAACCGAACGCCTCCGCAATTCGTTGCTGACCTCCATCTCTCATGATCTCAGAACGCCCCTGGCCACCATCGTCGGTTCGGCGAGCACCCTGGCCGAAAACGCGGAGGGTTTGCGGGAGCAGGACCGGCAGGAACTGAGCGTGGGCATTTACGAGGAAGCCCAGCGGATGACGAATCTCGTCAACAACATCCTGGACATGGCCAAACTGGAAGCAGGCGCCATGAAGCTCAACCGGGACTGGTACATGCTCGATGAGATCGTCGGAACCGTGCTCAATCGGCTGGACAAGCAACTGGAAGGGCATCCCGTGAAGCTGACGATAGAGCCCAGGAATCCTCCCATGATCCACGTCGATCCGGTGTTGATCGAACAGGTTCTGGTCAACCTCATCGAGAACGCCATTCGCTATACGCCGCCGAAAAGTCCCATCGACATCGTGGCGGAGCGCAGCCCCTTCGCCCTGACCGTGTCGGTCGCGGATCGCGGACCCGGCATTCCGCCGGGCAAGGAAAAACATATCTTCGAAAAATTCTTCCGCGGCAGCACGGAAGGGGCACAAAGCGGAACGGGGCTGGGGCTGGCCATCTGCAAGGCCATCATCGAAGCGCATGGCGGCTGGATCGAGGCCAGGAATCGCGGCACCGGCGGCGCCGAATTCAACTTTGGCCTCCGCATGCCGGAGCTGCCTCCCATGGACGTGGAACAGGAACCCCCCCCTGAAGAAGACCGCTAAGGAAGCTCCGAACAGCCCTGCCCTCTCCCTCTGGTTATAATAACCGCAATTTCCCTTGATCGCCTCCAGGAGGCCGAACGCGCGGACGGCGCACCGCGCTTGGGTTTCCCGTTCCCGCTCAAGGGCAACGGCGGATGGACGAGCCGACCGGGGAGGGAGTCGGCGATTATCCTAGATTCCTCTGTTGGACGCGCTCGAGTGTGCGGCCCAAAAGCCGGCCGGCAAGGCGCGACGACGCAGCAGGGCCATTCCTGGAAGGAGGAGCCACGCCGCCAGGCGGCTTTTGGGCCGTGCCATCGGGTGCGTAGCGCTCTCACCCAAAAGGTGAGAGCCCGTAATACTGCAAATACCAAGTGCCGCGTAGCCTTCATGCCATTTGAGAAGCGGTCGACAGAGGAATCTAGGATTATTGGCTCGTCCGCATCAATCCCGGTTATTTCGACGTGTTCAGAGCTTCCCTAAGTGAACCAGGTCCCCGCGCTTGTCCTGATCATCGAAGACGATCCCCCCATGCGCAAGTTTTTGCGCACCGGCCTGGGCTCGCAAGGATTCAGGGTCCGGGATGTCGATGCGGGCCAGCCCGGCATTCATGAAGTCCGCATGCATAAACCGGAACTGATCATCCTGGATCTGGGATTGCCGGATATGGATGGCGTCGACGTGATACGAAAAGTTCGCGACTGGACGAGAACGCCCATCATCGTGCTCTCCGCGCGAAGCCAGGAGTCACAGAAAATCGAGGCCCTGGACGCGGGCGCCGATGATTACCTCACCAAACCATTCAGTTTCGGCGAATTGCTCGCCCGCATTCGCGTGGCGCTGCGCAACGCCATCCAACGGGAGAATCTCGACTCCGTGACGACCTACTGCAATGGCAGATTGGCCATCGACCTCGGCAACAGGATCGTCACGGTCGATGGGGAAAACATTCATCTAACCCCGATACAGTACCGGCTGCTGGTGACCCTGGTGAAAAACTCGGGCAAGGTCATGACGCACCGACAATTGATGAGGGAGGTCTGGGGACCTTCCTATTCGGAGAGCGCTCACTACCTGCGCATCTATGTCAGCCAGTTGCGCCAGAAGCTGGAGTCCGATCCGGCAAAACCCAGCCTGCTGCTGACCGAATCGGGCGTCGGCTATCGTCTCGTGGGACCGGATTTCACCGCGATGCCACGAGAAGAACCCGCCCAATCCCGCGGCGCCGGGAGTTTGAGCGCGAAAACCAACGCCAGCAAGGACTCGACATGAACACTCACTCGCATGCCAACGAACGTAACTGGGTCACCGCACTGGCCGTTCCCGCCCTGGGCGTGGTGTTTGGAGACATCGGCACGAGCCCGCTCTATACCTTGCGCGAATGTCTCAACGCCGCGGGCGGGGCGACGGTGGAACCGGTAGTGTTGGGTCTCTTGTCCCTGATCTTCTGGACCATAGTTTTCGTGGTCAGCCTCAAGTATGTAGTCTTCATCATGCGCGCCGACAATCAGGGCGAGGGCGGCATCATGGCCCTGTTGGCCTTGTCCCTGCGCTCGGAACAATTCGGCCGTAAAGGCCGCAAGGGCTTGATCGCGGTTGGCTTGATCGGGGCGGCGCTGTTTTATGGCGACGGCATCATCACGCCGGCCATTTCGGTATTGAGCGCGGTGGAGGGATTGGAGCTGGCGACGCCGCGGGTCGAGCCTTACGTGATCCCCATCGCCCTGGGCGTCTTGATCGGTCTCTTCCTCATCCAGCGCCACGGCACCACCGGCGTCGGCCGCTTTTTCGGTCCCGTCATGCTGATCTGGTTCCTGACCCTGGGGGGCATGGGACTCCTGAAGATTCTGGATTATCCGGCGGTCCTCAAGGCCATCAATCCGCTCAGCGCCGTCTACTTTCTCATGGAACAAACGTCTCGGTCCCTGCCGATTCTTGGCGCCGTGGTGCTATCCGTCACCGGGGCCGAGGCGCTGTATGCCGACATGGGGCATTTCGGCGCCAGACCGATTAGGGCGTCCTGGTTCTGGCTGGTTTTTCCGGCGCTGGCTCTGAACTATCTGGGCCAGGGCGCGACGGTGCTGCAAGCCCATGACGCGATCAGAAATCCCTTTTTCCTCATGTTCCCGGAATGGGCGCTCATCCCGATCGTCATCCTCGCCACCGTGGCGACCGTGATCGCCTCCCAGGCGGTGATCTCGGGCGCCTACTCGATTACGCAGCAGGCCTTTCACTTGGGATATCTGCCCAGGGTGCGCATACATCATACGTCCGAGACCGAACGAGGACAGATTTATCTGCCGGGACTGAATACCCTCCTGCTGCTGGCCATCATCGTCCTCGTACTGAGCTTCGGCAGTTCCAGCAAACTGGCCTCGGCCTACGGCATCGCCGTGACCGGCACCATGATGATGACGACCCTGCTGTTCTATGTGGTCGCCCGACATGCCTGGAAATGGAGGCTAATTGCCGTGATACCGCTGGTGCTGTTGTTTCTGCTCATCGACGCCGGTTTCCTGGGCGCCAATCTCATGAAGTTCCTGGAGGGAGGCTGGTTGCCCGTACTGTTGGGTCTGGTGGTCTTCACGATCATGTCCACCTGGCTCAAGGGACGCACCATCATCTACAAACGGCTCTACCCCCAAAAAGGCAATTTGAAGGATTTCCTGGCGCAAACCCTTGCGCAGATCACCAGCCGTGTCGCCGGCACGGCGGTATACCTGGCCGCGCCCGGTGAAGGCGTCCCCAATGGCCTGCTGCAAAACGTCCGCCACAACAAGGTGCTGCATGAAAAGGTCATCATCCTGAGCATCGCCATGACCGATCGTCCCCGGGAGGAGGATCGAGGCCGCCATGACGTGGACAACCTGGGGCCTGGCATCTTTCAACTGACCGCCCGCTTCGGCTTCATGGAACTGCCGGATATCCCCAAATTGCTGGCGACGTGCGCTAAACGCAAGCTCCTGGATTACGATACGGAGGATATTTCATATTTTGTCAGCCGCTTGAAACCGGTTCCCACGGCTCGGCCCGGCATGGCCTTGTGGCGGGAAAAGCTGTTTGTGCTCATGCTCAGAAACACGGCGCAGGCGCCGGATTTATTCCGCATACCGTCCGTTCAGGTGGTCGAGCTTCATATGAAGCTGGAAATCTGATCCCATGACGGTCAACCGTCACCCTCATGAAATTCCATACGAGACAGGCCGATGAACGCAAGATACGCAAGGGTATTCCTCTCGCCTCCCGTGATTCTTTCCAGCCTGGTGCTGGTCTTGTGGTTCACTTGGCAGGCCCTCCTGGGTTTTCTGCTGCATGCGCTGATCATCCTGGCCGAGATTCTCGAGTTGACCTTCGATCACCTACTCGAGGATGTGCTGCGCCTGGAAGGTCACTCCGCGCAGATGTACACGGCCTGGACCGGCGTAATCGCCTTTGTCGTCCTGGCGGTGTTCGGCTACCGCGCGGCCAGAAGGCGCTTCATCGCCAGGTTTCAAACCTGGGACAAATTCATGTTTCACGGCAGGTCCTGGGCCAGGGATCATTGGTTGACGCTAACCATGCCCCTTACCGTTCTGCTGCTGCTCAACGTCCTCTTTTAGGGGCGTCTAAGGAACCCACCGCCGCACTCGAATTGCCCGACTCCCCGTCTTCACCCTGACCGCCGGGGTCATGGGAGAAGAACGCGAAGCGGCGTCGAGCGCGGGCATGAACGACCTCCTGGCCAAGCCGCCGGACAGGGACCGGTCGACCGAAACGATACGGAAATACTGCCCGCGCCCCATCAGCATAACCTCAAGGAACGATGCCGTGCCGGTGCCCCGGCCGGCCCCGCCGCCTTCGATGCGCTCGGCTCCGCCTAGCGGGTGATGTCGGTCGGCGACAGGCAGTGTTTTCTGTGTCTGAGGGACGAACTCGCGAGCCGGGAAGGATGGTCAGGCAATGGTTACCGAGGGCGACAAGTAGACGTCCTGAATGGCGTGGAGGAGCTCGATCCCATCCCTCATGGGCTTCTGGAAAGCCTTTCGCCCCGATATCAAACCCATGCCGCCCGCGCGTTTGTTGATCACCGCTGTCCGCACGGCGGCGGCCAGGTCCCCCGCGCCCTTCGATTCGCCTCCCGAATTGATCATACCGGAGCGCCCCATGTAGCAGTTGGCTACCTGGTATCGCACCAGATCGATAGGGTGAGGGGACGTGAGGTCGCTGTAGACCTTGCTGTGGGTCTTCGAGAAATTCAAGGCTGTGAAGCCGCCGTTGTTTACCGCCATTTTCTGTTTGATGATGTCGGCCTCGATGGTGACGCCCAGGTGGTTACCCTGGCCTGTCAGATCGGCCGACACATGGTAATCCGTCCCTTCATGCTTGAAAGCACTGTTCCGCAGATAGGCCCAAAGCACGGTGACCATCCCCAATTCGTGCGCTTTTTTGAAGGCCTGGGAGACTTCCCACGCTTGCCGGCGGGATTCCGAGGAGCCAAAGTAGACTGTCGCGCCGACCGCTGCCGCCCCCATTTCGAAGGCTTGTTCCACGCTGGCGAACAGGGTCTGATCGTAACTGTTAGGGTACGAGAGGTACTCGTTATGATTGATTTTCAGGATGAAGGGGATTTTGTGCGCATACCCGCGCGCGACGCTGCCCAAAACTCCCAGTGTGGACGCAACCGCGTTGCAACCGCCTTCCATGGCCAACTCAACTATCTTCTCCGGATCGAAATAATCCGGGTTAGGGGCAAAGGACGCCCCGCCGGAATGCTCCACGCCTTGATCGACTGGCAGGATTGACAGATAACCGGTTCCGGATAGGCGGCCGTGATTAAAGAGGGCGGCGAGATTTCGCAATACCGCGGGCTTGCGGTCGGAAAACAAGACGACTCGATCGATGAAGTCGGGACCGGGAGCATGTAACCGCTCTTTGGGGATGCCGCCGCAAACGTGGGAGAGTAAGGTCTCCTTTTCTTCGCCGAGTAATTCAAGGATATCAGCCATGTGTGTTCCCCTAAATTGAGAATGGTCGTAGCGTATGTCGTTACCCTATGGGCCCATTTCCAAACGGCACGGCGGCTAGACCCGCCCTACCCCATACACATCCCCGTGTCGCTTCAACGCCTCATGGTACACCGTTGCCGGGCCATACATAACCCTCCCTCGCATCGCTATCGCCGCGCCCGGCACGGGCTACCAGTGCTTCGTCGCCTTCGGAGGCGCCGTCGGCCGGAGGGAGGCACCCGGCATCATCGTTCGGCGGATCGGCTGCTCGCATCGCGACGCACACGGCGTTTCGGAAACTCCCGGACGGTGCTCCGGCGGCTATCCGGAGACGATAGGGAACCGGCCCCACCATGCTCGGAAGCGACGCCCCCGCCAGAGTGGGTCATCCGGCTCCAGGTCAACCATCCGCACCCGGCGATCGGTCAGGCTGTCCGCGGTTTCGGGCGCGTCCTTTTCCGACTCGGCAGCCAGGCGGCAGTGGGTCGCGGCCCACTGCCGCATCGCCTCGATCTCGCGCGCCGCGCGCAGCAGATGTTCGGTACGGAGTTCCCTGGCAGGCGAGGAAAACGCCTCGTACAGCGCGTTGATGACGAGCTCTTCCAGCTCCGGCACGAGTTCGCGCAGCAGCCGGATCAGCAGCGACGCATTCGGCGTGTTGTCTTTCAGATAAGGGTGAAAGTCCTTGAACAGGAACAGCGTCCCGTCCTGATACCCGGCGATGAACGCCAGCGCCTGTTCCGGCCGCCGCGTGTCCTCCTTGGCCACCGGCCGGCCGGCGGCGTCGAGCAGTCCATGCGAGATCGACCACACGAACAATTTGCGCGGGTGTTTCTGCATCGATTTCTGTTGCAGCAGCTCTCCAGCGCGCGGTCCTCTTCGCTGGAGACGATGGTCATATCCGGCGCGGATATAAGTCGCGAGTTCCTGGACGAAATCGGTCATGGCGGGCTCCGGCTACAGAGTGGTCCGTTCCTGGGCGGTCTCGGTCACCGTCACGGGTTCCTCGCGGCGCTCCGGCAACGGCTCGCGCTGCTCCACGGCGCCGAGCGCCTGCTCCACCGCGCGGGTAAAGCTCAGGCAGTTGTCGCCCTGACCGCCTTCGACGCGGATCTGGGTCTGGCCGTCACGGCCGATGCGGATGCGCATTTTCTTCATCGAATGTCTCCGTTGGCCAATTGAATCTCAGATCGGGGTCGAACGAGTCCCGCAGCAGGGCCGCTTCCGTCTCGCCGCAGGGTTTGGTATAGTCTTACGCGGTCTTACTTGAGACGATTTCCCCATGGAAACGACACGGCTGTCCAGCAAAGGCCAGGTCATCATTCCCAAATCGGTGCGCGAGGCGCACCGCTGGGCACCCGGCACCGAATTTACCGTCGAAGACACCCCGCAGGGCATCCTGCTGAAGCCTCGGCGGCTGTTTCCCGAAACCCGGCTGGAAGACGGCTTGGGTTGCACCGGATACCGCGGCCCAACGCTGTCGCCCGAGGAAATCGAGCGCCGTCTGGCAGGCAGCCCTCCTGTGTTGGCCACGCCGCGCGGAACGAGTTCGCGTTTTAACCAACCTCCCCCTCGCGAAAAATATTACATTTCGGTTACCGTATCTGGACCTGCTTGAGCTTCCGCGCGTGCCCGGCGTATCTCATCGAGCCAATGAGTAAAATCGGGGGAATCCCGCTCCGCGCCGTTAAAATTCCTGAACAGCCCCGCCAATCGGGTGAAATACGCGCGCACCGCTTCTCGATCGGTAAAACGGTACCTCTCCGACACCGCCGCGACAATCAACGCGAACAGTTCTTGCTGCCGCTCCAAAGGCGAGGAGACATCGACGGGGTCATAGGCGTCTTGCTGAAGATAAACCGTGTCCAGGAGCCAGGCTTTCTGGTAAGCGACCCAGTCTTCGAGGGTGACCCCTTCCTCTCCCGTGACCTGCATCATGCGGGCGATGGCATCTCCCTGTTTGATCAGCTCCAGCATGGCGGTCACGCGGCTCAACCAGTGGGGCGTGAGGTGCGACGCGTACCAGGGCTCCAACTGACGCAGATAGCGCGACCACGAAATCAATGGATCGATGGCCGGATAGCAACGTCGGTAGGCCCGCTGCCCGCTCAGTCCCAGAAAGCTCTTCACCGTGGCGAGGGTGGATTGGGTCACCGGTTCCTCGAAGTTGCCGCCGGCGGGCGACACCGTGCCGATCAAACTCAGGCTGCCGGTGCCGCCATCGGCGGCGCGGATGACCCCCGCCCGCTCATAAAGCGTGCGAATCGAGGATTCGAGATAGGCGGGAAACGCTTCTTCTCCTGGTATCTCTTCCAATCGACCTGAAGTTTCGCGCATGGCCTGCGCCCACCGGGACGTCGAGTCGGCCAGCAACAAGACCTGATAGCCCATCTGACGGTAGTATTCCCCGAGAGTGATGCCGGTGTAGATCGATGCCTCCCGCGCCGCGACGGGCATCGACGAGGTGTTGCAAATAATGATGGTCCGATCCATGAGCGAACCGCCGGTGCGGGGATCTTCCAGTTTGGGAAACTCGGTGATGGTTTCCACCACCTCCCCTGCCCTCTCTCCGCAGGCCACCAGGATCACGATGTCGACATGGGAATAACGCGCGATCAGTTGTTGCAGAACGGTTTTCCCCGCGCCGAAGGGCCCGGGAATGCTGCACGTTCCCCCCAATGCCACGGGGAAAAACGTATCGATCAGCCGGACCGTCGTGATCAGTGGTTCCTGTGGATAAAGGCGTTCGGCCCTCCCCTGCGCCAGCAGCATTTCGGGGAGCGGTCTGCGTACCGGCCAACGCTGAAAAAGGGCGAGGGCTTGGTCCTCCCCATCCGCGGTCCGGACCCTCGCCACTGTGGTGTCCACGGTGACGGCGTTTTCCTGTATCCAGGTGACTTCGACGGCTCCCGGCTGGTTGAACGGAACCATGATCCTGTGGCAAAAGCGGCCTTCCTGCACCACCCCGATCACGTCCCCCGCGGAGAGCCTGGACCCCGCCTGAACACGGGGTTGAAAAGCCCACTTCTTGTTGAGATCCAGCGGGTGCGATTCGACGCCACGGGGTAGGAAATGCCCATGACTGATGGCCAGCGATTCCAGGGGATTTTGCAGGCCGTCGTAGACTTGGCCCAACAGGCCGGGTCCGAGCGCGACCGATAACATTTCATCGCTCTGGATGACGGGATCCCCCACCGCGACGCCCAGTGTCGATTCGAAGACCTGAGCGTCGGCATACCGACCGTTGATGCGGAGAATTTCGCCTTTAAGCCGTTCGCGTCGTTTCTCTCCGGGGTATCGAGGACAGACGTAAATGATCTCGTTCTTGCGAAGTGCGGAGATCCCGTCACCCGACAGGCAGGCTTCGATGGTGACCAGGTCGTCCTGCACGGCCACCACGCGTGCGTTTGCCTTCGCTTCAACCATGTTCGTTGCCATGCGTTGTGGCGGGTAGGGGCTCCGGTTTGGACATGCCGTCATGGCCTTCAAGTCCCTGAGCCAACAGAGCCTCGAAACGTTGCCTCGCGGCCTTGGCGTCATGCCGCGCCAGACGGTCAATCAGATTCCAGCGCAATACATACAGCACGACGGCCTCGAAATCGAAATGATGGTCCCAGGCCAAACGGGTGTAATGGTTCCAAACCATGGAAAACAATAGGTGCTCCAAGCCGACATGGTTGCCCGCCCGGATATGTTCATTGGCCATGGAGACCCAGGGTTGAAGGTGGCCCAGCCTGAAATCCGATTCCTCCCAATGACGGCGGATGGCGTCCACGCACTGGCCAAATCCGAAGGCTTCCCCTGGACTTGGGGAGGGCAGGCCGCGATGGCGGCGGCGCAATGCCCCGACCAGCGTCCGCATCTCCAAACGCCAGCGGAGCATCTCCCTGAGTGAGGGACGGCTGAACTGGTCAAGGGCGTGTTGTGCCTGGACCAGAAACCGCTGTTCGCCGGTGGCCAGAGGTATGCGATCCCAGTGCGCCAGGGACTCGATGGTGGCCAAATCTTCGGCGTCCTCGGAACTCAGCAGGGCCAAACGGCGGTCCAGCTGCAAGCGCGACAAGGGCGCTTGCCGGATGGCGAACGGCGCCGCGGGCAGCGGCGGCAGATAACACACCAGCATGGCATAGCGGCAGGAGGGGTCGATGCTCATTTCACGACGCCTTCCAACAAGGCGCGGAAACGCGGCTGGAGGTGTTCAAGCAGGAGTGCGGCGCAGGCTTCATCGGTTAAATCCACCTGCATGGCGCCATCACGCAGCAACAGCCGGATGCCCCGGCCACTGTGGGGGCTGGGGTGGAACGCCACACCCTCGCGCAGCAAATTGCCGGTGATCGAAGAAACCAGATGGGTCAGGGTGCCAAGCTTGAGTTCCACCCCAGCCCCCACAGT
>Ga0233422_10001398_pt1 | contig 10711 bp, 9 predicted proteins | sample Watercolumn_Mata_2_FD_182724 | JGI IMG/M metagenome (GOLD analysis project Ga0233422, IMG submission 182724) | Freshwater microbial communities from Lake Matano, South Sulawesi, Indonesia - Watercolumn_Matano_2014_110_MG | ecosystem: Environmental > Aquatic > Freshwater > Lake | place...
TTCCAGCCCGCGCTTCCAGCGGAACTCGAATCTGCCGAAGATATGTTCGCCGCGATCCGCCGCCAAGACATCTTGCTGCATCACCCATACGATTCGTTCACCCCGGTAATCGAATTCCTGGAAACCGCCGCGCGCGATCCGAGCGTGCTTGCGATCAAACAGACCTTGTACCGCGTCGGGCGCAATTCACCCATCGTCGAAGCGCTGCTTGACGCGGCGCGACGCGGCAAGCAGGTGGCAGTGCTGGTGGAACTCAAGGCGCGCTTTGACGAAGAGAGCAATATCGAATGGGCGAAGGCGCTGGAAAGCGAAGGCGTTCACGTCGTCTATGGCTTGCCCGGCCTCAAGACCCATTCCAAAACTGCCCTCGTCGTTCGCAAGGAAGGCGACGGCATCCGCCGCTATGTCCACCTCGCGACGGGCAATTACAATCCGGCAACGGCGCAGGTCTACACTGATCTGGGTCTCTTCACATGCGACGACGAACTCGGCGCGGACGCTACCGACCTGTTCAATTATCTCACCGGTTATTCCGCCAAAAAGGATTATCGCAAGTTTCTGGTCGCGCCGATCAATCTGCGTTCCGGCATCGAATCACTGATTCGTCGCGAGATAGAATCTGCCCAACGCGGCGAGTCAGGTCATTTGATTTTCAAACTGAACGCACTCATTGATAAGGGGATGATCCGCCTGTTGTATCAAGCGTCGCAGGCGGGAGTGCGCGTGGATTTGATCGTGCGGGGGATGTGTTGTCTATACCCGGGTCTGCCTGGCGTGAGCGATCATATCCGCGTGACCAGCATCGTCGGACGATTCCTGGAACACAGCCGCATTTACTATTTTCGCAACGGCGGCAACGAACAAATCTATCTCGGCAGTGCTGACCTGATGCCGCGCAATCTTGATCGCCGGGTCGAAGTCTTGTTTCCGCTTCAAGATGCGCGCCTCATTCGTCAAGTGCGCGACCAAATCCTGGCAACCTACCTTGCCGACAACCTGCGCGCGCGCTTGATGCAAAGCGACGGGACGTACAAGCGCCTGGCACCCGAAAACAACGCCCCGCCGTTGGATAGTCAAGCCGTATTGCTGAACCGCGCATTTGCTCCCATCCCTTTGTGACCTTGAGAGTGGACCTAATGAAGATTTTCTTTTTGCGGCACGGTCTTGCCGGCGATCGGACAGAATGGAAAGGCGACGATGCAAAACGTCCGCTCACCGACGAAGGCATTGAGAAAATGAAACGGATTGCGGCAGCACTCGCCGCACTCGATCTGGGGCTGGACGTGATTGTCACCAGTCCGCTCGTTCGCGCAAAGCAGACGGCGGAAATCGTCGCGCACACGTTAGGCGCCCCGTTGACCGAAGACGCGCGGCTCGCGCCCGGGTTCAACGCCGAACAACTGCGCGCCCTGCTACTCGATCACCCTGACGCGCGCGCGGTCATGGTTGTGGGACATGAGCCAGATTTCAGCGAAACGATCAGCGCGCTCATTGGCGGCGGGCGCATTGTTTGCAGGAAAGGCAGTGTCGCTCTGGTAGATTTGCCAGACGTGTCATCGCGCCGAGCCGAATTAGTGTGGCTTGTTCCCCCCAAAGTTCTAGCGCGCTCGGAAAGCCATCTGCCGTAGACATTCCAAGAACGTCAGACCCTGGTGCCCCAAGAGGCGGCGCTTGCCGCGTCCTGGCGTTTTTTTTTCACATGGAAATCGAAGCCAAGTTCGCCGTGACAGATGATGCTCTGGCGAAGCATCTGCAAAGCGTCGAGACCCTCGGCGAGTGGATGCTCACGCCCGGTGTTACCACGCGCGTCCGCGACACGTATCTGGATACGCGAGATCGGCGTCTGCTTGCGGCGGGATACACCTGCCGCCGCAGGCACGCGGGGCGCGACGGCGCGCTGATCGTCACCGTGAAGCAAATCAAGAGCGAAACCACTGTAATTCACGCGCGCGAAGAACTGGAAATGGTGTTGAACGAGGACGCGCCGCCAACCCAGTGGGACGCCTGCCCCGCGCGCGATCGCGTCCTGGACATCGTCGGTGAGGCGTCACTGCAGACGCTTCTGGAATTGCGCCAAACGCGCGTCAAGCGCGACGTGAGGAAGGACGACTCACCCATTGCCGAGTGGAGCGTGGACGAGGTACGCGTGCGCGTTGGAAGCCGGTGCTTGAAATTCGCGGAATTGGAAATCGAACTCAAGTCCGCAGGCACGCCAGAGGAATTGGCGCGCCTCGCCGCACGCGCACAAGCAGAATGGAACCTTGCGCCCGAAGCGAAATCGAAATTCGAGCGCGCGCTGGCGTGGGTGGATGAAACAAGCGCGGCACTCCCCAAGCAGCGCCGCCGCGTCCTCAAGATCCGGCTTGACGATCCGATGGCAGAAGCCGCACGCAAAACGCTCTTATGGCAGTGGGGACGAATGCTCGCGCACGAAGCCGGGGCGCGCGAAGGCACAGAGAGCGAGGCAGTGCACGATATGCGCGTGGCGACGCGGCGAATGCGCGCGGCACTCCGGGTCTTTGCCGATTACATTGACGCGGACGCGTTCAAACCGTTCGCCAAAATGCTGCGGCGCGCCGCGCGCGCACTTGGCGTCGTGCGCGACCTCGATGTGTTCCGCGAGAAAGCGCAGCAATATCTTGATACGCTGCCCGATGAACGAAAACCAGAACTGGATCCGCTGCTCGCAGCGTGGCAGATCGAGTATCAGCGCGCGCGCGGTGAACTGGTTGCGTTGTTCGACAGCGATGCCTATGCCCGATTCAGGATCGAATTTGAAGAATTTCTGCGGGCGCCCGGCGCAGGCGCCGCGCCGACCGAAACCCAGGCTGGTGAACCCTACGCCCATCGCGTCCGCGACGTGCTGCCGATCATCCTATTGCGCGGCTGGGCAACCGTCCGCGCCTACGACGAATCGGTCTCTGTGCCTGACGTGCCGCTCGCGCGTTTGCATCAACTTCGCATCGCGTCGAAGGGTCTGCGCTACACACTCGAGTTTTTCGCCGGCGTGTTGACGCCTGATGCGCAGCCACTCATCGAGCAAATGAAACAGCTGCAAGACCATCTGGGAAACATACAGGATGCCGTCGTCGCGTGCAACCACCTGCGCGATTTTCTAACGGGGGGAGAGTGGAGCCACGCTCCCTCCAAATCCTCGCGTTGTCCGCGCGCGCTGATCGTGGCGCCTGAGGTTGCCGCGTACCTTGCGGCACGGCAGACCGAGATCCGCGAACTCGTCCGCCGCTTTCCGGACGTCTGGGCGCCGGTCAGTCATTCGGAATTCAAGAATCAATTGCTCGCGCTGTTGGCGGCATGGTAGTTTTCATCAAGAATGCCAGTCGGCAATCAGACTGGCATCCAGAGAATCACGCTAACACACGCGTTAGATCCGAAATTGTCCTTGCGCGACGATAATTCTGCCATCCAGCGAAATCGTCGGGCGAACGGCGACGACGTCGCTGTGCGACGACGCCTTGCCGACGGTTCCCTTGAAATACTCCATCTGCGAACCATGCCCGATGACCCAGCAGCCCGCCACGCGCTCATCTTCGAGGATATTGCCGGTCAATCGCCCAGCCGGATTCATGCCGATCGAAACGTGCGCGACGCAAAACATCTTGGGATCGTTGAACTTGTTCAGCCAGTCGCGCCAAAGCCCGCCCGCAGGACCACCTTCCACTCTCACGACGCGCCCTTTCTCGTACGTCACGCGAATTGGCGCGCCGACTAAGCCAACCGGCGGATACGCCGAGCCATCCACCTCTAACACCCCATTGATCGTTTCCTCGACCGGCGCGAGCGAGAGTTGCGCGCCAGGCATGTAATCGAGATCGCCAGGACCATCCAAGAGACCATCGCGCAAGAGCGGGGGACGCCCCGCGACCGTCATCGTCAACACTGCGCCGCCGCCGGTCTCCACACGGCACTCGCGCGCTGCGATGAAATGCTCGACCAAACGACGACCACGCCGGAGCAACTCGTCATAGTCCACGCCGCCGACTAAGCGGATCACCATATCTTCGGTGATGCCGGTGCCGCAAAGAATACGCGTCCCGCCTTGGCGGACTCGAAGATACGCATCGGTGTGGATGATGTACTGCGTGAGCAGATCAACCACCAGATCGGACGCGCCCATCGCCGCGGTGACGGCTCGCGGCGGCTCGCGATTGACTTCCGCGCGCGTTTCAAAGACCATGGTTTGGGTTTCAGCGCCCAACGCATACGCCGCGTTCGCAAACGCATCCACGAGACCGCGATCCACGATGCTGTCTGCGAGCACAAGCACATTTTCGCCCGGTTTGAGTTTCGCGCACAATTGCAGCGCTTTGTGCGCCGCACGCGCTAATTCCATCGAACGCATGGTTCCTCCTTTTCTATACCGTCAATTGTCCCTCGCGCATGATCATTACATCATCCGCGTGAACCGTCGGTTTGGTCACGACAAAATCGAGATGGATCGGCGCCAGATTCACTCCGCCGAACCCGGTATTGCGCCCAACCGCCACGTGCGCGGTGCCAAGGATTTTTTCATCCTCGACCGTGATGCCGACAAAACGCGCCGCCGGATTCGTGCCAATACCGAACTCGCCTACGACGTACGCACTCGGATCGTTCAGCCCTTCGAGAAGCGAGCGCAGACGCGCTGCGGCATGCCCACCTTCGATGTTGACAACGCGTCCGCCGCGAAATTCCAAGCGCACAGACTGGTCGGGAATGCCAATCTGCGCGAGGCTGCCATCCACGACGAGCACGCCATCGGCTTCCGTTTCTAATGGCGCGACGTACGCTTCGCCTGCCGGCAGGTTTCCCCAATCGCCCGGCTTGAGATAGAGTCCATTGTCCGGCGGTTGGACTTGGCGCCCAGCCAGACCCAGCCGCAAGCGCGTCCCGGCAGCCGTTTCAATCGTCACTTGTTTTCTGCCGACGAGCGCGGCGGTCACGCGCTCCGAAATCCGATCTACCTCGGCATAGTCCGCCGTCATCCCGCCAGTTTTCATCATGTCGGCAGTGATGCCGGGCATGCTCGCAATCCGCACGCCAGCATGACTTGCTTCTTCGCGTGCGGTGGTGTGCGAGAGCGAACGCGTGGTGACCAGAAACGCGACGTTGACCGCGCGCATCGCCGCCGCGATACTGGGTGGCGGTTCTTCCGCGTTACGTTGACGCGGACGCATCGTCACGATCACGGGATCGCCGCCGAGTGACTGGACGACTGCGGCAATCGCCTCGGCAATCGGCTGGCGTTCATAATCGGTTACGATCAGCACCGCTTCCTCCGGCTTGACGCCCATGCACGTTTCGACTGCCGTGCGCGCGCCGCGCATCAGTTCGATCATACTCATTCTATACCTCTCGGTTTGCCTTTTGCAGAAAACTGAGCGAGCCGTACCGCGCTTGAATTTTCTGCCACTCGACCGCGTCGTAAAATTGGCACCGTCCCGCCGTAAACATTTTCGCGACCTCGACACAAAACCGCGTTGCCAGTTCGTCGTCATATACGTGATTCGCGCCGGTGGCGGGACCTGGCACAGGAATCTCGGACGTGAGTGCGACGCCGACAACTGGCGCGCGCGTTGCGGTCGCGGGCTGCATGATACTATTCAGGTGATATAGATCGTTCCCATAAGGCGTGATGTCCTGCGTCGTGATTGGAAAGACGGCCGGCATTTTGCCGGTGACCCAGGACATGATGTTGAGCAAGTCCTCACTCACGCGCAGGATGTAGCCCTCTTTCACCGTCGGCGAAATCGCAAAGCCGCGCTGATTGACGACACGATTGCCGCGCGTCGTATCCACGGACAGAATCGCCCGCATCTCCGGCTGCACTTGGCGCGCCAGCATCGCATGAATGTCTACCGGCGAACCCATGAACGGCGTCGGTTCGTGCGGCAGCGTCGGCGCGCGAGGACAAACATGCGTCGTGATAAGGATATCGCCAGGTAGAGTGTCGCCGCTACGGCGCAGATCCGCGAGTTTCAGCGCGACGCTCAGCGCGACGATCGCGCCGTCTGCATCGGAGACCAGACCGATTTGCGCCGGGCGCGCGCCGATGCCGCCCAATTGCCCGATGATGCCGAGCGTCGGACCCGCACCGTTACCGCGAATCGCGCATGCGAGAAAATCGGTGTAGCCCTGTTCGCCGGTCACACGCTCGACACGCACATCGTCCGCACTGCGCCTCGTCAAAAGATCCGCGACTTGCGAACCGTCAACCTGCGCGTTGTCAAGCAGTTCATAAATATCCAAAACCTGCTTTAGTGCCATCAACACTCCCTGACTATCCGCGAATAGCGCGAATCTGCGCTAATCTCCTTGCTCTTTATTCGCGTGAATTCGCGAAGATTCGCGGATCAGTTGTTCCGAAACGGCGACACATCGGGATCAGGAATCGGCATCGCCGCGAGCAGATTTTTGGTGTACTCGGCGCGCGGCGCGGTGAAGATTTTCTCCGTATCGTCTTCCTCGACGATCTTGCCGTGATAGATCAGTGCGACGCGGTCGCAAATATAGCGAATCACGCCAAGATCGTGTGAGATGAAAAGATACGTCAGTTTCAACCGCTTTTGCAGATCGTCGAGCAAATTCAAGATCTGCGCTTGCACCGACACGTCGAGCGCGGAGGTCGGCTCGTCAAGGATGATCAGACGTGGATTCAGCGCGAGGGCGCGCGCGACGCCAATGCGCTGGCGCTGTCCGCCGGAGAATTCGTGTGGAAAGCGATACAAGTGCTGACGGCTCAGGTTGACGAGTTCGAGCAGCTCGACGACGCGCGCGGTCAGCGCTTCACCGCGCAGCGGCGTGTGAATCACAAGCGGTTCGGCGACAATCTCGCGCACGGTGAGGCGCGGGTTGAGCGACGCGTACGGGTCCTGGAAGACAATTTGCATTTCAGCGCGGCGGTGGCGCATTTCTTCCGGCGGCAACTGCAAGATATTCACGCCGTTAAAGCGCACCTCGCCGAACGACGGCTCTTCCAAGCGCAAGAGACAGCGGGCGATCGTGCTCTTGCCGGATCCCGACTCCCCGACAAGACCAAAACTGCTGCCTTCGCGAATAGAAAAATTCACACCATCCACGGCTTTGATCGTGCCGATGGTGCGCCCGAACATTCCGCCGCGCAGCGGATAGTGTTTGCCGAGGTCTTCGACTTGGAGAAGTGCTGTCATTTTTTATCCGCGAATAACGCGAATCTCCGCGAATTTTTTCTATTCGCGTTCGCTCGCGTAATTCGCGGATCCTCCTTTGGTTTTCACCCGACGCTTCCATTCGAGTTTTCCTGGCGCGCCAAAGTTCAGGAGCAAGCCCACTTCTAATCCAGTTGCCTTGAGATAATTCAAAAGCTGCGCCTCGTCAGCCGAGGTGAGGCAGTGAAGCGCCTTGATCTCAGCAATAATCTTGCCAATAATCAAAAAGTCCGCGGTGTAGGTTTTCTTCAGGCGACGACCCTTGTAGTAAATGTGCAATTCCTTCTGCGATTCGAACGGGATCTTGTGTTCAGTTAATTCCATTTCCAGTGCTTCTTGATAAACCGCTTCGAGAAAACCATGCCCAAGTTCGTTGTACACCTCCATCGCCGCGCCAACAATCGCGTAAACTTCCTCTTTCAACAAAAGTTCTGTCATCCTGACCTCCTCAAATCTTGTCCGCGAATGACGCAAATGAGAAATGAGTAATTCGCGAAGATTCGCGTTATTCGCGGATTGTCTTATGGGTTCGGATACAGGTGACATGCCACTTGGTGGTCAGCTTCGAGCGCTGTCATCGCCGGAAACGCGCGATCACACGCTGGCATCACCTTGGGACAGCGCGGCGCAAAGCGGCAGCCGGGCGGTGGGTTGATGAGATTCGGAATGTTGCCGGGCACGCCCGCGAGATCGCCGCGCTTGGTCTGCGGCGTCGGAATCGAGCGCAACAATCCTTGCGTGTACGGATGGCGCGGCTGCTTGAAGACGCGCTGCGCCGCGCCGCTCTCGACGATGTTGCCGGCGTACATCACCGCGACCTCGTCGCACAGTTGCGCAACGACGCCGAGGTTGTGCGTGATGAGCAGAACGCTCAAGTGAAACTCTTTGACGAGCCGGTAGAACAAGCGCAGAATCTGCGCCTGCACCGACACGTCGAGCGCGGTGGTCGGCTCGTCGGCGATGAGCAGTTGCGGCTGACCCAAGAGCGCCATCGCGATCAAAACGCGCTGACGCATCCCGCCGCTGAACTCGTGTGGATAGTTGTCAATGCGCCGCGCCGCGTCTTCGATGCCGACGTGATCAAGCATTTCAAGCGCGTGTCGCCGTGCGGCTTGGCGGCGTCCGCCAGTGGAGAGATACTTGCCGAGAAAACTCTCGTCGCCCGATTTCTCTGCGATGTTCAATGCGACGTCAATCATCTGCTCGCTGATTTTGAAAACCGGATTGAGGTTCGTCGCCGGATCTTGGAAGATCATCGCGATGCGCCGCCCGCGCAGTTTCAGCATCTCCGCTTCGGACGACGCCATCACATTCTGCCCGTCGAACCAGATTTCGCCACGCGGATAGTTGCCCGGCGGCGTCGCGACGAGACGCGAGACCGACAAGCCGGTGAGCGTTTTACCGCACCCGGTCTCGCCGACCAAGCCCATCACGACGCCGCGCCGCAGCGTGAGGTTGACGCCGTTGAGGACGTGCGACGTACCTTCGAATGTTTTGATGTCGAGATAGAGATCGCGAATGTCGAGAAGTGGTGATTGGGTAGTCATTGGTTTGAGTTTGCAGAGTTGCTAACGTGAGAGACTCGGGTGCTCGCTTTTTACTTCCTAACTCTCTATACTCACGACATCGTGTGCGATTTTTTGCCCTTCGACGCCCATAGACGACCTTTGACGACCTTTAGCACTCGAAAAAAGTGCACACGATGTCGTGAGCATTGACACCTAACGCCAAGCGTCAGGCACTCGCTGGAGCGAAGCGGAGGCGAGTTGACTGCAGGCACGCGTTAGGCGGCGAGCCAAAGGCATTCGGAGATTAGGCGAGCTCGTTTCCGATTCGTATTACCTCTTGCACGAGAACGTCAAAGTCGTCCCGACTGCTGCGATGATTTGTAATTGCGACATGCAGGTATTTCTTGGCCTTGATGCTGACAATCGAGGGAACGGCGATTCCCTTCTCCTGGAGCTCGACCTCGATCCGCTTGTTCAGAGCATCCAGCGCAACATTGTCGAGGTCGGGCCGGGTGTAGCGGAAGCAGACTATGTTCAGTGAGACCGGCAAAGCCAACTCAAGTTCGGGAGCGGCCTCGACCAATCGAGCCAGATAATGCGCGTGCGCTATATTCTGTTGGATGAGTCGCCCGTACTTCGCGGTGCCGTGCTCTTTGATCGTCATCCAGACCTTGAGCGCTTGGAAGCCTCGTGAAAGCTCGAAACCCAAATCGGCGAGCCAGGGCACGTCGACGCCGGTCGGGCCGCGCTCTCCTTCACCATGGGCGAGATATGTCGCAGTCAGAGAGAACGCGCGGCGATGCTCGTCGGCGTTCCTGACGAGGACACAGCCGACAGGGTAGGGCAAGTACATCCACTTGTGGAGATCAAACGCCAAGGAGTCTGCTCGTTCCATTCCAGCGACGAGGTGTTTGGACTTGGGAGCAATGGCTGCCCAGGCACCAAACGCTGCGTCGACGTGAAACCATAATCCCTCTTCACGGCAAATATCTGCGAGACTCTGGAGGTCGTCAATGGCTCCAGTGTTGGTTGTTCCGGCGACTCCTACAACACAGAGAGGGCGAAAGCCGTTCGTACGGTCCTTTTTGATTGTCGCTTTCAGAGCCGCGAGATCGATCTGCATTGAGTTGTTCACAGGAACCTGGCGCAACGCATCGATGCCAAAGCCAAGCAATTCTATGGCTTTCTGGATCGAAGAGTGAGTCTCTTCCGAACAATAGACGGTCATTTGCTGCGGTGCGCCCTGCATGCCCTTACTCCGAAGGTCGAATCCGGCCCTGGCATTACGCGCAACTGCCAAGCCGATCAGGTTCGAAGCCGAGCAACCACTGGTAAGCAGACCGCTGGCAGTGGGAGGGTAGCCCAGCAAGGTCTTGCACCAATCGAGAACTTGCATTTCGACGTAGTTGTTGCTGACGTAGGCAAAAACTCCGCTGATAGCATTCGTGGCGGCAGCAAGCAATTCGGCAAATATGCCCATGACGGTCCCGGTTCCAGCGACCCAGCCCCAGAACCTCGGGTGGCTGTTGCCCATCTGGTATGGAAGTATGTACTGGAGATACTCTTGATACACCTCCTCGGGCGGCTCGGGATTGAGCGGGGGTGGTCCCCCAAAGTGTGCTTTTACAAGCGGTGGCGCATGCCGCCAGGCTGGACGATCCCGTAGTGTCTCTACATAGTCCAGTGCATCATCAAGTATGCGATGGCCAAGCGCGCGCATGGATTCCCAGTCTGCAGGGTCAAGTGTTTCTTCGGTCAGCACGTCGGTCAATTCGTTCATGGTGTTGCTCCTCTCCATATGCGCTTGACGTGATATCTCCGATGGGGAAGCTGCCTGACCATCGGTTATGCGGAATCATTTCCGCATAACACCCTCCCAGGGGTGGTTACGCAGAATACACCTTGGCAACAGAATCTATTTTGGGCAACTTTTATCACCGCTTTGCTCGCGGATCCAACACATCCCGCAGTCCATCCCCCAGCAAGTTGAAACCGAACACTGTGATGAAGAGTGCGAGA
>Ga0233422_10001399_pt1 | contig 10703 bp, 8 predicted proteins | sample Watercolumn_Mata_2_FD_182724 | JGI IMG/M metagenome (GOLD analysis project Ga0233422, IMG submission 182724) | Freshwater microbial communities from Lake Matano, South Sulawesi, Indonesia - Watercolumn_Matano_2014_110_MG | ecosystem: Environmental > Aquatic > Freshwater > Lake | place...
AAAATAATCATCGGGGAAAGGAATACGCTCAATCAGAGCAGACTGAAAGTCAACGTCCAGGTTGGCTTGCGCCGCTTTGCGCTGTGCAAGATTGATCATTTCCGATGCAGCGTCAATCCCGTGCACCTCGCCATCGGCACCCGCACGCGCTTTTGCCATCAGGGTGAGACTACCAGTGCCGCAACCGACGTCAAGCACCTTGTTACCTGGTTGCACTGCTGCCATTTCGACCGTCATTTCGCGGATTGCACGTTCTCGACCCAAGGCAAGCACGCCAACAACAATGTCGTATAATGCCGCCCAACGAATCGTCAGCCCTCTTGTCTCAAGCGCGTGTTCGTGTGTTTGTGATGGCTGCATCTGTCCTACCTCCAAAACAAAACCCCAGCGCGCGCTGGGGCTATTCGTTGCCCGCTGATTTTGGTCGCTCGGGTGAATCAGTCGGAGTTGTGGCGATGGTCGCGGGTTGTGCTTCGGTCTTGGGCGTCGTGCGCCACAGGTGAAACATCAACAAGCCCACGCCCGTGACAATAGATGCGTCCGCAATGTTGAAGACGGGAAATGGTCGTATGTACAGCAGGTCGGTCACGGAGCCAAAACGCAGGCGGTCAATCAAGTTGCCAATTGCGCCGCCAAGCTGCATCCCCAGCGACAGGAGGACGAGCCATTGCCCCGCGGGGATCGAGCGGTAGTACGCGACGATGACGACCGACACGATCAACGCGACAAATGTAAAGACGAGACTCAATTGCGGAAAGAGTCCAAACGCCGCGCCCGAATTCGTGATGTGTGTGAGGACGAACCAATCGCCCAGGGGTGGAGGAAAAATGTTATAGGTAGTGTTGATCGGAATGTTTTCGATTGCCCAGGCTTTGCTCGCCTGATCCGCCGCCAACACGATCAAAGCGATTACGAACAAAACCAGGTCGTGTAGCTTCATGTTACTGTGGTTGCTTTCGACGATCGGATTTGGAGTTTGGCGCACTCGATACAAAAAGTGGCGGACGGCATCACTTGCAGTCGTTCTGCCGAAATTGGGAGATGGCAGCGCTCGCACACGCCGTAGGTTCCTTTTTGGGCGCGCGCAATCGCGCGGTCAATTTCCTTGATCATCCCTTCGAGATGACGGCGCAGCGCAAGGGATTTGGCTTGCGCTTCAACTTCGCTGGCGTCGTCCGCCATGTGATTGCCCGTTGTCGGATGATCCTGCGCGAGCATTTCTTGATGTTTCAATTCCTCATTCAAGCGGCGGCGTTCTTTACGGAGCGCACGCAAAGCCGGCGAATCGAGCAGGCGCGGTTCAAGTTCGACGGGCGGCGGCAACGTGCGTCCCGTAACCAGGACCTTTTTCGCCGATTTCTTCGCGGTCTTGGCAACCGATGCCACTCCGCGCGCAATTGTTTTGGATACCGATTTTTGGGGAGAACCACCACTCTTGGGCATTGTGTGCCTCCGAGCGACGAGTCGTCTTTGACTCACCGCTCGACCACAATTCTAAACGGTTTTCGATTCTAATGCAAGTTTCAGCGTGTTGCGTGCTGCATGTTCCGTCACGCAATACGTAACACGCAGCATGTCTTATGCATCACACTTCCTGACTCCGACGGTCACCTTCTCTCCATCGAACGCGTCTTCCACCGTCGCGGTATTTGCAGGCGCGGCGGACGCGCGCATTTCCTCCGCAAGCGTTTCACCCATGATGTACGCGCGGTGCGCTTCGATGGCATTGGCGAGTGTTGGCGTTGCAGAATAATAGACGCGGATGTGATCGGCGATGTCGAAAGCCGCGCTCTTGCGGAGGTCTTGGACGCGGCGCACGAATTCGCGCGCGAGTCCTTCCGCCTTTAGTTCGGCGGTGACGTTCGTCTCGAGCGCGACGACGTAGTCGCCGTCGGCTTTCACCGCGAAGCCAGGTTTCGGCTGCGGCGTGATCAGCACTTCGTCCGGCGCGAGTTCGACGCGTTCGCCGTTCACTTCGAGCGAGAGGTTTTTCCCCGCGCGCAGAGTGGTGACGGCGGCGTACGGATCGGCGGCGTTGAGCGCGGCGCGCAACTGCGGGAACGCTTTGCCGAACCTGGGTCCAAGCAGGCGATTATCGGGCAGCAACTTGTATGTGACGAGTTCCGCTTCTTTCTCGACGAGTTGCATCGTCTTGACATTCAGTTCGTCGGTGACGAGCGCGGACATGTGGGCAAGGCGCGCGCGCTGTTCCTGAGGCGCGACGACGACAACGCGCCCAAGCGGCTGGCGCACTTTCAAACTATTTTCTGAACGAACGCTGTGTCCCAGGTTGACGACTTTGCGCGCAGCGTCCATTTCTGCGAGCAACGCGGCGTCCACCTTTGATGGGTCAGGGCGCGGAAAGTCACAGTGATGGACGCTCTCAGGCGCGCTCGCATCAACGGAGCGCACCAGATTTTGGTACATTACTTCGGTGGCGAAGGGGATGAAGGGCGCGAGCACTTTGGTCAGCGTGACGAGTACCTGGTACAGCGTCGCGTACGCGGCGTTCTTGTCCGCGTCCGCTTCCGATTTCCAAAAGCGGCGGCGCGAGCGGCGAACGTACCAATTGCTCAAATCGTCAATGAATTCTTCGATCGGCTTGGTCGCTTTGTATGCCATATACTCATCCATCTGTGTTGTCACTTCTTCGACGACTTGCTGCAACCGCGCGAGAATCCAGCAATCCAGATCGCTGCGTTCGTCTTTCGTCTTTCGTCCTTCGTCTGGCATCCACTTGTCGAGGTTCGCGTACGTCACAAAAAAGTTGTACACGTTCCACAACGGCAGGAAAAACCGGCGGCGCGTTTCATCCGCGACGTGATAACCGAAGAGCATATCGCTTTCGTAGCGTTGACAGCAGTACATCCAGCGCATCACGTCCGCGCCGATCTTGTCGGCGGCTTCGTTGAACTCGATCATATTGCCGCGCGATTTGTGCATATCGCTGCCGTCTTCGGCGAGCAAAGTTTCGTAGCCGTGGATCGTGCGCGTCGCGGGTTTGCCTTCCAGCACCGCCGCCATCGTCAAGAGCGCGTAGAACCAGTTGCGGAACTGACCTGGGAACGATTCGGAAATGAAATCGCCAGGGAACCACTTTTTCCAGTACTCGTGTTGCGTGCGATAACCCATCGTCGAAAGCGAAACGATGCCTGCGTCGAGCCAGGGATTGCCCACGTCTTTGATGCGCGATGTTTTTTCGCCGCACTTGTCGCATTTGATTTTCACTTCGTCAACGTACGGACGATGCGGAGTGTGTCCGTCGAACTTGTCCCAGCCCTCGACCGCGCGCTCTTCCAATTCCTCTTGACTGCCGATCACGTGAAAATGCCCGCAGTGCTCACATTCCCAGATCGGCAGCGCGAGACCCCAGTACCGTTTTTTCGAGATCATCCAATCGTGCATATTGCGGAGCCAATCGAGTTCGCGTTCTTCGCCGAAATCGGGAATCCATTTGATTTGATTCGCAATGTCCATCATTACGGGACGAATGCCGTCCATCGCGATGAACCATTCGTCCACGAGACGAAAGACGAGCGGCGTGTGGCAGCGCCAACATTCGGGATAGCGGTGCGTGTACGATTCGAATCTGTACAGCACGCCTTTCTTTTTCAAATCCTCGATGATTGGCTCGGTGACTTGCGAAACGTGCTTGCCCGAAAGCCAGCCAAAGCCGTCGCCGTAAACACCATTTTCATCCAGCGGCGCGACCACAGGCAGGTTGTATTCCTTGTAAAGACCAAAGTCTTCCTCCCCACACCCAGGTGCGATGTGAACAATGCCGGTACCTTCCGCCTCACCGACCTCAGCCCACAGCACAACGCGGTGCGCGTCGATCGCAGTTTCTTTGATGTGCGCGAACAATCGCCGCATCGTCGGTTCTGCCCAGCCACCCGTTTGACGCGCGGCAGGCAAATCGTCGAACGGTCCCGCGTACTTCCAACCGCGCATCTCCGCGCCCTTGAGTTCGCCCAAAACTTCGAACGAACCCTTGAGCATCTTGGTCGTCCCTTTCGACAAATACAAAACGTCGTTCCCCTGTTTCACTTTGACGTACGTGAGATCGGGGCCGACAGCCGCCGCGACGTTCGATGTGAGCGTCCAGGGCGTCGTCGTCCACACGAGCAGTGATTCGCCGGGACGATTGACGAGCGGAAAGCGCAGCGTCACACTTGGGTCCGATTTTTCGATGTACCCTTCGGTGACGATTTCGTGCTGGCTGATGCCCGTGCCGCAGCGCCAGCACCAGGGCATCACGTCGGTGCCTTTGTAGAGCCAGCCGCTGTCGTAGCACTTTTTGAGCATGCTCCAGATGTCGTAATTATTCTTGTCGCTGAACGTGAAATACGATCCGCCGTTTTGCGGCAAGCCGAGTTGACTGATCACTTGCTCGACGGTGCCCGTCACTTGCGCGCCCGTCGGTGCGGTGATCGTGATCGTCGCGTTCGGATTCTCGCCAAGTTTGTCGCGCAAGTACCGCAGTGTTTCGGGATCGTCCCAGTCCATCCACATTCCAAGACGCACCGATTGTTCAGTTTGGACGGCGGCGTAATTCAGGACGCGCTGCTTGCACAGAATCACGAACGGCGCGAGTCCGTAATTCTCGATGTCTTTTTTCGTTTGGAAACCCAGGTCTTTTTCGACGTTGACCTCGACCCACAGCCCCTGGCAGTCGAAGCCGTTTTGGTAGCGCAGTTCGTGACCGCGCATCGTGCGATAGCGACCGAACAAATCTTTGTACGTGCGCCCCCACGCGTGGTGCACGCCCATCGGATTGTTCGCGGTGATCGGTCCGTCAATGAACGACCAGGTGGGTTGTCCTTTGTGTAGTTCGCGCATCTTTTGGAACGCGCGCGTCTCTTTCCACCATTGGAGCACATCGCGCTCTTGCGCGACGAAATCTACTTTGGCGGGTACGGGTTTGAATGGCATGGTAACTCCATTTATGATTTCGGGTTTAGGATTTAGGATTTGCGGTCGGCGCTGACGACTGCTGAATCTTTAGCCCCACGACGGGCAATATGCGTCCACTTTTGCGACGTACCGCAGAGTCATTTGTTGGCTATATCGAGCAGAACATACTCTCCCTCTCGCCGCAGAGTAACTGTGTTGCCATTCACCATTACCTTTATCGCCAGAGGCATGTGCACGCGCAGTTGCGCGGCAAGCACAGTTTGTGTTGTAATGGCAAGTGTATTGCCTTCGTAGGATACTTGCAGTGTGATCGGCACAGTGCTCGCGAAGAGCGATTGCGCGCCGTTGGAAAGTTTTGTGGCGTTGCCAAGTACGAGTGTTTGCAGGTTGTCTTTTGCGTCATAGCGCGCGTATGCAACCGGCGCGTCGGTACTGAATGTGCCAAAGGTTCGATCCGCACGTGCGCCCTCGTCCGCAAGCAAAAGTGTGTCGTTAAAGTAGTTGGGCGCGGCAACGCGCAGCACGGTCGGCGAACCAACCGCGGGAGCAACGGACAACGCTTGAAACGTCGAGATACGCGGCGATGTGCGGTACGGCTCAAAGACTGCGGTGAAAGTTATTTCCGTTCCTTGGCGGCGCGCCATTGCAAAGGGAATTGTTTGGTTCTGGGCATCAAAGCCATCGCCGATGACTATTGTTGTGTTAGGCGATCCCAGCATCATCATTCGCACACGTGCGAGCGCGTTTTCGAAATCCTCGACAACCAGTTTACCTGCTGCGGGAAAAGTCAAGGTGATTTCATCCACGAACAACCGACCAGAACGAGTGCCACTACCTCTTTGGGCAACCTGGATGACCACCTGACTAATTGGCGTGTCTATGATGCCGTTATCGTTGCCCATTTGATGCGACCAAGTGCTGTCAACAGGCAATTCAATAGTTCGCCAGCCCGTCCAGTTGATTCTACCCCAATTCTTGATGAACTTTTCGCTAGTCGCGTCCATAATTCGCAAGGTCAAATCATTGTATGAGTTATCGCCATAGACGCGGACACTAATACGCGAGGGTACCTCAGTAGGGATGTTGTCCAGATTTCGAGTGTAATACAGAGCGTACCCATCCGTGGTTGCACTAAAGTCGTAGTTCACTTGACCACTTAACGATCCATTGCTGGCAACCGCATCTGTGATAGTGAATGATGCTTTGACGCTATTGGTGTTCACCCAAATGCTACCGTAACCCGCCGAATCCCAAGTTGCCTGCCAATCAGCACCGCTGGTTGCGGCTCTAGTGTTCGCTAGATGATTGTAGCCGTTGTCTTTCGGGAACGCCGAGTACGGAGCCAGCGGAAGAGATGACAAAATGATGCCTGGGTTGTGATAGACCCAATCGTAACTATGTGGATTGCGATCTAAAGTTGCCGCGCGTGTCACATCAAGCCAGTAGTCGTCGTTGAGGATGAGCGTGCGCTCAATTGTGGCTCGGTTTGGGTATGCAGAGCCAGCGGTTGCCGTAGCCAAACTCAATGCTGGTAGTCCAAGGAAACGACGCAATTGCCCTGTCGTTTCGGTTTGGTTTATTTCGTCTACGACTACTGTATTGTGCGCGACAGTTGTCCTGTCCCAAGAATCGTGTAAGGGCAAAGAATAAAGATGTGTACCTGGATCAGTGCCGAGTATTCCACCAGAGCCAGCCGAGATATAGCCTAGTTTATCGTAATGTCCGTGCCAGCCACCGTGAGGTCCAAAATCAAGAGCAATGTAGCGTGGATCGTCGGAACCAGCGCGCAGAATTGCATAGCCCGCCTGTGGGAATAGAACGCTTGACGGCAGAGCAGTGGCATTGGAGACAGGCAGCGATTCTGTACCCCAGAGCAAAGATTGCCAAGAGCGACTTTTCGCGACAAGGAGTAGGTCAGGATCCCGATAATGGTTGCAACCAACATCATACATCCAACTATTCGTGCCGAGTGAAACAACACCGCTGTCATTGAATGGTGGTAAAGTGAGGTCGGGCATAGCAATTTGCAGTGGCGCAGAGAACATCGCCCGTAGATAGGCATTTGCGTATGGATCAAGCCCAGCGCGCGTTCCCATTTCTGCCAGATAGATGAACGCGTTCAAGGTGAAGAAGTGATAGCCCCAGGAACCTTCCCACCAGAATCCATCGGCGGCAGCACCTTGATCTAAAAGAGCATAGAATCCATACTTGGGATTATTGAAGGCATCTCGGAACTGGGCTTCGTCGCCCAGTACTAACGCAATAATCGCTAGGGCAGCATCATGCCATGCTTGCCAATTGGTAGGGCTATGGTCATTCTCCTTGATCTTTGCGAAAGCGGGACGGAATAGCCCATCAGAAATCGCAGTTCGATCAGATGGCGTGAGTAGGTCACTATCGGCAATCAAATCATAGGCCCAAGCCAGTTGGATAATCCAGCGTGCTTCAGTGAGAGTTCCATCAGTGGCTCTACCCGCCGCCCGTTTCCACGTTGTGGTGGGATCCGTGTGGGGCGGATAAGTTGGGTATAGTGCGGCGTAACTGCGTAGGATATATGCTGCACCATTGGCATAGGTGGTATTGTTCGTCAGTTGATAAGCCAATCCCAAGAACATTGCGTACTCTGCGAGGGCGAAGTGGCGATACTCGAAGATGATCTGATCATACAACGCGGGCCATTGGGGCCATTGGGGAGGCGTGGCAAAGTACTGTCCAGTTGAGGCACAAAAATGGGGAGGCGAATGTTTCGGAACGTATACCGCTTTAGTGTTGTCTGGGCAGAGATATAAGGCGTCCCCGATTCCACCAGAACCAGAGGGAGGCAATTCTGGTTTACTCAGGTTGTAGTCACTCAAATACTTCGATGGCCACGCTTTGGCATTGTTGATGATTTGATCTCTTTGATTTGCAGCCCACTCATATTGTGCTGCCCATGCTTTCATTCGTGCAATGTCGTTAGCATCCAAGAGTGTGCGCAATGACGTACGCTGTTGCCAAGGCACGGTTGGTTTAGGTGTAGGAGTAATCGTTGGCGTCGGAGTGAGCGTGCGCGTCGCGGTAGCGGTGGCGGTGGTGGCAGAGGTAGGTACGGGCGTGTTTGTCTGCGTTGGTACAGGAACAGGTGTGTTCGTCTGTGTTGGCGCAAAAGCAGGTGTGCTTTTTTCGACACTACGCGTCGCGGTCGGTAGCGGCGCGGGCGTTGTGGTTGGAGTGTTACAAGATACTAAGAACAACATCACAAGCGTTAGCGCAAATCCAATGTATCGCATTGTCGCCTCCTTCGTCTTTCAAAATGACATTCTACAAACCGCGCTCGCTGAATCAGATTAGTCGTGGCTCGCACACCTTCGCGGTTTCCCAAAACCTCAAAGGTCTCACACGCGTTTGCCCGTCGTCGTTTGAAAACGACGGCTCAACCAGGCGGAAACTCGGTAAACCGAGTTGGCGCCAATCGGTTTCCAATCGGCGGCGTTCGTGCAATCGCGTTTTCCGCGTTTGCCAAACTGTGATATAATCCAAATATGAATGAGGATACACCCTCGACCGAATTGCTCTTTGAAGTTCTGACGCCGCTTGGCTTTCGCGTGCGCGTCACGCGCGAGTATTGGGAACTTATTATCACCATCAAACATCCCGCAATGAAAGGACGCGAAGCCGATGTCCAAGAAACGCTGCGAAACCCAAGCGAGATTCGGTTGAGCAAGAACGACGCATCCGTGTATCTGTTCTACAAGCCCGAACGCATCGGACGTTGGGTTTGCGTTGTTGCCAGGCGTCTCAACGGCGATGGATTTTTGATTACGACATATCCGACTGATGCAATCAAGGAAGGAAGGCAAATATGGCACAAGTAAAAGTCTACTACGACCAAGCAGGCAACACGCTTACCGTTTGGTTCGGCAATCCGCAAGACGAGTACGTCTGCGAAGAAACAGGCGACGAAGTGATTTTGATGAAGGACAAATCGGGTCAAGTCATCGGCTTTGAGAAATTGAACTATTCCGTTCCCAAGCCTGCGCATCTCCAAGTCGCGTTTGAAACGGTTGCCGCGTGAGGTGACAACGTATGGCACAACTAACGATTAAAGCGGTCGAAATGACACGACAAATCCGTGATAAAATTTACGAGCAAACGAAAAATATGTCACGCGCAGAACTCTTGGCTTTTTATCGTGAGCGCGCGCGCAGGATGAACGCCAAAGCCGCGACGCTTGTAAAAACCAAGCGTAAACCTGTTCACGCGTAATGCGCCATTGGTGTCATTGCGAACGAAGCGAAGCAATCTCCAATTCGCGAGTCGGGGGTTGCTTGCTTCGGCTTCGCTCAGCACCGCATCCTTCGACTCCGCGACAAAAATCGTCGCTCCGCTCAGGATGCCGCTCGAAATGACAGGGTGTCACGCATCACGTTTCACGCACCACGCAATACGCATCACGGCGCAATCTCTAATCTCCAATCGCTATTCGCAGCCGCTTGTTAATCTTCCCCTTGCTCTCGTGCCCCACGATTTTGATGCGTCCTACCTCGCGCGTGTTCGCGATGTGCGTGCCGCCGTCCGCTTGCAAATCCAAGCCAGCGATCTCGACGGTGCGGACTTCAATAATATCGGGCGGGAGTAAATTGATTTTCGTGCGAATCAAATCGGGGATTTGGAACGCCTCTTCGCGCGGCAAGACTTTGACGCGAATATCGCGCGCCGCCGCGATTTCGGCGTTCACCTTCTCTTCGACTTTTTGCGCGAAATCCGCGCTCATGTGCTCCAACTCGAAATCCATCCGCGCGGAAAGCGGCTCCATATCACCGCCCGTGACGCTGACGCCGTAATCGCGAAAGATGACGCCGCAAAGAATGTGCAGCGCGGTGTGCGTCCGCATCAACTTGTAGCGGCGCTCCCAGTCAATCGCGCCGCGCACGCGCGTGCCTGCCGTGAACGCCGCCGCGCGATCCAACTTGTGCCACACTTCGCCGCCTTGCTTTTTCACTTCGAGCACGCGGTACTCGCCGCCGTCTCCCCACAGCGTGCCGTGATCGCTGGGCTGACCGCCGCCGCGCGGATAGAACGCGGTGCGATCGAGCACGACCTGATCGGCGTTGACCGCGACGACGGTCGCATCAAATTCTTTCAAATACGCATCGGATTGGCAGAGTAATTCGGTCATTGTTCCTCCATTTCGAGAAGTTGGAAGTTGGAGGTTACACTTGCCCTGGCGGGAACGCAAGTGCCAGGGGAAGCTGGATAGTACGCGTCCAACTTCCAATTTCCAACTTCTAACTTCCACTGGCAAGTCGAAGATTACTTGAGTTCATTCCGCATCCGCGTCATATATTCCGCGTATCCCATCTTGCGCCAAAACGCTTGCGCGAGCGGATTGCCGGTCGCGGCAGTCAGATGAATGATGCGGACGCCGCGCTCGCGGAACCACGCGTTCATCGCTTGAACGAGTTGCTCGCCGACGCCGTGCTGCCGCGAACGCGCGGTCACAATCACGTCCGCGATGTAGCCGATATGTCGTTCGGCAAACACAGGCGGATTCTCGCGCACCGCGCCGTTGATGTACCCGATCAGCGTCCCGTTTTCTATGGCTACGAAGACGCGTTCGCTATCGTCGCGTAGCAAATCGGCGAGATGCGCGCGCACGTTTTGTCCTTTGCCGGGCGAGAGCGCGAACTCTGGAAGCAAGTCGGCGTGCAGTTCCGCCAGTTCTTGCCACAGCGTTACAAGTTGATCGAGATCGGATTGTTGCGCGTGCCGAATTGTTGTGGTCATTTCCCCATAAATAAAAACTCCCG
>Ga0233422_10001400_pt1 | contig 10700 bp, 7 predicted proteins | sample Watercolumn_Mata_2_FD_182724 | JGI IMG/M metagenome (GOLD analysis project Ga0233422, IMG submission 182724) | Freshwater microbial communities from Lake Matano, South Sulawesi, Indonesia - Watercolumn_Matano_2014_110_MG | ecosystem: Environmental > Aquatic > Freshwater > Lake | place...
ATCCCGTTTTTTGTCACCCATTTTGAAAAGTCCTCTGTTATCAGAAGACCGTTATCCTTTGCCCATTTATAAGCAGATGTTCCTGGGTAAGCCATTAGGGGATAGAACTGAGCAGTGTCTGGTCTGAGCTCTTTTGCAAAATTCACGGTTCTTTTTATCGTCTCCTTTGTGTCACCAGGCAGGCCGAGAATAAAACAGCCATTAACGAGCAGTCCGGCCCTTTTCGAGTTTTTCATAAATTCGAGTTGCATATCCTTTGTTGTTTTTTTATTTATAACATCGAGCGATGTTTGGTCAGGGCTCTCAAAACCCACACACATCAGTCTGCAACCCGCCCCGCCCATGGCATCCAATGTTTCAAAGTCAGTATTTACCCTGGCATTGCAAGACCATTTTATTCCTATACCGCGTTTTTTTAGCTCTCTGCATAAATCCAGTACCCTTTTCTTGTTTACAGGGAAGGTCTCATCCTCTATCATAATCTCCCTGACTTCCGGAAGATTCTTGTTTATCCATTCAAATTCGTTCGCCACATTTTCTACGCTTCTGGTTCTATACGAATTTTTGAAAGGGGCGTTGCAAAAGGAGCAGTTATATGGACAACCGCGTGCTGTAAGTATAGTTATTTGTGGATGCATGAGAGAAGCATAGAAATACTTCCTGATATTAAGATGTTTTTTGTAGACAACAGAAACAAACGGCAGATCATCAAGATTTTCTATCAAATCCCTGTTTTTATTATGATGAATTTTTCCATCTTTTCTATATGAAATGCCGTCAACCAAATCCGGTTTGCCACCGCTCTCCAATTTCCTTACCAGATCTAATAGAGTATAATCATATTCGCCCCTGCAGACAGCATCTATATTTCCAAGTCCAAAAGTCTCCTCCGGTAAAGCGGTTGGGTGCGTACCAACAAGAACGACAAAACAACCCGTAAGCGTTTTTATTTCATCAGAAATTTTGGCATCGTTGTAAATGCTTGGTGTTGATGTGTCTGTTACAAGTACGTCTGGCTTGAACTCCGCAGCAAAGTTAATTGCATCCTGATGGGTCATGCCTTCTGCAACAGCATCGAGCAGCTTAACTTCAAATCCAGCCCTTTCTAATACTCCTGTAGCGTATGCAAGATAATACGGATAATAAAATGTACCGCTTTTCGTTACACAAGGACTTCTGCTCTGCCTCGAATACATAGACATGAACGGTGGGTTTAACAATAATATTTTCATATAGATATAATGAAGAGGGAACGTTTAAAAACACACTTGGCCTTTTTTTATTCACAAAAACATATTAACCCTATGAAATTGAGCCCGTTGATGTTCGCTGGTTTAATTATAATACTTGTTGTAGTTTTCTATTTCTCAGTTCCAATAGCAGAAAACCTAAGCAAAATAGACCCAATATATGTTTTTTACAGTTTTGTAATACTTGTTTTAGTGATAACCATGAAACAGATCAAGTGGCATATCCTCTTGAACCAAACAACTAAAAGCAGGTTCAAATTGTCCATCGCAACTTATTTTCCAGGCCAGCTAATAAATGAAATTGCGCCGACGGGGACAGGCGACCTGGCGAAAGCATATCTAATTAAACAGCACATTAAAATAACAGGCGGTTCAGCAATAGCTGTGCCTTATATAGAAAGGGCAATAGACATACTGATTTTGTCGTCAATAGCCATACTATCTGTTTTGTTCATGTTTTCTGCATCCATTTCTGTTTACACAGGAATATTGGCAGTAGTTATAATATTTTTGTCGGTTATTTTTTTGCTGATAGCAACAATCCCAAAAAGAATAGCCGACGTTCTGACAAAAGTTATAGATTTTGTTACAAAACCAGATATAAAAATTCTTAGAAAAATTGGATACAAAGCAGGGCGGTTCATAGTCATACTTGCTGGTGATTTCGGAGCAGCCGTAGGTTTGTACAAGAACAGAAAAAAAATTCTGGCCCTAAGCATAATAATTTAAATTATCGACTGGATTCTCGAGGGTTTTGGCATGCTCTTGTTACTGAAAGCCGTTGGGTTCGATATACCGCTCCTTCCTTCTGTTGGTATAGTGGCGGTATCATGGATAGTGGGGATAGCTTCAATGTTCCCTGGCGGTCTAGGTGTGAGAGAAATCGTGTTGAGTGTGCTTTATTCAATGTATAGTATACCGTTTTCATCGGCTTTTCTCGCAACTATAATATACAGATTTATAATTTTTGTTTGTTTCAGTACTGGTTCTGTTGCTTCTCTCTGGATTGTGGTAGGGCTGAAGAATAGAAATAAGAAAGCAGAATTGGAGAGTATGTTAGAATATGGTTCAAAAAAATAAAGTCGTGCGGACCAAGTTGTGCCTGCCAACCCGTATATATTTTGATTATCGCAACGAGTGTATAAAATTGTGTGCGTTATTATCACAACATTTGCACGATATCCCATATTTGTGTGACATGCCTGTTGTATTGCATAAAAACACGCTGATATTGTGTGGTTTGACTATAACTTACAAAATCAATACTTCCTGAACAGCTCACCCCATTCAGTTTTCATAATACTTTTTATATGCTGCCTGCCGCGGGTCTTTAGCCACATGTTCCTATACAGGTCACTGGCGAAAACAACAAGCCTGAAGAAAGATGTTCTGAACAGGAGCGGTTCCAATGCTGTTGCCCTGAGAAGCCTGTCAAAATATATCACAGGATCTTTTTTTGACTTAAACCCGAAGTTTATCCTGTTTATATCCTCTCCAACAATGTCTATCTGGTCGATATCTCCAATACCGAGTCCCTCATCATGTGCAAGCTTTATGTAACCTATCTTCATCGGGTCAAACCCCATAATTTTCGCTGCTACAGCGTCAACTGCAACCATATCACCACCAGCAAGAATGCAATTCTTGACATGTGGTGTTCCTGTTCTCGGGCCCGCACCATCCATTGCGATACTGCCGTCTGCAAAAGAAAAAAGCGATTTGCAGAATTCTTTTTGTATTCTTAGGAGATCAACTAATATCTCATGGATATGAAGATGGTAATGATGCCTGACTGTTTTCAGAAAGCCAAAGGCGTTTTTCATAGAGCATGTGGTGACAGAATGTCCGTGGCATTTCAGGGTTGGAAGATGAATGACCTGAGAATTTTTTATTACAGACGGCAAAAGCATATCCTCCTTTCCAAATATAAATTTTTTTGATGGCGGCATTTCTTCCCAGCCACCCTCTAGCAAGCACTCGAACTTCAAGCCATATTTTGACAGGACACTATTTAATTTGTTTGTTTCCATCCCTTTGTAGGCATCTGTAACAACAGTTATATTTTCAACAGGATGTATCTCCTTAAAGCCTCTATCTTTTAGTATATTGAGCACGGCATCCATTTGCCATGGGGAAGTTGAGCAGGAAGGGAAATATTCCTGCCAGATTATGTTTATTTTCAAAACAGTCCTCTTCTTCGGATCCATTAACCTATTGAACCCGGCGAGCTTGAACAGCTTCGCGGCATCATCCATATATGTTTGTGGCGTTGTTTTCAGAACAGCAACCGGCATTTTCATAAAATCACAATTTTCTTATTATGGTTTTTATCATTTTTAAACCATTTTTTATTGCTTTGATCCTTTTTGCTGAGTGTTTGGACTCGCCAGCCATTCTTTTGTAGTAACTGATGGGTATCTCTATTATTCTGCCCCTTGTCCTCAGAACTTCAATCATCATTTCTACTGAAAATTCAGGGCCAGGTGCTGTGAGATTATCCTTTATTTTGTTGTAGAAATCCTTCCATATGCCCCTGTATGTACATCCAACATCAGTAAACCTCGGTTCCTGCCTCCACCAAAGCAGCTCCACCATTTTCCCAAGAAAAACGTTTCCCCATCTGAGAAACCAGTCCATGTTTGCACCCTGTTCTATCATCTGTCTCGTTGTCCTCGTCCCAACTACCATATCAGCATCTTTCATGTATTCAAGTATTTTTCCGATGTCTTTTGCCCTAAAAGTCGAGTCAGCCTCTGCTAGAATCAGAATATCCCCCTTTGCTATGCTCATTCCATATCTCAATGCTGCTCCATATCTCAGTTCCTTTTTGGTCACAGTCCTTACAATATCCCCCCCTGCCCTTTTCGCAGCCTGGATAGTATTGTCATCAGACGCATCAATTAGCAATATTTCGCACAATCCTTTCTGATGTTTGAAATCATTAATCACATTGGCTATTGATTTTTCTTCATTTTTTGTCGGTATTATAATACTTATCTTGTAATTACAAAAGTTTTTGTTTCTTAGCAGATAGTTTGCATTATTAAGATCTTCCACACGGTTTATATTCATATACTCTCCTGCCAGGAAGAATGGATAAACCTTGCCGGTTTCCACAGCAGCCTTATCTATCGCATCCATAAGTTCAACCCTGCCGGTTTTTGCTGATTTTGCGGTTAGCGGAATAAAATCAAAAAATTTGGGATTTATTACATATGTACCGCACCCCAAAATGCAATTTGCTGTGTGTTCCGGCTTCTCTACAATCTTCAAAATCCTGCCATTTTTTATTTCAACCGAATAGTTCCTTTTTATAGCGTCTATATTCTCGGTTGTTTTAACACCGCAAACAACAAAGAAATCATCATTCATTTTTAAGAAATCATTCATTTTTTCATGATTAGAATCAATATACAACTCGTCACCAAGAATCATGACAAACGGTTCCTTTATATAGTTTTTAAGAAGGTATGTTGCATTTGCAAGTCCAGCCATGTCATTATCCTTTATATATGTAATTTTCACACCAAACTTAGCACCATTGCCAAAATAATCCCGTATATATCTGTCCAAGTATCCGACAACAATATATATTTTTTTAATGCCAAACTTGTCGCGCAGTATCTGAAGATTTCTTTCCATTATTGGTTTACCTTCAACTTCAAGCATCACCTTTGGCATCCATACGGATTTGGGATATATGCGCACGCCCCTGCCACCGGCATGGAGAACACCAATATCTATCCTGTCCATAAAACAAAGGTTAAATATTAATAATTTAAATGCATTTATGCTGTTGCCTAAATATTCGAGAAGGCGGATTGTTGAGGCGGCTATAATAGTACTCTTTGTTATAATTTTCCTTTCAGTCCATGTTGGCAGGGTATGGGATTACAAAATAGAGCATGAATACCCATATTATTTCAATGCGAACGATAACTTTTTCCACTCAGAACTATCATATTATGTGAAAGAGAAGGGAAACTATGATACATCGCCATATTATGTTTTCGGCGGGTACACTGATGTTGAGGGCTATCTGCCACCGCTTTTATATCATTTAAGTGCAGGTGTTTCTCTTCTGGCGGGTATGGAAACATACGACACAACTTACATGGTTACAATAATGCTTACTGTCTTTGCAGCACTATTGATATTCTTTTCAATAAGAAGGGTGAATGAAAAACTGGCACTGCTTTCATTGCCGTTTATGATAGGTATATTTGCAATGCCGTTTGAGATACCATATGCATGGGGTCTATGGATATTCTTAATGGGAGCTGTCTTTTTCATGTCAGTTGTATGGTACCTAACAGCAGAAAAACCTAAATACTCGTTCCTTATACTGGCTGTATTGTTGTCAGGCGCTGCATTCGGGCACGCATCAGAGCTTATATTTTCCATCGGTCTCATTGCTGTATACCTTGTGATCATATATTTCATAACCAAAAAACTGGACCAACAAGATGTCAGAATGATAATAATATCGCTGATAATTTTCGGGGTTATATCAGCATATTATCTTCTGATATTTTACTTTACATACATGACCATACAGCCATTTACACTTTCGGTTATGGAAGCCCCTGTGTTTGCTCCAAACTTCCCTGTAAATATGGATACATTTGGATATATCCAGTATCTACTAATACTTGGTCTCCTCGTGGCAATAATATCTCTGGTATCAAAGGACGAAATGAAGTCGCTAATTAATGTTGAAAAAACACCATTTTTGCTCATTGCAATTATCTATGTTATTCTGATAGGATTCACAAACTATATTGGCTTTGGAGTGAGGGCATTTCAGATGAGAACTATTTGGCCAATACTCCTTGCCGCTCTAACCGCAATGCCAATATACACAGGCCTGTTGTTTGTAAAAATGTTGCGGTTTAGGTACGTGGTCCCTATTTCAGTAGTCTTGTTGTTGGTGTTGGCAAGCACATATTATAATGTCCATGCCGGAACAGGCATGATGGACAAAGAAACATGGGACGCATTCAAATGGATAGGAAATAATACAGAGAAGAACTCAAAAATATTCTGGTTTTATAGCTTGCCAATGGTACAAGAGTTTAGCCTTTTCAGCTCAAAAAGAATTCCATTCAAAGTAAGCATTGACGACTATGTTGATGGTGTGAATAGCCATGCAATAAAAAATACATATAATGGCAGCATAGTTGTCCTTACAGATGCAAAAATACAGTTTTCGAGATCAATTACAAACTACGGATATCATATGGATGAGGATTTGTTTAAAAAAATTGAAGTGCAGAATACAAACTCTGCTATGGACTACTATGTTTTTGGACTCGCAAAGATAGATGATGTTGCAATAAATTACAATAAACTTATAGTATCTAAGATGTTAGAGTCAAATAGTGCCAGCGTTGTGTTTTCCAACAGTGCAATTGTAATATTGAAAACAAACAGGAGTTGAAAATGAAAAATAAACTACCAACAGATTTGTATTATCTTGCTGGAAGCTTCATAACCTTGTTAGTAATACTTAGAATAGTTTTTATAAACGAAGATCTATTTGCGATATTGAAATTTTCGTCATCTTTCTTCTGGATTTTCGTAATACCGGCGTTTATAATGACATATTTATATAAAATAAACTTCATAGAACGCTTTGCCATTTCAGTGGTTCTGAGTGCAGCGCTCATGGGAATAGGCATGTACTACCTCGGTCTAATGGGTGTTCATATAAAGTATAGTGTAATGCTGCTTCCCATAGTTTATTCTTCCTTCTCCGCGCTTGTTATGGTTTTGTATAGAGTAAAGACCGCGCCCAAAAAAGTTATGGGTTTGAGTGTACCGGCACCGAATCAGCAAAGATCATTAGCATAAAGCAAACACATAAACAACAGCTAAGACATGATGCTCGCATGAATAGATATATATTGTGAGTAAACATAAAATACACAACACCATTCGATCTGCGCACATTAAGTTAATAGTTGCGAGCTAACATCCATAAAGTATTTAACCCAAAACATATACAAGAAGCGTATAATATGGAAAAAGTTTCAGTTTTTATAATAACACTCAACGAAGAAAGAAACATAAAAAGATGCCTGGAGAGTGTTAAATGGGCCGATGAAGTGGTGGTTGTAGACAGTTTTTCCAAAGACAAAACCGTGAAAATAGCAAAAGACTTTGGGTGTAAGGTCTACCAGATGGAATTCACTGGGTTCGGTCCTGTAAAAAACTTTGCTTTAAGCAAAACTAAAAACTTATGGGTTCTGAACATAGACGCCGATGAGTTCCTATCAAACGGGTTAATAGAAGAGATAAAGGAAACTATGAGAAGCCCGCAATTTTCTGGTTATTATTTTCCACGAAAAAGCTATGTTGGCAAAAGATGGCTAAAATATTCCGGGCAGTATCCATCATACCAGCTGAGGCTTTTCAGAAAAGATATAGGAAAATTTGAAAATGTCGATCTCCACGAAAGAGTGAAAACAGATGGCAAAGTTGGGCACATGAAGAATGATATGATGCATTATAATTATGAAAGCTGGTCGGTATTCATACAGAGAATGGACAGGCGCACAGCAATGGAAGCGCAAGAACTGTTGAGAAAAAAACATGTGTGGTTTTATTCACGGAGGGAAATTAAAAGTTTTTTCTCCGAGTTTTTAAAAATGAGAAAAAATGGCAATACAATTTTAAACAGTGTGAGGCTTGCAAAAAACGTTATGAGGGGATACGAACTCATACCAGCCATACCCTTCAGGCCTTTCTGCACTTTTTTTAGGCGTTATCTGCTGCAACAGGGGTTTAGAGACGGTATGTATGGTTTTATCTGGTGCATGTTCTCGTCAATACATACGTTTATAGCATACGCAAAATACTATGAGTTGAAGCATAAGCTCGCTGGTTTTGAGTGGGAGCCTTTTTAAGTCAATTCCAAATAGTTAGTATGAAAATATTGATTTTAAGTTCAGTTTCATTAAAATCCGGCACAGGCCTGCGAATTAGGAGTATAGCTGGGCATCTGGCAAAAGTTGGGCATGAAGTATGGATTACAGGAAAGGATATAGACAAGATTGACAACGTAAAAACAATAAATATAAAAAAGCATTTTGGACCAGTCACATACCTTAGCGGTATAAGGGCCGGTTTAAGTGTCCTGAGAAATACGTTTGATGTTGTAATAGCATCAAAACCGCACCCGGTTTCATGCATACCAGTCTTGTTAAAAAGGCCGAAATCAAAGTTAATTTTGGATTTTGATGATCTGGAACATGCGTATTGGAAAGACACACCATTCTATATCCTGATGAAGCTATTCGAAAATATGTTTCCTAAAAAATTCGACGCTGTAACAGTTCACAACGAGTATCTCAGAAAGTATTTAATAGGAATGGGTGTAAAAACTGAAAAGATAATAAATCTGCCCCAGGGTATAGAATGTGATTTATTTAAAAACATAAAGAGACGGAAAACACAGAAAAAGACAATAATATATATGGCGCATCTTGGCGTTGCTGCCAAGGACCTCGATTTTATTTTAAAGGGGATAAGAAAACTTTTAGAAAAAAGAAACGATGTGGTTTTTTCTGTAATAGGCGGCGGGCCGAAACTTGAATACTATAAAAAGCTTTCAAAAGATATTGGAATAGAAAAACATGTTAGATTCGAAGGCATGGTTAAGCATTCAGACATACCAAAACACCTCTCCTACGCATCTGTAGCAGTTAATTATATGAAACCAAATGAAGCCAACAGATCAAGGTCTTCGATAAAAATCAGAGAGTATCTTGCTTCTGGCATTCCGGTTGTATGCAACATATTTGGCCCGGATTTGGCTCAATTTAAAAACTTTGTTTTTGACTTCAAACCAGACAACGAATATGATTTTGCAGAGAAAGTTGATGAAGCGCTGAGAAGCAACGGATCAAAAAAAGGTAGGCAATATGTCTTAAGCAAATTTAACTGGGGTAATATAATAAAAAAATTTTCGGAAGTACTGGAAACCAAACTATAACAAATGTAAAGCAATGTTCAGCTTATAGAACAGCAAATTTAAGAATCATACACTTGGCATTTCATCCCGTCTTTTAATTTGCCTCCCCAAAAATCTTCGTGCCTTAATAGATTCGGGACAAGGCGCAAAGTCTGTTTGAAGTAGTCATATGATTTCATGCACTGTTTTGCTGTAAGCCAGAAATATGCAGGCCTGAAATAGTATTTTCTTCTTATCGAATTGAAAAAAGAATTTACCTGATCTGGTGTCAGGTGGAATGTCTTTATGCTTGCTGCGTGGAAGCTATCTCTTTCCCAGTCTTCGCCAATAAGCAGACCCTGTGATTTCATCATATCATAAAATGGAGTACCTGGCAGTGGTGTTGCAATTGAAAATTGCGTAAACTCTGCATTGAGTTTGCATGCGAAGCCAATAGTTTTTTTCATGGTCTCCATGGTGTCCCATGGAAAACCAAACATAAAACAATTATGCAGTATTATGCCGGCCTTCCTTGCATACATTTCCCCTCTTTCTATCTCTGCAACGGTTGTTCCCTTGTTCATCTTCTTTAATATATCATCATCTCCGGATTCAGCGCCGAACATCATTCTGACACAGCCGGCCTCTTTCATTCTCCTGCAAAGATCAGGTGTCATTAGCCCGGGCCTGTTTTGCGTGTTCCATATCAAATCGAGTTTTTCCTCTTTGAACTTATCGCATATCTCGAATACCCTTTTTTTGTTCACTTCAAATGTGTCGTCATCATATCTTATCTCTCTTATGCCAAACTCGTCCGATAGATACTTTGCCTCCTCTATAACCCTTGCCGGGCTCTGTGACCTAAATTCATGGGAATATAGCGTATTAGGGAAAGCGCAAAAGAAACAGCGAAAAGGACAACCTCTTGCTGTTATTGCAGTGGCACTTGGAAGCCTTAGAAAAACAGATTCATAGAATTTGTCAAGTTGAACAAGATCATAGGCAGGTATTGGCAGCTCGTCAAGGTCTTCTATAAGAGGCATTGGTTTCGTTTCCTTAATGATGACACCCTTCCTGTATTTTATACCTTTTACATAGCTAATTGGTTTTTTCCTCTCAAGCGCATCCGCCAAATCCCTTAAAATAAAATCATACTCCTTTGTGCATACAAAATCAAGATGCTTGCAGTTTTTGAGCAGTTTTTCTGCAGCAGCGGCTGCAAAATATCCAACGAAAACAGAAACAGCCCCGCATTTTTTTGCCATCTCGGCAATTTTGAACTCCACAGGAATACGTACATGCTGTACATCGCATACAACCATGTCAGGACTTGATTTTCCAATGTTTTTTTCAACACCTTTCAAGTCAATACCATCTGTCTGGCAGTGTATATACTCGACTTCGTGCCCTGATTCCCTAAGAACAGCCGCAGCTGAAAGATTTAGATAAGAGTATGTGGTCTCCCCTGATTCACATAATGATGGGTGCCTTCTACC
>Ga0233422_10001402_pt1 | contig 10688 bp, 13 predicted proteins | sample Watercolumn_Mata_2_FD_182724 | JGI IMG/M metagenome (GOLD analysis project Ga0233422, IMG submission 182724) | Freshwater microbial communities from Lake Matano, South Sulawesi, Indonesia - Watercolumn_Matano_2014_110_MG | ecosystem: Environmental > Aquatic > Freshwater > Lake | place...
TATCACTCAAAGCACCAGCCAGACCTACACATCCGGCGGGTCTGTTTCGAAGTGTTATTTATGGGATGTTGTTTACATAGACAATCCGCATTTATTGAATGAGTTTTTACAAATGGACTGCGTTCCGGTCCAAATATAGGAGGGCAAATGTTCAAATTTAAATCAACACCAGGAAATGAGGTTTTTGGTCTTGATGGGGAAATCCTGAAGTTTGACAAGAATGGATTTTTCGAAACGGATAATCTTGATCTTGCCAATCAGTTGAAGGCGTACGGGTATACAGCGGAAACATCTTCCACTGTTGAGCCGATGAGACTTGGACCGAGGCCGAAAAAAGGAAAATAAGATGAATATCCCGAAGGTTGTATCAGACGGAAACGGCGGAACAAACATACAAAATGTTAAACCAGACCATGTAAAACTCGGGGTAAGCGCGGGGGTCATTGTCACGGTGACGCTCTTAATTGTCAATTTAATTTTCAGTATGGGGGCCAGATCAAACAAATACGAGACAGATCACGAAACGGTAAAAGATCATGAAGCGAGAATAAGGGAAACTGAAAAGGCTATTGCCGATCTGCCGCGAATAAAAGACAATACAGACGCGATAAAAGAAATGCTAATGCAACATATAGAGGATTCAAGATGAGGTACGAGGTTTCCGCTCAAATAGCGGTTGAATACATCAAGAGATTCATAGGGCTTCCCTATAAATGGGGCGGGGATGACCCAATGGAGGGCTTTGACTGCTCGGGGCTGGCAAATGAAATGTTGAAGTCTGTCGGACACATGGAGAATGATGAAGACGACACCGCGGACGGGCTTATGAGGAGATTTCCCAAAGTCGAAAAGCCAGTAATCGGCTGTCTGGTGTTTTTCGGGAAACCAGGAAAGGCCACTCATGTTGGAATCTGTCTGAATGCCGTTGAAATGCTCGAAGCCGGCGGGGGAGGGTCTAAAACAAACGATCTTGACGACGCAAAGGAAAATAATGCGTTTATCCGAATGAGGCCGATTTCAAACAGAAAAGATTTCATCTGTTTCAATGATCCATTTTCGGGGGAGCCATGAAAGTCACAAGTTTTGTAATTATTCTTTTGTCCGCCCTGTCTTTGGTGTTTGCTGTCCTCTATTTTGCCAAACCCAGGGAGGTCAAGGTTGAAGTTCCGGTCCCGCAACTTGTCCCGGTTCCTGCAAAGCCGGATACGGTATATTTGCAGAAAATCAAGTTTGTGCAAATAAGCGCAAAGCCGGATACTGAATATGCAATTATAGAAGATGACTCGGAACCCGAAACGGTTGTATCTGAAAAGACTTTCAAGCAGTCAACTGCGTTTGGTGAATTAAATTCTCTGGTCCGGGCTTACTCTGTGGCTCCGGCAAAGGCTTTATATGATTCGATTTGGTTCCCTGCCGGTGAGAAGGTTTTGATGGACCAGATTAAAAAGGAAATTTTGGAGCAGAATAAACCGAAATCAAAGTTCTGGACGGGCGCGGCTGTTGGATCGATCACCGTGCTTGCTCTGTTTGGAACTTTGGAAATAATCACTAACTAACCCCAGAAGGAGAAAAGATGTTGGAAAAACTCAAAGGAAAAAGGACGTACATTTTGGCCGCGCTATTGGTCGTAGTCGTATTGGTTCCGGTGGTGTTTAAGGTCCAGATACCGGAGCAGGTTTTCGCGGCACTTGCAGCCCTGGGCGTGGGGGCCGTGAGGCTGGCTCTCATGGAGCTTTCCGAAAATCACGGGTGGAAAACCTTTGCGGCAGTCGGGATCGTTCTTGTGGTGGCCGTGTGCCAGTCTCTCAATGTTGCCCTGCCGTATGATCTGATTTACAGTCTGGCGGGCGTGTTCGGTCTGGTGGGCATCAGAAACGCCGTTGACAAGCTGAAATAACCCCCTCTCCTCCGGGGTAAACGCAGGGGGAGGTTTCGGCGGCCTCCCCCGCATTTTTAAGGCCTATGGAAATCAACATTGACGAAGAAAAACTCAAGGGCATAGTCCGGGAACGGATGAAGGCAAAGTTAGAGGTTGCCGGGGAACTGGTCGAGCGGTGGGCGAAATATTACTGTCCGGTAGACCAGGGGTATCTTCAGGGGTCGATTGCTCACTTCATGGTAAGTGACGATACGGTAAGGATTTCAGCCGGCGGGACCGGCGTAGGCGCGGGGGGAAAAAAGGTTGGCTATGCGGCCATGCAGGAATTCGGGGGGGTAGTAACAAAAAGCACAAAAATGTTGACCATCCCCTTAAGCAAAGAGGCCAAGTATGCAAAAAGCGCAAGAGATTTAAAGGGGCTTTTTGTGGTGACATCGAAGAGCGGACAGAAATTTCTTGCTCAGAACGTCGGGAAAAAGAAATTGAAATTTCATTATCTGTTGACGGATCAGGTCCATATCCCGGCTTCTCCATATTTAAGGCCGGCTTATTTGGATCACAAAGATGAAATTGTAAAGACTTTGGAAATATGAATTCAGCACTCAGAACAGGGATTTACAGCAAGGGAATCACGGTCACGGGATTTTCCTCTACAAATTTTTATTATGGGGAAGCACCCCCCAATACCAGAAGTCCGTATTGTGTTTATTCCCCAATATCGAATCCTGTTTCATGGTGTTCAAATAATATTTATGAGGAGGATTATTTCCAGTTTGCGCTGTACGGAAAAACTCTCTCTGAACTTGAAACTTTGGAGGCCGCCATCATCGCGGCGTTTGATTTTGCGGCACTGACCGTGACTGGATATACTGTAATATTATGTTTTAGAATGGGAACGACTCGAAAGGTAAAGATGCCGGACAGCGACATCTGGCAGCTTGTCATAGAATACAAAACACGAATATCGAAAGGACGGTAAAATGCCTTCTACTGTAACAATTTCGGGGTCCGCTGGAACGCTCACTGTAGGGGGGACGGCTATACCCATTACAGCCTGGACGGTCACGCAAAAATGCGACACCAGGGAAGTCACAGATTCGAATTCCAGCACCAATTCCGAATTCATCCCCGAAGGTCATACCCAATGGGAAGGAACGGCTGAAGGATGGGTTCAGGACGGGACGGCCACTCCCACAGTGGGCGCGGCTGCTGCGGCTGCGGTATTCCTGGCTGTTGCCAATACGCAATGGGCCGGGAATGTTATTATCACCTCAAAGAATATCGCGACACAAGTCAAGGGGACCGATGCGGTGAAACTCTCCCTGACTTTTCAGGGAACCGGCGCGATCACGGAAACCAATACATAAGGAGCAAATATGCCTTCAACTGTAACTTTTTCAGGCGCGGGCGGGAATGTCAGCGTCGAGGGTGTCGCCGTAGCTTCCATCACGGCCTGGACTTTAACGGTCAAATGTGACACGCGAGAAGTCACAGATTCAAATTCCAGCACCAATTCTGAATTTATCCCGGAAGGTCATACGCAATGGGAAGGGACTTTCGAGGGGTGGGTCGCAGATGGGACCGTCACAAATACCATAGGCGCGGCGACATCTGCCACGACTCTCGTTTTGACAATGGCATCAGGACATACCTTTACAGGCGATGCCGTGCTGACAGCCAAAACAATGAGCCTTCAGGTGAAGGGCACAGATGCCGTAAAGGTAGCCTATAGCTTTCAGGGTCATGGAACGCTGACAGAAGCAAACGCATAAGAGGAGAAAATGAAAACCGCCGAGATTGAACTGTTTGGGAAAAAACTGAAACTTTATGAACGGGTGACAAGGGATTGTTTCCAGTTGGCTACAATGGTAAAGACGCAGGAGGACAACCTAACAAACAGATTGATCTTCAGCGCAATAATGATTCAGGATTCATTAAGGCCAAATTTTAAATGGTGGAATTTCATTTTAAAAAGAAGGTGTTCTTATAAGGGACTTTTCGAAAGACTTTCCCCCTCCGAAATGGGTGAACTCATTGACAAAATCAATGAGATAGAAGGTAAAAAAAAAGTGACGAAGGGGGAAAGTCAATCGGAAGAGATGTCTCAATCGGATTAATTTCTCATTTTTTCGGAATCAAATTTGACGAGGTGGAAGATTTAAGAATTTCTGAATACAGGATGCTTTTAGAACAAGCCCTGAATTTAGGGAATCTGTTCAGGCAGGGCGAGTTCAAAATGCAGAATGAGGACGAGCAACAGGAAACACTAAAAGACGAATATAATAAACTGGTGAAAGAGGGGAAAATCCCGTGGCTGGCAGCGAAAAAATAGGTGAAATTTATGTTGAAATAAAGGCCCGCCAGGATAAAATGGAGGCTGATCTAAAGAAGCTCACCGCCGAGGCCAAGAAACGCGCGAGAGAGACAGAGAATGCCTTCAAAAACACCCGGTTGACATTCGATACGTACACCGGGAAAATGAAGCTAAAGGAACTGGAAGCCTATCACAAAAAACTTGAAGCCCAGTTCAAGAGAAAACTTGAACTTAACGTTTCCGCAAGAAGTCTTTTAGACACAAAAAATAAAATTGCAGCAGTCGAAGGCCAGCTGAAAAGTCTCGGTAAAAGCATGGGCGGGCTTAGGAGTCTTTCGGGCATACCTGGACTCGGCGGTATTTCCTCCATCATGGGGGCGGGCGGAACTTTTGCCATGACTGCCGCGGCCGTAACAGCTCTGGGTATTGCAATAAAAAAGGCAGTTGATTCAGCCGTACAATATTATGATAGGATAAACGATCTCTCAAAGGCTCTCGGTTTAAATATAGAGACAACACAGGCACTTGATTATCTCATGTTGCAAGAGGGAAAATCGGCGGATAATCTGGCAGGAGCCATTTCTATTCTCTATGGGAATTTAGATTCTGCCGCACAAGGGAGCAAAGAGGCCGCCCGTGCTTTTAAAGACATGGGGATTCAGACTATAGACAGCAACGGAAACATGAGAGAAGGGCAGGAGGTTTTTCTTGATGTCTTGGATTCTTTAAAAAATGAGACCGACGAAACAAAACGTGCCATAAACGCAAAGAAACTTTTGGGAAGATCGTGGTTGGACGTAGCCGAGATCATGGATGTGGGGAGAGACGGAATAAAGCGGGCCGCCGATGAATTGAAAAATCTCGGAGTACAGGCGGATGCAGATAAAATTGAACGATACAAAAAGGCTAATGCTGAATTTGCAATGTCAATCATGGGGATTAAGACCGCGATTGTAAATAGCGGATTAATTGATCTTCTTTCGAAGTTTATTGAAACGATGGCATCACTCCCGAGCAAGGTTAGGGAAGTTGGAGGATCTCCGAAAGATTATTTTAATGCCCTTGCAGTCATGTTTAAAAAGGGGGATGTCAGTGCGACCGGATATGCAAATGCCCTTTTTGAAGTGAGGGGGGAATCAATTCTTCTAGTGGATGCGATAAATAAATTGACAGATGCAGGAGAAAATGCAGATGCCATGCTTAAAAAAGGCGGCGGCACCAAAAAAGAACTTACCGAAGATGAAATAAACAGAGCCATCAGAAGGCAGTACGAATATAATCAGCTCATTGCAGATGCGGCTTTAATCGGCGCAACAATGAAAATCCCGGAACTGGCAAATTTAAAAGACGAGGATTTGGCAAATTTGCGGGAATGGGTCGGACTGATGGAGCAGTCCTTGAGGGCTGAAAAAGAAACCGGCAAAATGGCAAAGTCCGGCTGGGAGGTTGACAGGGCGAAGGCCGCAGATATTGATAGATTTTTAAAAGAATCATTTGTTGGACCCGAAAAGCCAGCGAGGGGGGAAGAAAAAGAAGATTTCAACGCATGGGCAGAATCCATGAAATCAAATATCATTTCGACCTCTGCCATAGCCTCAAAAGCAATGGATTCTTTTGAAGAGGGTTTTTCTGCCATGTGGGAAAAGTGGACCATATTTTCACAGGATTCGATAGAAAAAACTTCAAATGATTTTTTGCGCGGATTGATGACAATGGCGAATGCTTTTGAACGAGCTGTTTTAAGTATGATTGCACAAATTGCGGCACTCCAAGCGGTTATGGCTATTGGAAATTTAATTTCTCCCGGATTAGGAAAATCTATTGGAAATTTATTTGGCTGGAAAAGTCATTCCGGGGGGGAATTCGTCGGCACGGGTTCGGGCGTAAAGAAACTGGCCTTTGCAGGAGGCGGGGATTTCATGGTTCCTATGGGATTCAATAACGATACATTCCCTTTGTGGGTCCAATCGGGCGAGAGGGTTTCCGTGACTCCCGCCGGCGGAAAAAGCAAGGACTCTGCTCTATTGGAAGGAATTTTAAAAGCCACCAAAGCCCAGACGTTAACAATGGCGATGATGGGAACCAGGGTAAATAAATTGGAAGTTTCCGCTGGGGCTATGTCCGGCAGAGACATTCAGCTTGTAGTGGAAAAAGAAAACAGGATTTCAGACAGAATAAGATAATGGCGAATCCTTATTATACAACAATTACTTTTCCTTTGGAGACGTTAGGCTCAGGCGATACCTGGCAGCTTATCCTAACATTGACACACAACACAGACGGATCAAATGCATCAGTAAATGCAGAGGATCAGGGGCTTTTAATCACGGATCACGGAAAAACGAAATGGGATTTTAACATTAACGATCTCACTTTAATGCCAGGGGAAACCACTCTTTCCATCGCCGATACGGAAGATTATTTACATGATTTTCTGTTCGGGATAAGTGCGGTAGCATTGGCTACCGATAAAAGACCGAAAGTTGATATTTATCTAAATTCTGCAATAGAATTTTCGGGTTATTTCATCGAAGATGACGTGCAGTATAACATGGGAACAAAACTTTTAAGATTCTCGGCGGCTCCCAAAATTGACATTTTAAAAAATACCCCGCTCTACGATGATGATGATGTCTATACAAATCCGTTATCATATCCCGCACTGACGGCAGAAAGAAAATTAATAGATATTGTCGATGATATTATGCAATATGCTTTCCCGGGGATAGTCGGAACGGTTTATCAGGACTGGACATTTGTCGACGTTAATGATGATATATGGACATTTAGCCAAATTTATGCGAAACTTATCAGTTTTTATGCTAATGGCAACAGGCACCTAAATGATCTGACCGAGGTTTTGCGGGAGGTTATTCAGTGCGTATGTTCAAGGCTTGTGATATGTAATTCAAGTTCATATTTAATTGAAAAAATTGGTTATTATGATTCCGGGGATACGCAAACATTAACAGTGTTGGACCATACAAAAGAAATGTTATGGTCGCAACTACAATATGCGAGATTCCAAGCATGGGATGAGGTTAGTTCACAATACGATTATAAAACTTCTGGAACGAAAACAAATCTGGAGTCTGCGAAGATTGAAAGGGATTTCATCTTATATACAAAGCATAATCCTATTGATCCCGGTGTTGCAAATTCGATTGTTTATAGTTATTCCGGGGGAACTTATTATAAGATAAAAACAGCCTGTGATCCGATGGCCGCTCCTTTATGTGAAGACCTTTTGATTGTGGCAGCGGCGTCGTATGTAACATATCGCGGGGCTTCTAAAAATATGATTAATCATAAATTCAAATGCTCTGGCGTGGGTTATGTTCTGGGTAAGGCTTGTGTTTATGATTCAGGGTATTATCAAATAAACAAGATGGTCAAGGATTGGGAAAATGGAACAACTGACATAGAAGCAATTTATTGCGCGGCGGTGACCTGATGGCTATATGGGGATCGAGTTATCCAAAAATAAAGACCAGCGGCAATTATGAAATCGAATTGCCGTATGCAAAGATTTTAAAGGACGAGCCGGATTTTGACAGCATCATGCACGAAAATGTTTTGACCGGGAGCAGGGTCAGGGTCAGAACGAAATATCACTGGATTTTCGAGGTCCAGATAAATCTGTACAAATATCCGAGTCCGGCGTATTCTTATAATTTGCTCAATACCTATTTAAATGATCTGGTCAGCCTATGGAGGCATCGGGATTGGGAGCCTGTTTGTGATGTAAACGGGGACGAAGTTCAGTTTTGGTTTAAGGAAATAGTTCCAATTTTTCTAACAGATGTCAATTTCGAGGACGCTTTAATTTTAAAATTCATATCGATGAACTGGGTCGATTTATCAAAGGAAAGGCATGGTGTCATACATGATGACGAAACCGACGCCCATATATCAGATGACGAAACAGGAGGAGGGATCATCCTTGATTAAAAAAATCATCATTACAGCTCTAATTGTCTGCGCTTCCATGAGTGCGGGGGCGGCGGACACCCTGCGGGTCGGGAATGTTACGAAACTCCGATCTGTCGGCGATTCTCTGGCTTTTTTGGGAACATACAAGGTCGGAGGATCCAATAAAACGAGATTGATGACATTTAAAGACCTCCGGGCTGCCCTTTGCGATACGGGCATCACAGCGACCTATGCGGGGACCGCCGGCCTCAGGCTTGACATTGGAGGGGTTAGAAGGTGGCATCTCAACAGCAATGTCGGGCTGAAATATGTCTCTGCCGCTCAGTCGTATGGTGTGGGTTCTCAGGCCATAGCAAATAACGGGGCTACGGCATATCAAAATTTCGCCCTGGGGGATTCTGCGCTTTATGCAAATTCGGCGGGTGATTATAATGTTGCTATAGGTTATAGGGCATTAAGAAATTCGACCACCAATTCAAATACAGCCATTGGCTATCAAAGTCTTTTTACTCAAACAGGGGGGGCGAATAATACCGCTGTTGGGTATCAAACCCTCACGGCAAACACGACGGGCGCATATAATTCATCCGTGGGTTATCGCAGCCTCTATTCAAACACCACCGGAACGTATAATACCGCTATTGGGTATACCCCACTTTATTCAAATACAGAGGGGACCGATAATGTGGCAGTGGGTTATGGTTCCCTTTATAGCAACACTACCGGAACCTACAGCGTAGCCATTGGGACAAATGCGCTATATACGAACAGCACCGGAGGGTATAATATCGCGCTTGGCAGAAACTCCCTTTATTCAAACACCAGCGGAACGCATAATGTAGGGATTGGGTATCGCGCCCTCTATACAAACAGCACGGGCGGATATAATGTGGCCCTGGGTTATTATGCCATGAATGCGAATACGCTCGGAACGAATAACACAGCCATCGGGAATGAGGCTTTAAAGGCGAATACGGAAGGAACGGACAATATCGCCATCGGGATTAGTTCCTTGACAGGTAATACGACTGGGACATACAATGTCGCGCTGGGGCCGAATGCGCTGAAAAGTAATGTTTCCGGAACATACAATATCGCCATCGGAAGAAACGCACTTTATACCCCGACAGCAGGAAATAATAATATCGGCCTGGGTTATCGCGCTCTTTATGCCAATACTTCAGGCGAAAATAATTTCGCGGCTGGAAGCTATGCCATGAATGCCAATACCACGGCATCTAATAATATAGCCATCGGAAATGAAACCCTTTTGTCCAATACAACGGGGGCAAATCTGATTGCGCTGGGATATAATACGCTCAGGGCGAATACATCGGGTGCTAATAATATTGCAGCCGGTTCAAGTGCGCTTGTTTCAAATACCACCGGGTATTCCAATAGGGCACTGGGGTTTAACGCCCTATATAGCAACACGGAGGGCTATAATAATACGGCGGCGGGGTATAGGTCGCTTTACACCAATACAACAGGATATAATAATGTAGGGCTTGGGGAATATACCCTTTATTATAATACTACCGTGGTGAATAATAATGCCCTGGGATATTATGCTCTTTACAAAAATACTGAAGGCGGGTCCAATAACGCCCTGGGTTATTATGCCCTTTATGAAAACACGACCGGGAATTACAATGTGGCCATCGGAAAAGAAGCACTCAAAAATAATACAACAGCATCCGGGAATGTCGGACTCAGTTATCGCGCCCTTTATAATAACAATACCGGTGCATCGAATTTTGCAGCAGGACAATATACCTTAATTGCAAATACATCCGGGTCGAATAATGTGGCCATTGGAAATGAGACACTCCTTTCCAATACAACGGCTTCAAACAACATAGGGGCTGGGGCGACCGTTCTTAGGACAAATACAACCGGCGCGAATAATGTCGGTTTTGGGTATAGTGCCCTGTATTCAAACACCACCGGGTACAGCAATTTTTCGGCGGGGTATCAGTCAATGTATTATAATGATGTGGGATATTATAATACAGCCATCGGAAATCTTGCCTTAAATAAGAACACCTCCGGATATAATAATACGGGCATCGGTTATAGGGCACTCACCAATAACACGACCGGCCGCGACAATATTGCAATCGGCGAATATTCTTTGCAGACAAATACAACGGGAGAGTACAACGTCGGTCTGGGATGGTATGCCCTTGTGACAAATGACACCGGAAACTATAATATCGGCATCGGGAAACTTGCCCTCAGATATAATTTAGCAGATGATAACATTGCCATCGGGCATGATGCCTGCACCGGAAACACAACAGGACAGGCCAATCTTGGCATTGGGTCATTCACTTCTTATAATACCACGACCGGGAGCCACAATATCGCGCTCGGATACTGGTCCTTCCATGACAACACCAGCGGAAGTGACAACGTGGCCGTCGGAAGGCACTCGCTTTACAATACTACCGGATCAAACAATATCGCTATCGGGGCGTATGCAAAAAGCGGGAATACAACGGGCGCGGGGAATGTGGCAATTGGATATACCACAAGCCAGCTCGGGACAACGGGAAGTTA
>Ga0233422_10001404_pt1 | contig 10677 bp, 6 predicted proteins | sample Watercolumn_Mata_2_FD_182724 | JGI IMG/M metagenome (GOLD analysis project Ga0233422, IMG submission 182724) | Freshwater microbial communities from Lake Matano, South Sulawesi, Indonesia - Watercolumn_Matano_2014_110_MG | ecosystem: Environmental > Aquatic > Freshwater > Lake | place...
ATTGAAGCTCCCCGCCGCAAGCGGCGGGGAATCTTCGATCTGTATGGAAAAAGACATTTGAATTCGCTCGCTTACCCCGCGGCAAGCCGCGGGGAATGCGCTCGCTGTCAGATTCAACGCGGTGCTGAAGGGGGATGCCTCCTACATGAACGACGCGGCCGAAGGCAGCCACAGCCTTCTCCTGGAGGGCACGGGACGCGCCGAGGTCGGCGCGTTCGATTGCGGCGACACCTTCACCATCACGCTCTGGTGCCTCCTCATGCCGGATGTGACCAACATTCAGACACTGATTGCCAACTGCGAAGGCGGCAGCCGCATCGACGGTTTCAAGCTTTTCGTCAACAACTGGGAAACGGCCAACAAACGCATTCTGATCGAACCCTCGGACGGCACGGACCGCATCGATGTCCAGAGCCCGGAAAACACCTTCGAAGACTCCAAATGGAATCATGTGGCGATGACCGCGGACCGGGTGAACGGACTCATGGAGATTTACTACAACGGCGCGCCCGTAGCCGAAGCCAATGAGACCACCGCCGGCTTTCAGGTGACGCGGCCGCTTATCATCGGGGCCATGCCGCCGGGGAACGTGTACAACTGGCACGGCATGATCGACGATGTCCGCGTCTACCAGGGCATCCTGACCGAAGAGGAAATCATCGCCAGCATGGAGCCCCTGACATCCGTGGAGGGCGGCGTGCAGCCCGTCTCCCCTGCAGGTTTCATGCTGGGGCAGAACTTTCCGAATCCTTTCAATCCCATGACTCAGATCTCCTATTCGCTTCCAGTCGCCGGCCCGGTGGGTCTGAATGTATTTGACCGGACCGGCAGGCTCGTTTCCACCCTGGTTGAAGGAACCCGGGCCGCGGGATGCCATACAGCCGCTTTCTCAGCGGATGATCTCCCGGCAGGCGTCTATGTCTACCGCCTCCGCACGGCTGACCGGGTTGAAACGAAAAAAATGATACTCGCCAAATAGGGAGAACGGATGAGACCTGCCCCTGGCTGCGCCATGCAGCGCGCGTTCCGAAAAAACATCCGCATCGGTTCCGGCATTCTGCTCGCCATCGCCATGGCTGGATGCGGGAAGGACAATCCGGCGAAAAACAATGGCACGGGCCCGCTTGTTTACCGCTGGGATTTCAACACCCTCTCCGGATGGATCGACGATTCCCAGAACACCGGCGGACCCGACAATTACAGGATCGAGGACGGGACGCTGCGCATCCGCACCAGGCCGAACACCTGGGACAGGGCCAAGGTGCGCACGGAGGAGAAGAAATATAAGGCAGGCCTCTATACCTGGCGCGTGTTCGTGCCCATCATGGGCGCAGGAGACCAGGCCAGCATCGGCGCCTTTCTCTACCATTCTGACAGCCGCGAACTCGACTTCGAAATCGGATACGGGAAATCTGCGGACAGGAAACTGCTGAAGGCGTCCGAGGACGACCTGATCGTCTTCACCACCTGCCAGGCGGATCCGTCCAAATCCACAAAACATCTCCTCAAGCGGGACAGATGGTACGATCTCTCCATCAGGCTGGACCTGACCGGAGAGCCTGGCGAGCAGAAATACCGGGCCGCCTGGCTCGTGGACAGCTTGAAGATCGAGGAAATGCAGCTCGGCTTCAGCCTGGAAACGCCTTTCTATATCTATTGCAGCGTCGAAAACCTGCAATTTCTGGGAGACCACATCCCCTATCAGGAGAACTTCGCCCTGTTCGATTTTGTCGAACATGCGCCGCTGGATACAACAGGCGCGCAGTGACTGTAGGTTTACATCACCTCCGGGAGGACTTTTCAGGGAAAATCCGTAAAAGGTGTCGTTTATAAAAACGGATCAGAATGGATAGTCCTCCCGGAGATGTGAAAAACTCCCGGTCATGACCTGCGACGCACCTTGGAGGTGCGTCGCATTTATGCGTGTCCCGCACCTTTCATACCCTACCGGAGAAGCATCATGAAAAAAACCTCCATGAGAAACAGGCTTTTCAGCTTCAACCTGTCCTCCTGCAAGCCCCGGGCGCTGTTTTTCTGCCTGCTGCTCTGTCTCGCAGCGTTGCGCGGCTCGTCCGGCCAGCCGTTCACGCGGGGCATCGGCATCTACCCCGGTGACCCGGCAGAGGACTTCTCTCCGGTTATGCGCCTGGACACGGTCACGTACCGCAACCTCGCGCTCCGGAGGCCGGTCTATCAATCCTCCGCCTATGATTACAACCTGACCGGCCAGCTGGTAACGGACGGGATCAGGGACACGACCCTCCCCGCCTGGATCGCCGTTTCCGCCGGAGGCCGCGGGACGCTCAAAAAAAACGAACGGGAATGGATGTTTGACGGGAACCTGGTCACCACGCTGGAACTGGCGGGGCAGGAAAAATGGGTTCAGCTGGGACTCGCCGGAGCCGAGGCGCCGGAAGTGGACAGCCTTTGCGTCTCCGGCAGCCTGCAGGCAGATGACCGGGAACCGGCAGGATGGAAATGCGCCTTCCTCGGTTCTGAGGATGGACGGTCCTGGACAAATCTGGGAAGCCTTTCCGGGGCCGGACTGCCCGGAGACACGATAGCCGGGCGCAACTGGTGGTTCGGGGGGCCCCGGTTCCGCGTGTTCAAACATGCCCTGGGCCTGAAATCGCCAGCCCGTTACAGGCATTACCGTATCGAATGGTCTGCGCCGAACGCCGCGCGCTGGAGCGTCGGCGAATGGGACCTGTTCCGCAGCGGCCGGCCTCTCCCCGTGGGAGGCCCGCACCGTTTCACCAGCGCCTGGAAAAGCCTGGGAGACCGGTACGAATGGATATACGCGGATCTCGGCGCAGTCTGCTCGCTGGACCGGGTCGTGCTCCACTGGATCAGCAAACCCGCCATAGGCTCCATCCAGCTGTCGCAGGATGCGGCAGAATGGATCGATGCTTTGCCCATTCCCCCGGGTCCGCAGGAAACGGACAACCTGCGCTGGGGGCAGCCCCAGAAGGCGAGATACGTGCGCGCCTATTTGCAGAAGCCCTCCTCCGGCAATGGTTTCATCCTCAGCGAAATGGAAGTGTTCGGACGAGGCGGACCTGTTCCGGTGCCGAAACCTCTTTCTGCCCCGAAGCAAAAAAGCAGGATGGACCTGGCCGGCGGTTCCTGGCGCCTGGAGCGCGAATCCCGGGTTCTGGCGGACGGGCCTGCGCTGTCCGTTCCGGGTTTCGAGGACTCGGATTGGGTGGTCGCGACAGTACCGGCAACCGTCCTGACAAGCTTCAGGAACGCAGGGGCGATCCCGGATCCGAATTTCGGGGACAATCAGCTTCTCATTTCCGATTCCTACTTCCATTCAGACTTCTGGTACAGGACAGAATTCAATCCAGAAGCCTCGCTGTCCGGACGCCGCGTTTTCCTGAATTTCGACGGCATCAATTGGAAGGCTGAAATTTTCATGAACGGCCGAAAGCTCGGCCGCATCGAAGGCGGATTCATCCGGGGCAGGTTCGACGTGACTGGCATCCTTGCCCCCGGAAAGGTCAATGCGCTCGCAGTGCGCATCGAGAAGAACAGGACGCCCGGATCCGTCAAGGAGAAAACCTATCAGAATCCGGACAAGAACGGCGGAGCTCTTGGAGCGGACAACCCGACCTACCACGCCTCGATCGGATGGGACTGGATTCCCACCATAAGGGGACGCAACATCGGGATCTGGAACGATGTTTATCTCACGGCTGCGGATGCGGTCACCATTGAAAATCCATACATCCGCACCGTGCTCCCGCTTCCGGACACATCCCGGGCTGACGTCAGCCTGGATCTGTCGCTTCAAAACCACGAAGCTCAGCCGGTTTCAGGAAGGCTGTACGTGCGAATCGGCAAGGCGGCGTTTGAAATGCCCGTGGACATAGATGCGTCGGCCTCGAAATCCGTTCATCTGAATCCTTCCCTTCAGCCCGCCCTTCGCATCAGGAATCCGGAGCTCTGGTGGCCCGCCGGATACGGGAAACCGAACCTGGTCCCTGTCGAAATCCGCTTTGAGAACGCCGCGGGAGTCTCGGACGTCGAATCCTTTTTGACCGGGTTCAGGCAGATGACGTACAGCGAGGAAGGCGACGCGTTGAAAATCTGGATCAACGGAAGGCGGCTGATCGCCAAAGGCGGGAACTGGGGTTTCCCGGAATCCAATCTGTGCTACAGGGGCCGGGAATACGACATCGCGGTGGCTTATCACAGGGACCAGCATTTCACCCTGATACGCAACTGGGTCGGCCAGACCGGCGACGACGAATTCTACGAGTCCTGCGACAGGCACGGCGTCATGGTCTGGCAGGATTTCTGGCTCGCCAATCCGGCGGACGGGCCGGATCCGGATGACAACGAAACGTTCCTCAGGAACGCGGAAGACCTGATCCTCCGGATACGCAATCACCCCAGCATGGTTCTGTACTGCGGCCGCAACGAGGGCAATCCACCGGAGATTCTGGACTCTGGTCTCAGAAATCTGACACGGGATAACCACCCGGATCTGCACTACATACCCAATTCAGCGTCGGGTCCGGTCAGCGGATACGGGCCTTACAGGGCCATGCCTCTCAAACACTACTTCGAGAGGCGTGCCACGAAAAAACTGCACAGCGAAATGGGCATGCCGGCCATCGTCCATTTCGAAAGCCTGAAGGCCATGATGCCGGACTCCGCGCTTTGGCCGCAGGGCCGCATGTGGGGGCTGCACGATTTCTGCCTGGAGGGCGCCCAGGGCGGGAACTCGTTCAACCGGATGATGACGGACGGTTTCGGAGAGTTCGACAATGCCGGGGACTGGACCCTGTTCGCGCAGTGGATCAACTATCAGGGCTACCGCGCCATGTTTGAAGCCCAGGGCAAGCACCGGATGGGACTATTGCTCTGGATGAGCCATCCGGCCTGGCCTTCGTTTGTCTGGCAGACCTACGACTACTTTTTCGATCCCACGGCTGCTTATTTCGGGTGCAGGAAGGCGTGCGAACCGCTTCACATCCAGTGGAACCCGCTCAGCGACAGCGTCGAGGTCGTCAACGCCAGCAGCCGGAAAGGAGAGAGGCTCGAGGCATCGGCTTGCATCCTGAATATGGACGGGTCCGTGCAATGGGAAAAATCCGTATCCCTGTCCTGCGCCCAGGACGCGATTGTCCGGTGCCTGAAATTGGAATACCCTCCTGATCTTTCGTCTGTGCATTTCATCCGCCTGAAACTGGCCCGGAAAGGCAGCACCGTATCGGAGAATTTTTACTGGAGGGGACTGGAGGAAAAAAACCTCAGGGCTCTGCGGTCCCTGCCGGCGGCAGCCTTGAAATCGAAAACAAAATCGAAACTCGATGACGGCATCTGGGACATCAGCGCGGATTTGTCCAACCCGTCCGCGCATCCTGCACCGATGATAAGGCTCAAGATAACCGGAGAAAAAAGCGGACGGCTGATCCTCCCCGTCTTTTACAGCGATAATTACATCTCCCTGATGCCGGGTGAAAAGCGGACGGTCCGGATGACCGTGAAACAGGAAGACACGGCCGGGGAAAAACCGGTGTTGTCATTTGAAGGCATCAACGTGAAATAAGGAAAGCTTCGAAGCTCCGGGAACGAGAGCCCGCCCCTGGCATCCCGGAGATTGCAGCACATGGATCAACCGGCATCAAAAAGAAACCCGGGGCAGCGGAAATATCCGTCACCCCGGGTTTTTCCTTTTCCCATCGCCTCCGGAAGGACTATTCATTTCCATCCGTCCATTCCAATCAAAACCTTTTACAGATGATCAAGGGAAAAGTCCTCCCGGAGCTGATTGAAGCCCCCCGGCAGCGACCTGCCTGGGAGCTTCATTTCCCGGCCGCATGTTCCGTTTGAAGCGGAAAATGAATCTGAACCGTGGTCCCGTTCTTGCGGATGATTTTTACGCTTCCCCGGATCTGTTCGGTCAGGATGCGGATGAGATTCATGCCGAGGGTTTCTGTGGACTCCAGCTTGACGGAGGGCGGCATGCCGATCCCGTCATCCTGGATGATGAAGGTGCAATTCCCCGATTTCTGCCTGCTCAGCGCGATCCGAACCGTTCCCTTGCTGTTTTCCGGAAATGCGAATTTGAACGCATTGGATACCAGCTCGTTCAGGATAAGCGCGAGGGGGACGGAGATGTGCACGGGCAGGGGGAAATCCTCGATCTGCCATTCGCAGGCGATCCTGCGGGAAACATCGTAAGTCTTGGCCAATTCATGAACCAGGCTTTCCGCCGGCTCCAGGAAATGGATTTCTGAAAGGTTTTCGGACAGGTACAGCTTCTCATGCACGAGCGCCATGGTGAAAATCCGGTTCTTGCAGCTCAGGCAGGCGTCCTCCACTCCTTGTTTCTTCATCCGCCTGAACTGCATGTTCAGCAGGCTGATGATGACCTGGAGGTTGTTCTTGACCCGGTGATGGATCTCCCTGAGGAGGATTTCCTTCTCCTCGAGGTCTTTCCTGATCTGGTCCTCCGCAGACTTCCGTTTGCGGCGCTCCTCCGCCTCCTGGATGGCGCGGTTGATAGCCGGGGCCAGACGTGAGATGCGCTGCTTCAGGATATAATCGACAGCGCCCATCCGGAGGGTCTCGATGGCGATTTCCTCCCCGATGGTGCCGGACACGATGATCACCGGGATGTCGGGCAGGCCTGCCTTCGCCTGCTTCAATGCAGCAAGTTCCCCGAAACCGGGGACGGAGTAGTCCAGCAGCACGAGATCATAAGGTCCCTCCTGCAGGGCCTTCCGGAACTGGTCGGGCGTCCTCACATGAGTCAGCTTGAACGGCACGTTCTCGACTTCGAGCCTGGATTCGACCAGCTCGACGTCCATTTCATTGTCCTCGAGATACAGGATGCGTATTGGTTTCATGGAATATCTCTGTAACGGTTACGTCCTTTTCGAACCATCATCCTTCTGCTTCTTCTCGTAGGGCAGGGAAAAATAAAAAACCGCCCCCCGGTCCGGGGTGCCCTCCGCCCAGGTCCGTCCGCCATGCTTGGCGATGATGCGCCGCACATGGGCCAGGCCTACGCCCGAACCTTCAAACCCCTCTTCCGTGTGCAGCCTCTTGAACAATCCGAAGAGCTTGTTCTTCTCCTTCATGTCGAAACCGATGCCGTTGTCGCGGACATATACGATCACATCGTCCGCTTCCGGAATGGTCCCCACCTCGATCACCGGCTCGTCCCGCATGCTCGTAAACTTCACGGCATTTGACAGGATGTTGTACAGAACCTGCTGGATCATGGCAGGATCCCCCCATACCGGGGAGCATCTGCCGATTTTCCAGGTGATGGAACGGGAGTCCGTGTCGGATTCCAGCTTCGCCTTCGTCAGCCGCACCATCTGCGCGGTATCGATCCGGACCCGGTTGACATCCGCATATCCGAGGCGGGAAAAAACAAGGACATGGTGGATGAGGGACTGCAGGTTCCGGGCTGCATCCGAGATGTTGCGGATCTGGTGCAGGCTCTTGGAATCCAGGGAGGACGAGAGGCGCATATCCAGGATGTCCGCATACCCCAGGATATGCCTGAGAGGCGCGCTCAGATCATGGGATATGGACGAGGCGAAGGCCTCGAGTTCGGCATTGCCCTGCTCCAGTTTCTCTGCATAATTCTGCAGCGCCTCCTTGGCATGCACGATGACGCTCGAGTGGAACCAGGCGAAGAGGAACGACAGGGCCAGGCTCAGGAAAAGGGCGATTCCGATGTCGATCATGAGCTGATGCCTGATCCGGGAAACGAAGGCGTAGGCTTTTTCGTAGGGATAGACCACCACAACCGTCCAGCCGGTCCGCTGGGTGGGATGCAGATATCCCAGGTACGGGTTCCCCCTGTAATTGAAATTGAGCGTTTGGAATACCGGGGCATTCTGGGCATTGGGAAGTCCGGCTTGAAAGGGCAGGGCCGTGCCGCCCTCGAACATCCCGTACCGGTTCTGGAAAAGGATATTCCCCATGCGGTCCATGATGTAGATCTGCCTGGCAACGGCGGACATGTCCTGGTCGATGAACTGGAAAACAGGGCCCAGCTGAAATACGCCCCTCAGGAGCCCGTTTTGTCCCGATTCAGCCGGACGCTTCACCTCGATGGGCAAGTAATAGCCGCGGGAGGGCTGCAGGGAAAGGGCGTCGCAGATCAGCACGTTGCTGCCGGGCTGGAAGCCCGATTGGAACGTGAAGAGCCTGGACAGGCTGTCTGCCGCAAAAGTGTTGATTTCAGCCAAAAAATTCTGATTGATGTAATGCTTGGGCCCGGATTCAGGATCCTTCAGAAAAGACAGGATGACCAATTCCCCGAATTGCCTGAAATAGGAATTGATGATCTCGAGGGTTGGGCCCGCATCCGTTCGTGTACCCGATCCCAGAGCAGCATTGAGCCCGTTGAGGGTCGAGATCCACCGCTCCACCTGGAATTCGTCCAGTTCCTTGGATATCTGCCTCGTGATGAGGTAGTTGTTCTCGTTGAGGGAGCTTTTCTGCTCCTCCTCGGTCCTCCTCAGAAGCTGGAAACCCGATATGAGCTGGGGTAGCACCGATGCGATGAGGAATGCGATCAGGAAGGAGAAAAACAGGATCTTTTTGGTCAGAACTTCAAATGCCTTCATGGCATGCCGCCCATTGATAGAGGCTGGAAATCACCGCCGGTTTGAAGATCCCACCCCGCAATTTGCGGTGGACCTTCAATCGGTAGTGAAAAATTCGTTTGTATCCGCTCACATCCCCGCGGAAAGCCGCGGGGGATGCGCTCGCCGTCAGATTCATCCGGTACCCGCCGGGGATCATGGAGCAGTCGCCGAATTGCCCAGATAGTCGGAAACGTACAGCTTGACGAGCTTCAAAGATCCCGAATTGTCCGGAGGGATGCTCAGGCTCCCCTCGTAGCCGCGGGTTTCGGTGTTCAGTTTGAGCAGGGTCGAGAGCTGCGTTCCGGTCGGATCTATCGCCACGATGGCCGTACAGGTCCTCGCCATTCCGACCCCGCTGTCCCTGGCCTCCACGTTCAATTTGACGATCTCTCCGCCTGTCACGTTTTTTGCGGACAGGGAATGCGAGAGAATCCGAGGCGGTTCCGTATCCCGCGTGAGCGTAATCGCTTTTTCAGCCAGGTTGCCGGCTTGATCGCGGGACTGCAGCAGGAAGGAATTGGATCCCTCCTCAAGCTGAAGGTCGATCGAAAACCGCTGCTGCGCGGAGTCGACGGGTTTCCCGTCGACCGTGAGTTCCGCAGGTTCGGAAAGGGAGCCGGTAAGCCTTACCGCAGGCTGATCCGTGAAAGGCGGGATTTCGTGGATCTGCATCGCCGGCGGAGTCTGGTCGATATGGATGCGCAGGATCTGCTGCTGGACATGCCCGTCCGGCGATTCGGCCTTCACCGCGACCTCATACGATCCTTCCGCAAGCGTTAATAAATGCGTGAAGGACCCGCCCTGGGTCTCAACCGTCCGGCCCTGTATTTCCAGGCGCACCTGGGGTTTGATGGTCCCGCGCAGCGACACCCGGTTCACGTTTACGCGGCGTTCCATGCCGCCTTCCAGGGTGATAAGCTCCAGGCTGGTGTTGCAGTAGATTTCCCGCACCATCTTGCTCAGATTGCCGGCTTCATCGACTGCAGAGACGACAACCTGCTGCCGCCCTTCCATCAACGTCATGCGGCGCTCGAACCTGCCGCCTTCCGATGAGGCCGGTTCGCCGTTGATCATGACCCGCGCACCGGTTTCGACCCTGCCTCGCAGAAGCAAGGCCGCCTCGAAAACCACCGTGTCCCTGACCGGGGATGTCAGGGCGAGGAATGGGGGCGTCCTGTCCACGCGAACGGAAAAAGCAATGCTTTTTGAAAAGGGACCCTGCAGCTGTCCCGCATCCACAGCACGGATCCGCCAGTAATATTCGCCGTTTTCTGTGGCTTCCCAGTCTGCGGTCTCCACACGGCCCGTCCTCATGATTTTTTCGATCCGGGTAAAACTCCTGTCCCTGGATATCTGGATGAGGTACGCGGAAGCCTTGTCAACCGACCCCCACCGGAAAGCGATCCGGTTTTTCGGGAGGCTCAGACCTTCCGTCGGATGAACGGGCACCGGCGACTCGAGCAACTTTTGCGGAGAAGCGGGCTCCTTGCCGTATGCAACCTGCGTCCCCTCATTGTCCGCAAGCGTGACCGCCTGGCCGCTCGCAATGACGTCCATCTCGCCGTCGAAGTTGGAGAAGCGCGTCGTTTTTTCCTTGTCCCGGCTGGTCAGGAAATTCCGCGACCGGATCTTCGTGTCGACGCCCGGGGAATTGAGCTTGAAATCCGGATTCGCATGGAGGGCGTTGAGCCATGCCGAGACATCTCCTTCCAGCACCACAAGCTCCACGGAACTGGCATTCCGGATGATATCCTTGTTCACCGTTTCGATGACCACCAGCGCGTTCTCATCCATCTGGACTCGGCTGCCGTCGACGAACAGGATATTCCCGTAGGAGCGGCTCAATGTGCGCACGCGGTCCTTCTCGATCAGGTCCTGCCTGAGAACAGCCTCCTGCCATTGGAATTCTCCGAGCCTGTGATACTGGACAGTGCCCTTCTTCTCCGACAGGACGGCGGTCACGGATTGAAGCCTTTTCTCGCGCGCGATGGCCAGGGCTTCGCCTGCATCCCGGAGGGCCTCCTCGGGCATAGCCGTTGCGGCGGGGAGATCC
>Ga0233422_10001405_pt1 | contig 10674 bp, 18 predicted proteins | sample Watercolumn_Mata_2_FD_182724 | JGI IMG/M metagenome (GOLD analysis project Ga0233422, IMG submission 182724) | Freshwater microbial communities from Lake Matano, South Sulawesi, Indonesia - Watercolumn_Matano_2014_110_MG | ecosystem: Environmental > Aquatic > Freshwater > Lake | place...
AACGCCATAGTGCCGCAAGTGGCTATGGAGATCATGCAGAGCATCAAAGAAGCGGAACAGACTAAATCATCATCTTCTGACAAGACCATTGATCTACTACACGCACGCCGGTTGGCCGATTGCCAAGTGGCAGGCAGCACTTAAGTGCATAGGAACTGATGTGCAGCACGGCAATATATACGCACGAAGCATAGCAGACCATCCCCGCATCGAACTGCTTGCCAATGCGTTAAAGAGTGAGCATGGCAGGGCGATACTCGAAACGGTGCAGATGCTCCACGATTCGCTCCTCAAGTCGTTGCAGATTGAGGCAGACGGCATGGAGGACAAAGACCTTCGCTACCGGGTGGCGATGATCAACACGCTTAAGATCGTGATGCAGTACCCCGAGAAGGCGAGGGAGTACATAGAGAAGTATCGGGAGGAAGGGGTAAACGAGCGGTGAAACATCCCGTAGTTGGGATGATGCGATACCGGCGTTATGCCGGAGAACAACACAACTTTAGGAGGCAGGTATGAAAAGGGATTTTAGTGGTAAACAGTGGCACACAAACCCGCATGTGTTCAAGCAGCAATGCACATTCGACAAGGCGATCATGGGTCCTGGTGGGCTTAACACGAGTCCGATATGGGCAGATGCTCCGCAGTTTGGATTGTGCGACCCAGATTATGCTCATTTCTTTTTTGATGATTTCCATGAATTTGTTACTGGAGATGTGTGGACAGGTGCAGAAACAAACTCTGGAACTCTTGGCATTTACGATGCCAAAGGTGGAGTCATCCAACTGCTCTGCGATGGAGCCGATAACGATTCAGCATACATCACGACCACAAGTGAGATGTGGGCCATTGACAGCACCGACAAGATTTACTTTGAAGCGAAAGTAAAACTTACCGAGGCGAACACTGATGATGCCAACGTGTTTGTCGGCCTCACTGCTGATACCGCAGCGACCGCAGTCCCGATGCAGGCTGCCGGTGGCGGTCCTACCGCGGTTGACCACATCGGGTTATGGAAGGTTGACGGAGGGACCGTGTGGCAGTATGGCACTTCCGATGGTTCAACCCAGGACACCGGATCGACCGGCATTACCAGATCAAGTGGCACATGGACACGACTTGGGTTTATTGCCGATGTGAACCGGGTTGACTTTTACATCGACAGCGTGAAGGTTGCCTCCGTTGTAGATGCGGCAGACATTCCCGATCAGGAAATGCACATCGTTATTCATTTGAAAAACGGCGGTGGCAATGCGGAATCCCTGCTTGTTGACTGGGTGAAGTGCGTGGCAATCAGGTAGACCCAGGGTAGCTTCCCCTTCCAGGTTACCCTGTTACGGGGCCTGTTCAGATCGGTGATCATCGGTCGCAGGCCCCCTTCTTTTTAACCAAAGTATGAGGTAAATACGATGCCGGATGAAGACAAAAGCCCTGAAACCGACAAGGGTTCTGAGGCGAGGGAAAAAACCGATGCTGAAGCAGATTATAGCAGTGCCTTTAAGGACATTACAGAGGGCAAGAAACAGGATTCGAAACCTCCTGATTCTGATAAGGCTGTGGTGGAGCCTGGTAAGAAAGAAAAAGCAGACTCCAAAGCCGCAGATGAGCCTGAACCAGCAGAAAAATCTTCGGAAGATCAGGAGAAGGTGGAGAAAAAGGACGATGGGGAAGATAAGGAGAAGCCTGGAGAAGGAGAAGTTGCGGAAACGGCAGAGCAGCGCATAGAGCGCAAGGCCAAAGAACTTCAGGAACGCCGGGCGAAGCAGGAAGAAGAGGCGAAAAAGGCGAAGGAAGAAGCCGAAGACGAGGAAAAACCTGAGAAGAAGGCAAAAAAAGAGCCTCCCAAAGAGAAAAAATCTCCCAAGCCGCAGGAAGAAGAGCCTGAAGAGCCACCGCAGCGCATCAATGTCAAGGAATTGCTCAAAGACATCGATCTGAGCGATGAGGAAAAGGAATACGCCGAGGATTACGGCGAGGCGATCAGCCTTCAGGACAAGATTACTGCAAAGCGCATCGACAAAGAGGTTGACCGGCGCGTAAACATCGCATTGGGGACGATTGCCGAGGCGGTTGACAAGCAATTTGACGATGTGTTCAGGACGATGGCGGTCATGCGGGCAGAAAGCTACATGAATGAGCATTGCCCGGGCTGGAAACAGATCGTTTTTGAGAAGGACGGCAAGACCGAGAACAAGGCATGGTGGTCATGGGTGAAAGAGCAGCCAAAGATGTGGCAGAAACTGGCTGATTCTGACGACCCGGAAGACAATGTGGAGATTTTAAACTACTACAAGGAAACCATGCTCAAGAAAGCGGCTGACAAGGCGAAGGAAAGCAAGGCAGAGCAGAAGAAAAAGTATGATGCCATGCACGGGAACTCCCCATCGGGCGGCAAGGCCGTAAGGGAAAGCGGGAAAGCATCTGATTTCTCCGGTTCTTTTGCGGAGTTCGCTCAATAAAGGGTGAGTGATGGGCATTGTCAGGCAGCAGGCCGAGGAAAAAGCCAGGGTGATGGTAAATGAGCAATATCCAGAACCAATCTTGAAGGTAAAGCACAGGCGAATTTACTGCCCCTATTGCGGTCGGATGATCTGCGAGGGGCAAATCCGAACCATAAGGGTTAAATGTCCGTCATGCAAGCAGTTCTCAACAATACGGCAGATATAACCTTTTCAGGACTCTCAATGGAACAATGCCAATACCATCCGCTCATGCAGGAACGAGTCGGCAGAAACGAATCTGAAATCGCCGCACTCAAATCAGAGCTTGAAGATATCAAGGGTACTCTCGCCCTGATAAACCACAAGCTCGACACCCGTTACCCCGCAACGGTCATGTGGATTATGACGGTAATGAGCGGGACAATCGGGGTACTGGCAACTGTGATTATAAGCAAGGTGTTGTAATGAGAGAAGCATTTGATAAATACGCTCCTTTTGTTTTGGTGTGCTTGTATGTGACGGCGTTATTGTTTGGCCTGTGGGAACTCGTAAACACCAATAGGAACAAATTGACCGTCAGCGAGGATTTGCTCAAAGAGATCATTACCCAAAAAGATATCCACGTTGCAATATCAAAGGACAATAACCGCAGGCTGCAAGAAATACAGCAGATGATGGAAGGGGGTGGTAATGGCAATAAATCACCGGAGGAAGAGGAAGGACGGTGAGTGTACCATGGATCAATTTGTGCAGTCGATGTCAATCATCCTGGCGAGGATGTACGCCCAGGCCGGGCGAATCGAAGACGACCTGAAGAACGGGCATATTAAGTTTGCACAGACCGAACTGCAAACCCTCATCCAAGACCTTGGCGGGCTAATCGAGGCGTTTTGCAACAAAGCTTCATGAGGATGCGGCATGGCAGATATGCTTGCTAAGATGCTGTTGAGTACTTTAATCGCATTCGTAGTGATAGTCATGGGCATATGGGTTTTATTAAGCATTGTATTCGCCCTGTCGAAAGAAGGCGGGAACGGTGGTTCCACCAAGGATAAAAACTTTGATCTCTTTTGAGGACACTGCAATGATACAACACTTGTGCAAATGTGGAGTTGTAATTTCCGTTTTGTGCATCATGCTGTCGGCGTGTACGATGGGCATTCATTACTCCTACGATGAAAACGGGGTGCTTACCAAGAAAGACCCATACCTTGCCCTGGGACAGATGCAGACCAGTGACGATGCCCATAACATAGATATTATTCGACTTATCGGATTACATGCAAATTACGGGGCAATAGGAGTCGACCTTGGCTATGGCAGTCACATACGCATGATTCTAAAGCCGACAACCGAAGGTGAGCTTCCGGTCATGGTAATTGATTCCGGCATTAATCCGTTTGAGAAGGACGGTGTGACCGATACCGTGTTGACTGGTGATGAAGCGATTAAGGGGTTCTATACTGACGTTCCGGAAGATTCACCAGCCGCGAAGCCAGAGCAATGAAGCGTACATTTTACAAGGCGAAAATCTCATTACGCAACATTATTTTTATTTACCGCACCATCAGAACATGGTGGGCAGAAAGAAAATATAGGAGAATAACGACATGGTGAAATATATCGCCCTTATCCTTGCTCTGCTTATACCGTCAACATGCGGGGCATGGATGCTCTCGTGGAATCCCAACACCGAACCTGATTTAGCCGGCTACCGTGTTTACAAGGCAGAGCAGTTAAGCCCGACCAATTTCTCTTTTGTGGCAGAAACCACGAGTGCCTGCTACGCGCTTGACACGGCAGATGAGGATGATTTCTTCGCTGTTACCGCCTTTGACCAGACGGGCAATGAATCAGGCCTTTCTCAAAGCGTGCAGTTTGTCATACCGGAACCGCCTGACACAACGCCTCCGGCAGTACCGGGCGTGCCGTGGATCAGCGACACCATGTGCCTGGCATTGGAAGGCAAGACCATCCACTCATCGGCCATGCTGAAAAGCGACATCGACTGTGACGGCGACACCGATGGCACCGATGCCTTTATGTTTAGACGGGAATACGGTGATTATCATTGGCCTGGCGATGTGGTGTGGTCATCTGAGTGCATCGTGCGGTCAAACACCGATGGATCATGTATTTGTGAAACCACATAAGGAGAAGCGCAAATGAAGAACAAGATTCTGATGGCAATGTTGCAGATGGTCATAACCAACGTGATCGAGATGTGCATCGACAAGGAAACCCAGCTCAAGTTTATCGACTCCATGCTGGACTCTGCCAAGGCGTTTGTGTCGAGAACCGACAACACCCTGGACGACAAGATCATCGTTCCGCTGTGCGACTCAATCAGGAAGAACTTTAACATACCGGATTAACAGGAGAACACCATGCCGTTAAATGAAGCAGATAAAGTCACCATTATTCAGTCGTTGCAGGCCATCGTTGCCGGTGTGAACAACATCCTCACCCGTTCCAATGACGACATAGCGGAGGCCATAAGGATCAAGGCCGAGTGTCAGAAGATACTCACCGACATCAGGGACTAACATGACCTGGATCAACTACTGGCTGAAGTATGCCAATTATGACGAGATAAAGAAGGAAGCGGAACGCAGGGGAATGTTCCCCCCTCCGGCAATCCCGCCGCCGAAGATTTACGGCACCATCACTGCCGGCGAGCTGGTTGAATTGCTGCCGAAGACCTATGTCGGATTTGACAACAACACCTATGCGGTAAGAAAAGAAATAGGGTACAACACCCAGTACAACCTCACCAGTATTGACGAGATCAAGCGGTGGCTGGCGTGGAACCAGATTGACAAGCGCGAATATAAACTTGATGCGTGGGACTGCAACACCTTTGCCATTGCCACCTGGGGGGCTTACCTGCTGTGGGGTGAGAACACGGTGTTCGGCGCGGTTATCACCGGCGGCCACATGATGAACTGGGCATTGGACTACCAGCGCACCAAGTGGCGCATAGAGCCGCAGAGCGATGTTATAACCAAAGGCTTTGCCGAAGATTCGGCGCATTTCTTCTTGTCGTCCCGGGAAGAAGAAAAGACGGTTGCCTAGTGAGTAAATTAAGTCAGAACAGTGAGTAATGAGAGTAATGAGATCAATCAACTCAATCATCATCCATAACTCAGCCACCAAAGACGGCAGCGTGGTTGATGTGCAGGCAATACGCCGATACCATACTAGCTATGCCTATCAGGGAAATATAATCAAGAAAACTGATGCCATGCCACTGATTGAACAGGGAAAGACGGTCAAGAAACCATGGGCAGACATCGGGTATCATTTCCTGTGCGAGAAGGTAAATGACAGGTACGAGATACTTGTTGGTAGGATGTGGAACATTGAGGGCGCACACGCAACATGGCATAACTTCAATACCATAGGAGTATGTGCCGTTGGTGCGTTTGAAACAGAACCGCCGCCTGCCGAGCAGTGGCAGATGCTCGTTAAACTGTGTGTTGTGTTGGCTGACCAATATAGCATTAAGCCAGAGAACATAAAAGGCCACCGCGAACTTGGTGCGCCAAAGACATGCCCTGGAACTATGTTCGACATGAATAAGTTCAGGGCAGATGTTGCAAAGGGGGTGATTGCCTGCATAGCGCATAGTTAAAAGCCACTATATCCTTTACGCAATACATTGCCTTGCTTAGAGCGGAAGTATTGCGGGGAAACCCACAACTGAACGATCCCCGTGAGGACACAACAAAAACCGTTTTAAGGAGGTAATGTAACATGCCAGAACTCACAAAATTTGGAGATATTTCTCCCCGTCAGGCTGCGTATTCAGCCGTTAAAATGCTGGAGCGGGGACAGAACCTGGTCATTCTTGAAAGATTCGGCCAGTCTGTACCGATCCCCAAGAGAAACACCCAGACCATCAAGTTTCGCCGGTATGAATCACTGGCACTTGCAACCGCGCCGCTGGCCGAGGGTGTGACCCCGTCCGGTCAGAAACTCACCTACACCGATGTTACCGCTGTGTTGCAGCAACTGGGCGATACGGTTGGTCTTACCGACATCGTGGTGGACACCCATGAGGATGCGGTCCCGAAGGAAACCATCAAGCTGTGCGGTGAGCAGATTGCCGACACGGTTGAGGTTGTCCGGTACAATAAACTGAAAGCCGGTTCGACCGTCTTCTATGCGAACTCCGCTGCGTCCCGGGCGTATGTGAGCAGCCCCCCGCTTGCGAAGGACTTAAAGCGCATCATCCGGTACCTGAACCGCCAGAAGGCCAAACCCATCAGCACGATGGTGAAGGCTTCCGCTCTGATTTCAACTGAGCCGGTTAATCCTTCGTTCTTTGCCGTATGCCATACCGACCTGAAGCCCGATCTTAAAAACATGGACGGGTTCACCGAGGTTAAGAATTACAGCAACAGCGATAAGGCGTTACCGGGCGAAGTCGGCGCATGTGAGGAAATCCGGTTCATCTGCACCAGGCTGTTTGATCCGTGGCTTGCCGCTGGCTCAAGCGCAACCGGCACCACCTATTTAAGCAACGGTGAGGCCGTGTCTTCTGCGGCTGCTCCCGATGTGTACCCGATTCTTATCTTCGCTGAAGACGCGTATGCGATTGTTCCGCTCCAGGGCGAGAACGCCGTAACCCCGACCCTGATTAATCCCGGTACGCCTACCAAAGATGACCCCCTTGGTCAGAGAGGCAGCGTATCATGGAAGACCATGCAGACCTGCTGCATTTTGAACCAATCATGGTGCATACGGTATGAAACGGCGTGCACAAGTAACCCCTCGTGATTGTTAGATAATTTGCCATGCTAACCTCACCAACCAAAAGAAATAATGTGCAGATATTAAAAACAACCCCTCATTAAGGGAGGTATAACAATGCGAGTAGTAAGAGGAACTTTTGCAACGAATGCCGGTTCCGCAATTTATGTGGGCGTTGGGTTTATACCCAAACGTGTGCAGTTGTGGAACCTGACCGATCAAACCCAGGTGTACCAAAAACTCGACTGGGCAGATGGCTTTAGAACCACATCGTATGGTTTCCAGGGCAGGCTGGTAAGTCTTGCCGAGGATGTTGATGCAACCGCAACTAACGTGTCTTCAGACCTGGCGAGTGCTGGTGTTACAATTTATCGTGGTGGAGATGCGGGTAATGCTACTTTGACTTACCAGATTGCCGATCCCAACATGAACAAAGCAAGCAAGGGTGCCACTGGTTCAATAACCAAGTGGACTCTTGATACAGCAGCAACCGGTGCTGGTCACTTCGACCAGGAAGCGTGGATTACCTCACCAGACCCGGTTGGAGTTGGTTCGGAGGTGGTTATCAGCGGCAAGAGGTATGTCATCACAACCCTTACCAGTAATGGAGAAGTAGCTGGTGAGGTAGTTTTGAACGAGGTGGTTCAGTCCGGTGTGTGTTCGTATGTAGGCGGTATTTACACCCACATCGCTTGTCCGGCAACACTGACCATGCCCCCCGGCTTTTACCTTGCCGATGTTACCTACATCGCCCCGTCCTCGGAGGCTGTGTATTTCGAGGCGTATGACGAGTAATTAAGTCAACCACATAACCCTGTGAGGGCGGTAGATTAACAGAAATGTTAATTTGCCGCCCTTTCTTTTAAGGAGAAGATGATGCCAAGACAATCCCAAGAGGCGGCAGTTCAGGCCCGTGAGGAAGAGGTACCAACCCCGGTAGCAACAGGCAACAGGCCGTATGAGGAAGCATACTGGGAAGTGGTGTTTGCCGAGAAGACCAACGAGAACGAAACTACCGATGTCCCCCTGTGCGTTAATGGCGAAGTGCTGGTGATCCAGCGTGGCAAGCCGGTCATTATCCCTCAGAGGTATCTTGAATGTGCAGACCACACCAAGCATGAGATCATCAGTCAGGACCCGGGGAAAGACCGGAAGACCGTTGCCTGGGTGCAGACATATGCCTACACCAAGATCAGGCAGGCATCAAAGGACGAGTTCACCAGGTTCAAGCAGGCCGGCGACAAGGCAACGCGGGACAGAATCGAGCGGATGCAGGCAGCGCAACCATAAGGATAGAGCATGTCAGCAACATACGACACCGGGTATGAGATAGCCCAGGCGGTGCAGGAGAGGGCAGGGATCAGCCTTGCCACCATTACCGACAAGACCATGCGGTATGTGCAGAGGGCGTACTATGAGTTGATCGTCATGGAGCCGTGGCCGTGGGTGCTTAAGTCGTCACCGGGGATAATCAACACGGTGGATTACATTGATGACCACATCACCGCAACGGAAGGGTCTGCTTCGGCAACCGTAACCACCGCATCGACCACGACCAACCTTACCGGGTACAAGGTCTATCACAACGACAACCAGAAGATTTACCGGATTACCCTGCACAGCGCGTACACGCTCACCCTTGATGCCACATGGAAGGAAGACAGCGTATCGGCAGAGGACTGCACAATTTACAAGGATGAGTACACCCTTGCCGCGGATTATGTGCGGCTGTGGAGTTTCAGGGACAGGACAAACAACACGCCCATAGCGTATGAAGGACATATCGGGATGCACGCTGAATGGGACGAGAAGACGTATAACAGCAATGTTGTGCAGGCTTCGGTTGTCCCGGGCGGCACCAAGATACTGTTTGAGCCGTGGCTGCAATACGCATCGACCATTGAATATCTATACACGGCGCAGCAGACCGATTTGACCTTTGACCCGAAATCACCGGCGTTGGATGTTCCGGTCATACCCAAGTATTTCAGGTTCGTCCTCGAGGACATGGCGTACTTGAAGGTGTTGCAGGACTGGGAAGACAAGCCGTCCATTCAGCCGAAGATTGTATCGACCGAGAGGGCAATAGCCCGCACGCTTGATCGGATGAGAGCAACGTATATCAAACAGGCAGAGAGTTTTTCTGCGTAAGGGATAAAAGATATGTGGCAGGCATTAGCTACGTTGGGAGCAGGTGCATTGAGTGCCGGTGGTGCCGCTCTTGGTGAGAAAGCCAAGGATGAAAGCGAACTTTTAAGAGAAGAGCCACCAGAGCGAAAGTACGCCAATTCTGTCCTGCAACTGTTATCGGCACGGGCATTGTCTGGCAGGAAGGGCGCAGCAGACCTCATGGAAGAAGCGAGGTTGCGCTCTGAGATTGAACGGAAGGCATCGGCAGACCAGCAGAGCATCTTGCGCCAGTACGGGCAGATGGGCGTTGAATCCCCGGGCATGGCAAACAGGCTATCAGAGATAAGGACTGGTGGACTCACCGGCCTTATCAACGCGCTTACCAATGCTGATTTGGAACGAAGGAGAACCGGGGTGGCAATGGCATCCCGCCTGTTAGGCGAAAACCAGCCATACGAGCGTGAGAAGATAACTGAGGCACCAATGAAGTACAAGATGCTTTCATCCGCATTGCCATCAATGGGTGGCGCACTTGGTGCTATGGGTGGTGGGAAGGCGGCAAAGACTGGAGACGCCGCATCCGATTTTCTTGCGGGACAGAAAGGGCAATCACAACTCGGAAGTATTCTCCCAAGTATTTTAAGTGGTGGGGGTGGAAACACACAACCAAATATCATAAACAAGGGAAGGGCAACAGCTACGCCCGGGAATACTATTCCAGACTTGCAATACGAACGTGCAACACCCGGTAGTGCAATACGCCAACCTCAATATTCTATTGATAAGATGAAATTGACCGGACTTGAGCGGTTTAATCCAATGCAATTCCCGTATGAAGGTGCGTAATCATGCCACAAGAAAGTCCTTATTACATAAATCCATACAGGTCAGGCCGTCAGTATCCAATCATGGGTTCGGTCAGGGCAGGCGGCCCTTACAAGATTCCCTATGACCCGTTAGCCAACAACCCCGGGTTGCAGGCAATGGAGGCGTACCGGACGGCAAAGGCCAACCGCCGCGCCCAGGAACGGAAAGACGCTGCATATGCCGCACAGATAGCAGAATTGCAGGGCGAGTACACGCCCGAGTTAGAGCGCAGGGTGCTTGCCCCGTTAGGAGAGGAAGCAGGACTGGGCGATCAGGTTGTTGGCGGTCTGAGGCGGTTATTCGGATCTGACACCACGCAGGGGATGACACGGCCTTACACATCACACACCGGATTACAGACGAAGTACCAGCGTGAACTTGATACCGAGCAGAGGAAGCATGCTTTAAGTCTGGCATTGGAGGAAGCAAAGCAGCAGGCGAACAGGACACTTAAGGAATATGAAGCAGCCGAGGCGATGAA
>Ga0233422_10001407_pt1 | contig 10671 bp, 10 predicted proteins | sample Watercolumn_Mata_2_FD_182724 | JGI IMG/M metagenome (GOLD analysis project Ga0233422, IMG submission 182724) | Freshwater microbial communities from Lake Matano, South Sulawesi, Indonesia - Watercolumn_Matano_2014_110_MG | ecosystem: Environmental > Aquatic > Freshwater > Lake | place...
CCATTAGCAAGGGCTCTGTTCACCCGGATTTACTCCTTGGCTCTTGAGTCAGATACCGCTCCCTTTCGGAATGCGATTCTTTTCCCAATGGTGCGCATCTTGAGCTTTATGTCTCTGAGGCGTTGCCAGGTTTACCCCGAGCTATCATCTGACCAGTCATCTCTGACCACATCAGGACCCCGGGTTCTTGGCTTTGCCCTTTTTGTCGGCGCGTGAGGCAAGAAAACCTTGTGAACTGTAACGTGCAGTTGAAACAGAAAGACCCGACTTCATTCAATGGACCAGCTTTCCGGTCCTCTCCCAATCATCGCGAGCCTTGGCCCTTTCTCCTCCTTATTTGTTCCGACGCCTGTTGCTATCAAGCCATGTGGGAATGATTTGGGCTCACCCCCGCAAGCCCTTACGCTAGGGAAACTTTCGTGCCATACACCCTCCTGCGATTGTACATGGTGGACGAACCATCTGCCGAAGCGTCGATCCCCGACCAATCAGGGATGTAGTGTTATTATACCATAAACAGCCAAAAATACAACCCCTTTATCCCCAATGCAAAAAGCGGCCTCAAAGCCGCTTTTTTAAAAATTTTTAAATCGCTTTTTCTTGCCTGTTTTTTCTAATGGAAAATTGTACAATTTCTCCCTTCTTCTTGCTTAAATACTTTTCTCTAAACTCTTCGTCGGGCATATCATTAATCTCCATGATTTTTGCCATCGTGCCCTCTGGCGTGCCCATCAGCTTGGAAATAATAAAATCTTTTTCTTCTCTAATTTTGGCTTGTTCCTCAATATCCTCCGGCATGTCTTGCCGAAAAACTCTTTCCCCTTCTGCCGTGATAAATTTCGGTTTTTCCGGATAAGTCATAAATTTAAAATATTATTTTTTTGCCTCTTCAGCTTTGGCCTCGCTAACGCCCGCCTCTGGCGCGACCTCGCCTTCAATCGCCGCTACTGGCTGTGGCGCCTCTTCCTTTTCTTCTCGGGGCGGATTGACGGTGGCCACCACTTCGTCGGATTCATGGCCGATGATTTTAACTTTCTCGGGAATATTTAGGTCTTTAATGGTAATTAAATCGTCAAAGGTGGCCAGCGCCGAGACATCTACTTTAATTTCGTGTATCAAGTCGCCGGGCAAGCATTCTATTTCCACTTCACTGATGCTATGCACCATCACGCCGGCATCTTCTTTAACCGCCTTTGACTCGCCAATAAATTTTAACTCCACCGTAGCCGTAATTTTTTCGTCCATTTTAACCTGTTGAAAATCAATGTGGGTAAAGCGATGTCTGACCGGATCCAGCTGAACATCGGCAATCAGCACCTTCAGCGCCTCTTGATCACCAATAGCCAAATCAATCAAAGTGCTTTCGCCAGCTTCATTATACGCCTTCTCAAAAGTATTATAGTCCAATTCCAAATTTTTATTCTCGCTGCCGTGACCATAAACCACGGCCGGGATTTTCCGCTCGGCTCTAAGTCTGAATAATTTTTTGCCCAAGGTCGTCCGTTCCTGGGCCGCTAATTTGATAGTCATAAATCCTGCTTGGCTTTAAATTTTAAACAAAGTCATTCTAGCTGAAATATAATTTTTAGTCAACTATTGATTTCAATTACTGCGGGACTAGGATTCGGACCTAGATACCAGCGTCCAGAGCGCTGTGTCCTACCATTAGACGATCCCGCAAAAATTTATTTGATCTTTAAGCTTTTACCGCTGTGTCCTTCCGGGGTAGCGACAAATGCTCCTTATGGTCGCATTTGTCGGCGTCTCGCTTCGTCGTCCGCTAACCGCGGACTCCTCGCTCACTTCTACCCGTTCCGCCCGTGGCGGAACCCATTAAACGATCCCGCAATATTTTTATATTTATTATCTATTTTATTATTTATTACCTTTTTGCCCGCCTGCAATAACTTTTCTAAATGTATCATAAAACGCCGAATTTTTCAATAATTTAAAACGCCCGCGATGTGTTTCAGCGGGCGCGTGAAATGCCAAACAGTCAAGCTGGCGCTATTCAAGCGAATCCGGCCTAGGTGGAATTTTTCCTTTCAAAAAATCCTCGTAAGTGACCTTCTGGCCAACGGAATGATGTATCGGCACCTGGCAGTCATCGTACCATTCCATACTCCTCTTAATCCAACAAACCACCAAGGGGCATTCCATACGTACCCGCTTTTTGAATCCCTTGGGAATTTTTTTGGTCCGACAACCAGTGCCACCGCACTTCGTGCAGATTTCTCCACCATGCGTCCAAACAAAATAAACACCTGTCCCCCTGCACTCGCGGCAATGTTTGTCGGTCAGCTTGGTGCGTTTACCTTGTCGCCGCAACCGATTCTGTCTTACTTCCGCGGCTTGCTGTTTTCTTTTGGCAATGGTCTTTTCAATCGCTTGCCGCATCTGAATCAACTCATCCAAACTCAACTGCCGCAAAACCATCTCTCGAGTCCGAATTTTTGCGGGCTTAACGCCTGTTTTTTGGGCCATGATGCGTCTCCTTTTGGTTTGATTTTCCAATTGGTTTGATTTTCCAAAGTCCATTAATTCCAAAACTGAAAGCAGTTTATAAAAAACACCCGCTTTTGTCAAGGTGTTTTATTGCCAAACTTAAAAAAATAAACGATTAGAACTTTAAAACATTCCCATCACATCCTGCACTACATCAGCTGATTTTTGCAGACGAATTGAAACAATGGGCGCTTCTTTAACTTCGCCCATCTTACTCTCCAACGCCAGCGGCTCTGGCTCGCCCGGGGAATTTAATCCTATTTCCATTGGTTCAATATCATTTTTAACCAAGCCGCTGATTGCCACTCTGGCTTTTACTGTCTCCGAAATTGCTTCCTCAATCGCTTGTTTATTGCGCGAATCATGCAACCGGTCTTTATAAAAACTGCTTTTTACTCCTATTTCCAAACAATTGCCCTCGCATTTAAGCGGTTGGCTGATGCGCAACAGCGCCGACAAAGTATAATTTTTCTGCAATAATCTTTCCACCACTTGCGGCCAGCTATCCTTTATCTGTTCCAATTTGACGAAATTTTTTGGTTTTAGCTTATCAGCGCGGGAAAGCAAATCAATTTTAACCTTGCTTATCGCCTCTTCTTTCTTCGCCTTGTCTTTTCGGCCGCCCAAATGCGCCAGCCGGTCTTTAATTTTTTCTTTAATCTCGCCAGCCGCTCCGCCGCTCTTGGGCGGGTCAAAAAAATCATCGTCGCGGTGGCAGACAATTTCTTCCGTCAGCTGCACCACGGCCATTTCCAAAGGAAACTGGCTGATGGTGGCGGCTTTCAATTCCTGACGCTTGGCCAAAAATAAATCTATCATTGACAACAAAGCGCCATAATCTATTTTTTGGGCGACTCTCTCCGCCGCTTGCTCTTGTTCATCTGACAAGTCAAAACTAAAATCATTTAAACTGCCGCTGACTTTTATCAGCAGTAGTTTTCTTAATAATTCAATCAAATTATCCGTAAAAATCTGTAAATCGAAGCCGTCCTCCACTAAATTATTTATCAGTTCTATCGCCCCGGTAGAATTTTTTTCCAAAATAAATTCCACAAAAGATATCACCACGCCAAAGTCGGATTTGGGCAAAATAATTTCGGCCTGGTCCATAGTAATCTCATCACCCAAAGTCAGAATTTTACCCAGCAAACTTTCGGCGTCGCGCAGACAGCCGTCGGCGTGCAAAGCGATGTTCTCCAATACCGCTCGATCCACTTTTTTCTTTTCCGCTTTGATGATATATTCCATTTTTTTCAGTAAATCCTCTTGGGATACTTTTTTTAAATCAAACCGCTGGCAACGGGAAATAATCGTCTGGGGAATTTTGTGAATTTCCGTGGTGCACAAAATAAAAATAACGTGCGCCGGCGGCTCTTCCAGAGTTTTAAGCAGCGCGTTGAAAGAGGAAGTGGACAGCATGTGCACCTCGTCAATTATAAAAACTTTGTACCGGCTGCTCGTCGGCGTGAACCGCACATTCTCCACGATATTCTCCCGCACTTTATCCACCTGCGTGTTAGAGGCCGCGTCAATCTCAATAATATCAATGGCGTTACCGATAATTATGCTTTTACAAGAATCGCATCCGTTACAGGGCTCGCTATCGCCATCTTTTCTCTTCTGGCAATTTACCGCTTTGGCAAATAAGCGCGCCAAGGTGGTTTTGCCCAATCCCCGCGGACCGCAAAAAAGATAAGCGTGGCCGATTTGGCCAAGCTCGATCTCATGCTGCAAAGTGATTTTGACGTGATTTTGCCCGATCACCTCGCTGAAATTTTGCGGACGGTATTTGCGATATAAAACCGACATAAAATTAAAACTGACGGTCTAGCGAGCTGGCTTGAACGCTGGGTTTAATTCCCAACTGTCCGATTTGTGACCGCTCTAAAATCTCTTTTACCACTAAATTACGGTCGCGGCCGTATTTAAGCCGCGATAATTCTTTGAGCGGCTTGATGATTTCTTCATCCGGCGATAAGCTTAAATCTTTGGGATGGAAAGCGTGGATATTAAAGGTCTCCGAGGCGGTATTGTCTATCAACAATCTGACATAGGCATTATATTTATCAATATTCATTACGTCAAATTCACTCACCTGCGGCGCCAGTTGCTTGGCAATTACTTCCGAGTCGTCCACGCCGATGCGATAAGAAACAATCGTGCCGACATTGCCAAACACCGCATCCTTTACTCTAGTATCATTGTTTTGCACCAGTTGAGCGATATATTGATGCGCCATAATCAAATTGAGTCGGTATTTGCGGGCCTCGGCTAAAATTATAGAAATACTGTCGGTAATAAAATTCTGAAATTCGTCAATGTACAGATAAAAATCTTTGCGCTTGTCTTCCGGCATATCGGCTCTGGCCAAAGCCGCCATTTGCAATTTAGAAACGGCGATTAGCCCCAACAAACTGCTGTTGGTCTCGCCGATTTTGCCTTTGGACAAATTCAACAGCAGAATTTTGCCCTGGTCCATAACCTCGCGGAAATTAATGCCGCTTCTGGCTTGGCCGATGATATTTCTCATCAGCTCGTTTTCCACAAACCGACCAGTTTTAGAAATCACATAAGATAGCATATCCGCGCCGGTGCTGCCTTTTTGCGAAGCCACATATTCCCTCTCCCAAAAATCTTTCACCAAAATATCCCGCACATGCTCCAGTTTCTTTTTGCGGAATCCTTCGTCAGTAAAAATCCGCGCCAATTCCACCAGCGTGCCCGGATCGTCGGTATCGGCCATCAGCGCCAATAAAGCGTTTCTCATGTAATGCTCAAACATTGGGCCAGCCATGGCCGGATCAGGCAAAAGTTTGTAAAAAATGTTGATCATTTCCTGCGCCGCCATGTCCATTTCATAGCCGCTTCTGGCTTCCAACATGTTTAGCCCCACCGGCCGCTCCATATCCGATGGGTCAAATATAATCACATCCTCAAAACGCTCTTGGGGAATGTACGGCAAAATTTCTTCTATCAGGGTGCCGTGCGGGTCAATTATGCACACACCCCTACCGGCCCGCATATCCTGCGCGGCCATGGTGGCCATGAGTGTGGATTTGCCGGTGCCGGTCATGCCGATAATATACATATGCCGCCTTCTGTCGCCATCTTTGAGTCGCGCCAATGTCTTTTGGCCGCGATACAAACTTTCACCCAAAATCACGCCCTCTTGAGGCAGAGCCACTGGCGGCGGCAGTTTTCTGGCTTGCAACCAGCGCAAATTCGGCACTTCAGTGTCAACTAGCGGTAAATGCCACAGTGAGGCCATTTCCTCGGTGTTGAGCACCAGCTTCAATTTTTTATCAAAGTGCCGATAAATAAAATCTTCTATCATCTTTTTGCCCGAACCTTTTATTACCACTTTAAAACCGTTGGCGTATTCATAATTAGAATATTGAGCAAAAGCATTGGCCACGCGGCGCAGCCCTTCCTTGGCTTGGCTTTCCACCGGCGCAAAAGCCACGATTTTAATATTGACTTCAAAACCGGCCTTAGAGGCCTTCTCTTCAATGGATTTCAACACCTGCTCCTCCATGGGCGACAAACGATACATCTCCGGCTGTTTGGCTAAATTATTCTGGCCGGTCGGATAAAACCAGTCCGAGGGCTTGCCCAACAGCTGCAAAATACTTTTTGAACCCATGGAATTAATCGCTTGTTTCAAACTCTTTCCTTGTTGCATCTGCGAAGCCACTTTGACGCCCATTTTCCGCCAATCACTTGGCGCCGGCCGCATAATCATCTGCACGGCCACACTTTGGCCTTCGGGTATTTTGGCCAGTACGCTCAAAACAGAAACCAAAGGGTCTGTTTCCATTTGCTTATAAGTCAAGATTGGCAAAAATTTGTTTTTAACCGCTTTTAAATAACCAATGGCCACAAATCCCTGCGGCTGAAAAATATTATAATCCTCCACTTCTTCGATTTGGCAATATGGATACTGCGACAAGATTTGCTGGCGAAAATAATCTTCCAAATAATGCGGCACCGCCAGATAAAAAGTTATCAGCCGGTCGTCGCCCACCACAATTTCCAGCGACCAATGGTCGTGCCGTCCCAGCAACCACGATTTTAATCCTAACTCCGCCTTCAAGCCGCCGAAGCTGGAATAAAAATTTTCAATGCCAGCTAAAATTTCTTTAACCTCTTTTTTATTATTATCTTCATTTAGATTGCGTTTGGGAATAGTGAGCATCAGCACTTTTTTTTCAAAAACCGCCGAGACCGCCCGCCGGCCAATCAGCCACCGCCGCCAAAGCAGCAGCAAAATAAAAAATACGATTAAAATACCGGCCGCGGCTGATAGCGACGGCAAAAATTGCTGCCACCAACTGGGCTCGGGCAGTAAATAAATTTCACTCTCTGGTATCCCGTAATCCATAAAAATAACTAATGCCAGCGGCTTTGGCGCCGGCTGGCCGTCGCCACTATTTTATCGGCTTTAATTTTGGCTGTTTGTTCCAGAAAAAAACGATTGACTCCGGGAATAAGCCGCAGCCAGCTCTTTATTAAATTAATCACTCTGCGCACCCTAAAATGAGGGCGAGAAGTCAGTTGTAATATCTCCAGCGTTATTTGCTCGCCCCGCTGCTTGAATTTCTGCTGTTCGCCAAAAGTCATCTTGGCAAAAAAATCTCCCAGATTTTCTTCCAAAATTTTTTCAATCTGAAAATAATATTCGTCGGTTTTAGAAAGCGGCAGCGCTTGGCCGATAAATGGCGTGTTTTCTTGTCCGGGCAATCTTTCCGCTTGATTGGACCAGCGACCGCTTTCCAGCGTGTCGCCAGATTCCAAAACCGGCCTCTCCGGCAAAGGCAAAACTTCCGGCCGCAAATCTTTCTTCTGCTCCGGTCCTAAACCGATTTTTTTTTCCACTTCCAAATTAGATGGAAAATCCACTGGCATAATTTTTTATATTATACCACAAATCTGTTTTTCTATGCTATAATAAAAACATCACCAGTAACGCACTTATCCCCATGCCGGTCAATATCAACACCCTGAAATCAAAAAGCAGCGGTTTTAGCTGGCTTAATGTTATCAGCGCCCAAAAAGCGGAAATTGACTATTTGCGCAAAAAATTTAAATTTGACAGTTTGGACCTCAAGGATTCTTACGCTAAAAACATTGCCCAACGGCCCAAATTTTATTGGCGCAGTAATTACTGCTTTCTGCTGTTGCAGTTTCCCGTCTTCAACCGCCAACTCCGTACGATTGATGCCGAAGAAGTGAATTTTTTTGTCGGCCAAAACTATCTCATCACCGCCCATCGCCGAGTCCTGCCGCCACTGGTGGAATTTTTTAATCTGTGCGAGAGCGACAAATTTTACAGCGAGCAATATTTAAACGGCGACAACCTGACGCTCCTGTATGAAATCATCGTCCGCCTGCAAGAGTATTGCTATCCCATTATGGACCACGTCAGTTTAGACGTTCAAAACATAGAAAAAAATATTTTTGCCGGCCGCGAACGGGAGATGGTCAAAGAAATCCTACTCATCAAACGCAATATTTTGAACTTCAGAAAAATCATGGAAGCGCATAAGGATGTCCTGCAAAAACTCACCAAAGGCAACGGCAAAATTATCAGCGGCGAAAAAATGAAAGTTTACTACAATGATTTGATTGAGCACACCAAAGACATTTGGGACATTTTAAACGGCCAGAAAGAAATGATTGAGGCGCTGGAAGACACTAACACTTCCTTGATTTCTTTCAAATTAAGCGACATCATGCGCCTGCTCACCATTTTTTCCGTTACTATTCTGCCCCTAAGCTTGCTGGCTGGAATTTTTGGCATGAATATCACCAATGCCATGCCGCTGGTTCACCATCCTTTGGGCTTCTGGGTTGTTATTATTACTCTGGCAATTATCGCGCTTTCCATGTTTCTGGTTTTTAAAAGAAAAAGGTGGCTATAAGCTACCAATATCTCCGGGCTAATTAATTAAAACTATTTAAAATATCACCTCTTAACTTCTGGGAGGTGATGTTTTTAAACAAAATTAAATATATCTTTTATTTGCTCTAAGTCATCAACTTTTACTAATTTTGACCGCAATTCTTTGGCATTTGGCCAACCAGCCACATACCAAAGCAAATGCTTTCGCAGTTCAATAAGTCCGTGCTTACCCTTAGCTTTTAAAGCCAGTTTGGCGTGTAAAAGTATGGCTTTTATAATTTCTTTCTGCGTCGCTTCAGTATATTTTTTATTTTTCAAATACTTTTTAGTTTGTTGAAAAAGCCACGGCCGGCCATATAATCCTCTCGCCAATCCCACTCCGTCACAACCAGTTTTCTCCAACATCTTTTTGGCATCTTCAGGAGTTCTGATGCCGCCATTAGCCAAAACAATGCCGCCAAACTCTTGTTTTACTTTTTTTATCATTTCATAGTCAATTTCCGCGTTAAAAGGATTTTCATATGGTCTTCCATGAATCATTATGGCCGCGATCGGTAAATCTTTCATAAATTTTACAAAATCTAAAGCTGTCACTGCCGCGCCGTCTTTTTTTATTGACGACCTTAATTTCACCGAAACCGGCAATTTGGTTCCGGCCAAAACCGCTTCTATAATCTGGTGGCACTTTGGCAGATCGCGCATCAGTGTCACTCCGCCGCCATGTCCGGCCACCTTTTTGGCTGGACAACCAAAATTTATATCAATGCCATCAAAACCTGCTTGCTCGCAGATTTGCGCGGCCTTGGTAAATTTTTCCGGATGCTTACCAAAAAGCTGAATCACCACCGGCTTCTCATATTTGTCAAATTTTAAAAATTCCAAAGTTTTTTTGGAATCATAAAAAAGCCCGTCAGCCGACACCATTTCGGTGTAAACCACATCTGCGCCATACTGCCGACAGACTTGCCTGAAAGCCGAATCTGTCACCCCGGCCATGGGAGCCAAAGCTAAAATAGGAACCTTCGTTTTTTTCCAAAAATTCATAAGTATATTTTAATTTAAATCGCTAATTTTGGCAAAATTTTTTATTTTTATTGCCTAAATTTAGATAAAAATAATAATTTACTATTGACAATATTTTTAATACGTGCTAAAATGAAAAGTCATAGTACCTTATACATTTTTTATGAATAGCTGCATCTTGCAGAGGGATAATATCCCCTTGCAAGATGCAGTCATTTGGAGAGCTGCAGAAACTAGCAACAGAGAAAGGCAAAAGAAACAGATGAAAACGTTTGCACAAGTGATTGGCTTCGTGGTATTAGCAATCCTGGGCATTGGCGTGCTCCTGGGGCTCGGATGGCTCATCCAGGGCAACGACTTCTTCATGTACAAGTACTTCGCGCCCAAGTACGAGGACGCGCGGCGCCAGGTGTTCGAGAACACCAAGTCGTACAACCAGGGAATGATCCAGGAACTGCAGAACATGCAGATTGAGTACGGGAAATCAGAACCGTCTCAACAGAAGATGATCGCGTCGGTTATACTCCAACGGACGGCCGACTTTCCCGACGATCGTCTGCCGGAAGGCCTCCGCGAATTTGTCCAACAGTTGAGACGCGAACGTACCGGCGGCAGTAACGGCACCAAATCCGACAACCAATTCCTGAAGTAACCGACGACGCAACCAACCGACGAGGAGAGCACTAAAGATGAGGAAAAGGATTGCAACGACAGTGATATTTCTGACGCTAACCGTGTTGCTGACGGCCTGCCCGCCGGCGCCACAATCGAGCGACGAAGTGCAACGCGTCCAGCAGGAGAAAATCCTGCAAGAAGGAACCGCTCAGGTAGGAATGCCTGCGATCAAGAACTTCCGCGAACGGAAGCTGGTGAAGGACATCCTGGAGCTGCGTGACAACGAGGGCTTCGTGACCTACTCGTATGTCTGGAGCGACTTCCAGGGGAAAGCGGTTTATCTCGGCGAAAGCTTCGGGTATCCCGTGCCCTACGCAACGCAGTTTACAAATCCGGAAAAGATCGCGTACTACAGTACGAACATAGGCGTGATCGCTCTGCCCCAAGCGGATCCGAACGGACTGTTTTAACCGGCCTCTGCCGAAGGAACCTGGGTGATGCTGAAGAACCCCAACGGCGAAAAGGCTTCCCCAATCTATGTGGAGCCACGGGTTATCTGTTCGCCGTTCCGACTCCCCGAGTCCGTTGCGATATACCCGCCCAAGGCAGCTCCCACACCGGCACCA
>Ga0233422_10001408_pt1 | contig 10668 bp, 4 predicted proteins | sample Watercolumn_Mata_2_FD_182724 | JGI IMG/M metagenome (GOLD analysis project Ga0233422, IMG submission 182724) | Freshwater microbial communities from Lake Matano, South Sulawesi, Indonesia - Watercolumn_Matano_2014_110_MG | ecosystem: Environmental > Aquatic > Freshwater > Lake | place...
CGCCGCCACCAGGTGCTCCACCGCCAACAGGAACTACACCACCGCCGACAACTACTCCACCAGGAACTACACCGCCACCAACAACTCCACCCGGTGCTCCGCCGACGACTCCGCCTGGTGCCCCGCTTATTCAACCGCGTGCTGTCCCGCCCACGTTGCCAGCTCACATACCGCCAGACTCGTTGCCAACGACTCCAACAGAGTTCGCTTTGGCAATAGCTAGCCAGGTTGCAGCACAGGCACCTGTGCTTGATAGTGGAATTCCTGCTGGTTCTTTGGTGAAGTTGCGCACGGGAGAGAAGCCTGGCGTTCTGATTGACGGCACGTGGCAGCGAGTCGGCAGCAAATGGATGGGACCATTTTTGCGAGTCTCTGACCCTAACGGACGTGACCAACACGGTAATCCTTTAGTTATAGAGGTAACACCAGAGGTGATAGAGCGAATCGATCTGGCTGACGGAACCAAACTAGCTGGTGAGCAGCTTGGCAAACGGTTCAAGAAACCAGGAGCACGCCTTGATGTGTTCACTCCTGAAGACGCACAAAAGCGTGGTTACACGCTGGGCCTGTTTGGCTACAAGACTCCAGAAGAAGCTGAAGCTGCTGGGTTACAAGCGGACAAAGCAACGCAGGGACAAACACACATTCTTGTCAAGAAGCCTGATGGTGAGTATGTGTTTGCGTGGAAGTTGCCGGAGAAGCTCATTAAACCAGGACCAGGGCCAAAGGTGCCGACCGAAAAGGACTTGGTGAAGGCTGGTTACGCGGCTAAGTCTGTTGGTCCGTTTGATTCGTTGATGCGTGCTTACCAAGAAGTCGACAAGTTGGATGCAGCTAACCCGGACACTGAGTATACAGTTGGCAAGACTCCTGATGGACGTTATAAGGTCTACTGGAAGGCTATACCTAAAGGTTCGAAGTCGAGTAAGTCAGCACTTGGCGTGCTCACTGAAGCAGAGCTGCTTGCTGAAGGTTTTGAGTCTGGCAACTTTGGCACATACGGGTCGGCTAAGTTTGTGCGTGGGATCATTGCCTCGCTCAGAAGTGAGCCACGACTGGCTCAATACGAGTATGTCGTCGGTGTGTTACCTGATGGACGCTTTACTGTTTTCTCTCGAAGTCTCAAAGACGTTTGGCCTTTTGAAGAAGCGATAGAGGGGGGTTTTCGGTTGACCGAAGAGTCAAGCAGAGACCTTAATCACGTTCGTGCGCTTGTAAGACACTTGCAGAAGTCGTCTGGGAACCCGGAAGACTTCGTAATCGCACGTAAGCCTGATGGTTCGTTCGTTGTGGGGATGAAGCCGACAGGCGAAGCCATGACTGCGTGGCATGGTTCTACAAAACAGTTTGTCGAGTTCTCAATGAAGTTTGGTGGCTCAAGGCTCGGCATATCGGAAGGATATGGTGTATACTTTACTCCGTCACCTAGTGTGGCAAGAGGTTATGCGTTTACCGGGCTCACCGGACTCGGTTTATACAGGGTCGTATACAAAGAAGGGGTAGGAGAGACACCTCCATCAACTGAATATGTCAAGTTGTGGGAAGGCAATCTGGGCCGTGGTGATGTAAGGCTTGCAGGGACGTGGGCGTATGGCACAGATAAACCAAGGACAGCATCGGATTTACGTAGTTGGCTTGGTGATTTACAGCTAAGGTTACCTGCTACGGCGACCCTTGTGGAGGGACTCAAGGGTGCACTTGACATACTGAGTCCGAACACCAGGGTGCAACTAGGTTTGACATCTGCTCCAGGTTACAAATATGCTGTCGAGCTGCACGTTACGCCTGCTGAGTTGCTCTATTGGTTCGCACCAATGACACGACAGCCGCGACGGGTTCATGACGCATTTAGTTCACTTAGAGAGTTGGCTGTCAAGAAACTCCCGGCTGAGAAAGCTGCTGCGTTCTTGGAACTGTTAAACGAGTATTCGCCTGATTCGTCCAAGACTGGAGAGCAAGCTTATTGGTTTATTGCAGATGCGACTAGGGACTATCCTGAGTTGTTCTCGGACATACCCGACAGAATCGAACAACCGAACAGACAGTCGTTATATGTTTCTGAAGCCCGTGCGGCTTCTAACTTCTTGTTGCATTTTGGAGTCAAGGGTAATCTTTACAACCGTTCTGTAGGGGGTGCTCCACATTACGTCGTTTGGGACAACGCTGCTATTGAGTGGCGCGGTGTTGAAAAAATCCCTGGTTACGACCTCGATCGAACCGCTCCTGAAGGTTCCGCGATGGACCCTGATACGAGACGAGCGAGCATGGTGCCTGCTGAACCGAAACCGCCAGGTATTTTAGCAGAGTTTGAACCTCGTGCTTGTGTGCCTACGTGGCATGAGTTAGCTTCGCTGATAGACTTGTGCAAAAGGGCAAGAGTCGCAACCGATCTACTACAACCTGCAAAGGCATTAGCAAGTCGCGTCATTGGAGCAGCAGAAGCACTTCGGACTGGAAAGTGGACGTCCTACAACCAGTTGCAGAGTTTTCTTGATTACGTAAGGACGAAGCTTACGGAGACTGCACATATACCGGCACAACAAGAGCATATTAACCAACTCAGATCGATTTGTGAGCAAGCCTTACGCCCGCTCGACGAAATGGTTGTTGGTGGTCCAGGACTAGGAGCTGACGTGAACATGCCCATCGTTCGTGTGCACCTCGACAACTTGATTGGCGAACTTTCTCGCTTTAACGTAATTATAACGCATACACAAAAGGGCAAATCTGTTGACTGGGCAGTGCCGTGGGGAACGTATGCAGCATTTCACGGAACTGCAGGAACTAACCACATGGCTGCGTTGGACAGTGCAGTTCTTCCTTTCTTCTACCACCTAACGAACGGCGTGCCACTTGCGGGTTGGCGCGCAAGAGGACCGGGTTTTGAAAACTTCTTCGAGTCGGTTCCTGGCAGTTCCTTACTTTCCGTCTCCTGGAAGCCAGTCGAAGGGTTAACTGACTTACCCGTGCGTCTGCACCGAGTCAACGAATACCTTAGACGCTCGCCGAACAGTATGGTATCCAGGTATCTTGATTTTCTAATCAAGAACGGTGCAGCTGAAGAAAATATAGCACAACTTAAGCAACGCTTGGCGAGTTGTGAGGCGTTCTCTGACAAAGGCGTCATGACACAGTTGCTTGCTGACCCAGACTTTTCTGACGGTGGTTTTACGGTGTCAAAGGAACATCATGGAACAAAGTTCCATGGAGAAGTCAAAGCATCTGCTGTTTTTGACTGGAAGGAACCTGTTCCGTCACAATCTTTGAGCACCGACCTTGCCAACTGGGTTTCACGTTACCTATTTTCTCGTGGTCTGTGGGGGCCACAAAGAGATTGGGCAATGAAGTTGTTTCAAACTGTGACCAGCTTTTTTGCTCATCCAACTTTCGAAGGCAGCACGCGTATGTTTGGTGCGGCGTTCGTCCCGGAACAGGACTGGGTAGGCATGGCACATTGGGCCACTGCGACAACAGGGGAACGTAAGCTCTCGTTCGGCCTTACGGACGTGCTCGAGTTACCTGGTGCAATCTCAGTAGGTATGCACGAGTTTGGTCATGGGATATATACAAAAGGCATCCAGCGTGAACTACCAGTAGCTATGCAAGCTGCTTTTGATAGCGTGTTTAAGCTCTTGGAAAGTTCGTCGGAAGCTGCTTTCTCGATTGTCCGTGGCATGGAACGAACTCTGTGGACTGCAGAATTAAAGTCGTGGCCAAGGGCTGTAAAGCCTATTAGTGACCCAAGTAGACGACTAGATGAGCAGTTTGCTGACTTGATTAGTCTGGCAGGCTGGGCGTGTTTTCTTGAAGGGAAGCCAGCCCATAAGTTGTATGACTTTATGTTGTTCTTGCCTGGGCCTGTGCGCACCTTTATTCAGAGTGCTGCTTATGCACAGATGTCGGCTTACGACGCCTTAGAGAAGTGTCTCAACCAGGTATATCCGAAGACTATCAAAGGATTTGAAGTGCGACAACAAGAGGTTCGCACGCAATTACGTAGAGCAATCGACTTTGTGAAAGTCTTGCACAAAATGAAACAGCTTGACAACTGGACACAAGCGTTCGACGAGGCGACACGGTCTACTTTTATCGAAAGGGTGCTAAACGGAAGTGCTCCGTTTTACATATCTGACTTGGGGGCACAGCCTGAATATGACTTCTGGCCGTCGAAGTTCATGGCGCGGGCCACTTCGCCAGGTGCAGCTGCACGCTTCCCGGACATACCCGACTTGCGTCGTGCTTTGTATGAAAGGGACGAAGGTGCGATACAGAAGTTGTTTGGTGTGCGGCCCAAGTTTACTGACCTGTTGCAACCAATGGGACAACTGATCAAAGAGTTTCCTTTCTTTGCTGAGACTGCGGACTTAGCTTACAGCTTTGCAGGGCACGCGACGGATACGGCAGTTGACCTATGGCAATCGTTTGTTGGGCCCAACGGTAAGTTGAACAAGAAACTAGTCATGGCATTAACCTCGCCAGATAGTCCTGCTGCTACACTGTTCAGCAAAGTCACATTGTGGGAACAGGCACACGGGCAATTCTTGCCTGAGTCCGATTATAAGACAGAGTTCCAAGGTTACAGTGACTTGACATACCGAACCGTAATTGAGGGTCGTCAAGCGGCTGCTAAGGTCATGGCGCGGACGCGTATCATTGAGGCAAACGCATACAGGCAGACGGTCAAGAACCGTATCTCCAACCTCATCGAAATGCGGTTGCCGAAGTATGACCCGGACAGACGCTTTACCACCCGTGACCTTGACGAGATTTCTGAGGCTATCTTAGACGCCACGTGGGGAAAGTGGACAGAGCGGCCTACTCTGTGGGGTGTGCAAGTTGCTGGTTCCGCCGGGCCTTACGAAACATGGACTGAAGCAGTGCCAGCAGCAGCACGGATTGACCCGAACGGACCGCTGTCGAAGGTTAGTCAAGAAGTCGTTAAGCCAGGCTTTGAAGTCGCTGCTGCTACAATGGGCGGGTTTGAGCACCTGCTCAACACGCTGTTCGGCGAACCGGTCAACGGTCGGCGAGATGGACGCGGTTGGTATATGACCGAGATTCGTGTTGGAGATTGGCGGATTGCTTGGTATAACACAGACCCGGCTACAGGGCGGACCAGTTTCGTTGGGATGCAAGGTTACAAGACACCAGAGGAAGCCGTGAAGCAAGCGACCAAACTGGAAGAGCAGGGATTCTTAGTTAAGTCATGGAACCGCTCAGACCAATTTGATCCGTTTCGTGGAGTTGCGGCGGACCTAATTGCAGCGTATGCTGATGCGGATAACCGCTTGTTCCAAGCTGTGCTAAAGCATGTTGCAGGGAACGACCCATTGCGCCAACAAATCGTAGACGAGATAAACGACGCAGTCCAACTCGGCGAGGGTGCTCTGCGAATGGTCACCCCGCCGACATTCTTGGAACGCCGTCTTGTTCCTGGTCGTGAAGAGTTGAACATGATGGAAGGCTTGATCCACTATGTGGATTCCAAAGCACTTGGCTTGTCGAAACGTTTTGTCAAAGAGCGTTCATCAATCGCTTTGCACATGCCTGAGTTGCTTGCCAACCCCGCTATGCAACGACAAGCACGTATTTACTTAAACGACATTGTCGAGAGTCGTGGCAAGTCTTGGCATATTCTGAACGATTTGAACTTCTTCACCTGGCTAGGTTTCAACCTTAGTTGTTTGCCAGTCGAGTTGACGCAGTTGTGGCTAGTTCACACGCCATATTTGATGCGTGAAGGTGCTTTGCCGAGACGAGCGTATGAACTCTCTGGTCATGGGTTTGAGGTGGCCGGGAAGTGGTATTACGACAAGAACTTGATACCGACGGAGATACGTGGCGCAATCGAGCGGGCGGTTAAGGAACGTCTTATTGACCTTGGTTTTATCCAAGAGCTTCAGTTGTTCGAGGATGCAAACTTAGCCGACCTTCGTAGCATCGCTACACAGGGAAGCGTTGCACCAAGTCCGTATGCACTTGCAAAGAAGCCTCTTTACTGGTTGCTACAAACAGCGAAGAATACATACGGATTAGCTACTCGTTTCAACAGTATTTCAGCCTTCGCTTCGCTGTATGAGATGGCACGTCGGGACAAGGGACTGAGTCCAGAGGATAGCTACCAGTTTGCGAAGCAAGTCCGCTCAACGATGTATGGTGGTGGGCAGGCTGCACGTCCGCTCATTCTGAGCGGTTGGGGTTTGTTCCAAGGTGTAGGTGGGGTGCTTTACTCCCTACAGAGCTACATGGCCAACACGACGTTCATGTATATTCGTTGGTTCAAAGAGATGTGCAGGCGGTCACTACCAGTAGAGGAACGCAAAGACGCTGGTCGTGCATTTGCCACCGCGATGGCTTCACAGTTCGCCGTAGGTGGCGTTCTTGGCTTGCCTATGGTAAGCTCTGTTGTTGCCCTACTCGAACAAGCGTTCGATGTAGAGATACGCAAGAACGCTCGTGACTTGTTGATGGACCTAGCAGGTGATGATGAGGACTTCGGACGGTTAATTTCAGAAGGTGCACTGAATGGCCTAGTCAACACTATAACACCATTCGACTTTGGGAGTCGTTTCCAGTTGGGCCAAATGTTTGGAATTGATCCTTATGCTGGTTTCTCGTGGAAGAACGTTGTTGGGCCGATTGGTAGCACGTTGAGCAATTACGCCAGAGGTATATCTGACTTCTTCAGGGGTGAAGTCGGTAGCGGACTTGAACGTATCGCACCAGCGGGCATCAAGGGTGTAATCTCGTTGGTTCGTGACGGATTTGTAGAGCGCGAGGAAGGAACTGGAGATTTAATCTTTGAACCAACACCAGTGGAAATAGCCGGACGCTTGGTTGGGTTGAAACCCAAGCGTTTGACTTACCACTGGCAACAGAAGACGATGCAGCAGCGCACTGAGGAGTTGGCGCAACAGGATAGAGACAAGTTCCACAAAGAACAAGCCGCTATACTGGCGACTAAAGAGGATGTCGAGACAGTCAAAGCAAATGTCTTAAAGCGTGCGGCTGAGGTCAAAGGTTACGAGCCAATAGCAGGAATCCGACGTATTGTCGAAATGGCTCAGGACAGAAAGACACCGATTGACCTAACTCGTGTTGGTTCAAGAGAAGCTGTGGGGCGGGTGGCTGACATCGCACGCTCGTTTGAAAGACCGCCTTCACGTCTTTCAGAGCAGCAACGTTTGGTGGAACGTAAACGGATCGAGCTGTTGTTTGGTTTACCCGCTCCGCCCTCACCAACTGAAATAGCACGTGCCCAACTTATTGACAGGATGTTGCAGTTGAACCCCACCCTGACTGTAGCACAGGCACGTGCTATGATTGACGATACGATGCGTAAGCAGACGTTAACCCCTTAGACGGTGTGCAATTAGAGTGACGTCTTTGGGCATTTCGTCTATGACGCCATCAGTGATTTGCGTGAGAGCTTCCGACATTTCCACAGCGTCACTGAGACCATCAATCACACTTTGTAGATGAATAGACAGTTTGTCTGCACTTCGTGATACGTCGACATTCGCCGGCTTGCTTGCAGCTTGTCCATTTACGAAACCCCAACGTACTAGTTCTTTGGTCGCTTCGTCGTTAGGGACAAACGCACTGTTCTCTTTCCACCACTCTTCGAACTCAACGGTGTTGTTCACTACTTCCTTTCTTTAATGCTTCTATGTATTCTGGCGTTGCAATACAGCGTCGAACAACGGGGCCACGTTTGTCTTCGATAACTCGAAGCTGTTCTGTTGTTGTCAAGTGTTGAAGAACAGAATAGAATTCGGCGTTATCTAGTTGAGCAAACATGACTCGACGTAAGTCCTTCTCTGAGATGAAACCGCCAGCCTTTTCCACTGTTTCAAGTAGCCGCACAGCGGGGTGTGCAAGCACATTGCGTCCGGCTCCTTGTGTCAATCGCGGAAGGTCTTTCTCGTTAGACTCCAACAGAGCTATAGCAAGTTCCAAGTATTCCTTGCGTAGTAATAGTTCTTGCTGTTCGCCAATAGCTATGAGCATGGCGGTCTTCAACGCGAGTATATGCTTCACCCGGACGTAGCCACGAATGAGCGGGTCGTCGGGAAGCTTTTGTGACTCATACCAAAGTTGGTAGAAACTACGTGTAGCGTCGTCCATTCGGAACTCACCAACAAGTTGCGATGCTCGCCTTAAACAGTCCTTGACTCGTAACCAAGCCGCGCTTGCCTCTGGTGTAACGACTGGGAACGCTATGCGTTTGTCTACGTTGCTATAGACCCAAACCATACGACGACTAAACCCACCAGAGATGATTGACTCGCGCAAACGGCTTACAATCCAGTCTGGTGTTTCACAAGCTAGTAGCACAACGTAGGGGTTGACCAATACGTCTGTGCCTTGATGCTTCGTGATGACGTCGTAGAACTTGCGGTCATAGATTGTTGTCAGAAAGTCGAGCATCCCGGCAATGTTTATTGACAGGAAGTTCTTCAATTCAGTGATGAAGATAGTGAATGGATGATACTCGACTGGTGCTCCATCAGGCATTGTGAAGAACCGTGTGCACTCTTCTGAGGCCATGAACCGTGTGATGGCTTCTTTGGTCATGGACTCGCCTGAACACGGTAGTGTTGGTTCGACTTCTTTGAGCAAGTCGTAGGCAATATCCTTGGCTACTGTCTTACGTCCACCTTGTTCACCTACAAGGCATGTGTAGAGATTACAGAGGACGTGGAAGTAGCCAAGGTCTAGCCATACTTTGCGGCTAACCACAGAAGAAAGGACGCTGAGTGCAGACCAGACATGGTATGCCTCTGGACACTCGTTGCCTTTATTGTATGTCAAGTAGTCTTGCAAATAGCCCATAGTGTGGTTCATTTAATGAACGCTACTTATGCTTTTTCCTGGTTACAGGACGTGTTGGATGTTTTGCGTTCCATATACGTGCGGCTTTCTCCTGCGCTTTGTCGTAGGACATCCGCTTGGCGAACTTGTCACGCATTTGTTCGTATCCCTTAGGCATTGGTGTCTCCTTTCACTTGTCGTTGCAGTTCATTGTGCATACAGGACATGTTGCAAGTGTCCGTACTACCAGTGCGTCAGCGGCAAGTTGTGGTTCCGTTTCGGTGGATTCGATGTTGGCTTCGATGCACACGCAATCACCGGACGCACAGTAAGCTGAGTAAGTTCCATCTTGTCGACGGAACACAGTCAGTTCGTATCCACAACTAGGACACAAAACGTCAGTCTTGATGTTGTTGTTCTGCATGGTTGTCACTGTGGCTTGGTTTGTTGTTGTGTCCGCACGATGTCTGCTATCGCGTTGATTAACGCACCATGCCGTTGTGACAACGTCTCTTGTTGGTCACAAGGCTGTTGCTCACGAGGTTGTTGTTGTTGCTCACGAGGTTGTTGTTGCCCATATGGTTGCGGCTTACTTACACTCCGCATGTATGCAAAGAAGTCCACTGCTGCACCATGCGCTTCTTCCGGTGTCGCGCTTGCATTTCGACTGAGTAGGACTAGGTAAATGTCCCGTGCTAACGATTCTTCGTCTGTCATATTATATCTTGTTGTTTAATTCTCCCCAACTTGGTCCATAACCACCCTCGAACGGTATGATTATAGGTATTCCCGCAATTACCAAGGCGTCGTTAAAGTAGCTCCTGATTTTTGCCAACGCCCACTCCGTGCGGTCTTGCGGAAATTGACCGCACAAAGCATCGTGCATTTGATGAAGTGGCTCGATGATGAGCCGCCCACTTTCTCTGTTCTCTGGGTCTGTCCACATGCGAAGCAACACTCTGTTCGTGACATACGTAGTATTCGCTTGTGGCTCAAACGCCAGTGCGTCTCTGAGCGTTTTGTGTTCGCTCACCCGACCGAAGAACACGCGACGTTGCCCGCTCGCTGCAACAATGACATGCGTTGTGCGTAGTTGAGTCTGCACAGCAGTTTGCCACCTTTGCACCCCATGATAGCGAGCCAGGTATAGTTGCTGTAAGCGTGCGCACAGTGCAGGCTCGACTAAGAGCGGAACGCCGGTGATCTTGTAGCTGTCTTGTAGGATTTGTTCGGACATGGTCCTTGGCCCTACACCGTAGTTCGTAGCGTGCTGTGCTCGCTTGCATGTGAAATAAAGCCACTCTTCGGCTTTGTTCTGTTCGTAAACTTGTCGTGCTTCAAGCGACGGTGTGTCAAAGCGAATCAAACCACGGTGAAGCATTGTTAGGTTCTGTGCAGGCTTGATTCCGGCTGCGTAGTCTTCAAGCATAGTCCGGTCGCCTCGACTGGCACAATGAGCGGCCACTGTGTAGCCGTCCGCTCCGCTCAAGTCACATTCGAAGAACCACCGGTCTTTGTCAGCCCTGAACAACCGTCGATACTTCTTCATGACGGTTTGCAAGTTATACCCACTCCCTGTCGGAGAGGCATAACACGAAACACGTCCGGTCGAAGACCCAACTACGTTGTAACCACAACGAATCCGTCCATCCTTGTCAGCTTGTTGCGTTAAGTTACTATGCTGCGTGAGCAGCGAACCAAGTTGCAAGATGTCGAAGAGTCGTGGGTCATTACTTTCCTTATATGTCTGCAACAAGGAAAGCATGTTAACAGTCTGCTTGTCCGTAACCCGACCGTGTTCCTTCTTGTATCGTGGCTTATAGCCAAGTGTTTCGTAGACCAGCTTTTTGAGTT
>Ga0233422_10001410_pt1 | contig 10654 bp, 8 predicted proteins | sample Watercolumn_Mata_2_FD_182724 | JGI IMG/M metagenome (GOLD analysis project Ga0233422, IMG submission 182724) | Freshwater microbial communities from Lake Matano, South Sulawesi, Indonesia - Watercolumn_Matano_2014_110_MG | ecosystem: Environmental > Aquatic > Freshwater > Lake | place...
AAATCAAGAAACCCTGCTGATCGTCCAAATCGAAACGGTCGAAGGTCTGCGTAATGCACAAGAAATCGCACGCGTGCCCGGTGTGGATATGATTTTTATCGGTCCGGGTGATTTGGCGCAGTCAATGAACCTGATTGGCAAAACAGATCGAACGGAAATGATCAATGCGATGAAACAGGTGATCCGCCAAGTACGCGACACTGTTCCGGTCGGCACAACCGCCTTTTCCACCGAAGAAGCACGGATGTGGCGGAACGAAGGTGTGTTGAGTATCCTGACCTCGAGTATGCTGCCGATTCGCAGGACTTTTGATACCTTGTACCAACAACTCAAAGCAGGAGTAGATCAGAAAGGGTAAGAGCAAGCCAATGGAAACCACAGTGTTCCCGATCAAAACAAAACATCCGTACGACGTGATTGTGGTTGGCGGAGGAACCACTGGCGTCGCCACTGCCATCGCTTCAGCGCGGAGCGGCGCCAAGACCGCGATTGTCGAGAGTCTCGCGTTTCTGGGCGGCAATGCGGTGAATATTCCCGCGTGGATGGGATTTCACAACTTGCAAGGTCAACAGGTTGTGCGTGGGATCGCGTGGGAACTCATCGAGAAACTCAGACAAGTCGGCGGCGCAACTCAGACATACCTCGATCCGATCACATCCAGCGTGACTGGGACGAGCGGAAATTGGGTCAAGATGATTGTCACGCAAGAGGTCGCCGCGGCGGGTGTCGCTGTTTGGTTGCAGAGTCTCGCGGTGGAGGTGCTGGTCGAACGAGTCAACGATCGCTCGCGCGTTTGCGGGGTATACGTTTTCAATCGCGAGGGCTTGCATCTGTATCAAGCCAAAGTGATCGTAGATTGCACAGACACGGGTGAAATCGCGCGAATGGCAGGCGCCGGTATGATTCGAGGCAGATCCGGCGATCACAAAGTTCAGGTCTCTTCGTGGACTGTCACCGTCGGCGACGTCAATTTCGAAAAATTGTTGGCCTACTTTGCCGCCAACCCAGATCAGATCCGTCCCTTCCCACTGAAAGACCCCGAAGCCCTGCTCGATCAGATGCATCAAGCCGAGGTGTTTGTAATGGGATCGTTCAAGCGACTGATCCAGCAGGCACAGGCAGACGGGTTGCCATTGCCTCGCGACATTTTCCCTGCCGTCGCCTTCCCCAAGATCGGCGAAGTAATGCACGTTGCCTCGCGCGTGGAAAATGTAGACCCGAATGATGCTGCCAATAACGCGCGCGCACAGATCGAGGGTATGCGCCAAACCCAGTTGTGGATGGAATTTCTTCAACGCTACGTTCCTGGGTGTGAGCGTTGCCGTTTAGTAACCACGCCAAGTCACATCGGGATTCGCGAAACGAATCATCTCGACGGCGAATATCTGTTGACGAAAGAAGATTTAATGACGGGGCGCGCGTTTGATGACGTGATCGCCTTGGGTGGCTACCATCTCGACATTCACACGCCGGATCATGCCGGGTTGGAGACCTCGCATCCGCCAACCTATCAGATTCCGTATCGTTGTCTCGTGCCTAAAGGTGTGGATGGTTTGCTTGTGGCTGGGCGCGCAATCTCGGCAACACACGAAGCGTAATCGTCTACGCGCGTAATTCCGATTAGTATGGCGCAAGGTCAAGACGCCGGCGTTGCCGCCGCGCTCGCCGCGCGCAAAAATGTCAACCCGCGTGAGGTGGACATTCACGAATTGCAGGAATTATTGATCGCCGATGGTTGCGAAGTGGGCCAGGGTCTCAAATGAGTCGCCACTGCCGGAATTACCACTATGCCAAGCCAGAGAGGAGTTTCGCGATCTGTTCCTTGTGACCTTCGTGCCAAAGCAGACACCTGATAAGATCAAAGGAAAATCTAGGAGGTTGACAATGAAAACACTCTACGCGGACGTATGTGTTGTTGGTTCGGGTATGACCGGGATCGCGGCGGCTTTGGCAGTGGCGCGGCATGGCGCGAACGTAACCCTCATCGAATCGCACAGTTACTTGGGCGGCACGCCGAGTCTTGGGATGGGATGGCTCGGTTGGACAGACGACGAAAAGCGAATGGTCGTGCGCGGGATCCCCTGGGAAATTATCCAGCGACTTCAGCAAGTCGGCGGCGCGAGTGAGTTAGTAGATGAACCGATTAACAATGGCATTGTCGCCGTCGAGCCATATCTCTATCAAATCATGACTGCGAAACTGTTGCATGAAGCCGGTGTCAACGTTCTTTTATATTCCCAAGCGGTATCCACCATCGTTGATGCTCAAGGGTGCATCAAAGGTATTGTGATTCAAGGCAGAACCGAGCAGATCAAGCTGATGAGCCGAGTCACTATTGACACAACCGGCGATGGAGATGTATGTGCACTTGCCGGTGTGCCCTTCACATATGGGGCAGACACGACAGGGCAAACCCAGGTTGCCAGCGCGGTTCTCCGGGTGCGGAGTATCAATTGGCAGAAATTCATCAATTACATTCGCGAAACTGGATGGGAAGCCCGGCACTTGCTAAAGAATCAGTCCGCCCAACTCGAAGAATGGCTGGCTCTCATTCAGCATGCGCCGACGTTCATCATCGGCGGGTTCAGCGACCTAATCCGCCAAGCCAGGCAGACGAACGAATGGAACGTCGCAGATGATCGCCTCATTGGGTGTGCTTCGCCATGCTTCGATATGTTGGTCGTGGTCAGTTCGCGCGTGTATATGAAGGACACACTCACGCATGAAATGACGCGGGCAGAAATGGATGGTTTAGCTCACGCCAGTTCGATACACGGTTTTCTGAAAAAGTGGATCCCGGGTATGGAGGACGCCATCATTGGTGGGATCGGTCCGGCGATTGGCGTGCGCGAAAGCAGACGCATCCATGGCGATTACATGCTAACCAGAGAAGATGTTGTACAAGGCAAACGTTTCCCCGACGCGATTGCGCTATCTGGGTATCAGGTCAGTATGCATATCGGAAGCACGTTGCACCGCGAAAGCACCCGGGCGTATGACATTCCATTCCGATGCCTGTTACCGGTCGGAGTTGAAAATTTGCTGGTGGCGGGGCGGTGTCTGTCTGCCACGCATGGGGCGCAGGCATCAATCCGCGTCATTCCGGTGACTGCCGCAACAGGTCAAGCGGCGGGTACGGCGGCGGCGTTGGCAATTCGGCAAGGCAAGACTGTGCGCCAAGTGGACACTGTGCAACTGCAACAGACGTTGATTGCGGATGGGTGTGAACTGGGTCAAAGTTTTGGGTTGCGTTAGCCGACTAACTTGCAACCTATTCTTCTTATAGTGATCGCGATACACCAATGCGACAAGCAACTACCTGCGCGATTGCATGCCATCGTTGGCACGCGTTTGGCTGTGCAAATGCTGGGCTGGAATACGCGCGGCGTTGAACTCGTAAGCAACCTGAGATCGCTTCAGGTCGCGCTCGCGTTTCACGTTCCACAAACGGGATGCACTAGGTTCAAAACCTGCTCAGTGTTCCCAGCGTCCAATCGCTCGATTTGGGTCAGCTAGACAAGAACAATGTAGACGCGCTGTACGCGCTCGCCGCGCCCAAGCGCATCGCGCGCGTCCGCGTTTCTGTGCCCGAATCGGAATTGAATGCGGCGCGGCTCAAGCAACGCTTTCCGACCGGCGTGAATCTGATGCGCAAAGAGGCAAGATGACTCTCACAAGCAAAGAACGCGTGTTGATAGCGCTCGATCACAAACAACCCGACCGCGTGCCGTTCGATCTGGGTGGAGCGTTCGTCACGACGATCAACGTGGCGGCGTATGCGCGTTTGCGCCGCGCGCTCGGTTTGGCAGACAGATGGCAACTCATTCGCGAGCAATCGCAAAGCGTCCTGCTGGACGAAGACGTGCGCCAAGCGCTGGGCGTAGACGTGATCGGCATTTTTGAGCGCGCGCCGTATCCCGAAAAAGAAATCCCCAGTCCTGACGGCACCCTGGTTTCCGAATGGGGCGTCACCTATCGCAAGGCAGAAGGATTCGGCGGACATTACACCATCGTTTCCCACCCGCTGACCAGCGCAACGCTGACTGAGCTCGACGATTATCCCTGGCCCAATCTGCTCGCACCAAAACGGTTCGAAGGAGTGGCAGCGCAAGCGGCAGCCCTCCGCAACAGTCCATACGCGGTGGTGGGCAACTTGGGCTGGACCGAGATTTTTGGTGTGGCGTGGTATCTGCGCGGCTTTGAAACGTTTATGCTCGATCTTGCCGCGCACAAGGAGATGGCGCACGCGCTATTACGCCGCGTCACCGATTTTCAAACCGCGCGTTACGCGCGCTTTCTCGAACTGGCGGGACACGCGCTCGACGTGATTTTGTTCTGCGACGATCTGGGCGGGCAAGACGGCTTGTTCATTTCTCCGCGCACGTATCGTGAGATGATCAGACCGTATCATGCCGAACTGCTCGCGGCAATCAAAAAATCCACTCACGCGCGCGTGATGTTTCACAGTTGTGGGAGTGTCGGGCCATTGCTCGACGATTTCATCGAAATCGGAATGGACATACTTAATCCCGTCCAAGTCGCGGCGCGCGGGATGGCTACCGCCGATCTGAAAAAGCGGTATGGGACGCGCATTTCGTTTTGGGGCGCGATTGATACGCAACGTATCTTGCCGTTCGGTTCACCCGACGATGTGCGCGCCGAAGTGCGCCAGCGCGTAGCCGATCTTGCGATGGAGGGCGGCTATGTCATCGCGCCAGTGCACGTGGTGCAAGCCGATGTGCCGACGGAGAATGTACGCGCGCTGGCGGATTGGCGACTGCGATGACCCTTCAGCCAATATCGGACCAAACACGCGCTCCATTGTATCGAGGCACTCTTGGTCTGCACCAGCAAGCACAAGACCCTGAGCGCCCTGACCCGGTTGTTGCGCGTGCTGCACACCGACGAGTTCGCACTCGCCGACTTTATTCGCACCTGCTCCCGGGAAAGTGCGCCAATCCAGCAAGCCGTGACCTTGTTTCTCCTGCGCATCGTCGGCACGATTCAGCAGAAGACGGGTTGGCGCGTGCTCTTTGTGCGGATCGCCGATGCCCTCTGTCCCAAGGATATGGCAACGCACGCACTCCAAGCCGTCACGTTTCACGCATCACGTTTCATTCATGCGCCCACACATCACGCACCGTCAAGCGCGACGCGCTGCGCGCGGGCAGGAAACTCGCAATCGCGGAAAGCGCGATCACGACGACGAGCCAGATCACCGCGCCGTCCAGCGCGAAGGTGTGACTCAACGGCGCCTGCAAAAGCGCCATTCCGATTTCGTCGCTGAGCGCGAGGACGAGGTGAATTTGAAGTTGGCGCGTCTCCATTCTATCGCCGCTTGGACGGTTGACTAGCCGACCAACCTCTGCTGAATCGCAAATGCCACCGCCTCGGCGCGATTCGACGCGCCGAGTTTGGACAAGATGTTGCTGACGTGCGCTTTCGCGGTCGCGTGGCTGACGCTCAAGCGTTCCGCGATTTCGTTGTTGCTCAAGCCCTTGACCAGCAGCGCCAGCACTTCGCGCTCACGCGGCGTCAGGTCATAGCCAGGCGACGATGGCGCGCTGGGCGGTTGAATCAAGGCGTGAACGGCTTCTTGCGCCAGCGTCGCGCGTCCGGCGCGCGCGTCGCGAATCGCCGCGGCGAGATCGTCGCCGGAAACGTTCTTCAGCAGATAACTGATCGCGCCGGCTTGCAGCGCCTCCTGCACCTTGTCGCGATCCTGGAAGCTCGTCAGCGCGATGATCTGCGTCTGGGGCGACTGTTTGCGAATCGCGCGTGTCGCCGCGACGCCATCCATCTCCGGCATTTGCAAATCCATCAGCACCACATCGGGCTGGAGATGCTCGCACAATTCCACCGCCTGCCGTCCATCCTGCGCTTCGCCGATGACGTGAATATCGGGATCGTTCTTGAGAAAACTGACGATACCGCGCCGGACCATCCCGTGATCGTCCGCGACAATCACCCGAATCGGATTGGAACTCATCGCGCGTCCTCCTGATTTTTCCATACGACTTGGACGCGCGTTCCTTGCCAGGGTAGACTCACAATGTTCAACTCCGCGCCAATCGCCTGCGCGCGCTCGTGCATGTTCCGCAAGCCGAAATGTTCAGACGAAACATGTGCGGGGTCGAAGCCGCGTCCATCATCACTCACCGCCAGCTCGACGATCGCGCGATCATCCTCCGCGCGGCAACTCAGGTTCACCGCCACGTTCGTCGCGCGCGAATGTTTGAGAATGTTGTTCAACGCTTCTTGCGCGATGCGATACAACGCGATGTGCGCTTCGGCGGGAAGTTTGCAGTCGCCGTCCACATTCACCACGACGCGCAAGCCCGCGCGCCCCGCCGCCGCCTCGCTCAACTGGCGGAGCAAGACGCCCATCTTGGTTTCGACGAGCGCGGCAGGGCGCAGCTCCAGCAACAACGTCCGCATCTCGGCGAGCGCGCCGCGACTGAGTTGGCGCAGTTCTTTCAACAGCTGGCGCCCTTCTGCCGGATCACTTTCCCACGCCGCGGGCAGCGCATCGGCGAGGAGACTTGCGGAGAAGAGCGTCTGCGTGACCGCGTCGTGCAAATCGCGCGCCAACCGGTTCCGTTCCTGCATCACCGCCAGCTCCTGCGCGCGTTCATACAACCGCGCATTCTCGACCGCGGCTCCGGTTTGATTCGCAATGGACTGCACGACCGCGAGATCGGTACTGTCGAACGCGTTGAGTTGGTCACTCTGCACATCGAGCACACCAATCACTTGTTCTTTGACGATGATGGGCATGACCAGTTCGGAACGAGTTGCACTCCCTTGCATCAAGACATAGCGCGGGTCTTGACCTACATCCGGAACAATCAGCGGTTCGCCATGCGCGGCAACCCAACCCGTGAGACCTTCCCTGCCGACCTGCAAGCGTTGCGGTTTGAAAGCAAAATTGGAATCGTCCCATAAAGCGCCCGCGCCGACGCGGTACACCACCTCATCCCCTTCAATCAAACCTATACCGACATGATAGTAGTTGAACACCTTCTGCAGCGCTTGCGTCACTTGTTCCATGATCTGATTCGTATCCAACAGCGCCGTGACCTGACGACCAATCTCGGCGACGATTTGGAATTGCTCGGCGCGCCGCCGCTCGGCGTCAAAGTGGCGTGCGCTTTCAATGGCGAGCGCGGCGCGTTGTGCGAGCGCGGTGAACAATTGCTGCTCTGCTGCGCCGAAGGCGCGCGGCTGGGTGTAACTCACGTTGAACACACCAAACACTTCGTCGCCTACTTTTATCGGCAAGTGCATCAGCGAGCGAATCTCTTCGGCTTGTATCGTCTGCGTGATTTCGGCGCGCTGGCGCGCTGCCCTGGGATCCCGTGTCGTGTCGCTCACAACAATCGGCTCCCCTGTTTCCAACACGTGCCCGGCATACATTTCGCCGCGCGCAAAACACAAGGCATCCATCGCCGGTCGGCTAAAGCCGCGCGCCACGCGCATCACCAAGCGTTCCTGCGTCTTGTCCCACGTCAGCACCGCGCTCTTGTCCGCTTTGAGCCGTTCGACCGCGATGCTCACCAGCGCGCGTAATACATCGTCGAGGTGCAAATGATGATGCAACTCTTCGTCGGCTTGATAGAGCGCCTGCAATTCCTGCCGCTGGCGCTCCGATTCGTCCGTCTGTTGTTGCAGCGCCCACGTACTTTCGTCGAGACGTTTCTCCAGCGCGCGAGTGCGCGCGCGGATATCGCGGACGCGTAGTTGATATCCAGCCCACACACCCACCGCGAGCAACCCCCCGATCAATCCGCGCAACCACCATGCCTCCCAAATCGGTGGAACGACGGTAACCTTGAGCGACGCGCCTGTCTCGTTCCATCCGCCTCTGCCATTCGATCCGATGAGTCGCAGCGTGTACGTTCCGCCCGGCAGATTGGTGTAGCGTCCCGCGCGTTGATTGCCGACCTCATTCCAGCGGCGGTCAAAACCCTCAAGGATGTACGCGGACTGATTCTTCTGCGCTCGCGCATAGTCCAGCGCGGCGAATTCGAATTCGAAATAGTTTTGGGGCCACGCCAGCGTAATTTCGAGGGTACTCTCAACCGCTTGACTCAGGGCAATCGCCGTACCGCTTTGCGTGAGTTGCGTCAGCACAATTGGCGCAGTCGCCGGATCATCTCGAATCTCTGTCGGATAGAACGCCGTCAATCCATTAATGCCGCCAAAAAACATTTCGCCGTGTGCGCCGGCATGATACGCGCCCCAGTTGAACTCGTTGCTCTGCAAACCGTCGTCCGCATCGTAATTCTGGAACGCCTCAGTCCGGAGATCGAATTTGGCGATCCCTTTGTTCGTGCTCATCCACAAGCATCCACCTTCATCTTCGAGAATCGCGTAGACAGTGTCGTTCGGCAACCCTTGCTTTTCGCGATAGTGTGTGAACATGCCAGTCACCGGATCGAGTTTGTTCAATCCGTCGGTGTACGTTCCAATCCAGACATTCCCCCAATGGTCTTGATGGATACCCAATACAAAGTTGCCGCTTACACTGTTTGCGTCGTCAGGGTTGTTGAGATAACGCGTCACCTTGCCCGTGGTGGGATCGAATTTGTTGAGTCCGCCGGGTGTTGCCACCCAAAGCATGCCAGATCGATCCGGGTAGACTCCGACCACATAATTGTTGCTCAACGTATTCGGGTCATCGGCTCGACTGCGATAATGGGTGAACGTGCCGGTCGTGCGATCGAAGCGATCTAACCCGAAAGCCGTCCCAACCCACAATCCGCCCGAGGCATCCTCGTACAGCGCGACGACGGTGTTGCTGCTCAAACTGGCTGGATTGTTCGCCTCGCGGACGTAGCGGACGAAACGATTGCGCGCGGGATCAAAGCGGTTGAGACCCCCGCCATCCGTGCCGACCCACAATGTGCCTTCGCGATCTTTGTAGATCGCCCGGACAGTGTTGTGCCCCAGACTGGTCGCGTCTTGGGGATCATTTTTGTGATGCGTGAATTGACCTGTCGCGCGATCCAACCGATTCAAGCCCTCTTCAGTGCCAATCCACACGACATCCTTCGATTCGGCGAAAACGGCGAGCACCATATTATTGCTCAGAGTATTGCGCTCGCCGAGGAGACTGCGATAGTGCGCAAACTGCTGGCTGGCGCGGTCGAGTTTGTTCACACCGCCGCCCTGCGTTCCAATCCACAGGGTACCTGTCTTGTCTTCGTAGATCGAACGCACACTGTCGCTGCTCAGACTGGTCAGGTCATCCGCCGCACGTCTGTAACGAACGAATCGGTTGCGCGCGGGATCAAACCGATTGACCCCGCGATCCGATGTCGCGACCCACACCGCGCCAGACCGATCTGGGTGAATTGCGATAATGTTGTTGCTGCTGATCGTCGTCGGATCCTCGCGCTTGGATTGCACGCGCGCAAATCGCCTGTCGTCCGCCGCGAGGATATTGACTCCTCCGCCCCACGTCCCGACCCACAACGCGCCGGCTGCATCTTCGGCTATCGCCGCGACACCATCGTAACTCAAACTCGTCGGATCGTTCGGATCGTTGCGGAAAGCCGTGAAGGTATTCGCACTCCGGTCATATCGGATCAAGCCGCCGTTTGTACCAAACCACAGGACACCCGATTTGCTTTCGTAAATCGAGAAAATAACGCCGCGCTGAATTGCTGCGGGCGCGTTGGCAGCCGCGCGGAAACTGCTCCACTGTTGCTGCTTGAGTTCGACGCAACTCAAACCACCTTCTGTGCCAATCCACAATACGCCGCGCGAATCTTCGTACAACACGCGAATAGTATCGTGGCTCAACCCCGCCGAATAGACCGGGCTGTGGCGATGATGCGCGAACTGCTCTGTCTCCCGATCAAAGCGCTCCAAGCCATTAGTTTCTGTGCCGACCCACAATGTCCCCAGTGAATCCTCGTACAGCGCCGTTATCGAATTGCCGGCGAGACTGGCTGGATCGTCCGGAGAGTGCTTGTACACCTTAAAGCCGTAGCCGTCGTAGCGATTCAAGCCATCTTCGGTACCGAACCAGAGAAAGCCGCGCCGGTCTTGCACTATGGCTTGCACAGTGCTTTGCGATAGCCCTTGTTCGATTGAAACACGCTCGAAACGCGGATGGCTGGCGGGATCGAAACGATACACGCGCGGCGCCGCGCTCGGTGGTGGAAATGTGACGCGCGCAGGAGGAACCGGCAGTGGCACAGGCGCAGAGGTGAGTCCGGCACACGCGCTTGAGGACAGCAACCACGCCAAGATCACTATGCGTTTCATCTTGCCAAAACTGAGCCGAAACACTATCGCCTCGTATGGAAGAACGCTGATGACTCGCGCATGCTTTCACGTGTATGCCCAGTGGCAGGCGGCATAGCAATACGCGTCTACTCAGCACCTCATTCAATTGGACACATCATCAAAGATCTGCCAGGGCAAGTATATCAGGGGAAATCGGCAAAGTCAAAAAGGGGATGACGAGGGATTTCGAAGCAGAAGCCGGTCGGAAAATCAACCCCACGTTTTCGCCAACAGACAATTTAAGATAAGCACTGTAGCCGTTTTTGACAAGGCGACGGTGCTTATCGCCCAGCCGCATGGCACCCCTTGCAATCCGAGCCCGTTTCGGTTATGCTCTTGCCCACAGCGCAACTCGGAT